>Ga0164242_10000496_pt1 | contig 47243 bp, 53 predicted proteins | sample OricomgcompostMG_FD_108783 | JGI IMG/M metagenome (GOLD analysis project Ga0164242, IMG submission 108783) | Miracle-Growth compost microbial communities from Emeryville, California, USA - Original compost - Miracle growth compost (MG) ... | reverse complement strand
CCGCAGGCGTGCACGATCCGGGCGCCGCTGCGCTGGGCGACGGCGTGGTAGCGGACGTACATCTCGTCGACGAACTCCGGCTCACCGGTCAGGTCGACATAGTCGGTGCCGGCCTCGGCACAGGCGCGTACAACGGGCTCGCCGTACTCGAGATAGGGGCCGACGGTCGTGATCACTACCCGGGTGCGCGCCGCGATCGCGTCGAGACTCGCCCGGTCGGTGACGTCGGCCCGCAACAGCTCGATCTGGGCGGCGTCGGGCCCGAAGCTGGCAACCAGCCGGTCGCGGACATCCCCCAACTTGGTGAGATCACGGCCGGCCAGGCCCCAACGCAGTCCGGCCTGGCCATCCTGGCTGGACACAGCCTCGGCGAGGTAAGCGGCGGTCAGCGAGCCGGTGAAGCCGGTCGCACCGAAGAGGACCAGGTCGAGGTCACGATCAGTCGTGGCGGTCATGGCCTCCACTCTCGCACGATCGGACGGCAATCGGACCGAGGCCCGGTCTAGACCGGTGGTCGGGCTCGAGAGTGACCTCCGGGCGAGTGTTTCGTTGAGCCGACACGAGGGTAGGACGGCCCCACTGGGGCCGGCAGGAGGGAGCAGACCCGTGGAGAGAGTCGATCTGGAGCTCAGCCCGTTCACGCGGCGCGCGGGCTCGGTGCTCGTCGCGCACTCCGGAACCACGCTCGAGCGTGGGCTGGAGCCCGGCGAGCGCGTGCTGATCCGCGACCGTGGCGTCGGCTACCGCACCGCGACCGTGCGCGACATCAGCTTCGACCTGACCGACACCCACTACCGCCTCGAGCTCGGCGTCGAGGTCTCCGCCGCGGAGGCGAGCCTGCTTTGTGCCGAGTCGCACACCTCGGCCGCCGCCGCCGACCTCGCCGACGTACTTGCTCTGCTGCACGAGGCCCGCGCCTTGGCCGCCGAGCGCTCTCACCTCGCTGGCGCGCTGCCCCACTGACTCCTGCCTGATCGACCAGTTCGGCGTAGTTCTCCTGGACTATCCGGACTGGGTCCTGCAGCATCTCGACTCGTGACCGTCAGCAGGGTCCGTCCTGGACCTCTCGCACGGGAGAATGGCGTCCATGCGGGAGGGACGAATTCGGGTATTCCTCGTCGACGACCACGAGATCGTCCGACGGGGCGTGCGTGCCATGCTCGAGGCCGAGGGCGATATCGAGATCGTCGGCGAGGCAGGTACGGCGCAGGACGCACTCCCGGCGATCCTCGTCCTCGCTCCTGACGTCTGCGTGCTGGACGCGCAGCTGCCCGATGGTTCCGGCATCGAGATCTGCCGCCAGATGCGCGCGTCGAACAGCGAGATCCGCGGCCTGATTCTGACCAGCTTCGACGACGAGGACGCGATCACCGAGGCGATCCTCGCCGGTGCCGCCGGCTATGTCCTCAAGCAGATCGAGAGCAACAGCCTGATCAGCGGCATCCGTCTGGTCGCCAGCGGCCACACTCTGATCGATCCTGTCATCGCCGCGCGCGTGGTGCAGCAGGTGCAGTTCCACCGTCGGGCCTTCGACGTCCTGGCCGAGCTCACGCCGCAGCAGAGCAAGATCCTCTTCCTGATCGCCGAAGGCATGACGAATCGGCAGATCGCCGAGCGGCTCTTCCTCGCCGAGAAGACGGTGAAGAACCACGTGACCGGCCTACTCGCGCGGTTGGGCGTGCAGCATCGCACCCAGGCCGCCGTACTCGCGCACAAACTGCGCGACGGCAACGCACCTCGCCTGCCGCTGCCTCGGCGTGGTGAGGCACCGCTCGGTGCCGGCCACCCGCGCTGAGCGGAACGCATCACAGACCTGATTCGCCCTGGGGAGGGAGACGAACGGGGCGGTCACGGCGCGATGCGTCACGGCCGCCCCGTTCGTTATGTCGAGTTTGCACGAATGTGGTGCCGAGTCAGCTGACTCGGCACCACATTCGTGCAAACTCGGCGCCGCGTCAGAGCTTGAAGCGCCCCACCAGCGAGCGGAGTTCGCCAGCCACCCCGGTCAGTTCCGTCGCCGAGGTCAGCGTGTCCTGCGCGCCCTGGCGGGTGTCGGCGGCGGCATTGGCGACCTGGGTGACGTCCTCGGCGATGCCGCTGGCCCCTGCCGCCGCCTCGGTCACCGAGCGGGCGATCTCGTTGGTGGTGGCGGTCTGCTCCTCCACCGCCGAGGCGATCGTTGTCTGGATGTCGTTGATCTTCGCGATGACCTCGCTGATCCGGCTGATCGCATCGACCGCGTTGGTGGTGTCGCCCTGGATCGCCGCGATCTTCTGCCCGATCTCCTCGGTCGCCTTGGCGGTCTCCTTCGCCAGCTCCTTGACCTCGTTGGCGACCACCGCGAACCCCTTGCCTGCGTCACCGGCACGGGCCGCCTCGATGGTCGCATTGAGGGCGAGCAGGTTGGTCTGCTGAGCGATCGAGGTGATCACCTTGATGACCTGACCGATCTCCGCACTCGACTCCCCCAGCGAGGCGACGGTGGACTGAGCACTGCTCGCCACGGTGACCGCGTCGGTGGCGACCGTGGCCGCCTCGGTCGCGTTCTTGGCGATCTCGCTGATACTCGCCGACATCTGCTCGGCCGCAGTGGCGACCGTCTGGATCGACGCCGACACCTGCACCGAGGCACCCGACGCAGAAGCCGCGCGATCCGAGGTCAGCGAGGCGCCCTCGCCCATCCCCTGCGCGAGCAGCGTCAGCTGCTCGGCGGAGACCCCGAGACCGTCCGCGGTACCGCCGATGTTGGCGAGACTGACGCGGAACTGCGCGATCAGCTCGTCCACGGCGCGACCGACCTGGGCGACGACGTCGTCGCCCTCGAGGTCGACCTGTCGGGCCAAGTCGCCGGCGGCAGCCGCGTTCGCGACGTCGAGAATGCGGCGCACGCCCTCGGCGGTCCTGGCCGAGCTCGCACGCTCGGCCTCCTCGCGCTCCTCCTTCTCGGCTGCCAGCCGGATCTTCTCGGTGACGACCTCCCAGGTTGCCATCGCGCCGATGTACTGGCCCTTCTTGTCGGTGATCGCGGAGACCAGCAGGTCGAGCGTCTCGGGGCCGACGGAGATGTTTGCACGGCGCGGCAGGTTGTCCGCGACCGCCAGTAGACCGCGCTGATAGGCAGGGTTCTTGTGGAAGACGTCGAGGCTGGATCCGACGACGTCATCCGCCCGGACCGGCAGGTACGTCTCCAGACGGCGGAGCGTGTTGAGCGACGCCGGGTTCATGTAGCGGATGACCAGGTCGCGGTCGGCGAACATCATGTTCGTCGGACTGTTCTCCATCATCGAGGTCACCCGGCCGACCTCCTGCTCCATCCGGACCCGCTCGGTCACGACCTCCCAAGTGGCCATCGCACCGATATAGGTGCCTTCGGGGTCATGGATCGCGCTGACCAGCAGGTCGAGTGTCTCCGGGCCGACCTGGATGTTGGCGCGACGCGGCAGCTGGTGCTCGTCGGCGAGGATGTTGCGCTGGTACGCCGGCGTCTTGTGGAAGATGTCCAGGCTGGAGCCAACGACCTGGTCGGCCTTGACCGGCAGGTGCTCCTCGAGCCCACGCAGGGTGTTCAGCGAGGCCGGATTCATGTACTGGATGACGAAGTCGCGGTTGGCGAACATCATGTTCGTCGGGCTGTTCTGCATCATCGACCGCAGCACGAAGTTGCTGGCCTCGAGATCCAGTCGCTCGGTGAGGTCCTCGACGGTGGCCATGGCACCGACCCGGCGGCCCTGAGCGTCGTAGAGGGGCTCGACCTTGAACTCGACGGTGCTGCCGGCGAGCTTCTCCCGGGTGTTGAGCGGGATGGCGCCCCACGGATTCCCGGGACTCGCGATCTCCAGCGCGTTCGAGAAGACCAGGTTGAGCGGGAGTCCTATCACGTCGTCCGGCGAGAACGGCAGGTGGTCGCGCAGCCTCTCGAGGGCGGCCTTGGTCTGTGGATTGACGTAGCGAACGATCAGGTCGGCGTCGGCGACGATCAGCTGCGACTTGATGCCGTCCAGGACGTGGCAGAATCCCTCGACGTCGAGAATCGGCGCCTGGCTGGTCGCCCGGGTGCTTGTCGGGCTGCTGGTCGACTTGGTGAAGACGGTCATACGGTGGCTCCCGTGTTCTCAGACATGGCGAAGATGTCGACGGCGTGATCCGCATCGAGGATGAGTAGGATCTCGTCGGCCGTCGGCCGGACGCCGAGGACGACGTCCTGCACCTTCGCCGGCATGGTGGAAGGAACGGACTCGAGCTCGAGACCGTGGGTGTCGATCACATCGCCGATGTCGTCGACGAGGAGGCTGACGACCTCACCACGACTGCGGACGATGACGTTCATGGGCAGCTCGCCCTCCGGCCGGGGCGGGAGCCCGAGCCGGACGCGGAGGTCGACCGCTGTCACGATCTGGCCGCGCAGATTGATCAGGCCGCGGACGGCCTCGTTGGCACGCGGCACCGGCGTCATCGGCTGGTGCCGCAGCACCTCCTGGACCTCGGCGACCGAGACCCCGAAGAAGTGGCCGGCGACCCAGAACGTGCAGTACTGGTCCGCGGTCGTCGCCGTCGTCATGCGCTGACTCCTGTTCGGGCGACCACGGCTTCGAGATCCACGAGGTCGGTGACGTGCTCCTGGACGACCGCCGAGCCGCTCACGCCGTACCGGCGGCCCACGTCGGTGAGGACGACCGACGTCTCAACGACGTCGAGCACCCGGTCGATGACGATGCCGACCGACCGGTCGGCAAGCTCGTGCACCACGACCGAGACCTGCTCGGTGCGGTCGGAGGTGTCCATGAGTCCGATCGCAGGGGCGAGCCGGACCAGGGGCAGCAAGCCGTCGCGGTACTGGACGACCTCGGCACCGCCGGCGCGCTCGACCCGCTCGCGCGGAAACTCCTCGAGTCGAGCCACCGCAGCGAGAGGTAGCGCCGCCCGCCGACCGTCGGCGACCTCCAGCACCAGCAACGCGGTGCGGTCCTCGTCGTCGGTGGCACGGGTGCCGAGCAACCCTTGGTCGACCGCGTCGACGCCCTGCTCCTGAGCCATCCCGGGTACGTCGAGGATGAGCGCGACCCGGCCGTCGCCCATGATCGTGGCCCCGGCGTACATCGACATGCCCTTGAGCTGGCGACCGATCGGTTTGACCACGATCTCCTGGGTGTCGTGCACCTCGTTGACGCACAGCCCGAAGCGCACGTTGTCGGCCTGCACCACGACCACCGTGACGTGGTCCCGCTGGGCGGCCTCGGTGCCGAGTGCCTCGGCGAGGTTGACCAGCGGCAGCAGCCGGCCGCGCAGGCGCAGCACCGGCGAGCCGGCCAGGTCCTCGACCTGCCGCTCGAGGTCGTCGCCGTCGATCCTGACCAGCTCGACCAGGTTGGCCTGCGGGATCGCGTAGCGCTCCTCACCCTCGCCGACGACCAGTGCGGGGATGATGGCCAGGGTCAGCGGGATCCGGATACGGAACGTCGAACCCTTGCCGACCTCGCTGGTGAGGTCGACGGAGCCGCCGATGCGCTCGATGTTGGAACGGACCACATCCATGCCCACACCGCGACCGGAGACGTTGGTGACCTGCTCCGCTGTCGAGAATCCGGGGCGGAAGATCAGGTTGGTGATCTCCTTGGTATCCATCCGGGCGAGCTGCTCGCGGGAGACGACCCCTCGGTCGAGAGCGACCGCAGCGATCCGCTCGGGGTCGATGCCTTTGCCGTCGTCGGCGATCTCCACGACCACCTGACCGGACTCGTGGAAGGCCCGCAGGCTCAGGGTTCCGGAGCGCGGCTTGCCTGCGGCCTCGCGGTCCTCGGGCCGCTCGATGCCGTGGTCCATGGAGTTGCGCACCATGTGGGTGAGCGGGTCCTTGACCGCCTCCAGGACGGAGCGGTCCATCTCGGTGTCGTGACCGTCCATCAGCAGGTCGACTTCGCGACCGAGCTGGCGGGCGAGGTCGCGAACGATGCGCGGCATCTTCGACCAGACCTGGCCGATCGGCTGCATGCGGGTCTTCATCACCGACTCCTGCAGCTCACTGGCCACCAGGTCGAGACGTTGACTGGCGCGCAGCAGCTCCTGGTCGTCCTGGGACTGGGTGCGCTGCAGGATCTGGTTGCGGGTCAGCACCAGCTCGCCGACGAGCTGGACGAGATTGTCCAGCAGCTCGACGTCGACGCGGACACTCGAATCGGCGACGGAGCGGCGCTCCACGCCATCCCACTCGGCCTGTTCCTGCACCGCGGCTGGCCCTGTCGGCGCCTCGACAGGCTCGGCGGGCGCTGCAACCGTCGCCGCCGGCGCCTCGACAGGCCCGGCGGACGTTGCAACCGGCCCTGTCGGCGCCTCGACAGGCTCGACGGGCTCGGCCACCTCGGCGACGGGCAGCCGTCCACCGTGGTCGAGCAGGATCTCGATCGTTGCCTGCACCGGCTCGACGTCGACCGCGGGATCCTTGTCGTCGCCGCTCCGCTCGATGCCGTCGAGCAGCGCGCGGACGGTGTCGACCATCCGCAGCAGCGCCTCGGCGATCGCGTCGTTCATGGCGTACTCGCCGTCGCGCAGCTTGGAGAGCAGGGTCTCCCCGACATGGGTCAGCCTCTCCAGCCGACCGAACGCCAGGAACCCGCTGGTCCCCTTGATCGTGTGGATCGTGCGGAAGATGCTCGACAGCAGCTCCCGGCTCCCTGGGTGCTGCTCTAGTTCTACGAGATCGCGGTCCAGCTGGTCGAGGTTCTCGTGGCTCTCCACGAGGAACTCGGCAATGATCTCGGCGTCGTCGTCCATGACTCCCCCTTCCCAGGGGGCAATCGGCTCAGAGCGTGGCCGCTTGACCAGAACGCCGGAAAGTCCTGCTACCGATCAGCATCGCCGGACAACGGCACCGGCCGAATGGCACGGCTCAGCGACGCTGCCGCAACGCCTCGGCCAGCGACTCGACGGCGTCGCGGCTCGGGGAGGCGGACTCCTGGTTGCTGTCGGCGAGCTCCTGCAGCAGCTCGGCGCGATGCACGCTCACCGAGCGCGGCGCGTCGATCCCGATCCGGATGACGTCGCCACGGACGTCCAGGACGGTGACGGTGACGTCATCGCCGATGAGGACGCTCTCCCCGACCCGACGGCTCAGCACCAGCATGGGGTCACGCTACCGCGTGGGGCAACGGTCGTAGTCGTCGCCTCAGGCGACGAGCGGCGCCGTCGTCGAGAGGTTGACGTCATCGAGGATGACCTGGGCCGCCTTCAGATTGGCGGTGTTGACCAGGAGGGGGGCGCGCAGATTGACCGTCGTCGACGCGAGGTCGGCGCCGGCGTGCACGACCAGCAGGACGAGCACGTCCTCGGTCGACTCGATGCCGAGGTCTGCGACCACGTCGTCGTCGACCACCGGCGCGTAGTCGGGGAAGAACGTGGCCGCCGGCACCACCAGGAAGTTCGTGCTCTCGGAGTGAGCCGACTGGAGCCGCGAGAGCGGGCTGCCCTTCTCGATCTCGACCAGGCCGTACTCGACGTCCTGGGGAAAGCCGAGCAGCGGGTGTACGAAGGTGAGCATCGAGACGTCCTCCCGGGCGGCGCGGTCGAGGCTGGGCGCTGTCGCGGTCATCATGACAGGTAGTCCAGCAGGCTCTGCTGCGCCGTCTTCCCGGTGGCGGCGAGTGCCGCCTGGTAGGCCGTCGACTGCGTCTGGAGGTTGATCGTCGCCTGCGCGACATCGACGTTCACGGCGTCCGAGTTGACCTGCTGCAACGCCAGGATCGAGGAGCCGAGGAAGTTCTTGGCCGTGGTGATCTGGTTGTAGTACGCGCCCTCCTGCGCCTGCGCACCACTGACCCGCTGGATGTCGCCCTTCAGGGCGGTCATGCTCTGCTGGATCACACTGGCCGCACCGCCGTCGACAGTGTCGGCAGACGTGCCCGTCCAGCTGCGCAACGCCGCAGACAGGTTGGATAGGTCGGTGAACACGTCCGTGCCGGCCGAGGAGTCCGGGCCGAAGACCGACGTGTTGGACAGGCTCACAGGAACGATGGTGTTCGCGCCCACCCGCCGGGAGATCGTGCCGTCGTTACCGGTGTAGGTGACCTGACCGGTGTCCGCGTCCTCGGCGTAGGCGGCGCTGCCCGTCGTCGTACCGCCGAAGACCGGTCGGCCGAGGTACTGGGTATTCGCCGAGGAGAGGACGGTCTGCTTGATCGAGTCGATCTCTTCGGCCAACGCGGTCGCCGATGTCGGCGTCAGGGTCGCGGTGTTGCTCGCCTGGACCGCCAGCGTGTAGGCGCTCTGCAGTGAAGTCCCAATGCCCGTGAGCGCTCCGTCGATGGTGCCCAGCCAGGCCAGGCCGTCGTTCGCGTTGCGCTGGTACTGCTGCTGCGCTGCGATCTCGGCTTGGGACTTCATCGCGACGACAGTGCCGGTCGGGTCGTCCGAGGGCACGTTGATCTTCTTGCCCGTCTCCAGCTGCAGCTGGGCGGCGGTGAGCTTGGTGAGACCACCGTCGACGGCGGTGATCGACTGCTGACGGATCATCGCCTGCGTGACCCGGGAGATCATGACGCCACCATGTTGATCAGGGTGTTCAGGACATCGTCCATCACCGACAAGACCTTCGAGGAAGCCTGGTAGGCCCTCTGTGCAGACATGAGATTGATCGTCTCCTCGTCGAGGCTCACCCCCGCCGACTGCTGCCACTCGTTGTCTACCTGCGTGGTCAGCGCCTGCTGGTTGGTGGTCTGGTTGTTGAGCGCGTTGATCTGCGACCCGAGACCTGAGACCAGGCTCTGGTACTGGTCCGAGACGTTTGCGAACGCGGTCGAGAGTGCATCGGCGTTCTTGCCGTCGAGAGTCCCGCCCGATTCGGACGACGCCGCCACCTGGGAGGCGCCGAACCCGCTCACCACCGACAGCGTGGCCGCGTAGTCGGTGGTCGGGTCGTACGCCGTGCCGGCGGAGCCCGACGTCGCCCCAGCCGGCGTCGTACCCCCGGCGCTGAACAGAGCCGTTCCGGTGGCGCCCGTCTTGTCGTACCCGCTCGCCTGCTGGTTGTTGACGGTCGCCGCGAGGTCGTAGGCGATCTTGTTGAGGCCCTGGTAGTAGGTCGGCAGAGTCGTGTTGAGCAGCACGCCGAGACCGCCGAGATCGCCGCCGGTCACCGAGACGCCGACCGGATTCCCGCTGCTGTCCTTGACCGGGTTCCCGGCAGCGTCGTCCATCGAGAATGTGAGCGTCGAGCCGTCGACGACGGCGGCGACCGGCGAGGCGACGAGCGTGTTGGCCGAGTCGGTACTTCCCGGCACCGACGAGCTCGCGACGTTCACCAGCGCGACACCGCCGATCGAGACCGCATAACGGCCATCGGCCTGCACGGTCGTCGTGGCGCCAGCGAGCTGCGCAAGCTGGAGCACGTCCTGGTCGCGCTGATCCTGGAGGTTGCTGACGTCGTTGCCACTCTGGCTGCCCACGAAGATGCTCTTGTTGAGCGAGGCGACGTCCTTGGCGAGGGCGTTGATCTGCGTGACGTCGGTGGCGGCTCCAGCGCTGTCCTCGTTGACCTCGTCGGTGACTGCCTTCGACTGTGCCTGGATGGTCTGCGACAAGGTCTGCGCGTCGGCCACGACCGACTCGCGGGCCGAGACGTCACCCGGGTTGTTGGCCAGGTCCTGGAGGCTGGCCGAGAACGCCGAGAGGGCCGCAGCGACGCCGTCGTCACCGGGCTCGCCGATCGCGGACTCAAACCGGCTGAGCGAGGTCTGCTGCGCCTCCAGCAGTGACTGGGTGCCATGCTCGGTGCGCTGCCGCTGACCCAGCAGCAGGTCGCTGAGCCGCTGTACCCCGCTGGCAGCGACGCCCTCGCCGTAGCCCGGGTACGACGACCACATGGTGGGGCCTGAGGCACCGCCTACTTCGACGGCGTTCGCCGCCTCTCGGACGTAGCCGGTGGTGTTGACGTTCGAGATGTTGTTGTCTGCGACGTCGATCGCGATCTGCTGGTACTGCAGGCCCGTCTTCGCAATGTTGATGCTGCCGAAGGTCCCCGTCATCGGTCACAGACTCCGATCCACGAGTCGCCGGCTCGGCGCTTCGACTACCGCGGATCCGTCGGGCGAATAGCCGTCGGCGTTCCCTCCGATCGAGAGAAGGGTCTCGCGAGCCGAGCGGTATCCGGCCGTGATCAGGCCGCGGTTGGACTCGGAGAGCTCCGCGATCTCGCGGGTCGCCGTCACGAGCGCGGTGCGATGGTCACGCAGCATCGTCGCCCAGGGCTCAGGAGCGGCCTCGGCCAGCTCGCCCAGCGTGGCGGCAGGCCGCAGGCCGATGTCGGCCGCGGCCTCATCGCTCGCCACCGCGCGCAAGACCTCGGTCTCGCGGAGGGTGAGGACGACCTCCTCCACCTCGCGCGTCGAATAGGCGAGCCATCGGGTGCGGCCGCTGGCGAGCACCAACTGCTCCAGCTCCAGCTTGTAGGCAAGCAGGTCCAGCAGCTCGCGCTCCCGCCAGAGGATCAGCGAAAGCTTCTCCACGGTCCACCTCTCATGGCTCCGGTCAATGCGAGGTGACTACCTCGCACAGGGACCATCGCCAGGCCGGACGAGGACCTGAGCCGTTTTGTCGGCTCCTCGACCGGCCCGTTGGCAAGATCGAGATGGCCCGCATCCGGCATTTCCCGCATCACCTGCTCAGGCGGTGTAGCCGGGCCGGGCTAGACCCGACCGGGACCTCGGTCCTGATTTGCCGGACCGGAGGCAGTTACCCCGCAGTTTTGCTCGCACAGTGGACCAGACCACAGGCAATCTTCCATCTCGTGACCGAGCAAGCAGGCGACCCCCGCGCCGACGACCTCATCACCAGCCACATGCCGCTGGTCGGACATATCGTCCGGGAGACGATGGGACGGGTGCCATCCCACGTGAGCCGTGACGACCTGACCTCCGCAGGCCTCACCGCTCTTGTCCAGGCCGCACAGGCATACGACGCCGAGCGCGGTGTCCCGTTCGAGCGCTATGCCGCCACTCGTGTGCGCGGCGCGATCCTCGACGAGCTACGCAGCGTCGACTGGGCCTCTCGATCCGTCCGCCGACGCGCCCGCGACCTCGAGGAGACCCGCACCCGACTCGCCGGCGTTCTCGGTCGGACCCCCACCGTTGCCGAGGTGGCGAGCTCTGCCGGCCTCAGCGTCGAGGAGGTCACCGCCAACGACGACGACGTCTCGCGTGCCCAGGTCCTCTCGCTGCAGGGGTCAGCGACCGCGTCGCTCGACGAGCTCGTCCCGACCCGCGCGCCGAGCCCCGAGCATCTGGTCGAGCACCAGGAGCGGCTCACCTACCTCACGGAGGCGATCGCCGAGCTGCCCGAGCGGCTGCGCACGGTCGTCCAGGACTACTTCTTCGCCGAGCGGCCGATGGCCGACATCGCTGCCGAGCTCGGCGTCACCGACTCCCGGATCTCGCAGATGCGTGCCGAGGCGCTCGTCCTGCTGCGTGACGCCCTCAACTCTGCCCTCGAGCCGAGCCTGGTCAAGGCCGCCGCCAAGCCCAACGGGTGCGCCTCGCGTCGCCGCGAAGCCTACTTCGCCGCCGTGGCCTCCCGGCACGCCGAGGGTCTGCGTCGTGCCGCTGCGGCTTCCCCGCGGGCACTCGACGTGGCCGGCTGAATCACCGGCGCCGGCCCCAGCACACTCTCAGATGAGCGGCGCCGCCGCCGATGGGGTGATCATGCGTATCACCGTGTGGCGCCAGTCGACCGATTTCCTCTTCCTCTACCGCCTGGGCTACCCGTTGTGGGAGGCCCAGTGCCAGGGTCTGGTGGAGGTCGAGTTCCGAGAGGCCTGGGAGCCGAGCAACGCGCAGGCCTCGGACGTCCTGGTCGCGCAACGCATGCTCAACCCGGTCGAGATCCAGGCTTGGATGGACGCTGCCAGCCAACTCCCGGAGACCACGCTTCGCGTGTTGGAGTACGACGACGATCTGCTTCGACTGCGCCCCAACGAGATCGCGCAGTTCGGCGTCGACCCCCGCGAGTACGCCGCGGTGACCGGCCTGGTGGCGGAGGCCTTGCGCCTGGCCGACCTGGTGACCGTCTCCACGCCGTACCTCGGCGACCAGCTTGCGAGGCTTACCGACGCGCCGGTCTGCGTGCTGCCGAACACGATCCAGTCGGTGCTTCTCGATCAGCCCGCCCCGGTGCGTGAGCCCGGGCAGCAGCTGCGGGTCGGCTGGGCCGGCACTTCTTCCCACAACGAGGATTGGCAGCACTGCCGGCGTGGCATCCACGAGGGTCTGACGGCCGCGCGCGCCGAGCTCGTCCTCGCCGGCTCCGACGTCAGTGACATCATCCGCTACCCGGCGACCGTACGGCCCTGGGCGCAGGAGATGGGCGACTACTACGCGACGATCTGCGACTTCCATGTGATGCTCGCACCGCTGACCGATACGCCGTTCAACCGGTCGAAGAGTCCGCTCAAGGCGCTCGAGGCCGCAGGCCTGGGCATCCCGACCATCGCAGCGGACGTCACGCCGTACCGCGACTTCGTCATTCCTGGCGAGACGGGCTTCCTGTGCAGCACAGCAGCCCAGTGGAAGCGGGCCATCACGGCGCTGGCGAACGATGAGGCGATGCGGGCCGAGATGGGCCGCAAGGCACGCGAGGTGGCAGCGGGCTATGTCACCCAGACACTCGCGGCAACGCTGTGGACCGAGACCTACGCGACGGCGCTGGCGCGAAAGCGCGCCGCCCTGCCGGTGGGCTGAGGCCGGTGGGCTGCGCCCACGGACCCGACGGCATGCCAGACCTGCCGCTCCGCCCGCAAGCGGCTCCGATCACGCTAGGAAAGCAGCCCCTCGCTTGGCCTCCAAGGCCTGCCGGTAGACCGCTGCGCTGTGGCGCGCCGCCTCCTGGACCGTGTGGCGGGCGGCGACCGCGCGAGCGTTGCGGCCCATCTCGCGACGCATCTCCTCGTCCTGGCCCAGGGCTCGGATTGCGCGCATCCAGTCGTCATCGCTGCGACACAGGAAGCCCGTCTCGCCGGGGATGACGAAGTCGCGGTACGGCGCGGCGTCGCCGGCAACGACCGGGATGCCGAACGCCGCAGCCTCGAGTGCCTTGAGCGGGCTCTTCGACCGGTTCCATGCCTCGTCGACAAGCGGGGCCAGCGCGACGTGCCAGGTGGTCATCGGCAGGTAGTACTGGTCGATGCTGTCCGCCCACGGCAGGAACTCGGTGTCCCGGTAGCGCAGGTAGGGGCGGAAGTCAGCACCCATCATGAACATCTGCGCATTCGCCTTGGTCAGCCCGTATTTCACGCCGGCGGCACACGCGCGCCAGTCGAGCAGATGCGTGGCGCTGCCCGCCCAGCCGACCCGCAGGCGCTCCCCCGGCGGGCGCACCGGCTGTGGGACCTCCAGCAGGACGGCGTCGATCGTATTGGGCAGTACGACGATCGGTACGTCGGTGTGCTCGCGATAGATCTCGGCCAGGTGCGGGACCGACACGGTGATCAGGTCGGCGGACTGAAGATGCCGGACCACCTCCGGGCGGTCGCGCGCGACGTACTCCTCATAGGTCAGTCGGCCGCCGTGGAACATCGGGTTGTCGGGCCTCGTGCCGAGATAGTCGTCGTCGTGCTCGTAGACGAAGACACGGTCGCTGAGCCACTCGCGCATCTCCCCTAGAGCGGTGAAGCGCTGGTGGCCGAACAGTCCGTGCGCGACGACGACATCCGCGTCCTGCGCGCTTACCGCGTCGAGATGGGGGCCGATCGCGGCCTCGGCCAAGCCCTGCCGCGCGATCTCCACCAGCGGCTGGTGGAGGCGGTAGTGGAAGCTGCCGTTGCCGACCGATGACCAGGTCCAACCGAAGATCTTCACGCCTGTCTATCGGCGGTGAGCACACGCTGGATAACTTTTCGCGCCGGATTGCTCAGGCCCTCGGGATGGGGACCGATCAACAACCTCGAGAGTCCACGGACGGACTCCCATCTCAGTAAAATTCCAGGAAGGAACCCTGATGAGCCTCGTCATCAACACCAACACCGACGCGCTGACCGCGTACCGCAACCTGAGCAACACGCAGAACAAGCTCTCGGACGCCGTCACCCAGCTCTCGTCGGGCCTGCGCATCAACAAGGCCGCCGACGACGCCGCCGGCCTGGCGATCTCGCAGAACCTCACCTCCCAGGTCAACGGCATCGGCCAGGCCGTCCGCAACGCCCAGGACGGCATCAACGTCGTCCAGACCGCCGACGGCGCCCTGAGCGAGACCCAGAACATCCTGCAGCGCCTCAACACGCTTGCCGTCCAGTCCGCCAACGCGACCAACGACGACAACGCCCGCGCCGACATCCAGCAGGAGGTCAACCAGGACGTCACCGAGCTGAACAACATCGCCAGCGGCACCAAGTTCAACAACATCGCGCTGCTCGACGGCAGCTTCAAGAGCCAGACCTTCCAGGTCGGCTACCAGAACGACGGCACCAGCAAGCTCAACGTCACCATCGACGACATGAACGCCACCAGCCTCGGCCTCAACTCGACGGGAACCGGGCCTGACGGCAAGACCTCCATCTCGGGTGTCGACCTCACCACGCAGTCCGGGGCCCAGGCCGCGATCACGACCATCGCCACGGCGCTGCAGACCGTCTCGACCCAGCGCGCGAAGCTGGGTGCCATCCAGAACAGCCTCCAGCACACGATCAACAACCTGAACGTGACGCAGGAGAACCTGCAGGCGTCGAACTCCTCCATCCAGGACACCGACATGGCAGCGACGATGACGTCGTACACACAGGCGAACATCCTCTCGCAAGCAGGTACCTCGATGCTCAAGCAGGCGAACTCCGAGCCGAACGCGATCCTCTCCCTGCTCCAGGGCTGATGACCAGCGCCCTCGGCGCCTGACGACAGCGCCGGTGGGGCCCCTGCCCCACCGGCGCTGTGCCGTTCCACCCCCGTTCCAGCTGACCCGAGGAGAGCCGCATGACCACCACCTCCGTGAGCACGAGCAGCAGCAGCGTGCCTCTCCAGATCAACGGCCTGGTCAGCGGCTTGGACACCTCGAGCATCATCAGTCAGCTGATGAGCATCGCCTCCCAGCCCCAGCAGCTCGAGGAGGCGCAGCTGAGCACCGAGCAGAGCAAGCTCTCCGCGTTGCAGTCGCTCAACACCGGGTTCCAGGGCCTCATCACATCCGCCCAGAGCTTCAGCAGCTCGTCGGTGTGGACGACACTGGCCGCGACCTCATCCAACTCCGCAGTGGCGGTGACCGCCGCCTCCACGGCGAAGCAGGGCTCCTTCACCGTCACCGTGAACTCGACCGCCACCTCCGCACAGCTCGGCTTCGCCGACGCTCACGCGCTCACCGATACGGTCGCGACTCCTCATTCGACGCTATCCGTCACCCTCCCCGGCCAGAGCACCGCCCAGAGCATTGACACCGGCGACGGTTCCCTGTCGTCGGTGATCAGCGGGCTCAACGGCCTCAAGGACGCCAACGGCAACCAACTGCTCAACGCTCAGGCCGTCAACATGGGCAACGGCACCTACCGTCTGCTCGTCACGTCCGCCAACACCGGCGCCGGCAACCTCTCCATCACCAACGCCGACGGCACCGATCTCCTCGGCGGCGCAACGAGTGTCGCTGGCAGCGACGCCTCGATCTCGTTGGGCGCCGGCATGACGATAACCCAGGCATCGAACACGTTCACCGACGTCGTCCCCGGCGTCACCGTCACCCTCGCACCGACGGCCTCCGGCTCCGCGCCGAGCACACCCATCACGTCGACCATCTCGGTGAACGACAACGGCAGTACGCGCGCCGCCGCGGTGAGCGCCTTCGTCTCCCAACTCAACAGCATGCTCCAGCAGATCACGAGCACCACCTCTTACGGCGTCGTGCCGACCAGCAGCAGCTCCGACACCTCGGCGTCGAACACCGCCACTGGTGCCGGCCAGTTGCCGGGCGATGCGACCCTCCGCAGCCTGTCCCAGCAGCTGGTCCAGGCGATCTTCCCCAACGACGCCACTGGGGGCATGACCCCGTCCGACTTCGGCATCTCGATCGACAACGACGGCACCGTCTCCTTCGACACCTCGACGTTCGAGGCGGCGTACAAGGCGAACCCCACGGGTGTGCAGTCGGCCTTCCTCGGTACCGGCGGCCTGGTCTCCCGGGTCGAGACGATGGCCCAACGGGCCTCCGACCCGGTGAACGGTGCGCTCACGATCGAGATCCAGGGCGAGAACAGCACGATCTCGACCTTGAACGACTCCATCGCCAACTGGACCCAGCTCCTCGCACAGAAGCAGCAGTCCCTCCAGACCCAGTACACCGCTCTCGAGACGGCGCTCTCGACCATGCAGTCGCAGGAGTCCTACATGGAGAGCCAGCTCGACAGCCTCAACTCGAGCACCAACAGCTGAGAGGACCGCAATGACCACCATGACGGGCAAGGCGCGCAACGCCTACCTCGCCCAGAGCGTGCTGACGGCGTCGCCCGAACGGCTGCTTCTGATGCTTCTGGACCGCCTGGTGCTCGACGCCGAGCAGGGACTGCGGGCGCAGATGCGCGGCGACAGGGCCGAGGTCAACACGCAGCTGCAGCACGCCCAGCGCATCGTCACCGAGCTGATCACCAGTCTCGACCTCGACGGGATGCCGGCTGGCCAGGAGCTGGTCGCGCTCTACCAGTACCTCAACCGCAGGTTCATCGAGGCGAACGTGCGCAACGATCAAGCCGCCGCCCGCGAGGCGGTCATGCTCAGCCGCCGGCTGCGGGACATCTGGCATCGTGCCGCGGCCATTGCCGCCAAGGAAGCAGGCGCCCAGCAGGCCGCCCGGCCGCAGGTCGCACATCGATGACTGCCGACGGCTGGAGCCGCGCGCTCGACCGGCTCGAGGCGGATCTCCTCCAGGCCGAGGCACTCGCCGACGACCCGCAGCTCGTCCTCGAGCTCGAGCCCTGGACTCCGCCTACGGAGCTCGGAGCCCTTCCCCACGCCCTGGCAGAGCGCGCCCGCCGGCTGCTCGACCGACAGCGGACCGCGAGGCAGCTGATCGCCGATCGGTTGGCAGCGGTACGCCGTCAGCGCGCCTTGATGACCAGGGTGCCTGCAGCCACCGGCACCGGCCGGGAGAGCCGTCCGGTCTACGTCGACCGCAGCGTGTGACGTCAGCGGCGGACGGCCGCGACGAGCCTGCCGGGCAGCCGGTCGAGCGGGAGGATCTCGTCGGCAAGACCGGCGTGGGCGACCGCACCGGGCATGCCCCAGACCACCGATGAGGCCTCGTCCTGGACGTAGACGCATGCGCCCGCCTCGGTCAGGAGCCGCACCCCCTCGAGCCCATCCTGGCCCATGCCGGTGAGGATCGCCGCGACACAGCGACCGCCCCATACGGCGGCCGCGGAGCGAAAGAGCACGTCGACGGCGGGCCGGCAGAAGTTCTCCTGGGGACCCTGGTCGAGCGCGACCTGCACCCGGCCGGCACGGATCTTCACGCGCAGGTGCTGGCCGCCCGGCGCGATCAGCACCTCGCCCGCCTTCGGCACGTCACCCGTCGCCGCCTCGCGCACCGCCAGGGGGGAGATCCGGTCCAGCCGCTGCGCCAGCATCGTGGTGAAGACGGGCGGCATGTGTTGCACGACCAGGACAGGTACGCCGAGGGTGGCGGGCATCTGTGCCAGCAACGTCGCGAGTGCGTCGGGGCCGCCAGTCGAGCAACCGATCAGCAGCGCCTCGACCGGACCCGCAGAGCGGCCGGACGGGCGGCGTACTGCTGGCGCCACCCGGTGGGCTGCCAGACCGGTCGTCGGACCGGCGGCCTGACCGGCGCCCGGAGTGAGTCGACGCATGCCGGCCAGAGCCCTGATCCGCGGGACCAGTTGGTCACGGACGGAGGCGAGACCCTCTGCCACCGAGCCGGTGTTGGAGGGCTTGCAGACGTAGTCGGAGGCGCCGCGCGAGAGCGCCTCGAGGGTAGCGGCGGCGCCACGCTCGGTGAGCGTGGAGAACATGATGACCGGCAGCCGCGGGTGACTCCGGCGGATCTGGGCGAGGGCGCCGAGACCGTCGAGGCGGGGCATCTCCACGTCGAGAGTGACCACGTCGGGCAGCAGTTCGTCGACCTTCTCGATCGCATCGAGGCCATCGCGCGCCGTACCGACTACCTCGATGTCGGCAGCGTCGACCAACGCCGTCTGGATGAGCCGGCGGACCAGCGCCGAGTCGTCGACCACCAGGACACGAATCACGCCGCACCCATCGGCCAGCGTGATTCGTGTCTGAGCGTCAGTGGTCGGGTCAGACGGCCGCGTTGGCCGTCGACCCCAACGGTTTCGCGTAGACGAAGACGTTGGTGAGGTACTCGCGACCGGTCCAGTTGCCGCAGGTGATCAGGACCAGCCGGTTCTTCGCGCGCCCCTGGCTGAAGAGCTTCTTGGCCTGCTCGGAGACCTCCGCCTTGGTCAGCGTGAAGACCTTGGTCGCGACGTAGTGGTCGGTCCGCTTCTTGTGCACCACGTTGATCCGGGCACCCTTCTTCAGGCTGCCCAAGTGATCGAACTGGCCACCGCCGGTGTGCACGGTGTGGCCCGCGATGATCGTCTGACCGCTCGCAGAACCCGGCTTGGCGCTGGCGTCCCACCAGCCCACGTCACGCGGGTTGGAAGGCGGGGTCAGCACCCGATCGCTCGACATCGCGATCGAGACGATCGGGGCGTTGATCTTCAGCGACTTCACCACGATGTGGTAGGTCGTCGGCTTGAAGTGGGTCGTCGTACCGGCGTCCGAGTCGTCGCCACCCGGCGAGACGATGAAGAAGAGCAGCGCCGCTGCCAACAGTGCGAGCACTGTGGCGACGGCGACGCTCCCCCACTTCGTCCGGGGCCTCTCCGGCCCGGACGAAGCGGGGGTGGGTGCAGCGTCTGTCACCGAAGGATCACTTCAGGGCGTTGCGGCGGTAGACGAAGGCGGTGCCGGCAGCGCCGACCGCGATCAGGCCCCCGAGACCCGCGTACAGGGCGGTGTGGCTCTGCTGGTCACCTGCCAGACCCGCGTCGACCGCCGTGGGCACGGTGCCGCTGCCGCCGTTGCCGCTGCCGTTGCCGCCGCCGTTGTGGTGGGCCGGCTTCGGGCTGGCGGAGGCGCGCGGCGTGGACACCCGGCCCGCGTTGGGACCGCAGGTGACGTGGCCCAGCTGACCGGAGATCAGCGAGCTGCCGGTGAAGCTGGCGGCGGCCGGGAGTACCTGCGCGTCGAGCGCGGTGACGTCGATCTTGCGACCACCGTCGGAGCTGACCTGCTTGTTGAGAGTGACGTCGAGGACGTTGTCCTGCAGCGGCTTGAGGGCCGGCTGGAGCTGCTGGACGAGGGTGTTGATCAGGTCGTCCTGCAGCGTCTGGAGGCCGGTGCCGAGGGCCGTTGCGAGGGCGGCGAGCGGCGTGCCCGTGGTCGGACCGGCCAGGGTGTTGTTCAACTGGGTCTTGACCGCGTTGATCAGCGACTGGGTGACCGTGTCGAGGTTGACCAGGAGGTGAGTGTTGGCCGGCGGGTTGGCCGGCAGGTCGAGCAGCGTGACCGTCTGGCCGGCGATGGTGGCGGTGATCGGGGTGTTGGCGCTGCCGCCCTGGCTGTCGACCAGGTGTGCCGCCCCGGTCGCACTGGTCGGCGTGGCCTGGCAGGTGGCCTCGATGGCGCTGAGGGTGCCGCCGAGCTTCACACTCCCAAGCGGAGAGCTGGACAGCGCGGAGGTCAGCGGAGTGAGGAGGGCGTCCTCCAGCGGCTTGAGCACGTTGGGATCGATCACGCTCGTCAGCGGCTGCAGCGCCTGGCCCAGGGCGGTGGTCGGGTCGAGCGTCACCGAGCCGAGGTCGAGGTTGCCCAGGTTGAGCGTCAGCGGCTTGCCGTTGATGTTGCACGAGCTGTTGCCGGTGTGGACGATGCCACCGCCGGTGCCGGCGATGCCGGCACAGGCCCATGACGTGCCGTTGGCGTTGGCGCCGGCGTCCTGCGGCGCGACCCCCGCGCCGAGGGCGTTGTTCCCCGGGAGGACACCCGCGATGGTCGGGATCGTGCTGGAGTCGTTCTTGGACTGGCTGCTGCCGTCGTTCGTGGCGGTGACGAGCTGCGAGACGCCGTTCTGACCGGCGACGGTCAGGTTGAGCGACTGGGCGGTCGCCTGGGAGTCGGGGTCGGCGGCGAACGCAGGAGCTGCCGCGAGGGCGGCGAGCGAGGCGGCGCCGATGATGGCACCAGCCCGAAGTCCGAGACGGGACGTATGCACGGAGTGTCCGTCCTTCCAATGCAGGGAGATGGCGCGCTCCCGAGAGCGCCGGGTAAGGGCTGAACGATCAGGACGCCGCTTGGTTAGGGGTGACGCCGGTAACAATGAGTAACAGTTCGGTCTCGGTTCCCACGGCCGGTTCCGAGGGCGCAGCGTCCGAATGCTCAGACGCGCCCGATCACTGCCGATCCAGAAGCCCGTGACCATGGCACCCGCGAGCTTCCAGCTGATCGCCGCCCTGGTACTCCGCGAGACCTCGATCGTCTACGAGCCGCGCAAGGAGTACCTGGTGGAGGCGAGGCTGCACCCACTCGCGGCCCAGGCCGGATGCGCCGACATCGACGCCTACATCCAGCTGGTCGCGACCGATGCCCTCGAGCGGCGCAAGGCGATCGACGCGCTGACGATCAACGAGACCAGCTGGTTCCGCGACAACGCGCCTTACCAGGCCTTCACCGACACGATGCTGCCCGAGCTCGTCACCCAGCGCGCGGCCCGCCGCCACCTCACAATCTGGTCCGCGGCATGCTCGAGCGGCCAGGAGGCCTACTCGATCGCGATGTTGCTCGACCAGCACCTGCCTGCCGGCTGGACCGCCGACATCCTCGCCACCGACGTTTCGACAGCGATGCTGGCCCGTGTCGAGGCCGGTCGCTACAGCCAGGTCGAGATGAACCGCGGCCTACCCGCAACCCACCTCGTCAAGTACTTCACCCGCGTCGGTGCCGAGTTCGAGATCGTGCCGACGCTGCGTCGGATGGTGCGGACCCGCCACCTCAATCTGGCCGAGCGGTTCCCCGCCGTCGGCCAGTACGACGTCGTGCTGCTGCGCAACGTCCTCATCTACTTCGACCAGCCGACCAAGCACGGCATCCTGCGCCGCATGCACCAGCATGTGGCGCCCGGTGGCTACCTGCTCCTGGGTTCATCGGAGACCACCCTCGACCTGCCTCCGGATCTCAACGCGATGTGGGAGCGGGAGCAGATCGGGCGCGTCCAGGCCCACCGACCCGCCGGCAGCATCGCCGCACCTCGTCCCGCCTCATCCTCCATCTCGGCCGCCCTGACAGGAGCCCGACCATGACCCAGAGCCCGATGGACCAGAGCCCGACGGACCAGCGCCCGACGGGCCAGAGCGCGCTGATCGTCGACGACTCGAAGGCGATGCGCAGCATCCTGCGCCGCATCGTCGCGGGCCTCGGCTTCGAGACCACCGAGGCTGGCCACGGACAGGAGGCGCTCGACCACCTCGAGGCCGCCACCGCGATCGGCCGGGTGCCCGACCTGTGTCTGATCGACTGGAACATGCCGGTGATGGACGGCTACACGCTCATCACCGAGATCCGCAAGCGGCCAGAGTGGCGCAACGTCACGCTGATGATGGTCACCACCGAGTCCGAGCAGGGCCAGATCGTCCGGGCGCTCGCCGCCGGGGCTCACGAATACGTCATCAAGCCGTTCACGCCCGACGCGATCGCCGAGAAGCTCGAGTTGCTCGGCCTCGTCAGCAAGGGAGTGCTGGCATGACCGTCACCCAGACCGGACCCGCCCTGGCCGACGTCCAGGCCATCACCGAACAGGTGTGGAGCAGCTTCCTCGGTGACGAGGAGCCGCTGCTGCAACGCTTCGACGCTCCGAGCGCCTTCCCGGCCGAGCAGGCCTGGTCGGCCGCGGTCAGCGTGCACGGCGGCTGGACGGGATCCATCACCGTCGAGCTCTCCGTCGCGGTCGCCCAGGCCCTGACGCACCTCATGCTGGCGACAGATGACGAGCCGATCGAGGACGCCGACATCGCCGACGCCGTCGGCGAGCTGGTCAACATGGTCGGCGGCAACGTGAAGAGCCTCATGCCGGGCCCCTCCGCGCTCACCCTGCCGGTCGTCGCGGCCGGTCGCGCCGCCCACGCCACCGACCTGACCGAGGTCGCCCGCTTCGACGCCGTCTGGGGCGGCGAGCCCGTGCGGGTCAGCGTGCACGCACCCCGAGCCTGACGAACCAGTCCTGACAGAAGCCGAGCTAGAAGGTCACCTATGTCGAAGATCCTCGTCGCCGATGACAGCAAGGTCATGCGCCAGATCGTGGTCCGCACTCTCCGCCAGGCGGGCTACGCCGGCCACGACATCATCGAGGCAGAGAACGGCCGCGACTGCCTGGACAAGACGATCGCCGAGGCGCCCGACCTGATCCTGTCGGACTGGAACATGCCGGAGATGAACGGCATCGACTGCCTGGCCGCGCTCCGCGCCAGCGGCAACCAGACGCCGTTCGGCTTCGTCACCTCGGAGGGCTCCGACGACATGCGGGCACGCGCGGCCTCGACGGGCGCGCTCTTCTTGATCGCCAAGCCGTTCACCGCGGAGACCTTCGAGGAGCACCTGCGGGGCCTCCTCTGATGGCGACCCACCTGCCCGTCCCCAAGCAGGTCCGCGACCTCTTCGGCGACCTCCTCGACCGCGAGGTCACCCTCACGCCCTCCGCGCCGCAGGCGCCGACGCCCACCACACCGACGACCGTCGCCGTGTACGTCGACGACTACCTGCGGATCAGCGCGCTGATCATCTGTGACCTCGAGCTCTCCGCCCACGCGGGAGCGGCGCTCGGTCTGGTGCCGGTCGCCGGCGCCGAGGCCGCGATCGAGGAGGGCGCGCTGACCGACGTACTCCGGGAGAACCTCTACGAGGTGCTCAACATCGCCGCGTCCATGTTCAACGCCCCCGGTGCCGAGCACCTGCGGTTGCACGAAGTGCACCCCGCCGGGCCACCGCTGAGCCAGCAGGTCTGGGCGATGACCCTCACCCTCGGCCGGCGTGAGGACTTCCACGTCGACATCGCCGGGTACGGCGCGGGCCACGTGTCGGTGGTCCTCGTCGCCTAACCGCTCCGGCCGCAGGGCCTACGCGAGCTGTGGCTGATGGCGAGCCTGCCACCGGCCGCGTCGTCGAGGTTTCACGCGGTGGATCACGGCGCCGTCGAGCGGCGCGACGTGACGGGCTGCCTCGTGCGGTGCGGCAGCAGCGAACGGACGATGATTTGTTCCTCAGGTCGGTCCCGGGAGCGCCGAAGGACATCTTGAGCAAGGACCGCTCAGCCCCGCCGAAGGACCGGCACCCACCTGCAGGATTCCCCCGACTGGAGGCTCCCGTGTCCTTCGCCGTGTCCGATGCGATCAGCGAGGTGCTCCACACCGCGCTCGACGGCCTCACGATGCGCCAGAACGTCACGTCGAACAACATCGCGAACGTCGACACTCCCAACTTCCGCGCCAGCAGCGTCGACTTCGAGTCCTCCCTGCAGGCGGCGATCGACAGTGGGTCGGTGCAGGACAACGTGATGCCCGACGTCGATGTCACGACGACTCCTACCGACACCCCCGTGGGTGCCAACAACAACAACGTCGACCTCCGCAAGGAGGAGGTCTCGATGGTCCAGACCCAGTACCAGTACCAGGTGCTCGGGCAGGCGATCGGCGACCACTACAAGCTGACCCAGATCGCGGCGGGCATGTGATGAGCGCCTTCGACCTGCTCCGCGTCGCCGACGAGTCGATGGGCGCCCACCAGACCTGGATGGACGCACTCGGCGACAACATCGCCAACGTCAACACCTACGAGCCGACCAGCGGCAGCGCGTTCCAGGCGTCGTACCCGATCTTCCAGTCGGACCCCAACGGCGGCGTCCGCGTCGCCGGCGTCGCCAAGAGCGACCCGCAGGGCCAGGAGGTCTCCATGCCGGACAGCCCGCTGGCCGACGCCAACGGCTACGTGCGCGCTCCCGACATCGACATGTCGAGCGAGATGAGTCAGCTGATCATGGCGCAGCGCGGCTACGAGGCCTCGGTCGACGTCACCAAGACCGCCCAGACCACCTACGACGCCGCTCTCACGATCGGACAGAAGTAATCATGAGTGTCTCGGGAATCGAAGCGATCGGCAGCGCGCTGCCGGCGATGCCGTCCATGCCCACCACCGACCTCACCGGTACGTCGCAGGTCGCCGCCGGCGGTGTCTCCGACCCCTCTGCCACGGCCGGCGCCGCGAACGCCACCGCGGCGACGAGTGCGACCGGCGCCCAGAGCGCCAGCGGCGTCGAGTTCGGGAACCTGCTCACCGACGGCCTCGACAGGCTCGAGGGGTTGCAGAACACCAGCTCCAGCCTGGCCCTGCAGGCCTCCACCGGCGACCTCAGCGCGATCCACGACTACACGATCGCCTCCGCGGAGGCGTCGACCGCGACCCAGCTCGCGGTCTCGCTGCGCAACACCGGCTTGCAGGCGTTCAACCAGATCATGTCGATGCAGGTCTGAGGCAGGTCCGACGTAGATGAAGAACAACATCACCCAGATGCTGGCGCGCTACCGGCGCGCCTTCGGCGAGTTCTCCGCCGGACAGAAAGCCGTGGCGATCGTCGGCTCCGGCGCCCTGCTGCTGGCCGCCTTCCTGGTCTTCCGATGGGTGTCCGCCCCGACGTACGCACCGCTCTACACGAACCTCGCGAGCTCGGACGCCTCCTCAGTGATCGACGAGCTCAACAAGGAGGGCGTGAAGTACAAGCTCGCCGGCGACGGCACCACCATCGAGGTCCCACAGAACGCCGTCTACTCCACCCGGATCGCGCTGTCGGGTAAGAATCTGCCTGCCGGCAACAGCTCCCCCGACGGCTACAGCCTGCTGGACAACCAGAGCCTGTCGACCAGCGACTTCCAGGAGCAGACCGACTTCAAGCGGGCCATGGAGGGCGAGCTCGACAAGACGCTCGAGGCGATGACCGGCATCCAGACCGCCGTCGTCCACCTCGCCATCCCGGAGAAGCAGGTCTTCTCCGACCAGCAGGACCCGACCACGGCGTCAGTCCTGCTCGAGCTCGACTCCGGCACCACGCTGACCAGCGAGCAGGTCCAGGCGATCGTGCACCTGGTCGCCTCCAGCATCGACGGCCTCGACACCAAGAACGTTACCGTCACCGACCAGAACGGCAACGTACTCAGCGCGCCCGACGACGGCAGCGCCGGCTCGGCCAGCACGGAGGCCGACGCCACCAAGGCCTATGAGAGCAACGTGCAGACCCAGGTCCAGCAGGTGCTCGACAAGATCGTCGGCCCCGGCAACGCCACCGCGAACGTCACTGCCACGCTCAACTTCAACCAGACCACCACCGACAACCTGACCTACGGCAAGGCGACCACCGTTCCCTCGCTGTCGAGCACGAAGTCGACCGAGAAGTACAAAGGCCCGGCCAGCGGTGCCAGCTCGGTGAGCGGAGTCGTGGGGCCCGATGGCCAGATGGACTCGACCACCACCGGCAGCGGCGGCAACGGCCTCTCGACGTACACCAAGAACGACGTCACCTCCGACAACGCCATCGACCAGACCCGCCAGCACATCGTCTCCGCGCCGGGACAGGTCGAGAACCAGCACATCGGCGTCGCGATCGACTCCGCCGCACTCGGCACCATCCAGCCGAGCCAGGTCAAGAAGCTGATCGCCTCCTCGCTCGGGATCAATCCGGCCCGTGGCGACACCATCACGGTCTCCACGATGCCGTTCAGCCAGACCGCCGCGCAGACCGCCGCCAAGGAGTTGGCCGCCGCCAACGCCGCCGCCAGCCACGCGAGGACGATGCGGCTGCTGCGCGATGTCGGCATCGGCGCCGTGATCGCCCTCATCATCCTGCTCGCGTGGCTCCGTGCCCGTCGCCGGACCCGTGCCCGCGAGGAGGCGACGTCGTACGTCGTCGAGCAGCTCCGGGCCGATGCCGAGGCGCGTGCCGCGGCGCTCGATGCGGGCAACCCGGCCCTGGCCGCCCTGGAGGCGGCCGAGGACGAGGAGAGCACCACCGCCGCCAACCTGCGCCAGGAGGTCAATACCCTGGTGGAGCGACAGCCCGAAGACGTCGCCAATCTGCTGCGCGGCTGGCTCGTGGAGCGTCCCCGATGAACCACCCCGTCCAACTGCTCGCGCCGCTCCGCTTTGAACGGGGACCTCGATGACGACGATGGCGATCCCGACCGTCGGAGCCCTCGGCCAGCTCGGCGTGCGCAAGGCAGCGATCCTGCTCATCCAGATGGGCAAGGAGCGGGCCGCCCAGGTGATGGAGCACCTCTCCGACAGCGAGGTGGAGATGATCTCAGCGGAGATCGCCCGCCTGGACCGGATCTCCTCGACCGAGACCGAGCAGGTGCTCGGGGAGTTCCGCGACCTGATGACGGCACATGCCCACATCAGCCAGGGCGGCTTCGCCTTCGCCCAGTCGCTGCTCGAGCAGTCGCTGGGTGCCGAACGGGCGCGCGAGATCATGGAGCGGCTGCATGCGGCGGCGGTCCAGATGCCCTTCCAGTTCCTGCACCGCGCCGACCCGGCACAGTTGCGCGGCTTCATCGCAGACGAGCACCCGCAGGTGATCGCACTGGTGCTGGCTCACATGACGCCGGACAAGGCGTCGCTGCTGATGTCCGGGCTGCCGGCGTACCAGCAGGCGATCGTGGCCCACCGGATCGCGGTGATGGACCGCACCAACCCCGACATCATCCGGACAGTGGAGTCGATCCTGGAGCGCAAGCTCTCCTCGATGCTGCAGCCGGCCGAGATGTCGCGGGTCGGTGGCATCGACTCGCTGGTCAACGTGATCAACCGCTCCGACCGGCCCACCGAACGCTCGATCGTCGAGGGTCTCGAAGGCCTGGACCCGGAGCTGGCCGACGAGGTCCGGAGCCGGATGTTCATGTTCGAGGACATCATCGGCCTCGACGACCGGTCGGTGCAGCAGGTGCTGCGCCAGGTCGATGCGGGCGATCTCGCCCTCGCGCTCAAGGGGGTCAGCGAAGCGGTCAAGTCCAAGATCACCTCCAACCTGTCCCAGCGTGCCGCCGAGAACCTCCTCGACGAGATCGAGCTGCTCGGCGCCGTCCGCCTGGCCCAGGTGGAGGAGTCGCAACAGGCGATCATCCGGACCATCCGCCAGCTCGAGGAGCAGGGGCAGATCATGGTCCGGCGCGGGAGCGACGATGAGTTCGTCGTCTGAGGCGACCGAGCCAGGGAGCCAGCCGCGAAGCGCCGAGACCGATGTCCTCGCGGGCCGGCTCACGTCGTTCGAGTACGCCGGGGCGAAAGCCCTCGGTGTCTCGAACCAGGGTGCCGTCCTGCCCCGTCATCAGGTCGGCGACGTCGGCGTACTCGCCACGCCCGAGCTGACTGACGAGGAGCTCCATCGGCGCGACCGGGCGACGCAGTCGCTGCTGGCCGAGCTCGCCGCCGAGGCACGGGCCGCGGCCCAGTCCCAGGGGTACGCCGTCGGTTGGGCCCAGGGACGACGTGCCGCCGAGGCGGCGGCGAGCGCGGAGGCTGCCGAGCTGGCCCGGGAGGCCGCATCGCGCGCTGCCGCAGCGGATGCGGCGCGTGCCGACGAGCACCGTGCCGCGCTCAGCGCCCTGGCCGAGGCCACGGCCGAGATCCGGGCGCTGATCGGCACGCTCACCGAGCGGATCGAGGCCCAGGCGACCACCCTCGCCTGGGAGCTGACATCGACCCTGGTCGGGCATGAGGTCACCGCCGCCACCGACGCCGACATCGTCCGCCGTGCGCTCGGTGTCCTACCCGATGGCGTTGTCGCCACCGTGCGGCTGCACCCGTCGGTCGCCTCGTCGGCTCCGGCGGAGAAGGAACTGCGCGCGGCGGGGCTGGCAGTCGTCCCGGACCCCTCTCTGAGTCGCGCGGACGTCCTCGTCGAGTACGACGGCTCGGTCACCGACCTGCGGATTGACGAGGCCCTCGAACGGGTCCGCCAGGTGCTGACGTGAGCGTGATCGCACCCGAGGTCAGGGCCGCGGCGCTCGCTGCCGCAGGTCCGCGCACCCTTGGCACCGTCGTCGAGCTGGCCGGCCTGCACCTCCTCGTCGCCGGGCTGCCGCTGGCGGTAGGTGATCTGGTCGAGGTGCAGCGTCGGCGCACCCCGGACGAAACAGTGGGCGACACACCGAGAAGTGCCACCATCTCGTCCGGGGCGCGCTCACCCGACGGGCTGCTCGCCGAAGTCGTCGCCCTGCGCACCGACGGGGCGGTCTGCCTGCCTCTCGGCACGCTGAACGGCGTCCGGATCGGCGACCACGTGCGACACACCGGCGGCCCGCTGCGGGTACGCGTCGGGGAGGCCCTGCGCGGCCGCGTCCTCGACGGTCTCGGCCGCCCGATCGACGGCGGTCCAGCACTGGAGGGGCTCGATCTGGAGTCCGTCACCGTCGACGCCGACACTCCGAACGCGCTGCTGCGACCGCGGATCACCGAGCCGCTCGGCCTCGGCGTACGCGCCCTCGATGCGCTCGTACCGTGCGGCCGCGGCCAACGCATCGGGATCATGGCCGGCTCCGGCGTCGGCAAGTCCTCCCTCCTGAGCATGATCGCGCGCGGCACCGAGGCCGAGGTGTCGGTGATCGCGCTGGTCGGCGAGCGTGGGCGTGAGCTACGGGAGTTCCTGGAGAACGATCTGGGCCCCGAGGGCCTGGCCCGCTCGGTCGTGGTCGTCGCCACAAGCGACGCGCCTGCCGTCGAGCGTCTGCGCAGCGCGTTCGTGGCGACCCGGATCGCGGAGTGGTTCCGCGATGCCGGGAAGCACGTCGTGCTGATGATGGACTCGCTGACCCGGGTCGCGATGGCGCAGCGTGAGATCGGGCTCTCCGCAGGAGAGCCTCCCGCGACCCGCGGCTACCCGCCCTCCGTCTTCGGTCTGATGCCGCGCCTGCTCGAGCGCGCCGGCACCTCCCCCACCGGCTCGATCACCGGGCTCTACACGGTCCTGGTCGAGGGCGACGACCTCCAAGATCCAATCGGGGACACTGCCCGATCGATCCTCGACGGCCACATCGTGCTCTCCCGCGACCTGGCTACCTCGGGCCACTTCCCCTCCATCGACGTGCTCGAGTCGATCTCGCGGCTGGTGTCGGCGATCTGCACCGACGAGCAGCAGCAGGACGCTCGGGCGGTACGCCGGATGCTCGCGGCGTACCGCAGCGTCAAGGAACTGGTGGAGATCGGCGCCTATGTGAGCGGGGCCGACCCGGTGGCCGACGCAGCGATCGCCCGGATGGGGCACATCGAGCGGTTCCTGCAACAGCGGATGGACGAGGTATCGACTGCCGAGACGACCTGGGCGGAGCTGGCGTCGATCGCCCGGTGACGCCCATGGACACCGGGCCGCCACCCTCGGAGACTGGCTGTATGAGTACGCCGACCGGCACCACCCCCACCGTCAATGGCATCGCCCAGCAACGGCGTCTGGTCACCGACCTCCCCGGCCCACGCTCGGCCGCGCTGATGGCGCGCAAGGTGGCGGCGGTGGCCGACGGGATCGGTACGACGATGCCTGTCTTCGCTGCCCAGGCGGCCGGCGGGATCCTGGTCGACGTCGACGGCAACCAGCTGATCGACCTCGGCTCGGGCATCGCGGTGACCACCGTCGGCAGCTCTGCGCAGACAGTGGTCGAGCGCGCGAAGGCACAGCTGGAGGCGTTCACCCACACCTGCTTCATGGTCACGCCGTACGACGCCTATGTGGAGGTCTGCGAGGCTCTGACAGCGGTGACGCCGGGCGGCCACGCGAAGAAGTCGGCGCTCTTCAACTCCGGTGCCGAGGCGGTCGAGAACGCCGTCAAGATCGCCCGCGCCTGCACCGGCCGTGACGCGGTGGTCGTCTTCGACCACGCCTACCACGGTCGCACCAATCTGACGATGGCGATGACCGCCAAGCAGATGCCGTACAAGCACGGCTTCGGACCGTTCGCCGGCGAGGTCTACCGCGCGCCGATGTCCTATCCGCTGCGCGACGGTGGCCGCTCCGGAGCCGAGGCGGCGGCCCGTGCCATCGACGTGATCGAGAAGCAGGTCGGGGGCGACCAGGTCGCCTGCGTGGTGATCGAGCCGATCCAGGGCGAGGGTGGCTTCGTCGTACCCGCCGATGGCTTCCTCTCGGCGATCGCCGCCTGGTGCACCGCCAACGACGTGGTCTTCGTCGCCGACGAGATCCAGTCCGGCTTCTGCCGCACAGGAGCCTGGTTCGCCGTCGATCACGAGGGCGTGGTGCCCGACCTCATCACCACCGCGAAGGGCATCGCCGGCGGTCTCCCGCTCGCAGCGGTCACCGGCCGTGCCGAGATCATGGATGCGGTCCACGGCGGCGGTCTCGGCGGGACGTACGGCGGAAACCCCGTCGCAGCTGCCGCAGCTCTCGGCGCGATCGAGGAGATGCGGACCCACGACCTGTCCGGACGCGCCCGCGAGATCGAGACGCTGATCCGCGGCCGGCTGACGACGTTGCAGGCCGCGCACCCGGCGGTCGCCGACATCCGCGGTCGCGGCGCGATGATGGCCATCGAGCTCACGGTGCCCGGAACCCTCGACCCCGACCCGGCGCTGACCCGGACGATCGCCGACGCCGCACACCAGGCCGGCCTGATCGTGCTGACCTGCGGTACCTATGGCAACGTCATCCGCTTCCTGCCGCCGCTGACCATCAGCGATGCACTGCTGCACGAGGCCTTCGACGTACTCGCGGAGATCCTGGCGACGGTCGCCTAGCGCGCAAGTCGGATCGCCGACCTCTTCCATCCCAAATGTCGGGCATTTGGCACTTTGCCTTACGGTAGACGCCATGAGCCGCCTCGCACCCAACGTCCCGCTCGCCGAGCAGGTTGCCAGCCAGTTGCGGCGCCGGATCGCCGCGGGTGAGTTCGCAGTAGGCACGCGCCTGCCCACGGAGATGGAGCTCGTGGCCGAGCTGGGCGTCAGCCGCAACAGCGTGCGCGAGGCACTGCGCTCGCTGGTCCACGCGGGCCTGCTGCGCGCCCGAGCGGGTGACGGCACCTATGTGACCGCGACCAGCGACCTCGCGCCCGCGGTCGCCCGGCGCATCGAGCTGGATCGGGCCGCCGACGTGGCCGAGGTGCGGCTGCTGCTGGAGCGCGAGGGCGCTCGGCTGGCGGCGACTCGCGCCACCGCCGAACAGCGCGACCAACTGCGTCAGGCTCTCGCGGATCGCGGGGCAGCGCAGGACCTGCCGACGTACACGGCGACCGACATCGCCCTGCACAGCCTGCTCCTCGAGGCGTCGGGCAACGCCCTCCTCGCCGAGCTCTACCGCGGCACCGGCGGTGTCGAGCAGGCTCACCGCGACCTCGGGTCCGACAAGGAGTTCGCCGTGCTGCAGACGGAACTGGCCGATGTCGACGCAGCCCACGTGGACGTCATCGAGGCGATCATCGCCGAAGACCCCGACGCCGCGGGCGCAGCAGCGGAGCGCATGGTGCGGCTGGTCATCGCCCACACTGGAACGGAAACAACAGCACGATGAGCCAGCGCATGAAGGCCCGCGCCGGATCGGTGGACTCGCTCAGTCCGACCCTGGTGCTGATCGGCCTGCTCATGGTCGCCGGCAACCTACGCGCCGGGATCACCACCGTCGGCCCTGTGCTGGACAGCATCCAGGACGACCTCGGCCTCTCCGATGTCACGGCCTCAGTGCTGGTGAGTCTGCCGCTCATCGCCTTCGCACTGGTCTCGCCGCTCGCGCCCGCGCTCGGTCGCAGGCTCGGGTTCGAACGCTGCCTGGCACTGTCGCTGGGCGTCCTGGCGGTCGGGCTGGTCGTCCGCTCGCTTCCCGGGCTGCCGTTGCTCTGGATCGGTACCGGGCTGCTCGGCGTGGCGATCGCGGTGCTCAACGTCGTCCTGCCCGCTCTGGTGAAGCGGGACTTCCCCACCCGGATCGGTCAGATCACCGGCGCCTACTCCGCCGTGCAGTCGATCTTCGCGGCCACCGCGGCCGGCGTCGCCGTACCGCTGTCGCGGCTCGGCTCCGCCGGCTGGCGGCTGCCGCTCGGCGTGTGGGCCGGCCTAGCGGTGCTGGCCATCGGGGTGATGGCGCCACAGCTGCGACGACACACCGCAGATCCGGCCGCGGCCGGTGACGTCGCGGTGCACACTCGTCCCCAGGACCAGCCCGGCGGCGCCCCCTGGCGGCATGCGCTCGCCTGGCAGATCACCGCGTTCATGGGCCTGCAGTCGGTCGCGTTCTATGTCCTCATCACCTGGCTGCCCTCCATCGAGAAGGACGCCGGCGTCAGCGCCGGGTCGGCCGGCGCGCACCAGTTCATGCTCAACGCCTTCGCGATCGCCGGTGCGTTGATCTGCTCCCGGCTGCTGGCCCGGTCGCGGGATCAGCGCCTGATCGCCACGGCGTACCCGATGCTGTACGTCATCGCCGTCCTCGGCATCTTGATCGCACCACACGGCGGCGCGGTCTGGGACAGCATCGCAGGCCTCGGGGGCGGCGGCACGATCGTGCTCGCGCTGTCGTTCTTCGGACTGCGCACCCGACACCACTCCCAGGCGGCCTCGCTGTCCGGGATGGCCCAGGCTGTCGGCTATCTGCTCGCCGCCGCCGGTCCGATCGTGGTCGGCGCGATCCACGATGCCGCGGACTCCTGGACCCCGGCACTGCTGGTGCTGCTGGTGCTGCAGGTGCTCCTGGTCGGCTTCGGCTACCTCTCCGGCCGGGACCGCGTCCTGCCCTGACCTCTTGCGCCCCGGCCCACGGCCCCGGGACGAACGGCACAGAATTCTCCGCTCACCGGTCTCAGGTGACACCCCGTGCGGCCGATGAGGCCGGTGAGCAAGGAGCGCTCGCGACCGAAGCCGATGGATCGGCGAAGTGTCATCAGCAGAAAGTTCTGTGCCTTGAGCGCTACCCGATCCGCGGCAGACCGCGGCCTGGACGCCGTTGCCCGCGTTCGTGGTGTGCGCGAGCACGACAGCCGCCTCGGTCTGCAACTCGCGCTGGTCGAGCAGCAAGCTCTCGAGGAGCGGGCGAACCGGCTGGCCGACCAGCTCACCGACCTCCCCGGCGACAGCGCACGCACCCCGGCCGAGCTGCTGGTCTTCCGCGCCGGCACTGCCGCGTTGGGCATGCACTATCGCGAGGCGTACGCCGACGCGATCTCCCATGACGCCGTTGTCGAGGGTGCCCGCGCCCGCTGGCAGTCCGACAAGACCCAGCTCTCCGCGGTCGAGCACCTACTGGCTCAGCGCGCTGAGCGCCGCCGCATCGAGCGGGCGAAGGCCGAGGTCAAGGAGCTCGACGACTTGGCCTCAGTCCGCTGGGCGCGGGACCGGAGCGCTCGAAAGGCTGTCGGCCGATGAGCACGATGACCGTGGACTCGACGTCGAGCACGAGCGGTTTCAGCGATATGAGCAGCCGGATCGAGCAGATTCAGAGCCAGCTGGCAGCCCTCGGTGGCACCGCCGCCACGAGCTCGACCAGCAGCACCGACGACGACTTCTCCACGGCGCTCCGCACTGCCACCGACGCCACCACCGCCAGCTCCTCGACCGACGGCACCAGTCCTCTCGTCGCGACCAACGACGGCAGCAGCATCGCGCCGCCGCCGGGCTATGGCACCAGCACGACCGGATCCACGTCAGGCAGCGCCGTCGTCGCCGACGCCCGCCGCTACCTCGGCGTTCCCTACGCCTGGGGCGGCACCGACCCGAGCACCGGGCTCGACTGCAGCGGCCTCACCCAGCGGGTTTACGGCGACCTCGGCATCGATCTGCCCCGCGTCTCCCGCGACCAGGCGAACGTCGGCACTCCGGTCTCCTCGCTCAGCGATGCGCAGCCTGGCGACCTGCTCTTCTTCGGTTCCCCGGTCCATCACGTTGCGATCTACGAGGGCGACGGAATGATGATCGAGGCACCCCACACCGGGCAGAGCGTCAAGGAGATCAAGGTCGCCGACTTCGGCGAGCCGGTCGCCTCGATCCGCCGAGTCCTGGGCAGCTCGATCGACACCTCGGCACGCGTCTCCGCGACCTCCGCCTCCCCGGCCGCCGTCACCGGCGCCGTGGGCAACACCGGCGTCAGCGGCGCCACGCCGTACTCCGATGTCATCAATGCCGCCGCTGCCCGGACCGGCGTCCCGGCCAAGTTGATCGCGGCGGTCGCCAAGCAGGAGTCGGGCTTCGATCCGAGCGCGGTGAGCAGGGCCGGCGCCGAGGGGATCATGCAGCTGATGCCGACCACCGCGAAGGGGCTCGGCGTCACCAACCCGCTCAACGCGACCCAGTCGATCAACGGCGGCGCCGACTACCTCGCCAGCCTGCTCAAACGGTTCGACGGCAACACCACTCTCGCGGTCGCGGCGTACAACGCGGGCCCCGGCGCCGTCCTCAAGTACGGCGGCGTCCCGCCCTATGCCGAGACGCAGAACTACGTCCGCAACGTCCTCGCTCTGACGGAGGCCTCATGAAGACGTCGCTTCCGCCAGCGCTGTCCCCGACCGGCCCCAACGGTCCGAGTGCCAAGGCCGGAGCTAGCTCGGGCAGTCACCCGGCCGGTGCCGACGGCGCACTCGGCTTCCTCGCGCAGCTCGCCGCGGCGATCGGCGCGATCGGTCCTCTCGGCCAGGCGCCGGTCACTGCGCCAGGCACTGACCCGGCCGGCACAGCCACGGCGCTCCCCTCGATACTCGCGGGTGCGGCGACCAGCCCGCTCGCCGCCGCGGTCTCGCAGCTGCCCGCTCGCTCCGGTCCGACGGCTGCAGGGTCTCAGCCGCCGAATCCGGTCGCCTCGATGGCCACCTCGGCGGGCATAGCGTCCGGCGGTGCCTCACCGCTGGCACTCACTCCCGCTGCGCCGGCCCGGCCACTGGCCGCCCCGGCAGCTGCTCTGCCCGCCGGAACGACAGCCGAGGTGACAGCAGCCTCGCAGAAGCGGTCGGGCGCACACCGCGCCACACCCGCAGACGCACCAGGCGCCGACACGAAGAGCACTAGCGCAACGGACACAGGCGCACCGTCCACCCGGCCTGAGCCGGCCGGCCCGAGCGCACCCTCGGCAGCAGACGCCGCCCACCTCACAGACTCCGCGGCGGCCGGGATCGACCCCCTCTCGGCCGCTGCGGCTTCCACCTCCAGCACGGTGACGACCGACGACGGCACCCAGCAGACGACTGCGGTCCTGCGCCAGGTCTTCCCCGAGGTCACCAGGGTGGCCAGCACACCGGGCACTCACCGGCTGGCGATCACGCTGCATCCCGACGACCTCGGTGAAGTGCGGGTGACCGTCGTGGTCCGCGGGGAGAGCGTCAGGGTCAATGTCGCCACCGATCCCACCAACGGCGTGGCCCGCACCGCGCTCGAGCACGGTGCGCCAGAGCTCCGCCGCCTGCTGGAGTCCACCGGCTCGGACGCGCGCGTCGAGTTCCGCGACCTCGGCGCGGGCGCCGGCCTCGGCTCGACCACCGACGGCGGCCGGCAGCAGCAGCCCCAGGCCAGCGGCAACGGCTGGACGCAGTCTCAGGACGACGGCCGCGGCCCTCGACAGTCACACCCGCACCCTGAGTCGGCCCCTCTACATCGGCCGGCCAACACGAACGAGGCGGGCAGCCGGCCCGGCCCACAGATCCCGACCGCCCGCACCGCCGCCTCCGGCCTCGATCAGCTCATCTGAGGAGAACCATGACCGTCACCCCCGTCGACACCGGCAGCACCGCGAGCGCCAGCAGCAACTACGGCATCTTCGCCGCGAACGCGAGTGCCACGAGCGGCGACTCGAGCATCAACTCGGATTCGCAGGAGTTCCTGCAGCTGATGGTCGCCCAGATGCAGTACCAGGATCCGATGAACCCGACCGACAGCTCGTCGATGCTCACCCAGAACGCCACCATGACAGAGGTCCAGGCGATCCAGGAGATGCAGGACGAGATGGGCATGGTCCTCTCCAGCCAGCTCGCCTTCGGCTCGGCCTCGATGATCGGCAAGAGCGTGACCTGGACCGACACCAACGGCCATACCCAGTCCGGGACCGTCAGCGGCGCCACGTTCACCTCGTCGGGGCCGGTCCTCAGCGTCGGCGACCAGCAGGTCGCCCTCAACTCGGTCGCCAGCATCGGCAGCACCACGTCCGGCACGTCCGGCACGACCTCCAGCAGCAGCGCCAGCACCTCCGGCTCCACCAACTCCTGATCCACCCACCGAACAAAGGACAACGCGATGCTTCGTTCCCTCTTCTCCGGCATCAGCGGCCTGCGGGTCAACCAGACCATGCTCGACGTGACCGGCAACAACATCGCCAACGCGAACACCGCTGGCTTCAAGAGCTCCGAGACGGTCTTCTCCGACACGCTCTCGCAGATGCTCACCGCCGCCTCCGCTCCGTCTGCGAACAACACCCGCGGTGGCACCAACCCGACCCAGATCGGCTTGGGCGTCCAGCTCGCCGCGGTGAACACCAACTTCACTCAGGGCGCGGACGAGACCACTGGCGTCGGCACCGACATGATGCTCAACGGCGACGGCTTCTTCGTCGTCAGCGACGGCAGCAGCAACTACCTGACCCGCGCTGGCGCGTTCACGTTCGACGACCAGGGCAACATGGTCAGCACCGATGGCAAGTACGTGCAGGGCTACGCAGTCACCGGGTACGACGCGACCGGCAAGCCGGAGTACCAGGGCAGCACCAAGGCCAACAGCCCCTCCGGCACGCCGGACGGCAACCTCAACCTCAACAAGCTGGCGGCACCGCTGACCGGCGCCCACGGCGCGCTGTCGTCGTACCAGATCGGGTCGGACGGCACGATCACCGGCACCTTCGCCGACGGCCAGCAGTTCGCTCTGGGCCAGCTCGCGATCGGCAACGTGCAGAACCCCGACGGCCTCGACAAGTCCGGTAACACCGAGTTCGTGCAGAGCGCGAACTCCGGAGCGATCCAGTACGCCTCGGCCGGCTCGACCACCAGCGTCGGCCAGAACGGCACGATCACCACTGGCGCCCTGGAGATGTCCAATGTGGACCTCTCCCAGGAGTTCACCAATCTGATCATCGCCCAGCGCGGCTTCGAGGCCTCCTCGAAGGTGATCACCACCAGTGACACCGTGCTCGGCGACCTGATCAACATGGTCCACTGATCGATCGCGTCAGTGCTCCACCACCCCGTGCCGCGGTCAACCTCTCAGGTCGGCCGCGGCACGGCCGATTTCTCTTCATGACCGGCCACGGACGGCCGGTGGCACGACCAGCAACAGCACAAGGACGGTGCGCCCCATGATCACGCTCACCCGGCTCTCGGGTTCGGTGTTCCTGTTGAACGCCGACCTGATCGAGCGCGTCGACAGCGCCCCCGACACGATCGTCACCCTCGTCGACGGCACGAAGTACGTCGTCGCGGAGACCATGTCGCAGGTTCTCGACGCGGTCATCGCCTACCGCGGCGAGATCGTCGCCCTGGGCTCGCTGCTCGACGCCGTCCACCCCTACCTCACCCGGAAGCTCACCGACACGCCTGACCCGTCGCCGGGACGCCTGGCCACCGTCTCGGAACTGGACACGACCCAGCCGCGACGTGCCGGAAGCGACGACTGATGGACGCCGCAACGCCGGTCGGGATCGTCCTCGGCTTCATCGTCATCATCGTCGCCAACATCATGGAGGGCGGCCACCCCGGCAGCCTGTTCCTGGTGGCACCGCTGCTGCTCGTCTTCGGCACCACGATCCTGGTCACGATCGCCGGCGGCACCATGGCCGACGCGAAGACGGCAGCACGCTCGGTCAAGCGGGCCTTCACCGGCAAGGTCGCTCCGGCGGCCGATCTGGTGCCCGCCGTCGTCACCCTCGCCGAGCGGGCGCGCCGCGAAGGCCTGCTCGCCCTCGAGGACGCGCTGAGCGACATCGAGGACCCGTTCCTGGTCAAGGGCGTCACGATGGCCATCGACGGGACCGATCCCGAGGAGCTGCGCGACATCCTCGAAGCCGAGGTCTACTCCAAGAGGGCAGAGGACAAGCAGGCCGCGAAGTTCTTCTCCGACGCCGGCGGCTACTCGCCCACGATCGGCATCATCGGCACCGTGATGGGCCTGGTGCACGTGTTGGAGAACCTGTCCACGCCGGAGAAGCTCGGCCCGCTCATCGCCGGTGCCTTCGTCGCGACGCTGTGGGGCGTCATGTCCGCCAACGTGCTCTGGCTGCCGCTGGGCAACCGCCTCCGCCGGCTCGGCCAGCTCGAGGCAGCCCGGATGGAGCTGACCATCGAGGGCGTCTCCGCGATCCAGTCCGGCTCCAACCCGCGCCTGGTCGCCCAGAAGCTCCGCTCGCTGCTCTCCTCGGACCAGCAGGTCGTCGACGAGGCAGCCTGATGGCCACCAAGACCGCCCGCTCGCAGGTACGCCGCAGGCGACGCGAGGAGGAGCACGACGAGCACGACGTCAGCAACGACCGCTGGCTGGTCACCTACGCCGACATGGTGACCCTGCTGATGGTGCTCTTCATCATCTTGTTCTCCATGTCGCAAGTCGACTCGAAGAAATACGAACAGCTCAAGGACGGCCTCGCCGCAGGCTTCGGCCGCTCGGCGGACATCCTCTCCGGCTCGAGCGCGATGCTCGACGGTCAGGGGTCCACCTCCAGCGGCTCCGAGGTGATGGACGACAGCCTGGTCACGAGCATGCCGGCCGACCAGTCGCAGGCGATCAAGAAGGCCGTCTCGCAGGCGGTCCAGCAGGCCCAGCAGCAGAACGACCAGCGGACCTATGCCGACGCCGCCGCCCAAGTGAAGTCACTGGACGCGCTCTGGCGCAAGATGCACGACGCACTGGCCCACAGGGGCCTGCAGAACGACGTCCAAGCCAGCGTCGACGAGCGCGGACTGGTCGTCTCGCTGATCTCGCGCAACGTGGTCTTCCGGGCCAACGTCGCCACCCTCACAGCCCGTGGCCAAGCGATCGTCGACACGATCGCTCCCGTCCTCGCGAAGATCAAGGAGCCGATCGAGATCGATGGCCACACCAACCAGGTGAAGGTGAAGCCGAAGTACTACCCGACCGACTGGGAGCTCTCCGCGGCACGCGCCGTCAACGTGCTGCGCCGGCTCAACGAGATCGATCACATCGCCGCCGACCGGCTCAGTGCGACCGGTTTCGGCCACACCAAGCCACTGGTCAATCCGAAGGTCAAGGGCTCGCAGAAGGTCAACAAGCGGGTCGACATCGTCGTGCTGTCCCAGGCACCCGGTGAGACCCGGGCGCTCTACCAGCAGGCCTACCAGGACCTGCAGCACCAGAACCAGACCACCTCCTCCACGACCGCCGGGAGCCAGCCGTGACAGTCACCGCCATGCCCAAGAACGAGGCCGAGCAGGAGAAGAAGCCGCGCTCCAAGAAGCGGGTCCTGATCGCCGTCCTGATCGTGGTGCTCCTGCTCGGCGGCGGCGCGTACTTCGTGCTCAAGCCGTCCTCGGGCGCCGCCAAGCCCGAGCCGGGTGCCGTGGACGCGCTCGACTCGATCCAGATCAACCTGGCCGGTGGTCACTACCTGCGCCTCGGCATCGCCTTGCAACTGCGCAAGGGCGCCGCCGCCGACCTCGACGGCAGCAAGGCCCTCGACGCCGCGATCAACCTCTTCAGCGGCCAGTCCGTCGGCGAGGTCGACCAGGGACAGACCCGCAACGGCCTCAAGGCCAAGCTCGGACAGCAGCTGAACACGCTCTACAACGGCGACGTGTTGGGGGTGTACTTCACCGAGTTCGTCACACAGTGAACGGCACCCCTGGCCCGTTCTGACTAGGCGGTCTAGACCAACGGACCAGGCCGAACGTCTCAGGTGCCCGGGCGCAGCGCCGATCCGGGAGGCGTGACCATCGCTCCCCCACCGCCGAGCCAGTCCTTGGGCACGCGCCCGGGCACAGCCGGCAGCCGGTCGCGCCGCCGTCGCAACACGGAGCCGGTGCCCTACGACTTCCGTCGTCCGATCCAGCTCTCCCGCGAGCACCAGCGGATCCTGATGCTCGCGTTCGACAACTTCGCCCGCCAGGCGAGCACGGTTTTCACATCGTCGCTGCGCACGGTGTGTCAGGTGACCCTGCGGGGCATCGAGCAGCGCACTTACAACGAGTACGTCGACTCCCTCGGCAACCAGACGTACATGACGCTCTTCACCGCCGACCCGATGCCGGGCCTGGGCGTCCTCGAGATGCCGATCTTCGCGATCATGTCGTGCGTCGACCACATGCTCGGCGGCCCGGGCAGCGACGACCAGCCCAACCGTGCGCTGACCGAGATCGAGACCGGCGTGGTCCGCGACTTCATCGCCCGGGTGCTCAACGAGATGCGCTACTCGATGGCGAGCGTGCTGCCGCTGGAGCCGATGCCTGCGGCGGTGGAGTACAGCCCGCAGTTCGCTCAGGTCGCCAGCCCCGCCGACGTGATGGTCGTCGCCGAGCTCGAGCTGCGCATCGGCGAGCGACCGCACCGGATGACCGTCTGCCTGCCCTTCAGCGGCCTGCACCCGTACCTCTCCAACGCGAGCAACCCCGGCCCGGTCTCCGACCGAGAGCGGGCTGCCCGGGTCCACGCCGCCGACCTGCTGCGCCAGCAGATGGATCACGTCCCGGTCTCGGTCGCAGTCCGGCTCCGGCCGACCCAGCTCGGTCCGGTCGACCTGAGCGCCCTGCAGACCGGCGACGTACTGCGCCTCTCGCACCCTGCCACCGCGCCGCTCGAGGTCACCCTCGACGGCACCACCTTCGCGCATGCCTCCCCGGGCGCGCGCGGCCAGCGGCTCGCCGCCCTGATCGTGGACACACCCAAGGAGAACTCATGACCTCGTCCCCCGGCGAGAACGGTCTCAACGGAGGTGGCACCGGCGAGCTCGCCGCTGCCGCCGCCGAGGCTGCCGCCCTCGTGCTGCCGTCCGCGACGCCGCTGACGGCCGGCCCGGCCCAGCCCGGTTCGCCGCACGTCACCGCCGTGTTCGCCGGTGCGGCGATCGCCGAGCTCGAGGGCCAGGTCCCCGGCCGGGTCGCCGTGCTGGTCGGTCAGGACCTCGTGGACGCGCTGGCCGAGTCGCCCCTCGGTGGCCTCGACCTGGCCGCGGCCGCCCAGCCCGCACTGGACGCGGCCGCCAACCTGCTCGGCGCACGCGCCGCGACCGCACGCCAGGTCGAGCTGAGCCTGGTGGTCGGAGACATGGCCGGCGAGTTCACCACCGTGCCGCTGATCGGCGCCGGCATCGCGGCCGCGCTCCTGGTCCCCAACATCACCCTCCAGCAGGCTCGACCGAACCCGAACGGCGCCCCGATCGACCTGCCGACCGCACCGGCCGCACCGGCCGCACCGGCCGCTGCCGTCGCGTCTACTCCTCCCCCGGGCAGCGGTGCGCCGATCGGCATGGCGCCGATCCCGCCGCCCCGACCCTCAACCGGACCGGCTACCCCTGTCACCCACGCGCCCGGCGTCGCACCGGCCTTCGCGCCGGCGCGCGGCATCGAGATGCTGCACGGCGTCGACATGGAGGTGACGGTCGAGCTGGGTCGCACCCGGATGACCGTGCGCGACCTGCTGGCCCTGGCACCCGGCGCCGTACTGGAGCTGGACCGGGCCGCCGGCAGCCCGGCCGATCTGCTGGTCAACGGCCGCTTGATCGCGCGCGGCGAGGTCGTCGTCGTCGATGAGGACTTCGGCCTGCGCGTCACCGAGATCATCGACGCGGCCGCAGCCGCGTCCGCCTGAGTCACGTCGTCTGAGGGGTCAACAACGTGACTGCACTCGTCATCCGCCTGGTCTTCTCCCTGGCCATCGTGGTCGGCATCCTGTTGCTGCTCGCACGGGTCGCCGGTCGTCGGTTCCAGGGCAGGGCCGGCGCCGCCATCCAGGTCGTGCACCGTCAAGCGCTCTCCCGGGGATCCGGGATCGCCGTCGTGACGGTGGGGATGAGGGTCCTGGTACTCGGCACCACCGACCAGCAGGTAACCCTGCTCACCGAGCTCGAGCCCGATGAGCTCGAGCTTCCCGACGCGGCCATCGAGGCCGCGTCCACCACCGGGTACGCCCCGGCCGCGGAGGAGCCGCGCGTCCGTGCCGTGCCGACCCACCGAGCCGCCGCACAGCCGACTAAGGATGGTCCGCTGGCTGGCTCGGTGTTGTCCCCGGAGACCTGGCGCCAAGCGCTGCGGGTCGCCCGTGGGAACACCCGCAACGCCTCATGACCGCCCGGAAAGCAGTACGCCGAGGACTTCGGCGTACTGCCACCGTCGTCACGCTGACCACGCTGGTCGTGCTCGCCACCATGAGCGGCGCGCTGGCCGTCCCGAACGGTCCTACCGGCCCGACCGCTCCCGGCGGCCCAACGGGCACCGGTGGAGGCACCGTCAACGTCGACCTCGGCGGCCTGGCCAGCAAGCCCTCCACGTCCCTGGTCACGATCCTCGCGCTGACCCTGCTCAGCGTGGCACCGGCGATCCTGCTGACCTGCACCAGCTTCACCAAGATCCTGGTCGTCCTCGGCATCACCCGCAACGCGATGGGCCTGCAGACCACGCCGCCCAACCAAGTGCTGGCCGGGCTGGCCCTGTTCCTGAGCCTGTTCGTGATGGCGCCCGTGCTCTCGCAGATCAACCACGACGGCGTCCAGCCCTACATGCACGGCACCCTGACCGCGGCGAAGGCCTACGACGCCGGCGTGAAGCCGCTGAAGACCTTCATGCTCAAGAACACAGACGACAAGGAGCTGCAGCTGCTCACCAGCGTCGCCAAGCGGGACCTCCCCAAGGACCGCGACGACGTCTCGATGGCCACGCTGGTGCCGGCGTTCATCCTGTCCGAGCTGAAGGACGCCCTGACCATCGGGTTCATCATCTTCATCCCGTTCCTGATCATCGACCTGGTGGTCAGCAGTGCCCTGATGGCGCTGGGCATGATGATGATGCCGCCGGTGATGGTGTCGCTACCGTTCAAGATGCTGCTCTTCGTCATGGTCGACGGCTGGGCGCTCGTGATCAGATCGCTGGTGGCCAGCTATGGGTCCTAGCGTCCTGGAGGTCACCGACACCGCCGTCATGCACCTGGCCCTGCAGGTGATGCTGGTCAGCCTGAAGCTGTGCGCGCCGATCCTGCTGACATCGCTGGCGATCGGCTTCACGATCTCGCTGTTCCAGTCGATGACGCAGATCCAGGAGTTCACACTCTCGTTCGTGCCCAAGGTGGTCGGTGTGGGCCTCGTTCTCCTGATCAGCGGCAACTGGATGATGCACACGCTGGTGAGCTTCACCCAGCAGCTGTTCGACAAGATCCCCTCGCTCCTCAACTGACGAGACCACGAGCGATGACGATCACGATCGACGGCGCCTCACTGCTCGCCTACCTCCTGGCCACGGTGCGGATCCTGGGCTGGGTAGCGCTAGCCCCGCCGTTCAACAACCAGGGCATCCCGACGATGGCCAAGGTGGTGCTCTCCCTCGGCCTGTCCTTCGCGATCTCACCGACGCTGGCGACCCAGAAGCTGCCGCAGACCACCCCGCAGCTGATCGTCGTCGTCCTCACCCAGGTGGTGGTCGGCGCCGGCATGGGCTTCGTGACCCAGCTGCTCTTCGACACGATCATGTCCGCAGGCGCACTGATCGACATCCTGGGCGGCTTCCAGGTGGCCGCCGCCTACGACCCGCTGTCGATGAACATGAACAGCGTCTTCGGCCGCTTCCACCAGATGCTGGCGGCGATGATCCTGTTCGCCACCGGCGGCCACCTCATCGTGATCGGCGGCCTGCTCTCGACGTTCCGGACGCTGCCGCTGATGGGCGTGCCCGACCTGTCCAACTGGGGCAACGTCATGACCACCGCCTTCAGCATGTTCTTCTCGATCGCACTGCAGATCGCGCTGCCGCTCGCCGCCGTACTCTTCATCTCCGATCTCGCTCTCGCGCTGCTCACCAAAGTGGCGCCGGCCATGAACGCGATGAACGTGATGTATCCGGTCAAGATCGGGCTCACCCTGATGCTCGTCGGGCTGTCCTTCACCGCACTGCCACACGCGAGCGACCGGCTCGTGGACCTGGTCAATCAGGCGATGAGCGCGATGGCCGGGGGCGGTTGACATGGCGGACGGGAAGACCGAGAAGCCCACCGGCAAGAAACGACGCGAAGCCCGTAAGGAAGGCAGGATCGCGCGTACGCCGGAGCTGGCGCAATGGGCGCCGATGTTCGTGCTGACGCTCTTCATCGGTCCGCTGCTGCGCCACGAGGCTGGGGTGCTGCAGCAGCTGATGCGGTCATCCCTGCAGGCGATCGCCGATCCCGACCCGGCGATCGCCCTGCGCCTCTTCGGCTCGGCGATGCGACAGGCGTTCTTCTCGATCGTGACGTTCGGGTCGATCGTGCTGGTCATCGGCGTGGCCGTCTCGGTCGCTCAGGGCGGCATGGTGTTCGCGACCAAGAGCGTCAAGCCGAACTTCAAGAAGCTGGACCCGATCAAGGGCTTCAAGCGGATCTTCGGCCTGCAGACCCTGTGGGCCGGGGCGAAGACCCTGGCCAAGAGCGCCGTCGTCGCCGTGATCGGCTACACCGCGATCCACGCGATCATGCCGCTGATCGGTGGCCTGGTGCCGACGAGCGCCGTCGTCTCGGTGCTCGGCGACCGGGCTGTCTCGCTGATCCGCACGGTCTCCGTGGTGGCGCTCGTGCTCGCCGCCGCGGACTACGGCGTGATGCGCCACCGCACCGAGAAGGGCCTGAAGATGACCAAGCAGGAGGTCAAGGACGAGCACAAACAGTCCGAGGGCGACCCGCTGGTCAAGAGCGCGATCCGGTCCCGGCAGCTTGCTACCGCACGCTCGCGGATGATCGCCGATGTCGCCGAGGCCGACGTCCTCCTGGTCAACCCGACCCACATCGCCGTCGCCCTGCGCTACGACCCCGAACGCGGGGCTCCACGCGTCGTCGCCCGCGGTGCCGGAGCGATCGCTGCCAAGATCCGGCTCGCCGCTGCCGACGCCGTCGTGCCGACGGTGCACGACATTCCCCTGGCGCGGGCGCTCTACCGGTCCTGCGAGGTCGGCCAGGAGATCCCGCGCGAGCTCTTCGCCGCCGTCGCCCAGGTCCTCGCCTTCGTCATCTCGCGGCGTGGTCACGGGTTCGCCGGGGGCGAGCACCGGACGCCGCGCCCCGAGCTCGACGCGCTCCCCGACGTACCCCTTGCCGCGCGGCGCCGGACGGACCGGTCGCGGCGCGCTCCGCGCCCTACACGTCCCGTGCGTCCCGATGCCAGCGCGGCGGAGCAGTTGCTCGACGAGGAGTAGCCCGAGAAGTCACTTTCTGCCCGTCGAGTAGCCAGTCATCGCGGGTGGAGTGGACAGACGAAAGCACGGCACAGCGGGTGCCAGCACAGTGGCTTGGCTGCGTCGGGTGCCTTCGTATCTGTCGCGTCGGGCCACCATGCGCGTGGTCCTGTACGACGAGACCCTGACACCATGGGGCCTTCGAAACCCTTGCTGTCCGAACGGGTGGCCATACCATCTAGGTATGGCCACCGCACCCGCCGCACTCATCGACCGGGACACCCCGGCCGGAGTCCTGGGTGCGCTCGCCGCGGCCCGCAAGGCAGCACGGCAGGCCGAGATCGAGATGATGCGCGCTGCTCTGGACTGGGCTGCGATGCACGCGGCTGATTCGTTGGATGAGGCGATGACGGTGCCCGGGACCGACCGCACCCCGGCGATCGCCGGGCAGGGTGCACCCCTGGTGGCGGAGTTCGCCATCGTCGAGCTCGCGCCGCACTGGGACGCTCCACCGACTCGGCGAAGCTGTGGCTCGGCACCGTCCTCGAGATCCACCACCGCCTCCCCATGATCTGGGCCCGGATGGTCTCGGGGCCGTTGGAGCCGTGGCGAGCACGCCAGATCGCCAAACGCGACCCTGTCCCTGTGCTGGGACGCCGCCGGATGGGTCGATGCCCAAGTAGCACCCCTCGCCCACAAGATCGGCCCCACCCAGCTCGAACGGGTCACCGCCACCTTGGACGCGATCGACGCGCGTGATCTGGATGTCGCCGTCGGACAGGCCGCCCACACCCTCCTGATCGCCGGCTGTCCCAAGTCGTTGGACGTGCGACGTGCCCTCGCGCTCGGGGAGATCGCCAGGCATGAGCTCACCCTCGACCTCACCACCGGGGAGATCGGCTCCAGCTCCGACACCGGCTCAGGTGCCGGTGCCGGTGCCGGGTCTTACGGCAAGGACGTGACGCTCTACGTCCACCTCGACGCCCAGGACCCCGACCTGCTCGACGACACCTGCGGCCTGGACCAGCCCGTCGCCCTGATCGAGAAGACCGGAGCAGCCCGCGACTACACCCTCAGGATCGACCACCTACGCGAATGGCTCACCAGACCCGGCACCACCGTCGTGATCCGACCCGTCATCGACCTCAACGCCACGATCGGGTCGAAGTGCTACCACCCCTCACCGAGGCTGCGAGAACAAGTCATCCTCCGCAACCAGACCTGCATCTTCCCCCACTGTGCCGGCCCCACCACCGAGCCAAGACCCACAACCCGTGGGACCTACACCCAACTCAGCCCCGGCGAATACCTCTGGCACAGCCCCCACGGCCCCACCTTCCACGTCGACCCCACCGGCACCACCCCCATCGGCGAAAGCGATCCACCCCCGGATACACCCCACCCCTGACTCCGCCAACCACCCGGCTGAGCGGGGCACCGGCACGCCCCGGTCTGACGTACGGCGGTTGACCTTGCCCCAACGGCAAGCGCCAGCCTCGACCTCACCGGTGACCGACACCGGGAGGATGGTGACCATGACCGAGCCCCGGATGCTCATGACGATCGGCGACTTCGGCCGTGAAGCGGGGCTGACGCCGAAGGCGTTGAGGCTGTACGACGACCTGGGCCTGCTTCGTCCAGCTGAGGTGGACGAGCGCTCCGGCTACCGGCGGTACGCGCCCTCGCAACTCGCACGTGCCCGCACGGTGGCAACGCTCCGGCTCCTGGGGATGCCGCTCGTCCGGATCAGGCAGGTCGTCGACCTGCCGACCCCTGCGGCCGCACAGGAAGTCGAGGCATACTGGCACCAGGTCGAAGCCGACACGCGGACCCGGCGCGGCATCGTCACCACCCTCGTCGCCCAGTTGAGGAACGAGGCACACACCATGACCCCCACCACCCGCGCCCTCCAGGCCGAGTTCGG
>Ga0164242_10000495_pt1 | contig 47292 bp, 48 predicted proteins | sample OricomgcompostMG_FD_108783 | JGI IMG/M metagenome (GOLD analysis project Ga0164242, IMG submission 108783) | Miracle-Growth compost microbial communities from Emeryville, California, USA - Original compost - Miracle growth compost (MG) ... | reverse complement strand
GCGGTGGCGTAGTTGAACGTCAGGGCATGGGCGCCCTCAATCCCCAGCAGCATGATGGCGAAGCTGGCAAACAGCTTCAGCATCACGTGACCGGCCACCATGTTGGCGCTCAAACGTACCGCCAGGGTGAACGGACGGACAAGGAACGAAATAATCTCCAGCGGCACGATCAACGGCGCCAGCCACCACGGCGTGCCGTGGGGAAGGAACATGCCGAAGAAATGCATCCCCTGCACATAAACCCCCACGCCCACCACCAGAAGGAACACCATGCACCCCATGAAGGCGGTGATGGTCACCTGGCTGCTGGCACTGAAACCATGCGGAATCATCCCCACCAGGTTCACCCCGCAAAGGAACAAAAACAACGTCAATATCAGCGGAAAGAACGCCTCGCCGCCCTCGCCGATAACATCGCGCACAAGGTTGCGGCCGAATTCCACCACCATCTCCACCAGCGCCTGCCAGCGTCCGGGCACCATGCGCATGCGGGTGATGCCCGCCACCATCAGCACAATCAGCGCGGCCACGGCGATGCCGGTCCAAATCACCTGGTTGGTGATGGTCAAGTCCCAGCCGCCCAGCATCAGGGGCTTAACCGGAACAACTTCAAACTGGTGCAGCGGGTTCATGGCCATGGCTTGCTTCTACCAACCCCGGCCCGCGCCGTCAATCGCCTTGGCGCCCATCCTGTCCACGGCCTTACGGTTATGTCCGCACCCCCTTTCCTTTTGCCGTCCGCCGTCCTATAACACCCCTGCAAAAAGCACATAATCGAAATACCGTCACAGTTTCCCCAACGTAAGCCAAGGGAGTTCTCATGGCTCAAACCCTTACCGACGCCAGCCGGCACCGTACTGCCCTAAGCACCATGTTCGTGCTCCTCTGCGGCGCGGCTTACCTGCACTGCTGGGCGGCCATGCTGATGGTCGGCGTGGGCTGCATCGCGGTCATGTATGATGCATGGCTCGGCAACCGGCACTTCTGGCATGCCCTCGTGTGGGGCACCGCCAGTGCGGTCAGCTTCGGCAGCCTCGCCCTTGGCCTGCTTGCCACCTGGCCTTCCTAGCGACTCAAAAACCGGCCCCCGTGGCCGGTTTGTCATTTTTAACCAATAGTTTTGGTAGGTTATGGCCCCATGACAAACCCGCTCCGCCTGCTATAATGCCGCCCATAATCACCCCCGTCCCGTTCCCGCCTTTTTCACAAGGAAACCCCCTCATGAACACTGTGAACATTGCAATGCGCATGCCCACCATCACATGGAAGCATGTCGGCATCTTCGCTCTCGTGCTCATCCTCAGCCTGCCCGGCATGATGTTGCTTCAGGATACCGACTGGCCCGTCTTCTACAGCACATGGTCGTCCATCGGTGTCGCCCTCAGCACGGTGCTGCAAACGCTGCTCCTCATCCTCATCGTCTTGTGGTGGCTGGAGGCACCGGCGGGCCGCCTCGTCTATGCGCTCGTGGCCGTGGCCCTCATGGCTCTCGTCTGCGCCAACATGTATGGCATGGCGAACCTGGCCTAGCCCTGAGGAATGAACAAATGAAAAAACGGCGCCTCCGGGCGCCGTTTTTTCGTGTATGGGCTACATCTTGCGCATCGCCACCCACACCATGCGCAACCACGCGGCAAACCCCAGCGCGCCTCCGGCCAGCATGCCCCACGGCGTCCAGTCCTGCCAGCGGTCAAGCGCATAGCCCGCACCACCCACCAGCAGCACGCTCACCACCAGGCTCAGGCCAAGGTCGACGCCACGCAGGGCGCTGCCTTCGCCGTCGCTATTTCTTGCCGGTGGCCTTGGCATAAGCGGCATCCAGCGTTTTCTTCAGGGTGTCGTAATCCACAGCGCCGTCAACCTCGGTGCCGTTCACGAAGATGGTCGGCGTACCCTTCACCCCAAGTTTCTGCATGGCAATCTCCTTGCTGCCCAGCACCTGCGCGTGCAGCTTCACGTCCTTGATGCAGGCTTCCACCGTATCGGCGTTCATCCCCGCCACGTCGGCGGCAATCTTGTTGATCCGGCTCAGCGGGTCGTTGCTCAGCATGATGTCCTTCTGGCCGGCAAAGAACGCCCTCACCAGCGGCTGGAACTTGTCGGCGGGGGCGCAGCGGGCCACCTTGGCCATGCCCAGTGCCAGGTTGTCCCACGGCAGGTCGCGCAGCACGTACTTCACCTTGCCGGTTTCAATCCAGTCGTGGCGCACCTTGGGCATGGTCTCGGTGGTAAAGTCGGCGCAGTGCGGGCAGCTCAGGCTGGCGTACTCGATCATCGTCACCGGCGCGGCCATGGCGCCTTCCACGCGGTCGCTGGGCTGGATGTCCAGGGGCTTGCCCACCACCGTGGTATCGGGCTTCACTTCCACCGGCGCAGGCTCGGCGGCGGTCTGGCTCACCGTGGTGGAGGATGCCACCACGCTGTGCTCCTGCCCGAACGGCCACAGCTTGCCCAGCCAGCCCTCGGCGGCCCACACCGTGCCCACCAGCCCCAACAGGCACACAATCAATCCAACACGCATCACGCTCATGGTTCTTATCCCTTCTTGTCCTTGCTTATCAGCGCGCCCAACCGCGCCAGCGCCGCGCGCAGCGGCTCATCGTCACCACTCTTGCACAAGGGCTTGGCCTTGTCATCCCGCCCATGGCCGCCGTTGGCTTTTTGCGCGGCAACCTTGGCCGTGGCGGTATGCCGCAGGTCGCTGCGCGTTACCGCGCGCACCTTGCGCACCGCCTCATAGCCCAGCAGCATGTTGATGCCCTCCACCACCTGCGGCGCCATGTAATGCAGCTCGTTCTTCACGCTGTCGCTGGCCACCGCCACCGTCACCGTGCCGCCGCGGATGCTCTCCACGCAGCTGTGCGCGGCCAACAGCGGACAAATCGCCTTCCAGTGCGGCGCCACCTGCGCCACCGCCGCGCCTTGGCGCGCCAGCGCGGGCTCCAGCACGCCGCCCAGCACCGCGCCCACCGCCACGGTGTATTTCTTGCGCGGCGGCTCCTGCTTGGGTTTTGGCTCTTGCTTCGGGGGGCTCATGCGCGGCACTATAGCATGGTGAGCAACAGCCCATCCACCACCATCAACCCGCAGGCCTTCAGGCAGGCGCTGCTGCAATGGTACGCCCGCGGCCACCGCCCCATGCCGTGGAGGGTGGAAGGCGGCGCAATCCCCAACCCCTACCACATCTGGCTGGCGGAAATCATGCTCCAGCAAACCACCGTCGCCGCGGTCAGCCCCTATTTCCAACGCTTCCTGCAAGCCTTCCCCACCGTCCAGTCCCTCGCCGCCGCCGATATTCAAGACGTCCTGCACCTCTGGCAGGGCCTCGGTTACTACCGCCGCGCCCACCTCCTCCACCGCTGCGCGCAGGTGGTGGTGAACGATCATGGCGGAAGCTTCCCCGATACCGAGGCACAGCTCCTCAAACTCCCCGGCGTCGGCGCCTACACCGCGGCGGTCGTCGCCGCCACTGCCTTCAACCAACCCGCCACGGTGGTCGATGGCAACGTGGAAAGGGTCGTCACCCGGCTCCACCGCCTTTCCTTGCCGCTCCCTGCCGCAAAACAACCTATCCGCCGCCTGGCCGCCGCCCTCGCCTGCTCGTCCTCTGCCGCGGCTTACGCCAACGCCATCATGGAGCTCGGCTCACAGGTCTGCACCCCCAAAAACCCGCGCTGCCTGCTCTGCCCGGTGGCGGATTTCTGCGCCTCCCACGCCGCCGGAGACCCCACCGCCTACCCCGTCAAAGCCCCCAAAAAAGCCCTCCCCCACAAGCACGCCCAAACCTACCTCATCACCGACAAATCCGGCCGAATCTACCTCCGCCAAAGACCCGCAAACGGTCTGCTGGCCTCGCTTTGGGAGCTTCCGCACACCGGCTGGGAAGATACTCCTATCCCCAACATCGACCTTGAAAACACAATCCCTTCAGGAGCTTATACTCATACCTTTACACATTTCAAACTCACCCTACATTTGCACCGCGCCACCGCCACTTTTCCCGCCGAAAATGCCTTTTCACCCAATGCCTTGCCACCCCTCTCCACTCTCATGAAAAAAGCCCTCCACACCGCCCTCAGCCACAAAAAATAAGCCCCGCAGGGCTTATCAAAACATCCGCAGGATTCCTTTTTGCCGCCGCCGCAGCGGGCAGGTTTCCTGCCGCGCAAGGGATGGCACGGCGGTAAATCACAACCGCCTAAGCCCCCTTCATTCCCAGCACCGTATCCGCCACAATCCTGGCGGTTTTCTCCCAGCTGAACCCCGCCGCCCGCGCCAGCCCCATCCGCCTCAACGTGGCTGCCACAGCCGCATCCTCCATCACGCCGCAAATCGCCGCGGCATAAGCCGCAGCTACATCACCACCCTTGTGCGCGGGCACATACACCGCCGCATCGCCCGCCACTTCCACCTGGAAATCCGTATCGTTCAACACGCATGGCACGCCGCATGCCAACGCCTCCAGCACGGGTATATTGAAGCACTCGGCGCTGCTTGTGCTCACATACACCGCCGCACGCTTCAGGTTCGCCAATACCTTGTCATGCGGCATCGCGCCGGTCAGCGTCACCGCATCGGCCAGCTTCAGCTCCCGTATCAGCGCCAGCACCTCGTCGCGCACCTTGGTATCAATAGCCCGCCCCACAATCATCAGCCGCGCCTTCGGCCGCCGCGCGCGCACCTTCTCCAGCGCCCGCACCAGCAGCGGATAATCCTTCTGCGGGTAAAAGTCCCCAACGGTGATAATCAAATCTGGATTCACCGTGGCCTCGCCCGCAGGCACTATTACCGCCGGCGACGCCACGCGCACTTTGCGCCCCACCCACGCGCCCACATAATCGCCCACCACATGCCGCGCCACACTCAACGCCCGCGGCGCGCGCCACAGACTCAGCACCGTCAGGGTCTTCAAGAAGGTCCAGTATAGCCACCACCCAATCCCGCTCACCTGCTGCGCCACCCGCGGCGTCGTATGCAGCACCGGCACCGGCCTTGGCGCCAACAGCGGCACGTAATTGGCATTGCACAGCATCCGCCGCACGCCCCACGCGCGGCATGTCCATGGCAGAACCAACTGCTCCCACAAATGTCCCTTGGCAAATCCCATTTCAGGCGCCACCTTCACCTCAACATTGCCAGGAATCTCCAGTAACTCCAAAAGCTTCGGTGTCGCCAGCAATATCCACCGCGCCCGTATGTCGTTGGCCAAGCGTGGCAAAATTCCGCGCAGATACGTCACACCTCCACCCGTACTGGTGTGCAGCGCGTTAATCAGTACCTTAGGCGGCTTGCGCGCCACGATCTGCCTCCATCTGCTCCAGCACCGCGCGCACCGGTGCAAAACTGGTGCGATGATGCCTGCAAGCACCATGCAAACGCAATGCCTCCAAATGCAAGGCGGTTCCATAACCGGCATTGCGCGCCCAGCCGTAATGAGGAAACTCCTCCCCAAACCTCGCCATCAACGCATCCCTATGAACCTTGGCCACAATGCTCGCGCACGCAATCGCCAACTCCTTGCCGTCACCGCCTACCACCGTCTGCTGATGACCCTGCCAGCCGCGGATAGGCGCATTGCCGTCCACCAGCGCCGCGCATGGCACCGCAAGCCCGGTCAATGCCCGATTCATGGCCTTCAAGGTAGCATGATAGATGTTCAAATCATCAATCTCGGCCACGCTCGCCTCCGCCACCGCCACTATGCAATGCGCACGTATCAAAGTATCCAACGCCATGCGCTTGGCGGCGCTCAAAACCTTGCTGTCGTCCACATCGCGCATCAGCGCACGCCGTAATTTTTTATCGTCAGGAATGATGACCGCAGCCGCCACCACCGGCCCGGCCAGCGGCCCACGCCCCACTTCATCCACTCCTGCAACAATACCGTGGCCCGCGGCTCTCAAGGCATCCTCAAACCGCATTTTCACCGGCACGGTACCTAACTTTCGTTGCCGGATGTCTTGGTGCTGCTCCAGCGCATCGGCCAGAACCCTTCGGCCAGCGTGCGCAAGCTCCATGGCTTCACGCCGTTGTGCTGCTGGTAAAGCCAGTAATTGGCGAACACCTTTTCCACATAGTCGCGGGTCTCGTCAAACGGGATGCTCTCCAGCCACAGCACCGGATCGTGCCCGGGGGTGATGCCGTTGTTCAGCCAACGCTGCACGTTGCCGATACCGCCGTTATATGCCGCCACCACCAGCAGCAAATTACCGTCCAGCTTGCTGCTCAGGTAACGCAGATAATCCTGAGCAAGGCCAAGGTTGGTCGCGGGGTCGTGCAAATCACCATGGTCGGGGCGCGGCTTATTGCTTATGCCGGCAATGAACCGCGCGGTGGAAGGCATCAGCTGCATCAACCCCTGAGCGCCCACGCGGCTGCCGATGCCCGGCTGGAAGGCACTTTCCTGCCGCATGATGCCCAGCATCAGCATGCGGTCGAAGGCCCAGCCCTCATCCGGCTTCCACATCGTCGGGGTTGGGTAAAGCGCGGCGGCGATGATTTCTCCTTGCTCGGCCAACTGCTTGGCGGCGCGCATCGAAGTCGCGGGCAAATCTAGCGCCAGCCCCACTCCCGCCAGCGCGCGGGTGGCGCGGTACGGCAGGTCGGGGTCGGCCAGCTTCAACTCGCGTTGTGAAAGGTCGGTTTCGCCAATCTGCGCCAGCGCAATCCCACGCCGCGCCGCAGGCACTTTCAGAAGGCTCGCCCAGTCCTTGCTGTCCACATCGGGCTTGGCCCAATCCAGCGCGGACACATGTCCCAGCCGGGCGGAACACAATTGCCCGTAGAAACTCAATGGGTCACGGGTGCCGGCCTGCAACAGCATCCGCGCTTTATGGTCTTCGTTCAGTTCGGTGAAAGCCCGCGCGCCCCACCACGCCGCGCGGGCGTAATGCTGGCTTTTCACCGGCTCTTCATTCACAAGGGTCTGCCAGTACTTGGCGGCATCTTCCACCTTGCCCAGCCGGTACGCCGCATAACCCGCCAGCCACAGCCCTTCATCGCGATTGGGCCCGTCCACGCTCACGGCTTCCTTGGCGGCCTTCAACGTGCCCTTCCAATCGCGGTCGGCGTGGTAACCGTCGGCAATTCGCACCAGTTCGCTTTGCCATGCCACGTTGCCGATGGCTGGCCGCGCCCCCGGCGCCAGCAGCACTTTCAGCGCGTCGTCAAAGTGGCCACGGCTGCGTGCGCGCCAGTCGGCATTCAGAACCTTCTTGGCCTCATCGCTCAGCTTGGCGCGGGCGGCCGCGCGCGCGGCCTCACGGGCCTGCTGGGCCTCCTCGCGTTGCTGCATCACCAGAGGCACCACCGGCGCCGGGCCCCAGTGGCCCGTTGTATGGCAGCGCTTGCGCTTCACCCTATGCAGTTTATGATCGGATTTCCAGCGCACTTTCACGGTATGCCAGCTGCAATGTTCGCGCGGCCGGGCCCGGCGATCCTGTGCGGCATCATACACCGCACCGGCCAGGCTCAGTTCGTTGTTCTCCTTCAACCAGCCGTTCAGTTCATTGAAGGTCGCGCCCTTCTTGTGCAGCAGGTATTCGCCCTTCACCATCGGCCACAAAACTTTATCGTCCACGCTTTTCAGGCTGGGCATTCTTCCCGCGCGCGCATCCCTGAAGGCCTGCCTGTAAGCCTTCACATCCTCCTCATCCAGCACCCGTATGCCGCTCTCGGCCAGCGGTTTTCCGGTGGAAGGCCCCGCCGCAGGCTCCACCTTGGCAACGCCGCCATGGCTTTCCACTGTCAGCGTACCGTGCGTCTCTGTATCCGCGCACGCAGCGGAAGCCGTCGCCACCAACGGAAACACCGCCAGCCATACCAGATTATGCAATTTCATCATGCCGCCTCCCGCCACGCCAACAGGTGCTGCCACGCAAGACGCTTGAACAGCGGCTGCTTCATTAAAAGTTCCAGCGGATAGGTCACGCCCACGCTCAATCCGGCCACCTCACCGCCACCCTTGGCATGCCAGCCTTCCACGCCCAGCGCGCGGCCTTGCAATACTTCCAGGATATTCTGCCCCAACAGCAAAATCCGCTGCGCCTTCTCCGCCTCAATCCCGGCTTTCAAAACCTCGGTGGAAACCACGCCGTCCATGCCCACCCACGCCAGCGGCATGTCGCCATACCCCGCCGCCGCCAACATCCGCCGCGCCAACGCTTCACACGCGCGCACGAGGTTTTCGTCACCCTGGACCACAAGCACCACGCCGCCTTCTTCACCGGCCCGCCACACACGTCCGGCCTCGGCGGCCTTCGGCGCGGGCTTGACTTCGGTCTTGATGGCTTGCGTCGCCACCGGCTTAGGTTTCTCGCGCTGGGGAACGTTCAGCACCGTCACTTCGGCAACCTTGGTACTGCCACGCCAGTCGAAGGGAACTTCGCCCAGCTCGCTGTGCACGCCGGCCAGCGCCAAATCAAGCACCGCCGCGGCCTGCGGCAGTGTCATGCCTGTCAGTGGAATCTCCTGCACCCTCACGCCGCCAATATACGGCAAAAGGCCACATAAACCCATACCTCGCCTCAAAAATAACCATCAACGAAAACGGGGCCTTGGGCCCCGTTTTCAGTGTATTCAGTAGGTTGGCATGAATGCCTAGGCGTTGGCCTGTTCAGCAGGCGCTTCCACGTTCGCGGCGGTTTCAGCCGGAGCCTCTACAGCTGCGGCAGCCGGAACTGCGGCAGCTTCGGCCTGATTGCCCAGCAGCGCGCGCGCCTTTTCGGAAATCCGGGCAGCCTTGCCGGTGCGGCCGCGCAGGTAATACAGCTTGGCGCGGCGCACATCGCCCTTGCGCACCACTTCAATCTTGTCGATAACCGGGCTGTACAGCGGGAATACGCGCTCCACGCCTTCGCCGAAGCTCAGCTTACGCACGGTGAAGCTGCTGCCGATACCCTTGTTGTGGCGGGCAATGCACAAGCCTTCAAACACTTGGATACGGGTACGGTTGCCTTCGGTCACGGTCACGTGCACGCGCAGGGTGTCGCCGGCAATAAAGTCGGGTAGGCTGCCGCCCTTGGCGGCCATGCTCTCGGCGTTCAGTTGGGCCAGAATATCCATGGTCTCATCTCCTCGTCTCAACGCAGGCATTCCCGGATCTTTCACGGAACCCGTCATGGTTCCAACCGGCATAGGCATGCGCGGCGCCACCGCGGCAGCGCAATCGTCATTTGGGCGTCTAACCCATCCACGCCCTTCCCGCAACACTTTTTTGAAAAACCAGGTCCTATTTCCGCCGCACCGCTGCCGTACGCCGCCTCGCCTCATTCAACCGCCATTTCTTAATCTCGGCATGGTTGCCGTTGGTCAGTACCTCCGGCACACCCTTGCCTTCCCACGTCGCGGGACGGGTATAGTGCGGATATTCCACCAGCACTTCCCCGGTTTTTTCATCCACTAAATCGAAACTTTCCTCATGCAGGCTCGCATCCGCGCCCAGCACGCCGGGCAGCAGCCGCACCACCGCGTCAACCACGCAAAACGCCGCGTTCTCGCCGCCTGAAAGCACGAAATCACCCACGCTCACCACCGCATCCACCTCGCTGTCCAGCACGCGCTGGTCAATACCTTCATAGTGGCCGCACAGCACAATCAGGCCGCCCTTCAGCGCCGCGAATTCGCGCGCCGTCTCTTGCACGAAGCGCCGCCCGGCGGGCCCCATATAAACCGTCTTTGCGCCGGGATTACCCTCTTTGGCATGCCGCAACGCCTTGGCCACAACGTCCGGGCGCATCACCATCCCCGCGCCGCCACCATAAGGTGTGTCATCCACGGTCTTGTGCCGGTCTTCGGCAAAGGTGCGGATGTTCACCACGTCCAACGCCCATACGCCCGCCTTCAGCGCCCGCCCCAGCACGCTATGCCCCAGCACGCCGGGAAATATCTCGGGAAACAACGTCACAACCGTCACTTTGTAGGCCATGACGTCTGCATAGCACTATCCCGCGCAATAAGCAAAAGCCCCTTTTTTAAGGGGCTTTGAGTGGGTGATGGCTTATCCTCCGCGCCCGTATTGCTCCTGCAGCGGCTTGAAGGTGTTGGCCAGCTTGCTCTCCTCCCAGGCCTGCGTGTTCACGGGGCTCACCGCGCTTTCCTCGGTGCTGGCTTGCAGCATCGCATCAAACGCTTCGTCCCAGTTGCCGCGGGTGCTGGCGCGGGCATACTCGGTGGCGCGCTGTTCAAAGAAGTTGGCGTGCTCGTCGGCGTTCAGCATCAGGTCCATCCACGGTAGCGGGTTCTTGGGCAGGTTGAAAAGCGGCTCAAGGTTCAGGCTGCGCAGGCGGCGGTCGGCGATGTAGCGGATGTACCCCTTCACATCGTCGGCGTTCATGCCTTCCACCGGGCCCATTTCAAACGCCAGGTCGATGAACTTGTCTTCCATGCCCACCATCTTCTCGCAGGCTTCGCGGATTTCGTTCCGCAGCCTGTCGGTCCAGATTTCCGGGTTTTCCTGAACGAAGGTATTGAACAGCTTGATCATACTCTGCACGTGCAAGGTTTCGTCGCGCACGCTCCAGGTAATCACCTGTCCCATGCCCTTCATCTTGTTGAAGCGCGGGAAGTTCATCAACATCGCAAAGCTGGCAAACAGCGCCAGTCCTTCGGTGAAGCCGGCGAACACCGCCATGGTCATGGCGATGCTGTGCTTGTCGTTCACGTTGAAGCTGTGCAGGTAGTCGTACTTGTCCTTCATCTCAGCGTATTCCAGGAAGGCGGAATATTCCGCTTCCGGCATGCCGATGGTGTCCAGAAGGTGGCTGTAGGCGGCGATGTGCACGGTTTCCATGTTGCTGAACGCGCTCATCATCATCAGCACTTCGGTGGGCTTGAACACGCGCATGTAATACTGCATGTAGGCGTTGTTCACTTCCACGTCGCTCTGGGTGAAGAAGCGGAAAATCTGGGTCAGCAGGTTCTTCTCGGCCGGTGTCAGCTTGGCGTTCCAGTCCTTTACGTCGTCGGCCATCGGGATTTCCTCCGGCAGCCAGTGGATGCGCTGCTGCATCAACCACGCTTCATACGCCCACGGGTAGCTGAACGGCTTGTACGCTACCTTGTCTTCCATCAAATTCGGCATTCCTCTGCCCTCCGTTGTGTGTTTTTTTGCGGCGGCGTTGATGGCAACACGCACCGCCGCAGGTTCAAAGTTAATGACATCAGCAGTCATGCGCTTTTCTCCTTTTTCGCGAGCCTGCCCGACACCTGTCAGGCAGACCCGCTCCTGAACGGGACATTCCGTTCAAACTCCCCCAACCATCTTTGTATCGCCCCGAAACCCCACCGTATCAACCCTTATTTTTTAAGGATTATTCCGGGTTTTGCGTGCCGGAAAAGGTCGGCAAAACAGCTCCCTAAACCATGGGAGCGGCCTTGCAGGATTCACGGTTACTGGCAGGCCAGGCATTCCTCGTATTTCGGGCCGTCGGTGCCGGTGGCTTTCAGCTGCTGCTTGGGCGCGGCGGCGCCTTGCGGCAGGCTCACCACCTCGGCGCGCTGCAGGCTCTTGCTGCGGCAGTAATACATAGTCTTAACGCCTTTCTTCCAGGCCATGTAGTGCACCATGTGCAGGTCGCGCTTGTGCACGTCGGCAGGCAGGAAAACATTCAGGCTCTGGCTCTGGCAGATGAACGGCGTGCGGTCGGCCGCATGTTCAATAATCCAGCGCTGGTCAAGCTCGAACGCGGTCTTGAACACGTCCTTTTCCTCGTCGGTGAGGAAATCGAGGTGCATCACGCTGCCACCGTTCACGGTGATGCTGGTCCAGGTGTCCTCGTCATCCTTGCCGTAGGCCATCAGCAGCTTCTTCAGGTGCTTGTTGCGCACGTTGAAGGTGCCGCCCAGCGTCTTGTGGTTGTAGCTGTTGCTCGGGTAGGGCTCGATGCCCGGGCTGGCGTTGCCGCAATAGATACTGCTGCTCGCGTTCGGCGCGATGGCGATCTTGTTGCTGAAGCGTTCCTTCACCAGCACCTCGGCGGCGTCCGGGCAAGGCCCGCGTTCTTCGGCAAGGGTCACGCTGGCCTTATCGGCGCCTTCCTTGATGAACTTGAACATCTTCTTGTTCCAAACCTTGGCCATCACGCTTTCAAACGGGATGTTCTTGCTCTGCAGGAAACTGTGGAAACCCATGGCGCCCAACCCCACGCTGCGCTCGCGCATGGCGCTGTAGCGAGCGGCTTCAAATTCGGCCCCGGCGCGATCGATGAAGTCCTGCAGGATGTTGTCCAGGTAGCGCATCAAATCTTCAATGAAGCGCGGCTCCTGGCTCCATTCCTCAAAGCTCTCCAGGTTCACGCTGGAAAGACAGCACACCGCGGTGCGGTCCTTGCCGTATTGATCAAGGCCGGTGGGCAACACAATTTCGCTGCACAGGTTGCTCATGGTCACGGTCAGGCCCTGCTTGCGGTGATGCTCCGGAATCGCGCGGTTCACGGTGTCGCCGAACATGATGTAAGGCTCGCCGGTCTCGATCCGGCAGGTCAAAATGCGGATCCAGATATCGCGCGCCTTCACCTGCTTGATCACCTTGCCGGTCTTCGGGCTCTTCAGATCGTAAAGCTCGTCCTTTTCCACCGCGTGCATAAAGGCGTCGTCAATCACCACCGCGTTATGCAGGAACAAGGCCTTGCGCAGCGGGTCGCCCCCGGTCGGGCGGCGGATTTCGATGAATTCCTCAATCTCGGGGTGCCACACAGGCAGATACACGGCGGCGGCGCCGCGGCGCTGGGCCCCGCGGTCGATCGCAGCACTCAGGCTGTTCTGCACCACAATGAAGGGCACCACGCCGCTGGCCTTGCCCTTGATGCCGATCTGCTCGCCGATGCTGCGGATATTCCCCCAGTACACGCCGGTGCCCCCGGTGTTGGCGGCAATCCACACGCTTTCGTTCCATTTGTCGACGATGCTCTTCATGTCGTCCTGAACTTCGCTCAGGTAGCAGGAAATGGGCATGGCACGGGTGGCGCCGCCGTTGGCCAGCACGGGGGTGCTGGGCACAAACCAAAGCTTGCTCATATAGTCGTACAGGCGTTGCGCGTGCGCGGCGTCGTCGGCGTAAGCCTTGGCCACGCGGGCAAACGCATCCTGAGGACCCTCACCGGCCAGCAGATAACGGTCCTGCAACGTCGCCAGGCCGAAATCGGTCAACAGATTATCGCGTGAATAATCAATCTGCACTTCATACATGAACGTGGCCTTCCAATTCTGTTTTCGTCATGAACCTCGTGGGCGGCACCGCCACTCCCCTCCGTGCGGTCGCAGGTCTTACTGTCGTCTGGCCTGCGCCGTTTTGGTCAGGGGAGGCTCCACACCCATCGCTCTCTCCGGTACGTCTGGCATCATGCGACCCTTACAAGCACCCTACAAGGCCTTATAACCTATTGATGTTTCGGCCAAGCCAATGATATTACGCCACTCACTGCCGCATTTTTAAGCACTCGCAAATTTTCATACCTACTACCTACTGTGTCTTTTCTGTGCACAGAACTACTACATATAGTATGTACTCACCTTTCATACTATATATTGGTCAGTCCCTGCCCAAAGGCCATAAAACTGGTAGTGCCATGTCGCCGCTTAATTCGCTGGCAGCCCGCCGGCAGGTGCCACACCCTCTCGCCGTTACACTTTATATAACAAAGCGGGGCCCGAAGGCCCCGCAATGGTATGCGTGTCAGTTTACTACTGCAGCAGGCGGAGCAGCAACGCAGGTTGCTGGTTCGCTTGGCCGAGCAGGCTGATACCGGCTTGCATCAGAACGTTTTCGTTCGTGAAGGTGGTGATTTCCGCACTCACGTCCACGTCGAGCAAGCTGCTCTCGGCGGCCGTGGTGTTTTCAATCGCCACGCTGATGCTGTTCGCAGCGAAGCCAAGTCGGCTTTGGGCAGCACCCACGCTCGCACGTTGGCCGGACACGGTGTTAATCGCCGCGTTCACGTCGGTGATGGCCTGGTTCGCGTTGGCAGCGGTGTCGATGCTGTCGGAACCCACACCCAGCGCATCAGCAGTCGCACTGTCGAGGTTAAAGCTGATGCTGTCGTCGCTCGTGGTACCCGTACCCACCTTAAAGCTGAAGGTGGTGGAACCGGAGGTCACACTGTTCGCGCCGACCAGCTGGCCCATCTGGCCCAGGTCGATGCTCGCCGTACCACCGTCTATGAAGGCGTTGGTCACGTTGAACTGCACGGTGAACGCGTTGCCGTTGGTGTCGGCCAGCGTCAGCGTCTTCACGCCGGCGGTGGTCAGGTCGGCGGTCGCTCCACCAGTGTTGGCGGTGCTGAACGAAACACCATTCAAGGTGATGGTCGCAGCAGTCGCAGCGGCAGAGGTCAGGTCAAGGGCAATCACCGAGTTGTCCACAGTGCCGAAGTTGAACTCCGAGCCCGCGGTACCGGATTCCTTGACACTGATGATGCTCGGCGCATTCGCACCGGTGCCGCTGTTTTCGATGGCACCGGCCGGGGTTGCAATGCCCAGGGTCACCGTACCCGCCGCCGTACCGGCGGTGGAGTTGGTGGTCGTCGTCAGGTCAACGTCAAAGGTGTTGCCTTGGCCGTCGTCGAAGGTGAAGGTAAAGGTGCCCGCCGTCGAGGTATCAGCTGTGTCGGTGGTCGTGAAGGTGTGGCCGCCAATAGTCACGTCACCGAACGTAACGGCGGTGTTGGCACCCGAGGCGGTCAACGCCACGCCATCCAGCAGGGCCGGAGACAGGGCATCGGCACCGGTGGCGTCAAAGGCCAGGTCGCTCACCGAGGCGGTAATCACCGTCGGGCCGGTCAAACCCCAGCTCGCCAGCGTGCCCGCATCAGCGCTGATCGCGGTCTCGTCGTCGTGGTCCATGTTGTCAACCGTCACCGTGCTGCTGGCGGCAATATTGGTGGCCTTGTCGAAGTTGCTGTTCAGCGCAATCTTCACACCGATGTCACCGAAGTTGTAAGACTCGGTGTCGCCCACGGCAATGGTGGTACCGCTGATGGTGACGGATTGGGTCTTGTTGTTCACAAGATCCTTCACGGTCAGCACCTTGGTGTCCTTGTCATAGTCGATCTTGATCGCGCCCGCGCCGTAGTCCTGCGCGAAGTCGATGCTGTCGAAGCCTTCGCCAATCAGGTTGGTAGTGGCGCTGTCGGCGGTGGTGACCATGTCATTCACGTCGGACGCAACCTTGGTGGAACCTTTCAGCAGGCTGGTGCCGTTAAAGTTGCTCACGTTGGCAACCCGGCTCACTTCAGCTTGCAGGTTGGTGTATTCCTGGTTGAGCAGGCTGCGGTCGGAGTCAGCCAGCTGGCCCGAGCTCGATTGCACGGCCAGAGACTTCATCCGTTGCAGGATGTCAGCGATTGTGGAAAGGGCGCCGTCGGCAATCTGCAGCAGGCTGGTGGCCTGGCCTGCGTTGTTGCTGGCCTGGGTCAGGCCGGCGACTTCGCTCTTCAGTTTGGTACCGATGGCCAGCGCGGCGGCGTCATCCTTAGCCTGCGGAACGCGGCTACCGGAAGACAGCTTTTGCAGGGAGCTGGAGGCGGCATCACTGGCAATACCGATGTTGCGTTGGGCACCAAGGGCAGCCAGGTTGGTATTAAAGGTGATCGGCATGATCATCATCCTCTACTTGAGTTAATCCACCGGCTACATGCCGGTACCGGAGCACTGTGCCCAAGTTTTCATCAGGCGTCCAGTCTCCGTGCTGGGTGGGGCTCAGGGTCGTCCTCACGCCAACATGCCCTTATCATAGAGGCCGCTAACATTGTCTGACAATCCTGACCACGGTGTATTCATGGCGCATTTTGGGGCTCTGCGCGGGCTCACACGCCGCCCGGCATGGCCGTTTACACCAAATTCGCAAAGGTTACGCTTCCCCTACGCCTTGGGTTAAACCACCTTCCTGCCACAATATTTCGTTGCCTACCCCTGCGGCACTCTTGCCACATACAAGGCCCTCATACCCTTGCCCTCGCGCAAAACACTTGGCATGAATAGGGGTAAGTGGCATGTAGCCCCTCTCCCCGTAAGTAACGGGCCACCGCGAAAACAGGTGGCAACAATAAAAAAGACCAAGGAGAAGGAGGCCCCTCAGTCCTCATGGAACCATTGCTCAACGCCTTCCGTAGCTTAGGTCCTGGCCGCATTCTCGCTATGTTCGTGGGCATTGCCGCCGTCATCGCCATCTCGGCCTTGGTCATCAACCGCGCGCAAACCCCCAGCCTCACCCTCCTTTATGGCGGCCTGAACGCGCAAGAGGCTTCGCGCATCAACGATTACCTCTCCAGCCAGAACATCCCGCACGAAACCCGCGGCGAAGGCGCCATCTATGTCCCGGGCAACCAGGTCGGGCAATTGCGCCTGCAGGTGGCCGGGCAAGGCTTGGTGGGCGGCAGTACGGAAGGATACGAGCTGTTCGACAACCAAAGCGCCTTCGGCACCACCTCCTTCGTCAGCAACATCAATGCCAAGCGCGCACTGGAAGGCGAACTGTCGCGCACCATCGGCACCATTCCGGCGGTGCAGGGCGTGCGCGTGCACATTGTGCTGCCCAAGCAGAATCTTTTCAGCCGTGAGGAAATCACCCCCAGCGCGGCTATCGCGCTCAACCTCGGCCCGCGCACGCTCGATGGCGGGCAGGTCAACAGCATTGCCCAACTGGTCGCGGCGGCGGTGCCCAACCTGAAGACCGACAACATCACCATCATCGACCAGCGCGGCACACTGCTGTATGACGGCCGCACGCAGAACGCCAGCGCCAGCAACGCCAACACCATCCGCCGCGCGGTGGAGAAATCCTACGAAACCTCACTCACCTCCATGCTCGAGAAGGTCGTGGGCCAGGGCAACGTCTCGGTGCGCGTCACTGCCGATGTCAACCTCGATAAGCAAACCGAGCAGTCCGAACTCTACGACCCCACCCACCAGGTGGTGCGTTCCGAACAAACCATCGAGAAAACCAGCGCCAGCAGCAACGGCAGCGGCGGCCTCACCGGGGTGCAGGGAAACACGCCGGGCAATGGCGCAACCGCCTCGTCGGGCGGCGGCGGCAGCAACGATAGCTCCACCGAAACCACCACCAATTACGAAATCTCCAAGACGGTGCGCAACACCTCGCATAACGGCGGCGATATCAACCGCCTCAGCGTGGCGGTGTTGGTGGCGGGCAAGGCCGCCCCGGCCGATGCCGCCGCCGCAGGCGGCAAAGCCCCGGCTTACACTCCCCTCACCGAGGAGGAAAAGAATAACCTGCGCACGCTGGTGCAAACCGCCATCGGCTTCAACGCCCAGCGCGGCGACAAGGTGGATATCATCGACATGCCCTTCACCACCCCGCCCGCACCGGAGGAAGTGGCCCAGCCCTTCCTCACCAAGGACCAGATGCTCGGCCTCGTGCAATACGCGCTCATCGTCCTCGCGCTCATGGTGGTGGCCCTGTTCGTGGTGCGCCCGGCGCTGGCCACGCTTAACCAGGCCATCGGCAGCGGCGGCGGAAGCCTGCTGCCGGCAGGCGGCGCGGCGGAAGGCGGCGGCATGCCGCTGGTGCTCGGCAACATGGGCGGTGGCGGCGGCAATCCGGTCGCCGGCGGAGACGACCTCATCGACATTCGCTCGGTACAGGGCCGTGTCAGGGAATCCGCGGTCAAGAAGGTCAACGAAATTATCGACCAATACCCCGAGGAAAGCCTCGGCGTGGTTCGCGGGTGGATGAGCGACAGCCACAGCTCCACGGACGAAGACAACGGCTAACGTAACAGGCAGGCATAAGGCGCTACCATGGCACAGCAACTCACCGGTCCCCGCAAGGCAGCCATTCTCATGCTCGCCATGGGGGAACAACGCGCCGCGCAGCTGTTCTCCTACATGGACGACTACGAAATCCGCGACGTCTCGCGTGAAATGGCCACCCTCGGCCACATCAGCTCCGAGGAAATGGAAACCACCCTGCAAGACTTCGCCGACGCTGTAGGCGGCGGCGGCGGCGGCATCGTCGGCGGCTGGGGAACCACCGAGCGCTACCTGCGCAGCTTCCTGAAAGAAGAGCGGGTGAAAGACCTCATGGAGGAAATGCGCGGCCCGGCAGGCCGCACCATGTGGGAAAAACTCGCCAACGTGAACGAGGAAACGCTGGCCAGCTACCTGGTCAACGAGTACCCGCAAACGGTGGCGGTCATCATCAGCCGCATCAGGCCCAGCCACGCGGCCAAGGTCCTCACCGTGCTCCCGCAAGACCTCGCCAAGGAGGTCATGGAACGCATCCTGGTCATGGATAACGTCCCGCGCGAGGTGCTCAACGCGGTGGAGGATTCCCTCAAGTCCGAGTTCATGCGCAACCTCGCCCAGAAGAACACACGCGACAGCCACGAGCTGATGGCCGACATCTTCAACAACTTCGACCGCTCCAACGAGCAGAAGTTCATGGGCATGCTTGAAACCGAGCACCCCGACGACGCCGAACGCATCCGCGCGCTGATGTTCACCTTCGAGGACATCATGAAGACCGACGACAAGGGCATCCAGACCATCCTGCGCGACGTCGACAAGGACGTGCTGGCGCTGGCGCTGAAGGGCGCCAAGGCCGACCTCAGGGAGAAGTTCATGAAGAACATGTCCGAACGCGCCGCCAAGATCCTCAAGGAGGACATGGAGGTCATGGGGCCGGTCAAGGTCAAGGACGTGGACGAGGCCCAGCTCAAGATCGTCGCCATCGCCAAGGCCTTGGCCGACAAGGGTGTCATCATCATCAGCACCGGCGACGGCGAAGACGAATTCATCACCTAAGCCGCGCAAGCATAATCCATGGCCGATACCAACGCTCCCTCCTACACCAGGTTCTCCTTCGATAACGAGTTCTTCGAGGTGGTCTCGCCCAACATGCCGCCGATGATGCGCAGCGTGGAAAGCGTCAGGCAGCAGGGCTACGAGGAAGGCTACACCACCGGACTCAAGGAAGGGCAAACCCAGGCGCAGGCCGATCTCGCCCGGCTTCAGCAGCACATGCAAAATACGCTGGCGGCGCTGCAGAAAACACAAACCGAGCGCGAGCAGCAACTGCTCAACCAGTGCCTCACGCTCGTGCATGCCAGCCTGCGCCGCATCATCGGCCATGCCGCCGAGCACTACGGCGCCGAGATGCTGGAAAACCACCTGCGCGCGCTGCTGCCGCTGGTCAAGGCGGACGAAACCCTCACCCTGCGCATCCACCCTTCGGCGCAGGGCTACCATGAAAAGCTGCAGCTGCCGCAAGCCTCCATCATGGGCCTGCCCATGCAGGTGGTGGCCGATGGCAGCCTCGGCCCCACCGATGCCGTAGTGGAGTGGCGCAACGGCGGGGTGGAAGGCAAGCTCGCCACCCATCTCGCCGAGGTGGAAAAGCTGCTGCGCGGCGCCGGCGCCGCCCCCTTGCCGGAAGAAACCCACGTCAACCTCAACCCGCCCACGCCGGAGGAAACGGCCGCCATGCGCGAAGCCCAAACCGCAACCGCCCCGCAGGCGCCGCAAGCCGATGAACAACCGGAACAATCTCCCGAAACACCCCAGCAAGCCGGGGATGCCGACGACACCCCCATCACGCAGGCGGAAAAGGCGGCGCGCAGCCGCGCTGCGGAATTGTTGGGCGATGATGAGCTGGTGGACGCTTTGAAGGACAGGTAAAACCGCGTAGAATAACCGCTAAAAGAATAGGACGCGTATGAACGACGAAGCCAAACAGAACCTGAACCTGGAAGACCTGGGCAACGCCAGTGCCGGCACCAAGGGTGCCGAGGCGGGGCTGGAGGCGGTCTACGACGTTCCCGTCACCATCAAGGCGGTGCTCGGCAGCACGGCCATGAACATCTCTCAACTGCTCAAGCTGGGCCGCGGCGCGGTGGTGGAACTCGACCGCAAGGTCGGCGACGCCATCGACATCTACGTCAACGACAGGTTGGTCGCCCGCGGCGAAGTGGTCATCGTCGACGACAAGCTCGGCGTCACCATGACCGAAATCGTCAAGAGCGTCGGTTAAGGCGTACGGGCGTGGAATTCACCACCCTCATCGGCCTCCTCTCCTCCCTGGGCCTCATCAGCCTCGCCATCAGCCTTAGCGGCCATTTCTCCGCCTTCCTCGACCCTGCCTCCATGCTCATCGTGCTCTGCGGCACCCTCACCGTCACCCTCACCTCGTTCTCCATCGGCGAAGTGCTGCGCACCGTGGCCGTCACCGGCCGCGCCTTCTCCAGCCGCCCCCCGGCCTTCAGCAACCTCGCCCGCCACCTCATCGCGTTGGCGCAAAAGGCGCGCCAGGGCGGCCTGCTCAGCCTGCAGAAGGACGCCGCCGGCGAATCCCATTCCTTCCTCAAGCAAGGGCTCAGCCTCGCGGTGGATGGCGCCCCCGCGGAAACGGTCGAGAAAATCCTCTACCAGGACACCGTCAACCTCGCCGAACGCAACGAGCAGGCGCTGGCGGTGCTGCGCCGCGCGTCCGAAATCGCCCCCTCCATGGGTCTCATCGGCACGCTCATCGGGCTGGTGCAGATGCTCGGCAGCCTCTCCAATCCGTCCACCATCGGCCCGGCCATGGCGGTGGCGCTGCTCACCACCTTCTACGGCGCCATGCTCGCCTACGTGGTGCTCTCGCCCTTGGCCGCCAAGCTGGAACGCAGCGGCGCCGACGACATCCTCACGCGCAAGCTCATCACCACCGCCGTCCTCAGCCTCATCAAGCAGGAAAATCCGCGCCAGCTGGAACTGCATCTCAACACCCTGCTGCCCCCCGCGCAACGCATCAACCTCTTCAAATAGCGAACAAAACCTCCCTCTTGCCGAACACAACCGCAAGCGCCATAATCTACCTATCCCCCACGCCATCATAAGGAGGAACCCAGATGGCCAAACTTCCTTTTCTCTCCCTCATCCTCAAAGTCTTCAAATCCCCTGAGGCAAACCACCAGAACGAGGTCAATATCCTCCTCGGAAAGGTCGGTAAGCTCACCGGTGGCTCCAAACGTCTCAAAAGCCTGCCAAAGGACATCGGCATCAGCGTCCTCAGGACTCTCGCCGAGAACCAGCCCGGACGCACCTTGCCGTCGAACATCCTCGCCAGGATGGCGCATAGCCAGCTCGCCTAGGCCCTTGCGCCAACGCCGCGGCACCCTTCACGGGTGCCGCGCTTTTTTGCGCCAACCTTGCCATGGTGGCCATTCTTCGCCATAGTTTGGCCATGCTTATCGCCCTCGGCCTCACCGTTCCCAACGCCACGCCGGTGGAAAATATCGAGGCCGCCCTCACCCAGCTTACCAACAGCAACGTCACGCTGGCGTTCACCACCCCGGAACTGTTGCCCGACCTCCTTAAAACCATGCGCGAAAACCGCCTCGCCGTGCCGGTGGTGGCAGTGGGCCCGGCCAGCCCCGCGGCGGGCGCCAAGGCTATCCGCCTCGGCGCGGTGGAGTACCTCACCACGCCGCTGGAAACCCGCCAGCTCAAGGCCCTCACTGCCAAATATGCGCAAAGCCCCGCCGCCTCCGGCCCCATCGCGGCCGATGCCACCGCCACCGCCCTTCTCCAGCAGGCCAAACAGTTCGCCGCCTCCGCCGCCACCGTGCTCCTTCGCGGAGAAAGCGGCACGGGGAAAGAGGTCATGGCCCGCTATATCCACAACAACAGCCCCCGTGCCACCCAGCCGTTCGTCGCGGTCAACTGCGCCGCCATTCCTGAAAACCTTCTGGAAAGCGAACTCTTCGGCCACACCAAGGGCGCCTTCAGCGGCGCGGTGGCCGAGCGCAAGGGCAAGTTCCAGCAGGCCCATGGCGGCACCCTCCTGCTCGATGAAATCTCCGAGATGGACTTGCCCCTGCAAGCCAAACTGCTCCGCGCCATCCAGGAAAAGGTGATAGACCCGGTGGGCGCCGAAAAGCCCGTGCCCGTGGATATCCGCCTCATCGCCACCACCAACCGCCAGCTTGAAAATTACGTCGCGGAAGGCAAGTTCCGCGAAGACCTGTATTTCCGCCTCTCGGTGGTCACGCTGGATGTGCCGCCGCTGCGCGACCGCCCGGCAGATATCCTGCCCCTTGCCGAACACTTCCTCGCCCGCCACGCGCAGGCCAACGGCTATGCAGCCACGCCCAAACTCACCGCCGAAGCCGCGCAGAAACTCAAGGAATGTTACTGGAAAGGCAACGTGCGCGAGCTTGAAAACACCCTCCACCGCGCCATCCTCCTCTCTGGCCCGCAGGGTACGGAAGTCACCGCCGACCACATCATCCTCTCGCCCATGTCGCTGCAGCACATGCCCATCGGCGAAAACAACGAGAACGCGCGCGCCAGCATCACGCCCGCGGCCTCGCCGCTGTCCGCCGCGGCCAATGCCTACGCAGGCGGCGGCACCAGCGGCTTCGTGCCCAAGCGGCTGGCCGAAGTGGAACGCGATACCCTTCTCGCCACCCTCGCCTACACCCAGGGCAACCAGCAATACGCGGCCGATTTGCTCGGCATCTCCGTCACCATCCTTGCCGAAAAATTGCAGGCCGCGGGCCTCGCCTAGCTTTAAAAGCGCCTCTCCGGCCCCCACAATAATAAAGATGGACAACATCCACCCTCTTGCGCACTCTATAGCCAAGTCAACGAAAGGTTCTTCCCTCATGAAATCCCTCGTCTTTCTCGGCATCCTTGCCCTCCTTCCCGCCGCCGCCATGGCGCAGGAGCGCAGCGCGGGCCAATCCTACGACGCCCAGACCAACTGGTCGGCCCTCAAGGCCTCCATCGACGCACTGGTCAACCAGAACAAGATGATTGCCGCCACCATCGACTCCCTCGGCGACAAGGTCAACGCCATCGCCGCCTGCAGCGCCCAGCAGAAGCTCTGGACCGGCGGCACCACCTGCGTGGAAATCAACGTCTCCAACACCACCACCAACCCGCCCATGCGTACCGAGACGGCCACTTTCACCATTCCCGCCAAGTTCGGTTTGGGCATGACCAAACCGGAGTATGTCGTGGCCGATGACGCCTTCTGCAAGGGCAAGGGCTACGATGGTCTGCAAAGCTCTTCCCACTACGATAGCCCCTATACCTGCTACCGGAACGGCGGCGGTGATACGGGGCCGGTTCCCACCACCTGCCACAGCTACGGCACCAGCGCCATCTGTTACCGGCTTGTACCGGTCAACAAATAACCGCAGCGCGGCCACCGCCGCTGCCTGAAAATCAAGCCCCGCCATGCCCGACGGGGCTTTCTTTTCGCCCCGTCTTTCGGCATAGTAACGCTCAGAGAGAACAATAAGGGAATCGGCACCTATTCGCTGGGCGGGAGGGATTTTTGATTTTCTCCTGCAGGATGGAGCCGCGCAGTGTACGAAAAGGTACATAAGCGGCGAAAGCCAAGGGAAAAATCAAAAAGCACCCCGGCCAGTAGAATAACCCGAGCAGAGCACAACCCCGGATGGACCCCAAAGCGCTCATCGCCAACGCCAAACAGCAGGACGTCCTGCTCGCTCTTGCCGTCATCGGCCTCATCGTCATGTTCTTCGTGCCGCTGCCCGCGCCGGTTTTGGATATCCTCATCGCCACCAACATCACCTTCGGGGTGGTCATTTTGCTCACGGTGCTGTTCGTCAAGCGCGCGCTGGAGTTCACGGCCTTCCCCATGCTGCTCTTGGTCACCACCACCTTCCGCCTCGCGCTCAACGTCGCGTCCACCCGCCTCATTCTGGAAAACGGCCACACCACCACCGCGGCGGCGGGCCACATCATCGAGGCCTTCGGCAAGGTCATCATGGGCGGCAACTTCGTCATCGGCATGGTCATCTTCGCGGTGCTTATCCTGGTCAACTTCATCGTCATCACCAAGGGTTCCGGCCGTATCGCGGAAGTGGCGGCGCGCTTCACGCTCGACAGCCTGCCCGGCAAGCAGATGGCCATCGACGCCGACCTCAACGCCGGCCTCATCAATGAAGACCAGGCCCGCACCCGGCGCACCGAGTTGGAGCAGGAAACCGGTTTCTACGGCGCCATGGATGGTGCCAGCAAGTTCGTGCGCGGCGATGCCATCGCGGGCCTCATCATCACCGGCATCAACATCGCGGTGGGCATCATCGTCGGCATGCTGCAGCACGGCATGACCGCGGCCGACGCCGCCAACCGCTATTTCGTGCTCACCGTGGGCGATGGCTTGGTGGCCTACATCCCCGCCCTCACCATCTCCATCGCCGCCGGTATGCTGGTGGCCAAGTCCGGCACCACCGAGGGCGCGGGCACCGTGGTGCTCAAGCAGATGGCCGGCAACCCGCGCGTGCTCTTCGTCGCCAGCGGGCTCATCATCCTCATTTCTCTGTTGCCCAACATGCCCATCCTGCCGTTCTGGCTGCTTGGCGGCAGCCTCGGCGCGGCGGGCTGGTACGCCTACCAGAACACCAAACAACCGGCCGAACCCACGGCTGAGGAACTCGCCGCGCGCGAGGAGGAGGCCGCCGCAGCCGCCCCGCCGCCGGAGCCGCCCATCGCCAGCCTGCTGCACGTGGATACCCTGCGGCTGGAGCTCGGCTACGGCCTCCTCAACCTGATAGACGAATCCAAGGGCGGCCGCCTCACCGAGCAGATCAAGGCCACCCGCCGCCAACTGGCGCGCGATTTGGGCTTCGTCATCCCTTCGGTGCGCATCCAGGATAATTTGCAGCTCAAGCCCGGCGACTACCAGATTTTCATCAAGGAAACAAAGGCAGGCGGCGGCACGCTGGAGCCCGGCATGCTGCTCGCCATGGATCCCACCGGCGGCAACGCTCCAAGTATCGAGGGCCGCGATACGGTGGAACCAACCTTCGGCCTGCCCGCCAAGTGGATTGCCGAATCCCAGCGCGAAACCGCGCAGTTCAACGGCTACACGGTGGTGGATAACGCCAACGTGGTCGTCACCCACCTCACCGAGATTGTGAAGGACAACCTCGCCGACCTCCTCACCCGCTCCGAACTCGACAAGCTGCTCGACGAAATCCGCGGCACCCACGGCAAGCTGATAGACGAACTGGTGCCCGATAAAATCAGCAAGCCCGTCCTCCAGAAGGTGCTGCAGAACCTGCTGCGCGAGCGCGTCAGCGTCCGCGACCTTCCCGGCATCCTCGAGGCGCTGGCGGAAATGCCGACCCAGCGCAACCTCACCCTGCTTACCGAGCACGTGCGCGCCCACCTCGCGCGCCAGCTCACCGCGCAACACGTGGCGGAAGACGGCGCCCTGCCCATCATCGCCCTTTCACCGGCATGGGAGAAGGAATTCAACGAGTCCATCATCACCATCGGAGAAGGCGCGGAGCGCCAGCTGGCCATGAGCCCGGAGAAAATCCAGTCGTTCCTGCGCGCCACGTCCGACGCCTTTAATCGCCAGTTCAACAGCGGCCTTTCGCCCATCCTCCTCACCACGCCCGCCACCCGGCCCTTCGCCCGCCTGCTTATCGAACGCGCCCTGCCCAGCGTCGCGGTGCTCTCGCAAACCGAAATCAGCCCCCGCGCCAAGCTCCGTACCGTTGCCACCGTCTAGGCCGCAAGGCCGCCAAACATCCTGATAATTGTTGCCGCTAAGGCGCTTCGGTCGCCCCGGCAGGCATCACCTTGAACACCACCGGCAACGCCCCGGCATGCTCAAACACCAGCGTGCCGCTCACGCTCTCGCCCGCCTTCAGCGGCTGGTGCAGCCCCATCCACATCATGTGATACCCGCCCGGTCCCAGCACCACCGTTTTTCCGGCGGGCACGGCGATCCCGTCCTTGGCCCGCTGCATTGCCATCACACCATCCTTTTCGGCCACGGTCTGGTGCAGGCTCACGCTGCCCGCGGCGTCGCTGGTGGCGCCCACCAGCGTATCGTCGCCCTTGCCCTTGTTGATGATCGTCACATAGCCCACGGCCATGTCGCTGCCGGGAGGCGTCGCCCGCGTCCACCCGTGGCTGATCTCCAGCGCCACGCTGTGGTGGGTTTCCACGGCCTGAGCGGCCGCGCACAGGCTCATCCATGCAATCGTCCATGCAAACAATGTCTTCATGGCCACACCCTACGCCCCCAATCGGGCACAATCAACCCTCTGTACTTGCCATCCCCCGCGCAAGCAACAACCATGGAGACATGACCAAACTGTGCCTCAGCCTCACGCTGCTCATCACCATCAGCGCGCTGGTGGGCGGCATGGCGCTTTACGCGCGTTATCTGGCGCAGGGCCATGGCAATCCCTCGGCCATTTACCTCACCGAGCCCTTCCAGATGGTCAACCAGGACAATGAACCGGTCACCGAGAAAACCTTCCTCGGCAAGCCCTCGCTGTTCTTCTTCGGCTATACCCACTGCCCGGATACCTGCCCCACCACATTGGGCCGCCTCAGCGCATGGCTGCACCAGCTGGGCCCGGCGGCGCAAAACCTCAACGTGGTGTTTGTTACGGTAGACCCCGAGCGCGACACGCCGGACGTCATGAAGAACTACCTCTCGGCCTTCAGCCCGCAAATCACGGGGCTCATCGGCAGCCCGCAGCAGCTGCGCAACCTGGCCAAGGAGTACATGGTCTACTACGCCAAGGGGCCTGAAGAAAACGGCAGCTACAGCATGAACCACTCGGCGATGATCATCATGGTCGGCCCCAACGGCGCCTTCAAGGGCGCCATCAGCCAGTCCGATTCCGACGCCGCGGCCCTCAGCAAAATCAACGCCCTGCTGGAACGCTACGAACAAGCCACCGAATAACGTCGCCCGCCGTCACCATCCCACACCCGCCCGAAGGGCCTGTTCAAACCATCCGAAGGATTCTTTTTTGCCGCCGCCGCAGCGCGGCAGGTTTCCTGCCGCGCAAGGGATGGCATAGCGGCAAACCCTCACCAGCTGTCAATCCAAACCGCCCCTATCCCCCCAACGCCAAAATCACCTGCACGCTCGCATTCAATTCGCTCGCCATGGCACTCAGCAGGCTGTCGCGGGCGCTAATCAGGCTGCGCTCGCTGTCCAGCAACGTCGGCATGTCCAGCGCCCCGGCCTCGAATTTCTGGCGCGAAAGCCGGAAGCTCTGCTCCGCCGCCGCCCGCGCCGCGTTCTGTTGCTCCACCTGAACCCCGGCGGCGCGCGCCCCGCTCAGCGCATCCTCCACCTCTTTCAGCGCGGTCAGCACGCTGTCGGTATAGGCCGCCACCAGCGCCCGCCGCTGGCTTTCGCTGATCAGCACGCGGGCGCGCAAACTGCCGCCTTCAAAAATCGGCTGCAGCAGCCCGGCGCCCGCGGTCACCGCAAAGCTGGAAGGGTCAATTTTCTCCAGGGCGCTTAAACTCAGGTTCAGTTGCGGGAACAGATTGGCCTGCGCCACCGCCACGTCGGCGTCGGCGGCACGCAGGTTGGCCTCGGCTTGGCGCACGTCGGGGCGGCGGCGCAGCACCGCGGCGGGAGTGTCGGCGGCAATCTCCGGCACCGCCAACATCGCAAGCTTGCCGTCCACCGCGGGCATGGCGCTGGGCACATAGCCCAGCAGCACCGCCAGCGCGGTCTTCGCCGCCGCCTGCTGGTTTTGCAAATTGGCAAGACTGGCACGGGTCTGCGCCAGCAAGGTCTGCTGCTGCGCCAGCTCTATTGCGGAAATCGCGCCCGCGTCATACTGCTGCTGCAACAGGCCGAGGGTGTCGGATACCATCGCCACGCTCTCCTGCGCCAGCGCCACCCGCTCGCGCAGGCTCAGCAGGCTTATGTAGCTGGTCGCCACCGTGCCCTGCACCGTCAGGCGCGTGGCCTCGGCGCCGAATGTCGCGGCGTCAAGGGCATCGCGCGCGGCCACCTTGGCGGCACGGTTGCCGCCCCACAAATCCACCTGGTAGGCCAAATCCACCCCCACGCTGGAAAGTATCGCGCCGCTGCCGTCGTTCAGCCCGGTGCTGGCGTTGGCGCTGGCGGAAAGGCTGGGCAACTGCCCCGCCCGCGCAATCGTCAGCTGCGCCCGCGCCTGCGTCACCTCTTCCAGCGCCTGCGCCACCGTCAGGTTGCGCGCCATCGCGCGCTTTTCCAGCGCGTTCAGGTCGTCGCTGCCAAACAATACCCACCACTGCGCGGGCAATGCCGCCGCGGTGCCGCTCACCGCCGCGCCGTTGTCCCAACCCTGCCCCACATCCACCGCGGGCACGCTGTTGCCAATCACATACCCGCACCCGCTCAACCCCAAGGCCAGCATCATCACAAAGGCGTTCAAAGTTTTCTTCATATGACTATTCCATAACCAGCGCTTTAACCGGATCCAGTCTCGCCGCCTGCCGCGCCGGCAGATAGCCGAACAACAAGCCCGTCGCCACCGCGCAACCGAACGCCAGCAGCGCCGGCCACGGCGAGAACGCCACGTTCATGCCAAACAGCTTCAGCACCACCCCCACCGCCACGCCAAGGGCCACGCCCAGCAAGCCGCCCAGCGTGCACACCACCCCCGCCTCGGTGATGAACTGCACCATGATGTCGCGCTGCCGCGCCCCGGTGGCCATGCGGATGCCGATTTCGCGCGTGCGCTCGGTCACGCTCACCAGCATGATGTTCATCACGCCGATGCCGCCCACCAGCAGCGAAATCGCGGCAATCGTGCCCAGCAGAATCGTCAGCGTATTCCCCATGGCGTTGGCGGTTTCCATGATGCTCGCCATGTTGCGGATGCTGAAATCCTCCACCCGGTGCCGCGCCAGCAGCGCCGCGTGGATGGCATCCTGCGTCGCGTCGATCTGCGCCACGTCCGCCACGCGCACGGTAATGCCGTTCACGTAGGTGCCGCCGAACAGGCGCATGATCGCGGTGGTCAGCGGCACCACCACCACATCGTCCTGGTCGCTGCCCATGAAGCTCGCGCCCTTCTTCTCCAGCACGCCGATCACCTCGAACGGGATGTTCCCCACCAATATGTACTGGCCGATGGGATTGCTGCCGGGGCCGAACAAATCGTCCACCACGGTCTGGCCCAGCACCGCCACCGCGGCGTAGCCCTGCAGGTCGCGGTCGGTGAAGAAGTTCCCGCTTGAAAGCGCCCAGTCCTTCACGATGGGGAAGCCCGTGCCCACGCCGCTCACGCTGGTGGCATAGTCCACGTTGCCGTAGCGCACGGTTTCGCGGCCGTCGCGCTGGGGCACGGCCACCTGCACGTTGGGGATTCCCGCAATCGCATCGGCATCGGCAGCGGTCAGCGTCGCCATGTCGCCGCTGCTCCTTATGCCCGGCGCCCCGGGGCGTATGGAAAGCACGTTGGTGCCCATCGCGCTCATGCGGTCCAGCACGCTCTGCTTGCTGCCGCTGCCCACCGCCAGCATCGCCACCACGCTGGCCACGCCAATCACAATGCCCAACAGCGTCAACGCGGTGCGGAACAAGTTCACCTTCAGGCTGCGCATGGCCATCTTCGCCGCCTCGCCCACCTCCGGCACCGCGGCGGCCAGCGCCGGGTCGCCCTGTTCAAGCGTGCCGCTGCGCCCGGCCTTGTCGCGCACTTTCACCTCATCGCTCTCAATCTGCCCGTCCTTGATGGTGATAAGCCGGTGCGCGTGCGCCGCCACCTGCGCGTCGTGGGTAATCACGATCACGGTGCGGCCCTCGGCGTGCAAATCCTTCAATAGCGCCATCACCTCCTCGCCGCTGCGGCTGTCCAGCGCCCCGGTGGGCTCATCGGCCAGAATAATCGGCGGGTTGTTCACCAGCGCCCGCGCAATCGCCACGCGCTGCTGCTGCCCGCCGCTCAGTTGTCCGGGGCGGTTGTCCAGCCGTTCGCCCAGCCCCAGCCGCGCCAGCAGCTGCCGCGCCCGCCCGGCGCGGCTTGTTTTGTCCATGCCCGCGTAAATCGCCGGTATCTCCACGTTCTCCGCCGCCGTCGCCGTGCCCAAAAGGTTATAGCGCTGGAAAATGAACCCGAACATCTCCCGCCGCAGCGTCGCCAGCCCATCGGCGTCGAACTTGCGCACGTCGCGCCCCTTCACATGATAAGTGCCGCTGCTCGGGGTGTCCAAACAGCCCAGAATGTTCATCAGCGTGCTCTTGCCGCTGCCGGATTGCCCCATCACCGCCACAAATTCGCCCGCGCGGATGCTCAAACTCACCCCGTCCAGCGCCCGCACCTCATGCCCTTCGGCACCGTAGAACTTGCGCACATCCTGCAAGTCCAGCAACGGCGCGCCCCTCTCCGCCGCCGTGTCCATTACAGGAACCCCCTCATCCTGCGCCCGCCGCGCGGCTGGGTGGAAGACGCCGCCGCCGCGCCCTTCAGCACCACCACGTCGCCCGCCGCCAGCCCGCTTTTTATCTCGGCGTTGGTGCGGTCCATCAGCCCCACCTGCACCACCTTCGGCACCATCCTGCCGCCCTGCATCACGCGCACGCGGTAGGCCTGCGTGCCGCTCAGATCCTGCGCCGCCACCCGCTGCCCCAGCGCGCCCACCGGCACAATCGTCACGTTTTCCGCATGCCCCACGTCGAAGAACACCTGCGTGGTCATCCCCGTCATCAGCTTGTGGGCGCTGTTGTCCACGTCAATCAGCACGTCGTACAGCACCACGTCGTTCACGTTTTCGGGGCTTGGCAGCACCTGCCGCACCTTTCCCTGCCACTTGTGCGCCATATCGCCCAGCGTGGTGAAGCTCGCCGGCATCCCCGCCTCAATCCGGGTCACGTCGGCCTCGGCCACCTGCGCGCGCACGGTCATGATGTCCAAATTGGCGATCTCCACAATCGTCGGCGCCTGCTGGCTGGCATTCACGGTCTGCCCCTCCTTGATGTCGCTCACCACCACGGTGCCGCTGATCGGCGCGTAAATCTTGGTATAGCCAAGGTTGGCAAGGTCGCCGTTCAGGCCGGATTGCTCTTCCTCGATCTGCGCCTTCAACGCGGCCACCTGCGCCTGCGCCACCTTGTACGCCGCCTGAGACGCCTCGAAAGCCTGCTGGGAAATGGCATGGGTCGCCACCAGCTGCTGGTCGCGGTTGAACTGCAGCTGGTTCTGCACCAGCGTCGCCTGTTGCTGGTCAAGCTGGGCCTGCAGGGTCTTCAGGTGGGCGCGGTCGGCGTCCACTTTGCTCTGGTACACTGTGGGATCTATCTCGGCGATCAGCTGGCCCTTCTCCACCACGTCGCCCAGCTGCACGTCCAGCTTTTTCAACTGGCCGGAAACCTGGGTGCCCACGTCAACATACGTCTTCGGCTCCAGCTTGCCCTGCGCGGTCACCACGTCGTCGATATCGCCGGTGCCCACGGTGGCGGTCTGTACCGTCGGCGCGGCCTTGCCTTCGGGCCAGAAGAAGTAGGCACCCGCCACCGCAACCGCCAGCACAGCCACAATCCAGCGCCTGCGCACCATCAGGCGCCGCCCGCCGGGCTTGGAGGAAATATCTGTCATTAAAAAAGAAGGTAGAACGGTTTAGCAGCGGCACCAACTGCTTTCCGGCAAATCTGACTGTTATGTCAGCACCGCGAAAGGGGGCTATTCGCTATCAAAAGATGGCCCGCACAGCAGAATAGGGTTTAGCAAAGCTCCAGCAACGGCACCTGCTCGTAAAAAATCTTGCTGTTGATGAAGTTGGCAATTTCGCGCGCCTCGGTGTAGGTGGCGTAGGGCCTCAGGCGGATGGTCAGCGCCTCCTTGGCGGTCACGCCGGGTTCGGGGCGGTTGTACCATAGGTCCACCACTTTCACGGTGTGGCTGCCGTCGTCGCGCTCTTCAAGGGCGAATGTGAAGCCCAGGCTCTTCAGCGTTTCCATGTGTCGTATCCTTTCATAAGCGGTTGGGTTCGACACACCCAACGTAGGCAGGCCGCTCCTCGCCCGCCAGTGGATACACCGGTTTTTCACGGAAAAGATGCACGCCCGCAATCCGCTCTGTCATCCATGAGATACGCCCCCCGCCCGCGACGCCCATATCTCTCATATCCGAGAGACACGCGCCTTATCCATGTGCAACCTTATGTTGTAATCGCCTTGCAGCGTAAAGAACGGGGGCGCGTTTTAACGCAGCTTGTCCTGCAACCGCGCCTTGAAATGCTTGTCCGGCACGTCGCCGCCGCCCTGCACGATGTCCAGCGCCTTGCGCCATTGCGCCACCGCGTCCTCGCGCCGCCCCATCTTGGCGTACACGTCGCCAAGGTGGTCCAGTATCTCGGCGCTGTCGGGCTCCTGCTCCACCGCGCGGTTCAGGTAGGCCAGCGCGGTCTGGTTGTCGCCCTGCAGGAAGTACGCCCAGCCAAGGCTGTCGGTAATCGCGCCGTTGGTGGGCGCCAGAAGGTGCGCGCGCTGCAGCAGCTTGAAGGCCTCGGTGGTGTGCACCCCTTGCTCCACCCACATGTAGCCGAGGTAGTTCAATATGTTCGCGTTGGTGGGGTCGAGGGTCAGCGCCAGCTGCAGGTCGCGGCTCGCCGCCTCCCTGTCGCCGGTGCGCTCGTAGGCGGCGCCGCGCGCAAACAGCAGCTCCACCTGCGTCTCGGTGGGCGCGGTGGCGGGCAGCGCCTTCAAAAGCTTGCCGTAACTGCGCAGCGCTGTGCGGTAATCGCCGCGGTCGAAGGCGATCTGCGCATAGCTGCGCTGCACGATCTCGGCATCCGGGTAGCGCCGCTCCAATTCGGAAATGTCGCGCCAGCCCTGCGCGGTGTCGCCGCCGTCGTACTCGGCCTCGGCCAGGCGCACGCGCGCGGCCACACGCACCAGCGGGGGCACGCCGTCGCCTTCGGCCAGCAGCATGTATTGGGCCTTCGCCGCCTTCAGGTCGCCGCCCAGCTCCAGCAGCATGCCGGTGTAATAGCGGGCGTACACGTCACGCGGGTTCAGCCACAGCGATACGTTCAAGATCTCGCGCGCCGGCGCCATCACGCCCTGCGCCCACACCAGCAGGCCGAAATCCAGCAGGTCGCTGGCCAAGTCCTCGTCCAGCGTGCTGGCGAACACCGGCAATTTCTGGTTTTCCAGCACCGCCTTGCCCGGCGGCACCAGCAGGCTCAGCGAGGGATTGCGCGCACGGAACGCGTCGAACACCTCGGCCGCCTTGCCGGGCTGGCCTTGGTGCGCCAATACCTTGCCCAGCAGCAGCGTGCTCGCCACCGAGGCCGGCTCGGCCGCGTGCGCGCGCAGCAACAGCGGCAACGCCTTGGCGTAATCGCCGTCCTTCAGCCACAGCCGCGCCACATGGTAATCGCGGCGGCCCACCAGCGGGGCGGGCACCTTCAGCGTCTCGATGCGCTTCACCACCGCGGCCACCGGCGTGCCGTTGGCCACGTCCAGGTATCCCACCAGAAGCTGGAACTGCAGCAGGTCGGGCGAGACCTTCTCCAGCTTTTTCGCCTGTTCCAGCGCGCCGGGAACATCGCCCTTGTGGGCCAGCGCGGCCATGCGCACCATATGCGTCATGGTGGTCTGGCGGTCGGCGGGCAGGCTGCCGCCAAGACGTATGGCGTTGTCCACGTCGCCGCTCATCAGCGCCAGCTCGAAGGTGCGCTGCCGCAGGTCAAGGTTGTCGGGGTCTTCGTTCAGCGCGGCCATATAGCCCTTCAGCGCGTCCTCGGGGTCGCCGCCCACATCGGCCACCGCGCCGCGCAGGTAGGCGCCCATCCCGGTGGCGGCGGCGCTCGCGCCCACCGGCACCGTCACCGGCATGTCGCGCACCCGCGCCACCGGGGGAGATTCCGCGGCCCAAACCGAACCTATAATCGCGCCGACCAGCAAAACGGGTACAAGGATGCTCATGCGCGCTACACTAGCAGAAAACCCGGCAATAGGCATACCAAAGCGGGAAAATCCCACACTTTTTTTCATTCCCCCGAACCCCCGGCTGTTAACGGATGACGGCAACAGGATTGCCCTGCCGGTACTGGCGGTCAACCTCGTTTTCGATGTAATGGGCGTTGTCTTGCACAATCCGGCTCTGGCGCTGGACGCTCATGGTGAAGTTGGGCGCGGGGATGAACTCGTCGAAGAAGCTTTTCTCAATCACGCTATGCACCACCGCGCCGTCGGGCGTGGCAAAGTCGCACTCCACGCGGCCGCCGTCCGCTGCGCGCAGGGTATCAACCAAAAGTTTCGACATCGGTGCCATGGCCTCACCATGCACTGCCAACCCCGCCGCGTCAACGGCTTAGGCCGCAGGCATGTATGTTTATTATGCTAAAAATGGCATTCAGCACACCTCAACTCTAAAAAGCCTCATCCCCATATTCGCTGGGCGGAGGCAGAAATTCATTTTCTCCGCAGGTCGAGCAGCGCAGTGTACAGAAAAGCGTACATGAGCAGCGCAGAACAAGGAAAAATGAATTTATGACCCGCCCAGTAGAATAACCCGGCTATGGGCTACTCTTCAGAGAAAACGACCCGCCAGCCACGCACCCTGTCCAAATCCGGCTCGGTCAAACTCACCGTCCACGCGTTCTCGGTCTTGGCGGCGATGGTGCCGGAAATACTGTTCACCGGCCACATGTCGGCCACCTTGCCGTTGGCGTCCAGCAGTTGCAGCACCAGCGGCGGCAGGGGCACGCTCTGGCTGGTGGTGTTGGTGATAAGCCCGCGCACGGTCAACAGCACCCCGCCCTTGATGTTGCGGATATCGCTGTGCACCCGCCGCAACACCACGCCCTTGGGCGCGGGCACCACCTTGCCCAGGTTGCTTCCCGTGGCCGCCGCCGAATTGCCGGCAATTGCCGCGGGCCTGCCGCCCGCGGCCGCAGTATTTCCCCAGTGCTGCCACCCCAGATAAACGCCCAAAACCAGCCCCACCAACGCAATCAGCAACCCCCCAACGCGGCTCCATCCTATGGAATTTACGTTATTTTTCAAACGACTATACGCACCCTGCCGCACCAGAACCTCATCCAGCCCGGGGCTTTCCGGCGCCTCCGGCGGCGGCGCCTCCGCCACATCCTTCGGATTCTCTAGATTTTCTTCTTTTTTATCAGTATCTTGAACGCTATTTTCCGCCCGTTTCGCAGGCTCGTCCTCCTGTGGCGTTTCCGTCACGCCTTCCGCGGGTTTCTGCGCTTCCGGCGCGGTTTTTTCCTCCTCCGCGGCCTCCGCCATCGGCAACCAAACCGTGCCGCAACGCGCGCACTTCATCTTCCGCGCGGGCGCACCTCCGCCGCCACCAAGCTTGGCGGGGTCCACCTTATACAGGGCCAGGCAGGCCGGGCAACGCACAGTAACCATGTCCGCCTACCCTAGACGAAAACGCCGCACAACGCTATCCTCTCGCACCATGCTTCAGCTTAACGACGTCGGCTACGCCTACCCCGCCCAAACCGCCCCGGCCCTCGCACAGGTCAATTTCACCCTGCCGCAAGGCAGCTTCCATTGGCTCACGGGGCCCAGCGGCGCGGGCAAAACCACCCTTTTCCGCCTGCTCACGCTCGACCTCCTGCCCACCCGCGGCACGCTCCTTTTCGACAACCGCAACGTCACCGGCATCACGCGCCAGCAGCGCGCCTTGCTGCGCCGCAAGATCGGCGTCGTCTACCAGGACTTCCGCCTTCTCCCGCACCTCACCGTGCGCCAGAACGTGCTGCTGCCGCTCAGCCTCGCCGGCGCCCTCACCAAGGAATCCCAGCAATCCGCCGCCGACATGCTCGCCTGGGTTGGCCTCAGTAACCTGGCGGAAACCCGGGCGGAAAACATCAGCGGAGGTGAGCAGCAACGCACCGCCATCGCCCGCGCGGTGGTGCACAAGCCGCAAATCCTCATTGCCGACGAACCCACCGGCAACGTCGACGCCGCCATGGCGCGCAAAATCATACATTTGTTTACCGAGCTTCACCGCCACGGCACCACCGTGGTGCTGGCCACGCACGATACCGGCCTCATAAAAAAGCACCCCTTCCCGGTGATCCACCTCAACCATGGCAAACTCTCACCCATGCAACCTGAGGAGGACACCGAATGATGCGCAGCCTCGCCACGCCCTCCATGCTCACCCGCGCCCTCAACCTCAAACAGGCGGGTATTTTCCGCCTGCTGGTGCTTACCACCTGCCTGTTGTGCATGGTCATTGGCCTCGGCGCCGCCAGCACCGGTATGCTCCAGCAGGTCTATGCCGACTGGCAACTCAGCCGTAGCCACAACCTTACCGTCTATCTGCCGCCGGATGCCGATCCCGCCGCCGTCAACCAGCTCCTCAAATCCCTGCCCACCATCGAGGGTGTCGCCTTCGCGGGCCAGGTCAGCAACACCCAGCTCCAGGCGTGGCTCAAACCCTTGGTGGACGATGCCGGAAACCTGCCCCTGCCCACGGTGGTGGAGGTCAACTACCGCGGCAACGCCAGTCCCGCGCCCATCATCGACCATATCCAGCAAGCCTTCACCACAGCGGAAGTTGACGACCACCGCCCCATGCTCCAGCAGGTCGGCGCCAGCGTGCGGCGCCTGCAACTGGCTGCCGTCGGCCTCAGCATGGTCATGCTCGCCCTCATGGCCCTGTTCATCGTGCTGGCGGTGCGCACCGGCTTGATGACGGAACTGCCCACCCTGCATCTGCTGGTACAGCTCGGCGCTACCGATGCCGCCCTCACCCGCAACGTCGGTCTGCAAGTCCTCAAACGCACGCTGGTCGGCTATGTGTTCGGCACCGCCGCCGCCGCCGCCATCCTTGCCGTCGCCGCCGCCTTTTCGCCGGGGCTGGCCTCCTACACCAGCATACCGGTGTGGCTCGCGCTTGTTGTCATTCCGCTCCTGCCGCCGGTCATCGCCACGCTGGTGCCCCTGCTGCTGGTGCCGCGCCTGCTGCGCCGCCTCACCTGAGATGCATAATGTATACATATAAGCATTCCCAACCTCTGTAACCTCTGCTAATCTTCGCCCCGTGGCAAGCAACAATTACCTGAGCCTGCACTTCCCGGCGCCGCCGCCGCTGGGCTGGTGCGGCCGCCTCTTCGTCATCTCCAGCCTGCTGGCAACCGCCTACCTCGTGGGGTTCGCCCTATTCATCGTGTTCATGCCGCCACCGTTCACCACATTGCCGCCCAACCTGCAGGGCCTCGTCACCTTCACCGGCGGCTCCGGCCGGGTCGAGGCCACGCTGGCCCAGATCCAGGAAGGCTTCAAGGGCCAGGTTCTCATCAGCGGCAGCCATGCCACCACTACGCTGACGGAGATCCTCGCGGAGACCTCCGCCCACCTCACGCGTGAAGAGCGCAGACGCATCATGCACGATGCCGCGCAAACCACGCGCGAGAACATCACCAGCCTGCGCGTATGGGCGGGCTATCACCATTTCACCCACATCGGAGTCATCACCAGCACCTATCACACGGCGCGGGTGCGCCTGCTGCTGTGGATGCACATCCCCCGCTCCGAAGGCCTCTCCGTCACCATCCTGCCGGTGCAGCCGGCCGATGCCGGTCTCAAACCGCTCCTGCGCGAATACAATAAGCTGCTGCTGGCGCCCTTCCTGCGCTAGCCGCAGCCCGCAATCTCAGGATATCCGGCTCCAAAAAGGGCTTTCACTGCCCTGAATCCCACGATGTCAGAAAGTGTATACTTACAATCGTATACTTTATACATTTTCCTCGTCGAGAGGCGCATACCCGCCGCCCAGGTGCTTGTTGAAGGCACTGAAAACCTTGTCATACACCGGCTTGCGGAAATCGATCACATGCTGCTGCAGCCACGTCGGATCCACCCAGTCCAGGGCCTCGAATTCGTGGTCGCTGGCCTTGGCCACATCCGGCGCCTGCTTGGCCGTATAGATGAACAGGTACCATTTCTGCGTCTGCCCGGCAAAACGCCGTCCCGCCACCCATTCCTTCGGCAGCCAGTACTGCGTCCAGCGTCCGCGCTCGGCTATCAGCTTCACGTCCTCGCGGGTGATGCCGGTCTCCTCTTCCAGCTCGCGGTATGCCGCCTGCAACGGCCGCTCGCCGCGTTCGATGCCGCCTTGCGGCAACTGCCATGCCTTGCTGCCGTTGGCGTGGGCGCGCAACCCTGCCAGAACCTTGCCCTTGCCGTCGGTAATCACCACGCCCACGTTGCGCCGCAGGCGCCCAAGCCCTTGCCGGGCCTGCGGGCGCTTGCGGGGGCGGCGGGGCTTAAGGGCTGGTGTGGTTTTTTCCATTGATTCTTCTCCAGTTCCATTTAACCACAGGCCCGCCACCGGGCCAACCGGCATTGTCCCTCAAAACCGTTACTAGCTTATTGTTTCCTCAACAAATCCGTCACCGGCACCAGCGCCACGCCGCTGCTCACCACGCCGGGAAGCTCTTTTTCCAGCACATCCAGCGTTACCGGCAAGGGGTGGCCTATCACCATCACCTCGCCGTCCTTGCGCGCAAGTTTCACTGCACGCTCCAGCTCCTTGTGCACCTCTTCCGGCGTGGGGTCATGGTCTAAAAATACATTGCGGTACAGCACCGGCAACTGCAGCCCCTTGTCCGCCTCCTGCGTCGCGGTCGGGTAGGCGGTCTTGCTGTCCAGAAACAGCATGCCCTCGCGCTGCAGCACCGTCAGCACCGCGCGCATGCCCGGCTCCCATTGGGTGAAGGCGCTGCCCATGTGGTTGTTCACCCCCACGGCGATATCCTCCAGCGGCGCAAGATTTTGCTCCATAATTTTGCCTATCTGCGCAGGCGCCATGCCCACCTTCAACGCGCCGGGGCCGGGGTCCAGTATCAGGCTGCCGTGCGGCTGCGGCTCCATGGGCACATGGATCATGATTTCATGCCCCTGCCCGCGCGCCACATAGGCCAGAGCCACACCTTCGCTGCTCCACGGGAAGAACGAGAACGTCACCCCTGCGGGCAGAATATCCAACGCGCGCTGGCTGGTCTCCATCACGCCGCCCATGTCGTCCAGCATCAGCGCCATGCGCGGGCCGGCGGTAGGGCTTACCGCCACGGCATTCGCCTTGTAACGGGGGTTTTCCGGCAGCGGCGCCACGGGCAACGGCTCGACATGGCTGGCCGATACCGCGGCGCTGGCCGAAACGCCCTCTCCCTGACGCACCGGCACAGGCAACACTAGCGTATCGGAAGGAACCGCCCGCACCGGCGGCACCTCGGGCACGCTGGCGGAAGGCTCCTGTTCGTTATACGGCAAGGTTTCGGTAGGGCCGTTCAGCATCAGCGCCTCTGGAGAAGGCGACATGCTCACACTGGTCGCACGACCCACGCTCTGGCGCAGGGCGCTCAGCGATTCCGGCCTGTGGCTGGCTTCCACCGCGCGCATGTTGTTGCCCAGCACAACCGCCAGCAGCCAGCATCCGCACGCCAGCAGGGTTGCAATGGCCACCACGCCCCACACCCAACGGGGCATCGGGCCGGCGCCGGGGGTGGGCAACGGGTCGGTCATCGAACGGGGCTACTGGGACTTGCTTGCACCTTTGGCAACACCGGCGGTCTGCGGCCAGCTCATCAGTGCGCGCAGCACTTCCACGCCGCGGTCAAGCTGGGCATCGGGCTGTCCGTCCATGCCCACCATGGTACTGCTCGGGTCCTTGGGCGGCACGGTGGTGTAGATGCTCTGCGGCACGTCGGCGCGACGCGCGGCGGTATCGCTCACATCGGCGGCCTTGCCGGCATCAAGGTGGCCCATCAGGCTGGCCTCGCTCGGCAGGTCGCTGTCGTCCAGCTCGGCCTTCTTCTGTTCCGGCGTTTCAAACGGCTTCTGCACGATGTCCGGCACAATCCCGTGGGCCTGGATGCTCTTGCCGCTGGGCGTGTAATACAACGCGGTGGTCAGGCGCATGCCGGTGTCGCCGGGCAGGTTGAAGATGGTCTGCACGCTGCCCTTGCCGAAGCTGCGCGTGCCCACCACCACGGCGCGGCGGTTGTCCTGCAGCGCGCCGCTCACAATCTCGGCCGCGCTGGCGGTGCCGGGGTTAATCAGCACCACGATCGGCTTGCCCTCCATCAGGTCGCCGGCGTGGGCGGTGTAGCGTGAATCCTGGCCTTCAATCCGGCCGCGGGTGCTCACAATCTCCCCGCTGTCGAGGAAATCGTCGCTCACCGCAATGGCCTGGGTTAAAAGGCCGCCGGGGTTGTTGCGCAGGTCGATCACCAGCCCTTGCAGCGGCCCCTTGTTTTCCTTTTCCAGCGCCTGCAGGTGGTCGCGCATGCTCGGGTCGGTAAAGTCGTTGAAGCTGGTGATGCGCAGGTAGCCGATACCCTTGCTCAACAGCTTGCTCTTCACCGGCTTCACCTTGATCACGGCGCGGGTCAGCGTCACCGCGAAAGTGCGCTTCTCGCTCTCGCGGAAAATCACCAGCTTGATCTTGGTGTTGGGCTTGCCGCGCATCACGTCCACGGCATCCTTCAGGGTCATCCCCTGCACGTCCTTGTTGTTGATGCGGATGATGTAGTCGCCGCTCTTCAGCCCGGCTTGGGCGGCAGGGGTATCCTCAATCGGGCTCACCACCTTCACCAGGCCCTTGTCCATGGTCACTTCGATGCCCAGGCCGCCGAACTCGCCCTGCGTCTGCTGCTGCAGGTCTTTGAACTCATCCTCTTTCAGGTAGCTGCTGTGCGGGTCGAGGCTGGTCAGCATGCCGTTGATGGCGTTCTCGATCACATCGGTCTCGCTCACAGGCTCCACGTAACTGGTGCGGATTTTTTCCAGCACGTGCGCGAACACGTCCAGCTTCTCGTAAACCGCGGGGTCCACCGTGCGGGCGTTGTCGTCTGCATGGGCGGGCAGGCTGAAAGCCGCCGTCATCACGCCGGCGGTCATCGCGGCCCAAAGCCGCGTCGCGTTTCCAAACATTGCAAAGTCATTCTTTGTTGTTGCAGCAGTCATCCGCGCCACGATAGCGCCAAAAGCTGTACCCGGCAATCATTCCGCACAAAATGAGGGCCCTAATCCTACCCTTGCCTTACGGGAAAAAGGAAATTATCGCAGCAATCCCAAGGGGTCCATCTGCCGGCCGCGCCGCCGCACTTCCCAGTACAGGCGGCCGCGCTCATCCAGCGCCCCCACCACCTGCGCCTTCTCCACCGCGTCGCCGGCCCGCACCATCAGGGCCCCCAGCCCGGCCAACAGCACGTCCCTGCCGTCGTCGCTCTTCACGATCACCAGCCCGCCGAACTGCTTGAACGGCCCCGCATACAGCACCTTGCCCGCCAGCGGCGCGTTCACGTGCGCCCCCGCCTCGGCCTTCAGCACAACACCCTCCGCCATGGCACCGCTTCCGCTATGGTAGGGGCGCACCACCCGCCCCACCACCGGCCACGCCGCACGGCCGTGGTCGGGCGCGGGCAACGCCGCAAGCGCAACGTCCAGCGGCGCCTTGGCATTGTCCTCCATTTTCCCGTCCAGGGCCTGCTGCAACACCGCCGCCAAATCATCGGCGCGCGCGCCGCTGCGCCGCAGCATCACTTTTTCCTGCACCAGCAAGCGCCCGCGCGCATCGTCATAAGCCTTGGCCACGCCGCGCACCGCATCCAGCCGCGTGTTCACGTCGCGGTACACTTCCGACAAAGCATGCGCAGCCTTGATATCCCGCTGCAACATGTCCGCGTTCATGGCTACGGCATGCCCCACCACGCCACCGGCGGCAGGCTCCCCGGCCGCCACGTTGCGCCATAGCCAGAAACTCGGCGGATAGCCGTGCGCTTTAAGCGCCATCTTCACCATCGCCTGCAACTGGCCGTCCAGCTTGGCGTTGTGCTGCTGCACGTCTTCCATGCGCCCGCGCACCTTGGCAAGACTGTCCTCGGCCTCGGCCAGCTTATGCTGAAGCGCCGCCACATCCGGCGGCAGCACCTCGGCACGGCCAACCATACCTATGCCCAGCATCAACACCGTCAATAGAAGAAAACGCGCCATCGGCGCGCACTCTATCCCAACCCAGGCCATTGCCACAACCGCCCGCGCCGGGCCGGGCTCAATCCCTGTGGTACGGATGCCCCACCAGCAGCGTATGCATGCGGTAAAGCTGTTCGGCCAGCACCATGCGCACCATCTGGTGCGGCAACGTCAACCGCCCCAGGCTCAGCACCCAGTCGATGCGCGTCATCACGCGCTCGCTCACGCCGTTGGCCCCGCCGATGAGGAAGCACACCGCCTTGATGCCGTCCTGCTGCCAGTCGCCAAAGCGTCCGGCAAAGCTGCGGCTGGTCACTGAATCGCCGCTCTCGTCCAGCAATATCTTCACGCTGGGCGAAGGCACCGCCGCCAGCGCCACCAGTTGCCCGCCGGCCTCCTCGTCGGGAGTCGCGGCATCTGCCAGCTCGCGGATGTTCACCCGCCACATGCTGTCGGGCAGCCGGTTCAGGTATTCGCTCTCAATGGCGCGTATGTGACGGTCGCGGCAACGCCCCGTCGCCAATATGATGATTTGCATGATTAAAGCTTCTGGTCGTCTTCGTCCTGCGGGCCGAACAGCGGGCTCCACAACTTTTCCAGATTATACAGCGCGCGCTTTTCCGGCACGAACACATGCACCACCACGTTGCCCGCGTCCAGGCACACCCACTCGCCGTCGCGCATACCTTCGGCGCCAAGCACGTCGTCGCCCAGGGCTTCCATCAGGGCTTGGCCAAGGCTGGCCACATGGCGGGTGCTGGTGCCGGTGGCCACCACCATCTGGTCGGCAAAACTGGCCTGTCCGGCAAGCGGAATCACCACCACGTCCACCGCCTTGTAATCGTCCAGAACCGCCGCCGCCTTCTTGGCCAGCGCCTTGGCGGCAGTCTGTCCCGCACGGCCCTTGCGGCCGTCGTCCCTTACGCGGCGCACGCGCACCGCAGCAGTCATCGCAGCGATATCGTCAACCTTTCCTTGTCGAGGGGGAATGTGATTACGGTGGTCAAGAAAGTCCGCATCTGCCTTTATCTTATACCGCCGCGCGCCAGCCGCAAGCCTTTTCTGGCTGACAACCCGCCCCCCTGTGGCACACCGACACTTCCGCGTAAGCTGTGACAATGCTCACCTCACGGAAGCCACCCGTTGCCGGCACCATGCCGCAGTCTAAACGCATACCCTCAACTTAGCTACGAAGTGCGGAGGGAGGGGGTTTGAGGGAGGAAACGAAGTTCAACTCCGAAGGAGTAGCGAGGACACTCCCTCCCCCTCGTGCTATGAAGGGGTGCAGGGGACATAGCCGCCCTGCCGCCGGAACGCGGGCGGAGCGAAGCGAGTCCGAAGTGAGGCGCGACGACGCGCAGCGTAAAACCTAAACAACCTTCTGCCGCCCCGCCAAAGCCAAGCCCAAAGTCCCTTCGTCCATGTAATCCACCGCCGCGCCCACCGGCATGCCCTTGGCCAGGCTGGTCACCAGCACCTCCGCCCCGGCCAGCCTCTCCATGATGATCTGCCCGGTGGTCTGCCCGTCCACGCTCGCCCCCAGCGCCAGAATCACCTCGCGCACCCCCTCGTCGCGCACCCGCGCCACCAGTTGCGGTATGCGCACGTCCTCCGGGCTCACCCCGTTCAAGGCGGAAACCACGCCGCCCAGCACATGGTAACGGCCTTCAAACACCCCGCTGCGTTCCAGCGCCCACACGTCGGCAATTCCCTCCACCACACACAGCGTGCCGTTGGCACGGGCCTCGTCGGCGCAAATCTCGCACACTGGTGCGCCTTCCTGCCGCTGGAAGGCCAGGTTGCCGCAACAGGCGCACACGCCAAGCTGGGCGGAAACCTCGCCCAAACTGCGCTGCAAATCGGCCATGGCGACGGTGTTCTGCAGCAGGCTCAGCGCCACGCGCTGGGCGCTGCGCGGGCCCACGCCGGGCAGCTTGCCCAGCTGCCGCAGCAAACGCTCAAGGGGAAGGGGAACCAGCGCCATCGCCAAAACCGAAGGTTAAAAGCCGGGCAGGCCCATGCCGCCGGTCACGGCTTCCATCTTCTGCTTGGCCATGGCATTGGCCTTGGCCAGCGCGTCGTTGCACGCCACCTTCAGCATGTCCTCCAGCAGGGTCAGGTCGTCGGTATCCACCGCATCGGGTTTAATCGATACCCGCACAATCTCATGGGTTCCGGTCATGGTCACGCCCACCGCGCCGCCGGCAGCGCTGCCCTGCACCTCGGCCTTGCCCAGTTCCTCCTGAACCACCTTCAGGTTCTTCTGCATTTCCTGCGCTTTTTTCAGCATCCCGAACATGTTGCTCATCATAGTCTCCTTGTTTGAAATCTATCCGTTAACCTCGGCCACGCTCTCCAGCTCGGCGCCGGGGAACATCCCCATCACGCTCGCCACCGCGGGGTCCTCCGCCGCCGCCGCATGCCGCGCGCGGTCTTCGTCCTGCCGCACCGTCGCCAGGTGCACGCCGCCCTCGCCGTTGTCTTCCACCTGCACCAGCTGCCATGCGGCGCCGGTCAGGTCGTTCAACGTCAGGCGCAGGTCGCGCAGCAGGTCGGCGGGAGACTGCAAACCCTTGCCCACGGCCAGCTCCAGCCTGCTCCCTTCCATCGCCATGCAGCGCACCTGCCGCTCCAGCGCGGCGGCCAGCGCGGGCTTGGTGGTGGCCACCAGCTTGGCCACGGCGGCCCAGCTCTTGGGCAGGGCCGCGGCCTGCACGTCATGTTGGATATCCTTCTCGCGCCCCACCAGCCCGGCGCTCACCACCGGCAGGTCGCGCGCCATGGTGGCGGGCTCCACCGCCGCGGCCCCGGCGCTGGCGCGGGCGGGCGCATCAGTGTTACCCGCCGCCGCCTCGGCCTGCCCCAGCAACGTCTCCATCGCCGGCAACGGCGCCAAATACGCCACGCGCACGCACGCCATCGCCAGCGCCTCGTAGGGCCGCTCGGCTTGCTTCACGTCCTGAAGCGCCTGCATCATCAGTTGATACGCCCGGCCCAGGTTGGCCATCCCCAGCGCGTCCGCCAGCGGCACCGCGCGGGTCTTTTCCATTTCGGTCAGGGTGGCGCTGTCGCGCAAGGCCGCCACAATCTTCAACCGCGTCACCAGGTGCAACGCCTCCAAAAGCCCCTGCACCACGCCCAAGGCATCGGTGCCTCCGGCATACAGGTCGTCCACAATCGCCAGCGCGGCCTCGGGCGTGCCGCCCATCAGCGCGTCCAGCAGGTCGAACACGCGGCCCTTGTCGGCCACGCCCAGCATGCTTTCCACCAGCGCGCTGCTTACCGCCTCGCCGTGGCTCAGGGCAATCGCCTGGTCAAGCAGGCTCAACCCGTCGCGTGCGCTGCCGTCGGCGGCGCGGGCAATCAGCTGCACCGCGGCGGGCTCGGCCTCGATCTTTTCCTTCGCCAGAATCTCCGTGAAATACGGCGCCAGCACATCCGCCGGAATCCGCTTCAAATCAAAGCGCTGGCACCGGCTCAGCACGGTCACCGGTATCTTCTGCACCTCGGTGGTCGCGAAGATGAACTTCACCTGCGGCGGCGGCTCCTCCAGCGTCTTTAATAGCGCGTTGAACGCGGTGTTGCTTAGCATGTGCACTTCGTCGATGATGTACACCTTGTAGCGCCCCACCGCGGGCGCGTAGTTCACGCCCTCAAACAGCTTTTGCACCTCGTCCACGCCGCGGTTGCTCGCCGCGTCAAACTCCAGCACGTCCACGTGCCGCCCGGTGCGGATCGCCTCCACCTGCGGGTCGTTCGCATCCCATTCCACGCTGGGCCCGTTCTCGCAGTTCAGCGCCATGGCCAACAGGCGCGCGGTGCTGGTCTTGCCCGTACCCCGAATCCCGGTCAGCACATACGCATGGTGAATCTTGTTCGCGGCGATCGCGTTGGTCAGCGTGCGCACCAGCGCCTCCTGCCCTATCAGCTCGCCGAAGGTGCGGCTGCGGTACTTGCGTGCCAGTACGATGTAATCGCCGCCCTGCCCGGCCGCGGCCTGCGCCTTGGTGTCTGAAATCTGCGAATCCCCCATGGCCACCGTTGTAACCCAATCCGCCCGGGCACGCCACCACCCCGCTCCCCTAAAAAGCACAAAAAGGCCCCACCCCCAATTCGTTCATACCGTTGCTCCCTCTCGGGCCTGGCGGGGTTTTGAGGACTTGGGTCGGGGCCGCCTCCTTCCTCGCCTCTCTTGCTTAAAGTGTCAAGCCCAAGTAAGGTGAAGGCAATTCACGCGCAGGCCCCGCCCGCGCCAACATGATACCGAGATTGGGAGACGCATATGCCGTCGCCGCAAAAGCGCCGCCGCCGTCCGCACACGGCGGCCAAATCCGGCAAGCCGCAAGGCCGTGCCACAGGCAAGACCACCCGCAGCGGCCGCAACCGCTGGTTTTACGATGTCCGCCAATACGCCCTCCTCACCGACGGCGCGGATAACATCCTCATCCTGCAACTGCCCAAGGAGTACGACGCCGCCGCCGCCAACACCTGGACACTCCCCGGCGGCAAGCTGGAACCCGCCGACGAGCCCGGCGAGGGCCTGCTGCGTGAAATCACCGAGGAAACCGGCCTCAAGGCCACCCTCCTCGGCCCCTGCGCGGTGGCGCGGTGGACCACCCGCAACAGCAAGAAAATTGGCATTTTCTACCACGCCACGGTGAGTGGCACCAAACCGGCCTTCAAACTTAGCGGAGAGCACCAGCGCGCCATCTGGGTCGGCAAGGCCGAGGTGAAAGACTTCCCTTTCCACCGCCCCGAGATGCTCGAAGCCATCCAGCGCGTCCTCGCCTGAATCAAAGAAAGGGCCGCGCAGGCCCTTCCCTCAAGTAACCGCCTTAAGCCGCCTGCTTGCTCAAATACGCCGCCGTCCCCTCGCGCGTCGCCGCCATTCCGGCCTCGCCGCGCTGCCAGTTGGCGGGGCACACTTCGCCGTGTTGCTCAAAGAACGCAAGCGCGTCCACCATGCGCAACATGTCGGTAATGCTGCGCCCCAGCGGCAGATCGTTCACCACCATGTGACGAATCACCCCGTTCTTGTCCAGCAGGTAGCTGGCGCGGTAGGTCACGCCCTCGCCGTTCAAAATCCCAAGCTCTCCGCTCAACTTACGCTGCATGTCGGAAAGCAGCGGATAACCCAGCTCGCCCACGCCGCCTTCGTTCAGCGGCATGCGCCGCCACGCGGCATGGCTGTGCACGCTGTCCACGCTGGCGCCCACCACCTTGGTGCCGCGGCTTTCAAACTCGCCCAGCATCTGGTGGAACGCCACCAGCTCCGTCGGGCACACGAAGGTGAAGTCCATCGGGTAGAAGAACACCACCGTATAGCCGTCCTTGTTCACAAAGTCGTAAGCGTTGCTGATGCTCCCGTCGCCCAGCACCGCGGGCAGGCTGGTTAGCGGAAAGGTTTGGCCGATCATCGCCATGGTAAGGTTCTCCCCTGTTATTCAAAAAGCGAGCGCACACTATGCCATCAGCCCGCCCCACACAACCCCTTGCGCAAGGCCAAGCGCATGGTCTACAAACATCCGCATGGAAAACTCACATTCTCTGATTATTCTCGGTTCCGGCGCCGCCGGCTGCACCGCCGCCATCTACGCCGCCCG
>Ga0164242_10000494_pt1 | contig 47361 bp, 44 predicted proteins | sample OricomgcompostMG_FD_108783 | JGI IMG/M metagenome (GOLD analysis project Ga0164242, IMG submission 108783) | Miracle-Growth compost microbial communities from Emeryville, California, USA - Original compost - Miracle growth compost (MG) ... | reverse complement strand
CTCCGCCAGGCCGTAGGACGGGGTGGCGGCACCGGCGTCGAAACCGAACGGGGCCATGGCGGTCGCGAAGCGCTCGAAGCCGGCGCAGTCGACCGGCTCCCCGCCGTTGATCGCCACCCGCAGGGCGCCCAGGTCGACGCCGGAGACCCGGCGGGCGTATTTGCCGACCAGGTTGTAGGCGAAGTTCGGCGCCGCGGTGATGGTGGCCCGGCTCTCCGACAACCACGCGAGCCAGCGAAACGGCGAGGCGGTGAAAGCCGAGGTGGGCGCGAGCCACAACGACATTCCACCCAGCGCGGACGCGAGCAGGAAGGACAGCCCCATGTCGTGGTAGAGCGGCAGCCACGAGCAGCCGACGTCGGCCGGAGTCACCCCGAGCCGGGCGTTGAGGCCGCGCAGGTTGGCCAGTACCGCGTCGGGGGACAGCGCCGCGGTTTTGGGCGTGCCGGTGGACCCGGCGGTGCCCTGCAGGATCGCCGGATTCGCGTGCGGGGCCGGCGGCTCGGGGCAGCGGCGGCCGGTATTGGCCGCGACGGCAAGGTCTTCGACGACCATCTCGTCCGGGCGGGACGGGTCCAGGGCTTGCAATGCGTCCAGCTGGGAGCCGTGGCTCAGGACGGTGCGCACGCCGATCCCGGCGAAGCGGGTCAGCGTGGTGTCGGCCCAACGCCGACCCTCGGCCCCGCGGACCGGCCCGGGCAGGATCGAGACGCCGGCGCCGGCCAGCCAGGCGCCCACGATGGCGGCGACGAACTCGAGGGTCGGCTCGCCGACCAGCCCCAGGGCGGCGGGTCGGTCCCGGTCGAGCAGCCACGCGGCGATGCCCTCGGCCAGTCCGTGCACCTCCGGCCACCGATGGCGGCGCCAGGCCGCCGACTCGCGGTCGAAGACCACCAGATCGCTGCCGCCGGTGCGCATCGCGGCCGTCAGCGCTGCGGCCAGCTCACTCATCGCGGGTTTCGCGGGGTTCCGCGGCGATCGCGGCCTGCAGGTCGCCGACGGTCTCGCAGCTCAGCAGTTCCTCTTCGGTCAGCGTGACCCCGAGCCGTTCCTCGATGGCCACCATGCCCACCGCGAACGCCACCGAGTCCAGCCCGACGTCGTCGACCAGCCGGGCGTCCGGAGTCACCCGGGACACGTCGACGTTGAGGTCGTCGCGCAGGATGCCGAGAAGCTCGGCGCTGACGTGGTTTTCGGGTGAGCCCGCGGGCGTGGCCCCGGTCGGAGCGGGGGAGGCGGAGGAGGTCATGGCGCAGTAGGTTAGCAGGCCGCATTAGGCAAGGCTAGCCTTACTAGCCGACCCCCGGCGCGTCGCGCCGCACGCGCCGGCGTGTCACCAGCCCAGCGGAAGCGGATGCCCCTCGGCGAAGCCCGCGGTCGACTGCACCCCGACCACGACCCGTTCGTACAGCTGCGCCAGGGTGGCGGCCCCGACGTAGGTGCAGGTGCTGCGCACGCCCGAGGTGATGTGGTCGATCAGATCCTCGACGCCGCCGCGGGCCGGGTCGAGACCCATCCGCGACGTCGAAATGCCTTCCTCGAACAGCGATTTGCGGGCCCGGTCGAAGGCCGTCTCCGCGCCGCTGCGGGCGACCACCGCCCGCTTGGACGCCATGCCGTAGCTCTCCTTGTAGGGCTGGTCCTCGCGGTCGCGCATCAGGTCGCCGGGCGACTCGTAGGTGCCGGCGAACCACGATCCGATCATCACGTTCGACGCCCCGGCGGCCAGCGCCAGCGCCACGTCACGCGGGTGCCGGATGCCGCCGTCGGCCCATACATGTCCACCCAGTTCCCTTGCCGCCGAAGCACATTCGACAACAGCGGAGAACTGCGGGCGGCCCACGCCGGTCATCATCCGGGTGGTGCACATCGCGCCCGGCCCCACGCCCACCTTGACGATGTTCGCCCCGGCGCCCAGCAGGTCGCGGGTGCCGTCGGCCGAAACCACGTTGCCCGCCACCAGCGGCACCCCCAGCTCGAGCGAGGCGACGGTCCGGATCGCCTCCAGCGTCTTGACCTGATGCCCGTGCGCCGTGTCGATCACCAGCAGGTCGATTCCGGCCTCGACCAGTGACCGCGCCTTGGCCCCCACGTCGCCGTTGATGCCGATCGCCGCGCCCACCCGCAACCGGCCCTGCGCATCGACGGCCGGGGTGTACAGGCCGGCGCGCACGGCTCCGGTGCGGGTCAGCACGCCGGCCAGCGTGCCGTCGGCGTTGGTGACGACCGCGACGCCGATGGGCGCCTGCTCGAGCAGGTCGAAGATCTTGCGCGGCTCGGTGCCCACCGGGGCGACCACGAAGTCGGTCATCGCGACGTCGCGCACCCGGGTGAAGCGGTCCACGCCCAGGCACGACGATTCGCTCACCAGTCCCAGCGGGCGGCCCTCGAAGGCCACCACCGCCACGCCGTGCGCACGCTTGTGGATCAGCGCCATCGCGTCGGACACCGAGTCGTCGGGCTCGAGCAGCACCGGAGTGTCGAGCACCAGGTCGCGGCTCTTGACGAACTGCACCGTCTGCTGCACCGCGGTGATCGGCAGGTCCTGCGGCAGGATCACCAGGCCACCGCGCCGGGCCACCGTCTCGGCCATCCGCCGCCCGGCCACCGCGGTCATGTTGGCGACCACGACAGGGATCGTGGTGCCCGAGCCGTCGCCGGTGGACAGGTCGACGTCGAAGCGCGACGGCACCTCCGAACGGTTCGGCATGATGAAGACGTCGTTGTAGGTCAGGTCGTATCCGGGTCGATGCCCGTCGAGAAACCTCATCGCAGGTCCAGCCCCCTTACGGCCTCCAGTGTGGCCCCGTTACGCCGGCACTTCGCGGCGGTCGGCGCTCCACAGCGTGTGGAAGCGCTTGTCGGGGTCCTCGTCGATGCGCCCGTAGGTGTGCGCGCCGAAGAAGTCCCGCAGACCCTGGGTGAGCGCGGCGGGCAGCCGCTCGGTGCGCAGCGCGTCGTAGTAGGACAGCGCCGAGGAGAAGCCGGGGATCGGGATGCCCAACCGGGTGGCCGTGACCACGACCCGGCGCCAGCCGTCGATGGCGGCCTCGATCGCGCTGCGGAAATACGGCGCGACGATCAGGGTCGGCAGGTCGGGGTTCTCGTCGAAGGCGTCCTTGATCCGGTTGAGGAACTTGGCCCGGATGATGCAGCCGCCGCGCCAGATGGTGGCCAGGTCGCCGGGGGTGATGTCCCAGCCGTATTCGGCGCTGCCGGCCTGGATCTGGTTGAAGCCCTGCGCGTAGGCGATGATCTTGGACGCGTACAAAGCCTGGCGGATGTCCTCGGTGAACTGTGCTGCATCGCTTGGCTTTTCGCCGAGTCGGCCCGACGCCAGCCCGGTGGTGGCCCTGCGCTGGGCCACCGAGCCCGACAGCGCGCGGGCGAACACCGCCTCGGCGATGCCGGTCACCGGCACGCCGAGGTCCAGCGCCGATTTGACCGTCCAGCGGCCGGTGCCTTTCTGTTCGGCCTCGTCGAGGATGAGGTCGACGAGCGGCTTTCCGGTCTTGGCGTCGGTCTGGCGCAGCACCTGCGCGGTGATCTCGACCAGGAAGCTGTCCAGGTCGCCGGAGTTCCATTCGTCGAACACGTCGGCGATCTGCTCGGCGGTCTTGCCCAGCGCGTCGCGCAGCAGCTGGTAGGCCTCACCGATCAGCTGCATGTCGGAGTACTCGATGCCGTTGTGCACCATCTTGACGAAGTGCCCGGCCCCGTCGGGGCCGATGTGCGTGCAGCACGGCACCCCGTCGACGTGCGCGGAGATCTCCTCGAGCAGCGGGCCCAGCGACCGGTAGGACTCGGCCGGGCCGCCGGGCATGATCGACGGGCCGTTGAGCGCGCCCTCCTCGCCGCCGGAGATGCCGGCGCCCACGAAGTGCAGGCCGCGTTCGCGCATCGCCTGCTCCCGGCGGATGGTGTCGGTGTAGAGGGCGTTGCCGCCGTCGATGATGATGTCGCCGGGCTCCATGGCGTCGGCGAGCTCGTTGATCACCGCGTCGGTGGGGTCGCCGGCCTTGACCATGATCAGCACGCGGCGCGGTTTTTCCAGCGCGTCGAGGAATTCGGCGATGGTTTCGCAGCGCACGAACTCGCCCTCGTCGCCGTGCTCTTTCAGCAGCGCGTCGGTTTTGGCGATCGACCGGTTGTGCAGCGCCACGGTGTAGCCGTGCCTGGCGAAATTGCGGGCGATGTTCGAACCCATCACGGCCAGCCCGGTGACGCCGATCTGGGCGGTGCCGGTGGTGGGACGCGACGGGGTAACCGACGAACTCATGTCTTCGCCTCTCAATTGGGGTCTCGGCAAAAAGCTTTCGGTGACACTGTGGCACAGCGCCCGATCACCGGGTGACCGGTCCCGGCGGCGTCAGAGGTTGAGCAGGCGTTCCAGCTCGGTCAGCCACGGCACCGCTAGGGCGACGGTGGGCACCACGAACACCGCCGCGGCGGCCAGGTAGGCGGCCGCCGAGAGCAGGGGGCTGTTGCCGCGCCCGCCGAGCCGGCGCACCCGGACCACGGTGCTGGGGCCGCCGGCGGCCAGCGCGCCCGACGGCGCCCGCCCGGATGCGCAGGCGACCAGCGCCCGGGCCAGGGGAGCGCGGCCGGCGGCGCGCACGGCGGCGTCGTCGGCGAGCAGCTCGACCAGCAGCTGCACCGCGCCCAGCGCGTTGGCGCTGCGCACCAGCCGGGGGAACGCGGCGTGCACCGCGGTGAATGCCTCGAGCACCAGGTCGTGGCGGGCCCGCAGGTGCGCCCGCTCGTGGGTGAGGATGGCGGACACCTCGGCGTCGGCCAGGGTGCTCAGGGTGCCCTCGCTGACCACCACCCGGCTGCGCACTCCCGGCAGACAGTAGGCCAGGGGTTGCGGGACGTCCAGCACCCGCAGATCGCGGGTGCGGCTGCAGGGCTGGGACAGCGCGGCGCCGTGGCCCATCCCGACCAGATCGACGACCATCCGGTGATGGGCCCGCCGGCGGCGATTGGCGATGGCCACCCGCACCACCGCGACCATCAATCGGGCGCCGACCAGCACGGTCAGCGCGAAGACGCCGATGTATGCCGTCCACAGCGGCCACCCGAGGCGGCCCTCGGCGCCGAGGATGCTGGTGGTGGGCCGCCCGTCGGGACCGGGCACCAGCACCCGGGTGGCGATGGCGATCCCGGCGCTGAACGCCGAGAGGACCGCGGCCAGCGCGACGGCCTGCCACAACACCATCGCGGCGCGGGGAGCGCGCAGCGGCCAGCGCGCGCGGGCCAGCATCGCCGGCACCGGGCCGGTTAGCAGCACCGCGAGAATGGTGAAGGCCAGGGCGGACACCCTGTTAGTGTCCCTCAGCCCTCCGGGCCGGCGCCAGCAGATGCCGGGTTATTGCGTTGATTGGCTTCCAGTTCGGCGAGTGCGCGGCGCAGCGCCTCGGCCTCGTCGGCGCCGACGCGCTCGACGAAGTGCACCAGGGCGGCCTGCCGGCTGCCCGAGTCCTCGGCCTGGGCCAGCGCGTCCACCATCAGGCCGGCCACCAGCTCGTCGCGGCCGTGCACCGGGGCGTACCGGTGTGCCCGGTCGTCGCGGATCTGGGAGACCAGGTTCTTCTTGGCCAACCGTTGCAGCACGGTCATGATCGTGGTGTAAGCGAGGTCACGCTGGGCCGACAACGCCTCATGGACCTGGCGAACGGTCTGAGGTTCGGGGGTGGACCACAGGTGGTCCATGACGGCCCGTTCCAGATCCCCCAGCCGTGTCAGTTTGGCCATAGTTCGTTCCATCTCCTGAGCGTCGAAACCAGCGTACTCCGGCTTACTACCGGCGGTCGTACGGAACGCTGACAAATGCCTGTGCCGGCCACCGTGGGCGGCACCCGCCCGGACCGGCCCGCACCGGATCCCGGGGGTTTTCCGGGGCTTTCCGGTGCGTCCCGGGACTTTCCGGGACTTTCCCGGACTTTCCGGGACAAGTTGAACAATACCCCTTGCGAAGTTAGGGCAGCCTTGCCTATTCTAAATCCCGTCGAGCGATAACGGACCGCGTGAGAGTCCTGAGGGCTGCAGTGACCCCCGGTCTACTCGATCGGCGAGCCCCGTGCCCTGTGCACGGGGCTCAGCCGTTTCTGGGGCCGGTATCGGCGACATCGCCGTCCCGCCGCGCCGGCCCGCCCGGGCGATGGTGTAGACACGGGAGCGTGTCAGAGCCGCAGGAAGCGATCATCCCGCCCGACTTTTCCGCACCCTTCGACCGCGAGATCGGGCTGCAGTTCACCGAACTCAGCCCCGACGGCGCCCGCGCCCGGCTCGAAGTCACCCCGAAGTTGTTGCAGCCCATGGGACTCGTCCACGGCGGCGTCTACTGCTCGATGATCGAAAGCATGGCCAGTGTGGCCGCCTACACCTGGCTGGCCACCCGCGGCGGCGGGAATGTGGTGGGGGTCAACAACAACACCGACTTCTTGCGTTCCATCGGCTCGGGCACGGTGTACGGCGTGGTCGAGCCCATCCACCGGGGCCGCAGCCAGCAGCTGTGGTTGGTCACCATCACCGACGACGACGACCGCGTCGTCGCCCGGGGTCAGGTGCGGCTGCAGAATCTCGAGGTTCGCAATGCCTGATCGGCGCACGCCGAAAACCCCACGAATCATGCTGGCGAGCAACGCCTTCGCCCGGGTTCACTGAAGGCCGTTGTGCCGCAACGGGTTTGGCCGATACGGCCGGGCGGCTAGCTGGCTCGCCGGGCCGCGGGCCGCTTGGTCTCGGCGGCCAACACCGCCAGCTGTTCGAGGCGGGTGCGGGCGAACGCCTGCTGCTCGGTGATGGTCAGCTGGCCGCGCCGGGTGCTCAGGAAGGTCACCGTCCAGGACAGCAGGGTGCTGACCTTGGTCTTGAAGCCGACCAGATACACCAGGTGCAGCACCAGCCACGCGAACCAGGCGAACAGGCCGCTGAATTCCAGGGGACCGATCTTGGCGACCGCCGAGAAGCGCGACACCGTGGCCATCGAGCCCTTGTCGAAGTACTGGAACGGCTCCCGCTCGGCCGGATCGGCGCCGCCAAGTTCGGCCTTGATCGTGTTGGCGACGTACTTGGCGCCCTGGATGGCGCCCTGCGCCACGCCGGGCACGCCCTCGACGGCGGCCAGGTCGCCGATCACGAAGACGTTGGGGTGGCCGGGGATGGACAGGTCGGGCAGCACCTTGACCCGCCCGGCCCGATCGAGCTCGACCGTCGACTGCTCGGCCAGGTCGCGGCCCAGCGGGCTGGCCGATACGCCGGCGGACCACACCTTGCAGGCCGATTCGATGCGTCGGACGGTGCCGTCGGAGTCCTTGACGGTGATGCCGTTGCGGTCGACGTCGGTGACCATCGCGCCCAGCTGGATCTCCACCCCCATCTTCTCCAGCCGATCGGCGGCGCGCTTGCCTAGCTTGTCGCCGAACGGCGGCAGCACGGCGGGCGCGGCGTCGAGCAGGATCACCCGCGCCTTGGTCGGATCTATGTGCCGGAAAGAGCCCTTGAGCGTGTAGGTCGCCAATTCCGCGATCTGGCCGGCCATTTCGACGCCGGTGGGGCCCGCTCCGATCACGGTGAAGGTCAGCAGCTTGGCCCGTCGTTCCGGATCGCGGGACCGCTCGGCCTGTTCGAACGCGCTCAGGATCCGCCCGCGCACCTCGAGCGCGTCGTCGATGGACTTCATGCCCGGCGCGAACTCGGCGAAATGGTCGTTGCCGAAATACGACTGGCCCGCGCCGGCGGCGACAATCAAAGTGTCGTAAGGAGTTTCGTAGGTGTGGCCGAGCAGGTCGGAGACGACGAACTTGCCGGCCAGGTCGATGTGGGTGACGTCACCGAGCAGCACCTGCACGTTGCGTTGCCGGCGCAGCACCACCCGGGTGGGTGGGGCGATGTCGCCCTCGGACACGATGCCGGTGGCCACCTGGTACAGCAGTGGCTGGAAGAGGTGGTGGGTGGTGCGGGCGATCAGTTTGATGTCGACATTGGCGTGCTTGAGCTTTTTCGCCGCGTTCAGGCCGCCGAACCCTGACCCGATGATGACGACTTGATGCCGACGCTCGGGTCCAGCTGTGCTTCCTGAATGGGGGCTCATGTTTCCGCTGCTCCTGACGGGGGCTTCTGGACGCGCGACTGCACTCAGCCACCACGCTAGTCAGGCGGATACCCCGAAACCTAACTCACAACATGTGTAATCAACCACACCAGCAGTATCACTCCAGGTCGGCAGCGCACGGTGTGGCGAAGTTATCAGCCGACGAATCACCCCGCCGTCATTGCGGCGAACCTTCTCCCGCGCAATGGTCGTGGCCCTCTTGAACCGTTCCGCCGGGCACCCGCGCCAGCGCCGCCGCCTCGGCCTCCTCCCGGGTCGGCCCCCAGGCCCCGAAGTATTTGGATTTCGACGCGTTCAGCACCAGCGCCATGCAGCCACCCTGGCCGCTGGCCAACAGGCGGCAGTCGCTGATGCTCTTGCGGCAGGTGTCCATCGCCGCCTTCTCCGCCGCGCCCTGGCTCGCGGCGCCGTCGGCAATGCTGATGTGCCCGGTGGAATCGGAGATGGCCATCGCGATCCCGTTGTTGTCGGCATGCGCGACGGCCGTCGGGGCGAACGCCACCCCGACGGCGATCGCCGCCGCCGATGCTCGTTTGGTCATGGCCTTCCCGGCTTTACTCCCGCGCTGCGCGGTTGTGGCGCAGGTGAACGCTGCTAACGGAAGTATCGCCGCGCCGCGAGGGATCCGCGACTCGGGGGTGCTCCGGCCTCAACGCCTATGCGCCGACGAGGGGGCGCAGCGCTTCGCCGGCGGCCTGGACGATGCCGGGGGTGTAGAAGGGCAGGTTGATGATCACGCTGTCGATTCCGGCGTCGATCACCTTGGTCTTGATCTGGTCGGCGACCGAATCCGGGTTGCCGACCACCATGCGCTGGGTCATCTCGGCGGGGATCTGATCGAGGCTCGCGTTGTCGTCGATCATCACCGTGGTCAGAGTGCTGGTTTCCAGGGTCGCGGGATCGCGGCCCACCTGCTCGCAGGCCCGCCGCACGGCGTCCAGCTTGCGGGGCAGCTCGTCGAACCCGGCGATCACGTTGAGGTGGTCGAAATGCCTTGCGGCAAGCGGGATCGTCTTCTTCTCGCCGCTGCCGCCGATCATCAGCGGAATGCGGTCCCGGTAGCGGGGATTCGCGAACGCATCGCTGGCGCGGTACCACTTGCCTTCGAAGGTTGCCCGCTCGCCTCTGATCATCGGCAGGATGATCTCCAGTGCCTCGTCCAGCCGGTTGAACCGGTCGGTGAAGGTGCCGAATTCGAAGCCCAACTGGTCGTGCTCGAGCTGGAACCAGCCGGTGCCGATGCCCAGGATCGCGCGGCCCTGGCTCACCACGTCCAGCGTGGTGATGATCTTGGCCAGCAGGGTGGGGTTGCGGTAGGTGTTGCCGGTGACCAGGGTGCCCAGCTGGACCCGCTCGGTGGCCGTGGCCAGCGCCCCCAAGGCGGTGTAGGCCCCCAGCATCGGCTGATCGGGCGACCCCAGCATCGGCAGTTGGTAGAAGTGGTCCATCACGAAAACCGAATCGAATCCGGCGGATTCGGCCTCGCGAGCCTGGGCGATGACGGTGGGGAAGAGCTGTTCGGCGCCGGTGCCGTAGGAGAAGTTGGGAATCTGCAGACCAAGTCGGATAGCCACGGTCATCACCGTAACGATCGGCCCGGTCGGCGAGAAGGGTGCGGCGTTACGCCTCAGGCGAAATGCGCCAGCGCGCCGTGGCTCACATGCAGGGTCTGGCCGGTGATGTGCCGTGCGGCCGGACTGGTCAAAAACAGCGCCAGGCGCGCGACCTCCGCGGCCACCGGCGCGGGGCTGCGGGAGAGCCCGTCGTAGCCCGGCTGGGCGCCACGGCCGCTGGCCACCGCGTTGACGGTGATGCCGCGGGTGCCGAACACGCTTGCCTGTCCCGTCGTCCAATTCGACAACGCCGCTTTGACCGCGGCCTGGGCGCTGCCCGCGGGCGGGTTTTCCGGCACCACGCTGATGATCGAGCCGCCCGAGCGCAGGTGATCGCCCACGGTCTGAACCGTCAGCGCGGCCGAAAGCACCGTCGCGTCAAGGGCATTGCGCCATGCGCTGGCCGTGTCGGCGATCGAGTAGGTGCGCGGATCGCCGGCCTCCCAGCTGGGTGCCGGCACGTGGACGACGGTGTCCAGGTGATGCGGGAACAGCGGGCGGGCCTGTTCCAGGGCGGCCGGGTCGGTGGTGTCGCAGACGATCGCCTCGGCCTCGAGCTCCTTGGCGGCGATCTCCAGATCGCTCTTGCGCGCACCCACCAGGGTCACTTTGTGGCCGTCGTCGCGGAAGCCCTCGGCCACCGCGCGTCCCAGCTCGGTGTCTCCGCCGGTAACCAGCACCTCCACCGCCATGACCTCCTCGTCCTCAACCGGGAACCCGGGCGCTGGCGGTTCGGCGCGGTAGCAACACCGCGGCCCCCGTCAACGGCCTGAGATCCCAGCGCGTGATGGCATCAGTTCCAGATATGTTACTGGACGGTAGCTAGTCGGGGAAATTCCGACCGCCGCGACGCGCGGAACATTTGGATAACTATTTCGGGACGGCCCGGGCACCGCTGTCTTGCGCCTTGGTTGCGGAGGCAGCACCGCCACGCGGCCCGCATCAGCGGCGGGCTAGGGTGCTTCCATGCGGCGGATCGGGATCCTGACCGGGTTGCTGTCGGTGGTGCTGATTGCCGGTATGACCGGGTGTGGCTCCAAATCTCAGCCGCCGCCGACCGCGGGCAAACTGATGGTGTTCGCGGCCGCGTCACTGCGACCCGCGTTCACCCAGATCGCCGAGCGGTTCAAGGCCCAAAACCCCGGTACCGGAATCGAATTCGAGTTCGCCGGCTCCTCCGAGCTGGCCACCCAGCTGACCCAGGGAGCGACGGCCGACGTGTTCGCCTCGGCCGACACCGCGCAGATGGACGTCGTCGCCAAGGCGGGCCTGCTCGCCGCCGACCCGACGAACTTCGCCTCCAACACCCTGGTCATCGTCACCGCGCCGGGCAACCCGAAGCGGATCGGGTCGTTCGCCGACCTGGCGAGGCCCGGGCTGACCGTGGTGACCTGCCAGCGGCCGGTGCCCTGCGGGGCGGCGGCCCACCGCGTCGAGGACAGCACCGGCGTGCACCTCAACCCCGTCAGCGAGGAGCCCAGCGTCACCGACGCCCTCACCAAGGTCACCAGCGGCCAGGCCGACGCCGCGCTGGTCTACGTCACCGACGCCAGGACCGCGGGGAGCAAGGTGGCGACGGTGAACTTCCCGGAGGCCGCCGGCGCGGTGAACGTGTACCCGATCGGTGTGTTGAAGCAGGCGCCGCTTGCCACCCAGGCGCGGAATTTCGTCGACCTGGTGACCTCCCCGCCCGGGCAGCAGATCCTGGCCCAGGCCGGCTTCGCCAAACCCTGACCGCGCACGGCGCCAAGGGCAAAGCCGAAATTCCTGCGATTGCGCGCCGCCGGCGGCACCTCATATTTCCCACGCGATCCCTCTTCGCGTTGCATATTTGCGGACGACCTCGCGAATCGACCGCGCGGGCTTAGCCGAATCGCTAGCATCCTGACCGTGGCAGGGGAGGACCTTCGATCACCGCATTGTCGCGCGGTCAAACTTCCTGCGCCGCTGGGTTAACCAAGTAGCGGGTATCGGCAACGCAAGGGAGTTCGGCATGGCGGTCCGTGGCATCAGGGCACTCAAGAAAATCATGCAGACAACATTCGATCCGGAGCTGGTCGTTCCGGACGAAGCCAGGGTTACGGAATTCACCGGCGACAACAGCTTGTCGCGGAAAGACCTTTCTCAGCATCCAATTCCCCCTGGTTCCCTGACATGGAAGTATTGGGGACGGCTTGATGTGATCTTTTTCGGCAGTGGAGTCGTGGGCACCATTGCCGGGGCGTGGCCGCAGATGGCGAAAGCGACGTCGAGTTCCGTTCTTTTTACCGGTGACAGTTCGTTCGGTGCACGCTCCAAGATATATAAGGTACGGCGTCAGAGATCTCGTGAGTACATCTATGGCACGGTGTACGACGCGCCGGAGGATGCGAAGAAATACGGCCTGAAGACTCGGAACATGCACAAGTCCATCAAGGGCACCCTGCAGGAAGGCACCTTTCATGCGTTGAACGCCGACACCTTCTATTTTGGGCATGTCACCTTTTTCTATCATCTGTTGCTCAAGGTGGTTGAACAGCTGTATTTCGACGGGGCCATGCCGCGTGCGATGAAGGAGCAGATATTCGAGGAATCCAAGGAGTGGTACAGCATGTGGGGGGTGGACGACAGTCCCCAGCCGGCCACCTACGACGATTTCGAGCGCTATCTGGACAACATCGAGCGCAATCATTTGGTGAACTCTCAGGTGACCCAGGTCATGCTGGAGCAATTCATGGAGCGCCGCGTGCCGCCGCGGTGGTGGCCTCCGGTCATGAAGAAGTTCGTGTGGCCCTGGGTGGCGGGTCGGCGGCAAGTCGTCGTCAACAGTTTCCCGCCCCACGTGCAGGAGCTGTTCAATTTGGAGTGGACCCCCGAGGACGAGGAGATCGCGCGCCGCTTCATGCGGATGTATCGACGGCTGTACGCGATTCTCGAGCGTGTTGTCCCGCTGAAGTTCCTGTACTTGCCAATTGCCGTCGAAGGCTTCAAACGGGAAGGGGTCGATCCGCGCAAGATCACCCTGGAGTCCGCACAGCAAGCACTCCGGGAAAATCGCGCTCGCCGCGCCGCGCGGGAAAATGCGTCAGCAGACGAGACCAATGGGGTGCTCGCGTCCGGCTAATAAGGCGCCGGTCCGCGTCGGACCGCCGGGGGTCCTCTTTCGCCCGTCTCGGCCGTACCTGACATGCTGTGCAGCGAATAACCGGCGGCCCCACCTATTCGTCGGCGGGCCGAACGAGGCAGACAAGGCAAAGGGGTAGGCATTAGCAGACGCGGCACGGCGCTGCCCCGCTGGGTGTACCTTCCCGCGGCGGCCGGGACCATGTTCGTGGTGCTGCCGTTGTTGGCGATCGCGGTCAAGGTGGACTGGCCGCACTTCTGGTCGCTGATCACGAGCCCGTCGTCGCGCACGGCGCTGCTGCTGAGCCTGAGGACCGCCGCCGCCAGCACCGCGCTGTGCGTGGCGCTGGGGGTGCCGATGGCGCTGGTGCTGGCCCGCGGCGGGACGCGGCTGGTCCGGTCGCTGCGGCCCCTGATCCTGCTGCCGTTGGTGCTGCCGCCCGTGGTGGGCGGGATCGCGTTGTTGTATGCGTTCGGCCGGCTCGGGCTGCTGGGGCACTACCTGGAAGCCGCGGGTATCAGCGTTGCGTTCAGCACCACCGCCGTGGTGCTGGCGCAGACCTTCGTGTCGCTGCCGTTTCTGGTGATCTCGCTCGAGGGCGCGGCGCGCACCGCGGGCGCCGATTTCGAGGTGGTGGCCGCGACACTGGGCGCGCGACCCACCACGGTCTGGTGGCGCGTCACCCTGCCGCTGCTGTTGCCCGGTGTCGTGTCCGGGGCGGTGCTGGCGTTCGCCCGCTCGCTGGGTGAGTTCGGCGCGACGCTGACCTTCGCCGGATCACGGCAGGGCGTCACCCGCACCCTGCCGCTGGAGATCTACCTGCAGCGGGTGACCGACGCCGACGCGGCCGTGGCGCTGTCCATCCTGTTGGTGGCGGTGGCGGCCGTGGTGGTGCTCGGGCTGGGCGCTCGCCGGCTGACCGGGACCGACGCCAGGTAGCCGCCGGCCATGAGCGAATTGCAGCTGCGCGCGGTCGTCTCGCAACGGCGCTTCGAGGTGGAGTTCTCGGTGGCCGCCGGGGAGGTGCTGGCGGTGCTGGGTCCCAACGGCGCGGGCAAGTCGACGGCCCTACACGTCATCGCCGGGCTGTTGCGCCCCGACCGTGGGCTGGTGCGGGTGGGGGACCGGGTGTTGACCGACACCGCGGCCGGGATCGACGTGCCGACGCACGACCGCCGGGTCGGACTGCTGCTGCAGGACGCCTTGCTGTTCCCGCATATGAGCGTCGCCGCCAACGTCGCGTTCGGGCCGCACAGTCGCCGGCCGATGTGGCGCCGGGGCCGCCGGGCGGAGAAGGCCACCGCCTTGCGCTGGCTGCGGGAGGTGGACGCCGAGCCGCTCGCCGACCGAAAACCGCGACAACTCTCCGGCGGGCAGGCGCAGCGGGTCGCGATCGCGCGGGCGCTGGCCGCCGAACCCGACGTGTTGCTGCTCGACGAGCCGTTGGCCGGTCTCGACGTCGCGGCGGCCGCGGCGATCCGGTCGGTGCTGCGCAGGGTCGTCACCCGCATCGGCTGCGCGGCGATGCTGGTCACCCACGACCTGCTGGACGTGTTCACGTTGGCCGATCGGGTGCTGGTGCTCGAATCCGGCAGGATCGCCGAAATCGGCCCGGTGGCTGACGTTTTGACCGCGCCGCGCAGTCATTTCGCGGCACGGGTCGCGGGGGTGAACCTGGTCAACGGGACCGCCGAGGGCGACGGTGCCCTGCTCGCGCGCTCCGGTGCCCGCTGGTATGCCGCCCCGGCGGCGCCCGCCGGCCCGCTCGCGTCCGGCCAGCGCGCCGTCGCGGTTTTCCCGCCGACGGCGGTGGCCGTCTATCGCGAGCAGCCGCACGGCAGTCCCCGCAACACTGTCGAGGTGACGGTCGCCGAGATGGACGTCCGCGGGGCGGCGGTGTTGGTGCGCGGCGCTCAGCAACCCGACGGCGCGCCGGGGCTGGCGGCCGAGATCACCGTGGACGCCGCTTCGGAATTGCGGTTGACGCCGGGGGACCGGGTGTGGTTCTCGGTCAAAGCCCATGAAGTGGTGCTGTATCCGGCAACGGCCGCGGCGGAACGCTGAACGGTGCCCGCCCGGCGCGGCCGCGCTCCGCAGATTGCACATTGCCAACATCAGTGAAACCGCACTGCATTAGTCCGCAATGCTCCTTGCGTCACAGCGGTAACACGGTAGGTTCGTCGCCATGGATCAGGTGGAAGCGACCTCGACACGCCGCAAAGGACTGTGGACGACGCTGGCGATCACCACGGTGAGCGGCGCCAGCGCCGTCGCCATCGCGTTGCCGGCGACCTCGCATGCCGATCCCGAGGTCCCGACCCCGGTCCCGCCGAGCACGGCGACCGCCCCGCCCGCCGCGCCGGCGCCCAACGGGCAACCGGCACCCAACGCGCAACCGGCACCCGCCGCCCCGGCGCCCAACGGGCAACCGGCGCCCGCCGCGCCGGCGCCGAATGATCCCAACGCGGCCCCACCACCGGCGGGGGCACCGCCGAACGGGGCACCACCGGCGCCGCCGAACGGGGCACCACCGCCGCCCGTCGACCCGAACGCGCCGCCGCCCCCGCCGGCCGACCCGAACGCCGGGCGGATCCCCAACGCCGTCGGCGGGTTCAGCTACGTGCTGCCCGCCGGCTGGGTGGAGTCCGACGCGTCTCACCTCGACTACGGCTCGGCGCTGCTGAGCAAGGTCACCGGCCCGCCGCCGATGCCCGACCAGCCGCCCCCGGTTGCCAACGACACCCGCATCGTGATGGGCCGTCTCGACCAAAAGCTTTACGCCAGTGCGGAAGCCAACAACGCCAAGGCCGCGGTGCGGCTGGGCTCGGACATGGGCGAGTTCTTCATGCCCTATCCCGGCACCCGCATCAACCAGGACAGCACCCCGCTCAACGGCGCCAACGGAAGCACCGGCAGCGCGTCGTACTACGAGGTGAAATTCAGCGACGCGTCCAAGCCGAACGGTCAGATCTGGACCGGCGTCATCGGTTCGGCCAACGGCGGCAACGCGCAACGCTGGTTCGTCGTCTGGCTGGGCACCTCGAACGACCCGGTGGACAAGGTCGCGGCCAAGGCGCTCGCCGAGTCGATCCAGGCGTGGACGCCGCCGCCCGCCCCGCCGGCGGCTCCGGGCGGACCAGGGGCACCGGCTCCAGGGGCTCCAGGCGCGCCGGCACCGGGCGCCCCGGCGGCTCCTGGCGCGCCCGCACCGGCGGCTCCGGCTCCAGCAGCCCCGGGGGCCCCGGCAGCACCCGGCGCGCCCGCGCCGGCACCGGGCCAGGCGCCGGCCGTCGAGGTCAGCCCCACCCCCACACCGACACCGCAGCAGACCCTCTCGGCCTGAGCGACCGACGAGTCCGGGCCGTCGCGTCGGCAACCGGTTGATCAACCGTCGCCGATTCGTCACTCGATTCGTGACCCAAACTGGGTATACCGAAGTGACGGCCCAGCAAACAGCTGGGCTTTGCCAGCGATTGCGAGGAGATCCTCATGGACGTCACTGCTGCCACCGAATACCTGCCCGCTCCACCACGCTGACCAGCGTCGGCATCATCGGCTACATCATCATCGGCGGCCTGGCCGGTGCCCTGGCCAGCAAGATCGTCCGGGGTAGCGGCGCCGGCATCCTGATGGACATCGTGATCGGCATCGTCGGCGCGCTGATCGGCGGCTTCATCCTGAGCTTCTTCGTCAACACCGCGGGCGGCGGGCTCATCTTCACCTTCTTCACCGCGCTGCTCGGTTCGGTGATCCTGCTCTGGATCGTCGGCATGGTGCGCAGGACGTAATCGCCTTAACCCGTTGCGGCCGTGGTGGTTAGCGGCATGATGGGGTGATGTCTTCTCCGGTGACCACCACGGCGATGCGCGCCTGGCGGGTGCGTCGGCCCGGTCCGATGGACACTCATCCGCTCGAGGAAGTGACCACCGAGGTGCCGCGCCCCGGGCCGTCCGACCTGCTGGTCGCGGTGCGTGCGTGCGGCGTGTGCCGCACCGATCTGCATGTCACCGAGGGCGACCTACCCGTGCACCGCGACCGGGTCACGCCCGGTCATGAGGTGGTCGGCGAGGTCATCGAAGTCGGCGCCGAGGCCGGCGACGAGTTCGGCGTCGGGGACCGGGTGGGCATCGCCTGGCTGCGCCACACCTGCGGGGTGTGCAAATACTGCCGGCGGGGCGACGAGAACCTGTGCCCCGAGTCCCGCTACACCGGTTGGGACGCCGACGGTGGGTACGCCGAATTCGCGACCGTGCCAGCGGCGTTCGCGCACCCACTGCCCGGCGGTTACAGCGACAGCGAGCTCGCCCCATTGTTGTGCGCCGGCATCATCGGCTACCGGGCGCTGCTGCGCGCCCAGCTACCGCCGGGCGGACGGCTGGGCCTGTACGGTTTCGGCGGCAGCGCGCACATCACCGCGCAGGTCGCCCTGGCGCAGGGCGCCGAGGTGCACGTGATGACCCGCGGCGAGCGGGCCCGCGAGCTGGCGATCGAACTCGGCGCCGCCTCCGCGCAGGGCGCCGCCGACCCGCCGCCCGTCCCGCTGGACGCCGCCATCCTGTTCGCCCCCGTCGGCGATCTGGTACTGCCCGCGCTGGCGGCGCTGGACCGCGGCGGCACCCTGGCGATCGCCGGCATTCACCTGTCCGACATCCCGTCGCTGAACTACCAGCGCCACCTGTTCCAGGAGCGCCAGGTGCGCTCGGTCACCTCCAACACCCGGGCCGACGCGCGGGCCTTCCTCGACTTCGCGGGCACGCATCACATCAGCGTCACCACGCCGGAATATCCCCTCGGACAAGCGGATCGGGCGCTGGCGGATCTGAGCGCCGGGCGCATCGCCGGTGCGGCGGTGCTGCTGGTCTGAGCGGCCTCGGCCCTCAGGTGGACAGATGCCAGACGAACGCGGCCGCCAGCGCACCGAGCCCGTTCAGTGACCAGTGCAGGGCGATGGGCGCGATCAGGCTGCCGCTGCGCCGGCGCAGCCAGCTGAACACGAACCCGGCGGCCCCGGTGGCCAGCACCGCCCCGGTCACCCCGGCCATCATGCCCACCATCCCGCCGCCGAACAGTCGGGTGAACCCGACGTTGCCGCTGGTCAGGCCGAACGACGTGGCAACGTGCCACAGGCCGAACAGCAGCGAACCCGCCAGGGCGACGCCGCGGAAGCCCCAGGCCCGGTTGAGGGCGCCGTGCAGCACGCCGCGGAAGGCCAGCTCCTCGGGGATGACGGTCTGCACCGGGATGACAACCATCGAGGCGATCATCGCCCCGGAGATGGTGGCGTAGCGGTTGTTCATGAACATCGGCCGGGTCGCCGGCAGCAGCACCCCGATCGCGATCACCGCGGCCACCACCGCCACGGCGGCCAGCGCATAGCCCACTCCGGATTTCCAATGGTCACGGCCCAGCCCGAGGTCGGTCCAGCCCAGCCCGCGATAGCGCATCAGGATGACCAGCCCGACGGCGGCGGCGGGGACGGTGCCGATGCTCGCCCACGGCGTGGTGAAGTGCGCGACCAGGTTGGTCAGGACCAGCACCACCACGACGACGGCGATGTCGAGATGGATCCGGAACCGGTGCAACCCGGGGGGCTGGGACGCCTGCAGGTCGGCTGTCGCGGTGGCGTCACGCATCCGGCCAGTTTACCGGCGGCCAACGGCGCGAGGGGGCATGCGATTGCCGTCACGCGAATCTCAGCCGCTCGGCTCCCAAGTTCAATGGGTCGTCTCGCTCCCGTCACTCACTACGTGAGTTCCGCTCGCTCGGCTCCCAGGTCCAATTGGCGATCGCCGGGTCGTCCTCGCCGTGCTCGCGGGTGTACATCCGCGCGGCGAGCCGGGCGTCGACCATGCGCTGGCGCAGCATCGCGGCGCGACTGGCCAGCCCCTCCACCCGGTCGAGCACGTCGATGACGAGGTGGAAGCGGTCCAGGTCGTTGAGCATCACCATGTCGAAAGGCGTTGTGGTGGTGCCGCGTTCCTTGAAGCCGCGCACGTGCAGCTGCGCGTGATTGGCGCGGCGATAGGTGAGCCGGTGGATCAGCCAGGGGTAGCCGTGGTAGGCGAAGATGACCGGCCGGTCCCTGGTGAACAGCGCGTCGAATTCGCGGTCCGGCAGCCCGTGCGGGTGCTCGGAGTCGGGCTGCAGCCGCATCAGGTCGACGACGTTGACCACCCGCACCGCCAGGTCGGGCAGCTCCCGGCGCAGGATGTCGGCGGCGGCCAGCGTCTCCAGCGTCGGGATGTCGCCCGCGCAGGCCAGCACCACATCGGGTTCGGCGCCAATCGATCGGGCGGTGCTGGCCCAGTCCCAGATGCCCAGCCCGCGGGTGCAGTGCGCGATCGCGGCGTCCATGTCCAGGTAGGCCAGCGCGGGCTGCTTGCCGGCGACGATCACGTTGATGTAGTCGCGGCTGCGCAGGCAGTGATCGGCCACCGACAGCAGCGTGTTGCCGTCCGGCGGCAGGTACACCCGGGTCAGCTCGGCGCGCTTGTTGGCGACCAGGTCGATGAACCCGGGGTCCTGATGCGAGGCGCCGTTGTGGTCCTGGCGCCACACGTGCGACGTCAGCAGGTAGTTCAGCGACGCGATGGGTCGCCGCCACGGCAATTCCCGGCTGGTGGCAAGCCATTTCGCGTGCTGGTTCAGCATCGAGTCGACGATGTGCACGAACGCCTCGTAGCAGTTGAAGAGGCCGTGCCGCCCGGTCAGCAGGTAGCCCTCCAGCCAGCCCTGGCACAGGTGCTCGGAGAGCACCTCCATCACCCGGCCGTCGGGCGCCAGGTGCTCGTCGTCGGGCTCGGTCGCCGACAACCACACCTTGTCGGTGGCGCCGTAGACGGCGTCGAGCCGGTTGGAGGCGGTCTCGTCGGGCCCCATCATCCGGAACCGGTCTTTGTTGCGGGCGATCACGTCGCGCAGGAAGGTGCCCAGCACCCGGGTGGCCTCGTGGGTGACCGACCCCGGCCGGGTCACCGGCACCGCGTAGTCGCGGAAGTCGGGCAGGTCGAGGTCGTGCAGCAGCAGCCCGCCGTTGGCGTGCGGGTTGGCGCTCATCCGGCGATCACCGGTGGGCGCCAGCGCCCGCAGCTCGGCCCGCAGCCGCCCGTCGTCGTCGAACAGCTGCTCGGGACCGTAGCTGCGCAGCCACTCCTCGAGCTGGGCGCGGTGTTCGGGGTTGTCGTGCGTCTCGGCGAGCGGCACTTGGTGCGACCGCCAGGTGCCCTCAACCCTCTTGCCGTCCACCACCTTCGGCCCGGTCCAGCCCTTGGGGGTGCGCAGCACGATCATCGGCCACACCGGCCGCTGCACCTCACCGCCGCCGCGCGCCACGCCCTGGATGGCGGCGATGTCGTCGAACGCCTCGTCGAGGGCAGCGGCCAGCTGACGGTGCACGTCGGTCGGATCGTCACCGGCGACGGTGATCGGCCGGTAGCCGTAGCCGCGCAACAGCGCTTCCAGCTCGGTGTGCGGGATGCGGGCCAGCACGGTCGGGTTGGCGATCTTGTAGCCGTTGAGCGCCAGGATGGGCAGCACGGCGCCGTCGGTCACCGGGTTGAGGAATTTGTTGGAGTGCCAGCCGGCGGCCAGCGGCCCGGTCTCCGCCTCGCCGTCGCCGATGACGCAGGCCACTACCAGGTACGGGTTGTCGAAGGCGGCGCCGTAGGCGTGCACCAGCGCATAGCCCAGCTCGCCGCCCTCGTGGATCGATCCCGGCGTCTGGGCCGCGACGTGGCTGGGAATGCCGCCGGGAAAAGAGAACTGCCGGAACAGTTTTCGCAATCCCTCGGCGTCCTCTTCGATGCCGGTGTACACCTCACTGTAGGTGCCTTCCAGATAGGCGTTGGCGACCAGGCCCGGCCCGCCGTGCCCCGGTCCGGTCACGTAGATGACGTCGGCGTCGCGGTTGCGGATGATCCGGTTCAGGTGCGCGTAGACGAGGTTCAGCCCGGGCGTGGTGCCCCAGTGACCCAGCAGCCGCGGCTTGACGTGCTCGGCGCTCAGCAGCTCTTTGAGCAGCGGGTTGTCCAGCAGGTAGATCTGCCCCACCGACAGGTAGTTGGCGGCGCGCCAATACTTGTCGATGAGGTCCAGTTCGCGGTCGGAGAGCGGAGATCCGGCGGGCGTGGTGGTTGAGGTTTCTAGGCTCACCGAGCCGATTCTGCGCGCCTTCGGTGAAGAATGCTCGTCCCCGGCTACTGTTCGCCGCGGGCCCGCGCCTCGTACGCCTGCCGTTTTTCCACGTCGACGGCGTCGGTGAAGACGTGTTCGCCGCCGAGCAGCCGGTTCAGGCCCTCCGACAGCGCGCGCGGCATGAACTTCTGCGAGGCGATGATCGCGCCCGCGGTTCTGGTGACCCGCACTCGTGGCCGCGGGTGGGCCACCAGCTTGACGATCGCGTCGGCGATGTCGGACGGTTCGGCGTTTCTGACGCCCTTGGCGCCCGACGTGCCCGCGATCAGTTCGGTGTTCACGAACGTCGGCTTGACCACCGAGAACTTCACCCCGGATCGGCGGTATTCGATGCGGGCGGCATCGGTGAAGCCGACGACGGCGTGCTTGCTGGCGCAGTAGGTGGCCGCCCCGGCCAGGTAGGTCTCGCCGGCCAGCGAGGCGACGTTGATGACGTGTCCCCGCCCGCGCGGAATCATCCGCGCCAGCGCCAGCTTGCTGCCCAGGATCACGCCGTAGACGTTGATGTCCAGGATCCGCCGGGTGACGGCGTCGGACTCGTCGACGACCCGGCCGAGCGGCATGATGCCGGCGTTGTTGACCAGCACGTCGATCGGGCCGAGCTGACGCTCGACCTCGTCGAGGAAATCGGAGAACGAGTGCGGGTCGGTGACGTCGAGCTTCCCGTAGACGTCCAGGTCCAGCGCGGCGCCGGACTCCTTCACCCGCACCTCGTCGATGTCGCCGATGGCCACCTTGGCGCCCAGCTTGTGCAGCGCGGTCGCGGTGGCCAGCCCGATCCCGCGGGCCCCGCCGGTGATGACGACGACCTTGTCCCGCACCTTCAGCCCGATCGAAGCGGTGTCTGCCATCTGCCCTCCAGATTCTTGACGGGTGTCAACATCGACGGGCTAAGCACAGCACTCGGCGTCGGCCCGCGCAACAAGCGGCCGGTCGGTGGCCCCCGGTCAGCGCAGCGCGAGCCACACCAGGCTGGCGCCGCCGGCCACGGCGCAATAGATCGCGAACGGCGTCAGCGTGCGGGTCTGGAAGTACCGGGTGAGATAGCGCACCGCCAGGTAGGCGCACACGAACGAGGCGATGCTGCCGGCCAGCACCTGCCCACCGATCCCGGCGCCGAGCGGCCCGAACAGCTCCGGGATCTTGTACACCCCGGCGGCCAGGATGATCGGCGTCGCCAGCAGGAACGAGAAGCGGGCGGCGTCCTCGTGCGACAGGCCGCGCCACAACCCGGCCACGATGGTGATGCCGGAGCGGCTGATGCCGGGCAGCAGCGCGAGGATCTGCGCGGCGCCGATCAGCACGCCGCGGCGCAGCGGAAGTTGGGCGAGGCGGTTGTCGGAGGCCTCGTCGCCGTGTTGCTGCTCCGCGTCGGGCACCGCGGGCTCATCCGCCACCGGCGCGACGCGTCGGCGCAGCACCTCACCGGCATACAGCGCGACGCTGTTGAGCAGCAAGAAGGCCGCCGCCGGGACGGGCTTGCCGAGGGTGGTGCGGAACAGCTGCTCCAGCGCCAGCCCGGCCAGCCCCACCGGGATGGTGCCCACCACGATCAGCCAGGCCAGCCGCTCGTCGGGGGTGCGGATGCGGCGATGCCGCAGCGAGGAGAAGAAGCCGGCCAGGATGCGCACCCAGTCGCGCCAGAAGAAGACCAGCAGGGCGGCCGCGGTGGCCACGTGCAGGCCCACGATGAACGCCAGGTAGGGCGATCGGTGGGCCGACACGCTCAGGTCCTGCGCCCAGCGCCCGCCGACCAGCGCCGGCACCAGCACCGCGTGGCCGAGGCTGGAGACGGGGAACAGCTCGGTGACGCCCTGGAAGGCGCCGACCACCACGGCCTCGACGTAGCTCAGCTGCGCGGTCATAAGGGGATGCCTCCATCGGACGACAGGTCGCGGATCGGCCTGTGACGATAGCCGACCGCCCGCCGCGGCGAGCGGCGCAGGGCCGATGCGCGCCGAAACAGCTTGCCCGCCCGGCATTTTGGGCCGGCGCGGTATCCCGATGGCGCGCTCAACGCCCGCCGCGCGGCGGCCTGACCAGGCGGGTACGGTGTGCAGATGGCCGACCGGTTGCTCGACGCCGTGCGCGTCCTGGACTTGTCGAACGGCGTCGCCGACGCGGTCACCCGGCTGTTCGCCGACCTCGGCGCCGACGTCCTCAAGGTCGAGCCGCCGGGCGGCTGCCTGGGGCGTGACGCGCTGCCCACGCTGCGCGGCGCCAGCATTCCGTTCGCCGTGCACAACGCCAACAAGCGCAGCACCGTGCTGGACCCGTTCGACGACGAGGACTGCGCCCGCTTCCTGGACCTGGCCGCCGACGCCGACATCGTCGTGGACACCGGCGTCGACGAGCGCGGCGCCATGTTCGGCACCTCCGCCGAGGAGCTGGCCGCCCGCTACCCGCACCTGGTGGTGCTGTCGATCACCGATTTCGGCGCCACCGGCCCGCGCTCGTCGTGGCGCGCCACCGATCCGGTGCTGTATGCGATGTGCGGGGCGCTGTCGCGATCCGGCCCCACCACCGGCACTCCGGTGTTGCCGCCGGACGGCATCGCGTCGGCAACCGCGGCCGTTCAGGCTGCATGGGCCGCACTCGCTGCATACTACAACCGATTACGTTGCGGCACAGGCGATTACATCGACTTCTCGTGGTTCGACGCCGTCGTGATGGCGCTCGACCCGGCGTTCGGCGCGCACGGGCAGGCCGCCGCCGGCATCCGGCGCAGCGGGCGGTGGCGGGGCCGGCCGAAGAACCAGGATGCCTACCCGATCTATCCGTGCCAGGACGGCTACGTCCGGCTGTGCGTGATGGCGCCGCGGCAATGGCACGGGCTGCGCCGCTGGCTGGGGGAGCCGGAGGACTTCCAGGATCCCAAGTACGACGTGATCGGCGCGCGGTTCGCGGTGTGGCCGCAGATCAGCGAGCTGCTGCAGAAGCTGTTCGCCGGGCAGACCATGAAGGATCTGGTGGCCGCCGGCCAGGCGCACGGGGTTCCGATCGCCGCGGTGCTGACGCCGTCGCAGATCCTGGGATCCGACCACTTTCAGGCGGTGGGCGCCATCACGGACGCCGAACTCGTCCCCGGCGTGCACACCGCCGTGCCGAGCGGATATTTCGTCGTCGACGGCCGGCGCGCGGGCTTTCGCGCGCCGGTGCCCGCCGCCGGCCAGGACGAACCGTACTGGCGCGGCGCCCCGTCGGTGGTGCCGTCGCCGGCGGGCCGGCTCGGCGACCATCCCTTCGCCGGCCTGCGCATCCTGGACCTGGGCATCATCGTCGCCGGCGGCGAGCTGAGCCGGCTGTTCGGTGACCTGGGCGCCGACGTCATCAAGGTCGAGAGCGCGGACTACCCCGACGGGCTGCGCCAGGCCCGCGCCAGCGAGGCCATGGGCGAGTCGTTCGCCTGGACGCACCGCAACAACCGGGCGCTGGGACTGGACCTGCGCAGCGCGCAGGGCAAGACGATCTTCGCCCGGCTGGTGGCCGAGGCCGACGCGGTGTTCGCCAACTTCAAACCGGGAACCCTTGCCGCACTGGGTTTTTCCTACGAACAGCTGCGCGCGATCAACCCGCGGATCGTGCTGGCCGAAAGCAGCGCCTTCGGCGACACCGGGCCGTGGAGCACCCGGATGGGCTACGGCCCCCTGGTGCGCGCCACCACCGGGGTGACCCGGTTGTGGACGTCCGACGATGCGCGGGAACACGACGACGACGGCCGGCACGCGTTCTACGACGCGACGACGATCTTCCCCGATCACGTGGTAGGGCGGGTCACCGCGATCGCGGCGCTGGCCGCCCTGATCCACCGCGACCGGGCCGGCGCCGGAGCCCACGTGCACATCTCGCAGGCTGAGGTGGTGGTCAACCAGCTCGACACGCTGTATGTCACGCAGGCCGCGCTGGCCGCCGGTGTGGCCCAGATCCGCCCGGACACCGGCCTGCACGCGGTCTACCCTTGCGCCGGGGACGACGAGTGGTGCGTCATCTCGATCCGGTCGGATGACGAATGGCGGCGCGCCGCTGCGGTTTTCGACCACGCCGAATGGGCGGACGACCCCCGCTTCGGCACCGCGGAGGCGCGGCTGGCCCATCGCCGCGAGCTGGTGGAGCTGGTCTCGGCATGGACCCGCACCCGCACCCCGGTGCGGGCGGCCGAGCTGCTGCAGGCGGCCGCGGTGCCGGCCGGCCCGATGAACCGCCCGCCGGACATCCTGGAGGACCCGCAGCTGATCGCCCGCAACCTCTACCGCCCGATGCGGCATCCGCTGATCGACAACCCGCTGCCGGCCGAGACCGGCCCGGCGCCGTTTCGCCACATCCCGCCGGCCCGCCAGGCCCCGGCGCCGCTGCCCGGCCAGGACACCGTGGCGATCTGCCGCGACCTGCTGGGCATGAACACCGCCGACATTCGGCGGCTGATCGACGAGCGGGTGCTGTTCGGGCCCGCCGACCCGGCCGGTCCGGCGCCGGGGCCGACGGCCCGGCCGGATTCATAGCCACGCTAAATTCGTTGCATGACCGTCGACCCCCGCACCCCGGTGCTGATCGGCTACGGCCAGGTCAACCACCGCGACGACATCGACCCGGCGGTCCGCTCCGTCGAGCCCGTCGACCTGATGGCCGCCGCCGTCGAGCGGGCCGCCGACGCCGCGGTGATCGAGGCGGTGGATTCCATCCGGGTGGTCAACATCCTCTCGGCGCAGTATCGCGATCCCGGGCTGCTGCTCGGCCAGCGCATCGGCGCCCGCGACTTCGGCACGCTGTACACCCCGGTCGGCGGCAACGTGCCGCAATCGCTGGTCAACCAGGCATGCCTGGATATCCAGCGGGGCCGCGCCAACGTGGTGCTGCTGGCCGGCGCCGAAACCTGGCGCACCCGACGGGGATTGCGGGCCAAGGGCGGCAAACTGGTCTGGACCGAGCAGGACCGCTCGGTGCCGATGGCCGAGGTCAGCGGCGAAGACGTGGCGATGGCCGGCGAGGCCGAGATCAGGATCTCCCTGGACCGGCCGGCCTACGTCTACCCCCTGTTCGAGCAGGCGCTGCGGGTGTCCACCGGCGAGTCGGTCGAGGACCACCTCACCCGCATCGGGCGGCTGTGGGCGCGGTTCAACGCGGTGGCGGTGGACAACCCGCACGCCTGGATCCGCACCCCGCACAGCGCCGACGACATCTGCCGGGCGGGGCCGCACAACCGGATGATCAGCTGGCCGTATACCAAGTTGATGAACTCCAACAACATGGTCGACCAGGGTGCGGCGCTCGTACTGACCTCGGTGGAGCAGGCGCGACGGCTGAAGGTCCCGCCCGAGCGGTGGGTCTACCCGCTGGCGGGCACGGATGCGCATGACACCGCGTCCATCGCCGAACGCCACGAGCTGCACCGCTCGGCGGCCATCCGGATCGCCGGCGCCCGGGCGCTGCAACTGGCCGGGCTGGGCATCGACGACGTCGACCACGTGGACCTGTACTCGTGCTTTCCCTCCGCGGTACAGGTGGCGGCGGCCGAACTCGGGCTGGGCCTCGACGACCCCGCCCGACCGCTCACGGTGACCGGCGGGCTGACGTTTGCGGGCGGGCCGTGGAGCAACTACGTCATGCACTCCATCGCCACCATGGCCGAGTTGCTGGTGGCCAATCCCGGGCGGCGTGGTTTGATCACCGCCAACGGCGGCTACCTGACCAAGCACAGCTTCGGCGTCTACGGCACCGAACCGCCGGCCGAATTCCGTTGGGAGGACACCCAATCGGCCGTCGACCGGGAGCCGACGACCGATGCGGCGGTCGAGTGGGAGGGCGTCGGCACCGTTGAGGCCTGGACGACGCCCCACGACCGCGAGGGTGAGCCGGAGAAGGCGTTCCTGGCGGTGCGCACCCCGGACGGGTCGCGCGCCCTGGCCGTCGTCACCGATCGCGCCGCCGCGCAGGCAACCGTGCGCGAGGACATCGGTGGCGCCAAGGTCGCCGTCGCCGCCGACGGCAGCGCGGCGCTGCAGTAGCCCGGGGCAGTGGCCCGGGCCCCGGCGCCGGCGTCACCGCCGGTCATCGAACCGTTACCGGACCGACGGTCGCGTAGCCAGTGCCTATTTGCCTATTGTTGAGTGCTGAGGGTTGGGGGAGGTGAGCCCAGGTGCACATCCTGGTTACCGACGCCACCGGCGCACTCGGGCGGCTGGTCGCTGGGCAGCTGATCGCGGCCGGGCACACCGTCACCGGAATTGCTGAGCTGCCGCACCCCTGCCTGGACGGCAACGTCGAATTCGTTTGCGCGCCGCTGCGCGACCGGGTGTTGCGCGAGCTGACCGACGAGGCGGACGCGGTCATCCACCTGGCCCCGATCGACCCCACCGCGCCCGGCAACGCCGCCATGGACGGGCTGGCGCGCGTCACCGACGCCGCCGCCCGGGCCGGGTCCCGGCTGTTATTCGTGTCGCAGGCCGCCGGCCGGCCCGAGCTGTATCGACCGGCCGAGGACCTGGTGGCCTCGAGCTGGGGGCCCAGCGTGGTGGTCCGGATCGCGCCGCCGGTCGGTCGTCAGCTCGACTGGATGGTGTGCCGCACGGTGGCCACCGTGCTGCGCACCAAGGTGTCGGCGCAGCCGATGCGGGTGCTGCACCTCGACGACCTGATGCGCTTTTTGGTGACGGCCCTCGACACCGACCGCACCGGCGTGGTGGACCTGGCCAGCCCGGACACCGTCAACCTGGTCACCGCCTGGCGGATGCTGCGCGCCACCGACCCCCGTTCCCGGCTGCACCGGGTGCGCAGCTGGTCGCAGCTGATTCCGGATCTCAATGTTGCTGCCGCGCAAGAGGATTGGCTGTTCGAGTTCGGCTGGCACGCGCTGGACGCGGTCGCCGACACCGCGCGTGGGCTGGTCGGGCGCCGGCTGGACACCGCGGGCGCGATCAATCACGGCGCCCAGCTCGCGCTGCCCGTCGAGGTGCTGCCGCAGCGGGCGGGCAACGGCGCGCACAGCGCGGCGCCCGAAGGCGTGGAAGGCGAATTCGACGACCGGATCGATCCGCGGTTCCCGGTGTTTTCGGCCACCGCGCTCACCGATGCGCTGCCCGGGCCGCTCACCCCGATCACGCTCGACGTCCAACTGAGCGGGCTGCGCACCGCGAGCCGGGTGTTGGGCCGGGTGCTCGCGCTGGGCGGCGCGGTCGGCGAGGAATGGGACAGCAGGGCCATCGCGGTGTTCGGCCACCGGCCCTATGTCGGGGTGTCGGTCAACATGGTCGCCGCCACCCAGCTGCCCGGCTGGGACCAGGACGCCGTCGCCCGCGACGCCCTGGTGGGCCGGCCCCAGGTCGGCGATCCGCTGCCGTTCGGTGAGCCGGCGTTGGCGGGCGGGGCGCTCGGCTCGATCGCCAAGGCGGTGGCCGCGGGACGGTCGGTGGCGCTGCTGCGGCACTTGCGGGCGAACACCCGCGACTACTGCGCCGCCGCCGTCGCCGAGCAGGTGGACGCCGCCCAACTGGCATTGCTGCCGCAGGCCGCGCTGGAGGTGCGGCTGCGGCTGTTGCGCGACCGCATCCACCAGGGCTGGATCCTCAACGCGCTGTGGCTGCTCGACACCGGGATCACGGCGGCGGCGCTGGTGCGCAGCCAGGCCGGGCAGAGTGTGCCCGGCCTCGGCATGATCACCGAAAGCGGCCTAGTGGCAGCCGAAACCGCCGAGCTGGCGGCGATGTTGGCGGCCGACCCGCCGTTGTGTGCGCTGGCCGCCGACGGCAACCTCGCCAGCATCCGCGCGCTGGCGCCGAAGACCGCCGCCGCCGTGGACGCCGCGGTGGCGCGGATTGGACACCGCGGGCCCGGGGACGCCGAGCTGGCCAGCCAGACGTTCGCCGACGACCCGGCGATGCTGCTGAGCGCCGCCGCCGCTGCCGCCGCGGCGCCCGCCGAGCCCGCCGCGCCGGCGACGCTGGCCGAGCGGCTGGCGGCCAACGCCCGCGGCTCTAAGGAGCTGGCCCACGACGCCACCATGCGGTTCACCCACGAGCTCCGAATGACGTTGCGCGCCTTGGGATCTCTGCGGGTGGAGGCGGATCTGATCGACGCCGTCGACGACGTGTACTACCTGACCTGCAACGAGCTGGTGACCATGCCCGGCGATGCCCGGCTGCGGATCAAGCGCCGCCGCACCGAGCGGGAGCGGTTGCAGGTGCAATGCCCACCCGAGGTCATCGACGGCCGGTGGACGCCGCCGCAGCACTGCGCCGAGGGATCGCCGGCCCAGCGCCCCGCGGGCTGACCCGTCAACCGAGCAGCTCGCCCAGCGGTGCGCCGGGATCACCGAGCCGGTCGGCGTCGATGGGCGCCCGGGACCGGATCAGGGCCTTGACGTCGTCGAGCACATCCCAGATGTTGACGTTCATCCCGGCCAGCACCCGGTCGTCGGCGTCGAGCCAGAACGCGACGAATTCGCGGGCTGCGACGTCGCCGCGGAACACCACCCGCTCGAACCGGGGCGCATGCCCGACGTACTCCATGCCCAGGTCGTACTGATCGGTGAAGAAGTAGGGCAGTTCGTCGTATTCGCCCGGCCTGCCCAGCATCCCGGCCACGGCGATCGCGGGCTGTTTGAGCGCGTTGGCCCAGTGCTCGGTGCGGATCCGGGTGCGCAGCAGCGGATGTTCGGCGGCGGCGATGTCGCCGACGGCGTAGATGTCGGGATCGCTGGTGCGCAACGACGCGTCGACCAGCACACCACCATCGGCCAGGGACAGCCCGGCCGCCTCGGCGAGTTCGATGTTGGGTCGGGCGCCGACGGCCACCAGCACCGCGTCCGCGGGGATCGCCGACCCGTCCGTGGTGCGCAGGCCGGTCGCCGAGCCGTCGGCCCGGGTGATCTCTCGCACCTGCGTCTCGAGCCGCAGATCCACGCCGTGCTCGCGATGCAGCGTGGCGAACACCTCGCCGACGGTTTCCCCCAGCGCCGCGGTCAGGGGTTGTCGGGCCGCCTCCACCACCGTGACCTCGACACCGCGCTGGCGCGCGGCCGCGGCCACTTCCAGCCCGATCCACCCCGCACCCACCACGGCCAGCGACTTCCCTTCGCCCAGAAAGGAATTCAACGCCACCGCGACTTCATACGTGCGCAGGTAATGCACGCCGGCGCAATCCGATCCCGGTATCGGCGGGCGCCGCGCGGCCGATCCGGTGGCCAGCAGCAGCTTGTCGTAGGCCACGGTGGTGCCGTCGGGGAGCCCGACGGTGTGGCCGGCGGCGTCCAGCGCGCACACCCGGGTGTTGAGCCGCAGGTCGACGTCGTTGTCCCGGTACCAGTCCGAGTTCTGCACGGTGAAGTCGGTCAGTGACTTCTTGCCGGCCAGAAACTCCTTGGACAGCGGCGGCCGTTCGTAGGGCAGGTGCTCCTCGTCGGCGAACACGATGATGCGCCCGTCGAAGTTGTTGTCCCGCAATGCTTCCACGGCTTTTGCCGCCGCAAGTCCGCCGCCGATGATGACGAAGCCGGTCGCGCTGGCCATGATGGGTTGCTCCGTTCTGTCGAAGTTTCAGCCTACTCGCGGGCGCTCAACCCACCAGCTCGCGCAGCGCGAGCGCGTTGCGTACCGCGTGGCCGCCCAGGTCGTTGTTGAAATACATCCACACGTCCTTTCCGTCACCGTCCCAGGCGGTGATCCGCTCGGCCCAGCACCGCAAGTCGTCGTCGGAGTACGAGCCGGCATAGTTGGCGGCCGGGTCCGGTCCGTGCATCCGGATGTAGACCAGGTCGGTCGTCGCACGCGGGATGCACGCCAGTCCAAGGCCGCTCGTCACCACGTACGCCGCACGGCGGCGCTCCAGCAGCGCATACACCGCGGGGTCGTTCCACGACGGGTGGCGCAGTTCGACGGCGACGCGGATGGACGCGGGCATGCGCTCCAAGAAGGAATCCAGGCGGGCGTCGTCGCGCTGCTGCTCGGGATGCAACTGCACCAGCAGCACGCCGCGCCGATCGCCCAGCAACTCCCAGCACCGCTCGAACCGTTCGATCCACGGTTCGGGGGAGGCCAGCCGGCGGTAGTGGGTGAGTCCGCGGTGCGCCTTGACCGACATGGTGAAGCCGTCCGGCAACTGCTCGCGCCACCCCGCGAACGTCGAATCCTTGGGCCAGCGGTAGAAACTGGCGTTCAACTCGACGGTGTCGAACACCTCGATGTAGCGGGCCAGCCGGCGCGCCGACGGCGTTCCCGGCGGGTACAGCACATCCGCCCAGTGGTCATACGACCACCCGGAGGTACCGATGCGCACGGTCACGGGGCGGTCAGCCGCTGACCTGCCGGCGCACGTCGTCGTCCAGCGACGCCCGCACCAGGGCGGCGGCCAGCCGCGCATTGGCTTGCGGCGCAAGGCTTCCCAGCTTGTCCGGCTCGGCGGGCAGCCCCAGTTTCTTGGCGGCTCCGGTGGCCCGGTCATCGAAGTAGGGCTGCACCCAGGTCCACACGTCCTGGACTTCGCGCAGAAAGATGTCGGCGCCGGTGTCGCCGATGCCCTTGAATTTCTTCAGCATCCGTTTCGCCGACGCCGTGTCGTGCTCGCTGCGAGCGGCCAGTTCGCGCAGATCACCGGAGTAGTCGTCGCGCACGCGCTCGGCCATGTCGGTGAGCCGGGTGGCCGAGCTCTCGTCGTAACGCACGTAGTGGGCGCGCCCGAACGCATCGATCATGGTCTGCCGATCCGCATCCAGCACGGCCTTGGGGGTTCGCAGACCCGCCTTGAACAGTTCGGCCGCCGCGCCCACGGCGATGGCCGCGTCGATCGGCTTGCTGGCCAGCATGCACAGCACCAGAAGCTGAAACAGCGGCATGGGCTTGTCGCTCAGCTTGATGCGCGCCTGCGCGGCGTACGTCTGGCCGGCGACGTCGAGCAGTCGTCGCACTCGCTGGTCGCGGTTGCTCATACCGGTTCGCGTACCCCCGGCGTGCGCGGGCAAACGGCGCCGCTACTTGGGCGGCAGGCTTTCGGCGTATCCGACGCCGCGGGCGACCCAACCCGCAAGCTGGCGTTTGGTCCGCACCCCGGCGGCGTCGACTCGTAACCAGCCGCGGGTTTCCCGCCCGGCCATCACCATCGGGCCGACATGGGCGCGCGCGGCGAGTTTGTCGGTGTCCTCGGGCGGCACCCGCACCAGCAGCCCGCCCTGGCCGCTGGCCGCCACCGACATGTTGCCGTTGAGCAGAAACGCCAGCCCGCCGAACATGCGCTTCTCCTCGATGCCCGGTTGACCGCCGAGCAGCTCGCGGATCCGGTTGGCCAGGTCCTCGTCGTAGGGCATGCGCCGACCTTAATGCCGGCCGCCGACACGGGCGTCGAGGTCAGTCCAGGTCCACCCGGATGGTCAGCAGGTCACTGCCCATCAGGCGCACCATCGCGCTGTTGAGGCGGGGCAGGTTGCCCAGCCGCTGCACGGGGTCGTCGTCCGGCAACAAGTGCGCGGTGCCGGTGCGCCAGCGGCCGCCGACCCGCACGCGGACGGCCGGATTGGCCTTGATGTTGCGCACATAGTCGGAGTGTTCGCCGTGTTCGGAAACCATCCAGAACTGGTTGTCCACCACGCGTCCGCCCACCGCGGTCCGCCGCGGCTTGCCGCTCTTGCGTCCGGTGGTTTCGAGCATGGTCATCGGCAATTGCCGGCCCACCGGGTTGACCAGCAGGCGTTGAACTCGGTGTACCACTCGCCGTTTGAGACTCACGCGGTCATTCAACCGCGACACCCGGCGTCACGCCAGCGTGGCGTTCGGCGCCGAGAGCCACGCCGGCGTGACGCTGGAGGCGCGGTCATGCCGCGGCGGCGGCCGGCGCGGTGACGGGTTCCAGCGCCTGCGCGACGATGTCGGCCACGTCGGTCATGGGCGTGACCGTCAGCGCCTCGAGCACCTCGGCAGGCACGTCATCGAGATCCGGCTCGTTGCGCGCCGGGATGAAAACCGTTGACAGCCCGGCACGTTGGGCCGCCAGCAGCTTTTGCTTCACGCCGCCGATCGGTAACACCCGACCGTTCAGCGTGACCTCGCCGGTCATGCCGACGTCGGAGCGCACCTGGCGTCCGGTGGCCATCGACACCAGAGCGGTCACCATCGTGACACCGGCCGACGGGCCGTCCTTGGGCACCGCCCCGGCGGGCACGTGCACGTGGATGCGCCGGTCCAGCGCCTTCGGGTCGACCCCGAGCGCGGCGGCGTGGGAGCGCACGTAGGACAGCGCGATCTGCGCCGACTCCTTCATCACGTCACCCAGCTGACCGGTCAGCTGCAACCCCGGCTCCCCGTCGGTCGCCCCGGCCTCGATGTAGAGCACATCGCCGCCCAGGCCGGTGACGGCCAGGCCGGTCGCCACCCCGGGCACCGCGGTGCGTTCGGCCGACTCGGGCGTGAACCGGGGCCGGCCCAGGTAGTCGACGAGATCGGGCTCGTCGATGGTGACCGGCCCAGGCTGCTCTGCCAGCTTGGTCGTCACCTTGCGCAGCGCCCTGGCCAGCAGCCGTTCGAACTGTCGCACGCCCGGCTCGCGGGTGTAGTCGGCGGCGATCTTGCGCAGCGCCGCATCGGTCACCGTCACCTCGTCCTCGGTCAGCGCCGCCCGCTCCCGCTGCCGGGGTAGCAGGTAGTCCCGGGCGATGGCGACCTTGTCGTCCTCGGTGTAGCCGTCGATGGTCACCAGCTCCATCCGGTCCAGCAGGGCCGACGGGATGTTCTCGACGACGTTGGCGGTGGCCAGGAACACCACGTCGGACAGGTCGAGGTCCAGATCCAGGTAGTGGTCGCGGAACGTGTGGTTCTGCGCCGGGTCGAGCACCTCGAGCAGCGCCGCGCTCGGGTCGCCCCGGTAGTCGGAGCCGACCTTGTCGATTTCGTCCAGCAGCACAACGGGATTCATCGATCCCGCCTCGCCGATCGCACGCACGATTCGGCCCGGCAGCGCCCCCGTAGGTGCGCCGGTGGCCACGGATCTCGGCCTCGTCGCGCACCCCGCCCAGGGCGACGCGCACGAACTTGCGGCCCAGCGCCCGCGCCACGCTCTCGCCCAGCGACGTCTTGCCGACGCCGGGCGGGCCGGCCAGCACCATCACCGCACCCGAGCCGCGGCCGCCGACCACCTGCAGCCCACGCTGGGCGCGGCGGGTGCGCACGGCCAGGTACTCGACGATGCGGTCCTTGACGTCGTCGAGGCCGTGGTGGTCGGCGTCCAGGATGTCCCGGGCCGCCTTCAGGTCGGTGGAGTCGTCGGTGCGCACGTTCCACGGCAGCTCCAGCACGGTGTCCAGCCAGGTGCGGATCCAGCCGGATTCCGGGCTCTGGTCGCTGGCGCGTTCCAGCTTGCCGACCTCGCGCAGCGCGGCCTCGCGGACCTTCTCGGGCAGGTCGGCGGCCTCGACGCGGGCCCGGTACTCATCGGACCCGTCCGGTTCGCCCTCGCCCAGCTCCTTGCGGATCGCGGCCAGCTGCTGGCGCAGCAGGAATTCCTTCTGCGTCTTCTCCATGCCCTCGCGCACGTCCTCGGCGATCTTGTCGCTGACCTCGACCTCGGCCAGATGCGAGCTGGTCCAGTCGATCAGCACCCGCAGCCGCTCGGCCACATCGACCGTTTCCAGCAGCTGGCGCTTCTGCGCGCTGGTCAGGTAGGACGCGTAGCCGGAGGTGTCGGCCAGCGCCGACGGGTCGGTCAGCCGGTTGACGTAGTCGATGATCTCCCAGGCCTCGCGGCGTTGCAGCATGGCCAGCAGCAGCTTCTTGTACTCCGCGGCCAGCGTCTTGATCTCGTCGGTGATCGCGGCGTCGGGGACCGGGGTCGCCTGCACCCACAGCGCCGCGCCGGGCCCGGACGCGCCGGCCCCGATCTGGGCCCGGCGCTCGCCGCGCACCACCGCGGCGGTGCCGCCCCCGGCGATGCGCCCGACCTGCACGATCTTGGCGATCACGCCGTGCGACGGGTAGCGGTCCTCGAGCCGGGGGGCGATCAGCAGCTGACCGGATTCGCTCGCCTGAGCGGCGTCGATCGCCGCGCGGGCCGCGTCGTCCAGCGCGATCGGCACCACCATCCCGGGCAACACGATGGTGTCGGTGACGAACAGCACCGGCACCGAGTAGGCCTCAGCCATCAAATCCTCCAAAAGTTGAGTCTGATGCGCTTAACCCAGCCCGGCGCCGGTTTGTTCCCGGACGGTTTCGCTACCAGCGTCACGCCCGCGCACCGGCGGCCGGCGAGCGTCACGCCGGCGTCACTGGCGGCTCGACGGGCGGCAGCGGCGCCAGCCGCCGCAGCTGCGTCACATGCCGCGGCGACAGCTCCTCGAGACAGGTGACGCCCAGCAGCCGCATCGTCCGGATCACGCCTTCGGCCAGGATCTCGATCGCCCGGGTCACGCCGGCCTCACCCCCGGCCATCAGCCCGTACAGATAGGCCCTCCCGACCAGGGTGCAGCGGGCCCCCAGCGCGATCGCCGCGACGATGTCGGCGCCCGACATGATCCCGGTGTCCAGCAGGATCTCGGTGTGCTTGCCCAGCTCGCGCGCCACGGTGGGCAGCAGGTGGAACGGCACCGGGGCCCGATCCAGTTGGCGCCCACCATGATTCGACAACACGATGCCGTCGGCGCCGCGGTCGACGACGGCGCGGGCGTCGTCCAGCGTCTGAATCCCCTTCACCACCAGCTTTCCCGGCCACCGCGCCTTGATCCACTCCAGGTCGTCGAAGGTGAGGCTGGGGTCGAACATGGTGCTCAGATACTCGGCGACGGTGCCGGGCCAGCGATCCAGCGACGCGAACGCCAGCGGCTCGGTGGTCAACAGGTCGAACCACCATTTCGGGTGCGGCACCGCGTCCAGCACGGTGCGCAGCGTCAGCGTCGGCGGGATCGTCATGCCGTTGCGGTTGTCCCGCAGCCGCGCCCCGGACACCGGGACGTCGACGGTAGCCAGCAGGGTGTCGAAACCTGCGTCGGCGGCCCGGCGCACCAGCGCCATCGAGCGTTCCCGGTCTTTCCACATGTACAGCTGAAACCACTTGCGCGACTGGGGAACTGCGGCCGCCAGGTCCTCGATCGCGCAGGTGCCCAGGGTGGACAGCGAGAACGGGATGCCCGCCCGCGCCGCCGCCCGCGCACCGGCGATCTCGCCCTCGGTGTGCATCAGCCGGGTGAAGCCGGTCGGGGCGATCCCGAACGGCAGCGCCACCGGCCCGCCCAGCACATCCCATCCCGCGGTCACGGTGCTGACGTCACGCAGGATCGTCGGGTGAAACTCGATGTCGCGGAAGGCTTGTCGGGCGCGCTGGATGGACAGCTCGTCCTCGGCGGCGCCGTCGGTGTAGTCGAAGGCCGCCTTCGGGGTGCGGCGTTTGGCGATGCGGCGCAGGTCCTCGATGGTGTGGGCGGATCGCAGGCGGCGTTTGGTCGCGTTGAACTCGGGCCGCTTGAACTGCATCAGTGGCGCGAGGTCGCGCACCCTGGGCACTCGCCGTTGGACTCCCACATGTGCCACCGTAGTCATATGGACTCGGCCGCCGACCCGTTCGATCTCAAACGCTTCGTGGACGCCCAGGAGCCGGTCTACGCCGACGTCGTCGACGAGTTGCGTGCCGGGCGAAAACGCAGCCATTGGATGTGGTTCGTCTTTCCGCAGCTGCGCGGCCTGGGTGGCAGCGCGATGGCGGACCGGTACGGCATCTCGTCGCTGCCGGAGGCCCGCGCCTACCTGCGCCACGAGCTGCTCGGGCCGCGTCTGCACGAATGCGCCCGACTGGTCGAGCGGGTGCAGGGCCGATCCGTCGGGCAGATCTTCGGCTCGCCCGACGACCTGAAGCTGTGCTCGTCGATGACGCTGTTCGCGCACGCGACCGACGACAACGCTGACTTCCTGGCGGTCCTGCAGAAGTACTACGACGGCCGGCAGGACCCGGTGACGCTGGCCCGCCTGGCGGACTCCTAGATCGGGCTCAGGATCCGCCAGCCCTGCGGCTCGACGACCACCGTGTCGAGCACCTCCGGCGGTGGGGCCGCCGAGCCGCCGATCACCCGCCCGCGCCGGCCGCCCAGCTCGTCGAGCGAAACCCGCAGGGGCTCATCGCCGATGTTGAGCACGATCAACAGGGCCTCATCGCCGCTGCGGGTCTCGTACACGTAGTGCCGGTTTTGCAGCAGCAGCGCGGTGGTGGTGGCCGCGTGCAGCCAGGGATGGCGGCGGCGCAGCCCGATCAGGTACTGGTGCAGCCTCCACACCTCGGTGCCGAAGTCATCCAATGGTATTGGGGGAGAGCCGAACTCGGGCCGTACCGCGTCGTCGCCGCCGAACCGTTCCTCCTTGACCCCGCGAAAGCCGAGCTCGTCGCCGGCGTACACGCTGGGCACCCCGCCGACCGTCAGCAGCAGCACCAGGGCGTGCGCCAGGTGCGCGGGGTTGTTCAGCTGGCTGGCGATCCGGGTGACGTCGTGGTTGCCGATGAAGGTCAGCGGCGAGAACCGGCCCAGAAATGCGTTGTGCCGCTGCAGCGCCCAGTCCAGTTCATAGAAGTTGCCGTCGTTGAGGCTGCTCCAGATCGCCTTCCACAGCTCGTACTGGGTGGCCGAGTCGAAGCCGGCGGCCCGCACCACCGCGGCGTAGTCGCCGTGGATCAATTCGCCGACGAACCAGGCCTGCGGGTAGCGGTCGCGCACCCGGGGCAGGGTGGCCGCCCAAAACGTTTCCGGCACAGCGTAAGCCGCGTCCAGCCGCCAGCCGTCGGCGCCGCGTCCCAGCCAGTGCGCCATGACGTCGACGGTGTGGTCGACGACCTCGGGATTGTCGTGGTTGAGGGTGATCAGGCCGTCGTGGCCCTCGAAGGTGTGAAAACGCCCGCGACTACCACGAAACCAGCGGGCGGCGGCGTGATCGTCAGAGTCGATGGCGGCGCGATACCGCGGGAAATCCACACCGACGTGGTTGAACACGCCGTCGAGCAGCACCCGCAGGCCGCGCCGGTGCGCTTGCGCGATGAGGTGGTCGAAGTCGGCGTCGTCGCCGAGCCGGGGATCGATGCGGTAGTGGTCGGTGGTGTCGTAGCCATGGGTGTGCGAGGTGAAGATCGGGCCCAGCGCGATGCCGGAGGCGCCGAGTTCGATCGCGTGGTCGAACCAGTCGACGAGCCGCCGCAACCGGTGTTGTTCCGGTTGCGGCGGCTCGCTGGACTGCGGTAGCGGGTACGCGCCGACGAACCCCAGCGGGTAGACCTGCCACCAGATGACGTGCTGGACCCAGTCGGGTCCGGTCACGACACTGGCCACGACGGCACGGTCAGCCGGCGGTCGCCAGCGTCTGGGAGGCGACGATCGCTTGGGCGACACCGGAAATGATCGCGGCGGCCTTGAGCGCCTCCTGGATGGTCTCCCGGCTGACGCCGGCCTCGCGCAGCGTGTGCTCGTGCGAGGCCACGCAGTCCGGGCATCCGTTGATGGCCGAAACGGCGAAGCACCACAGCTCGAAGTTCGCCTTCTCCACGCCGGGATTGCCGATGATGTTCATCCGCAATCCCGCACGCAGGTCGTCGTACTTGCCGTCCAAGAAGCCGCGGCCCCGGTAGAACACGTTGTTCATCGCCATCACCGATGCGGCGCCCAGCGCCGCGTGGTACGCCTCGGCGGACAGGGTGTCGGCCGCCTCGGCGCCAATCTCGGTGAGCACCTGCGTGTTTCGGGTCGCCGCGGCGCTGGCCAACAGCGTGCCCCAGAGCTGCTCCTCGTTGAGCTCGGTGGTGCGCGTGATCGAGCCCAGGTTCAGCTTGAGATCCTTGGCGTACTCCGGCAGTGCTTCCTTGAGATTCTCGACGCTCATCTCGCCTCCTGATCAGGCTTGTACCCAGCCGGGCCCGAATTAAGCAGAGGCCTTGAGCAGTTCGGTGGCGTTCAGCGTCGGGTCACCCTTGCGCCAGTTGCACGCGCACAGCTCGTCGGACTGCAGCGCGTCCAGCACCCGCAGTACTTCCTCGACGTTGCGGCCCACCGAACCCGCGGTGACCGAGACGAACTGGATCTCGTTGTTCGGGTCGACGATGAAGGTGGCCCGGTCGGCCACGCCGTCGGCGTTGAGAACACCCGTGGCCAGGCTCAGTTCGCGCTTGATGTCCGAGAGCATCGGGAACGGCAGGTTCTTGAGGTCCTCGTGCTGGGCGCGCCAGTTGAAGTGGACGAACTCGCTGTCGATCGAGACGCCGAGCACCTGGGCGTCGCGGTCCTCGAACTCGTCGTTGAGCTTGCCGAAGGTGGCGATCTCGGTGGGGCAGACGAAGGTGAAGTCCTTGGGCCAGAAGAACACCACGCGCCACTTGCCGGCGTGGTCCTCGCTGGTGATGGTGGTGAAGTAGTCACCGGGCTGCTTGGCGTCGACCTTGGACAGGTCGCCCGCGATCAACGCGGTCAGCTCGTAGGCGGGGAACTGGTCGCCGATGGTCAGCAGAGGCATGTCGCTCCTATCTGGATCTACTTATCTGGATCAACTCAAGATTAGCTTTCGTCCACCATGTTGCCGCGTACCCTCAATGAAGTAAAGGTGATATTTCCCACTACACTTATAGGTATGCCCGATAAGACTTATCAGCCCACGATCGCCGGTCTGCGCGCCTTCGTCGCGGTCGCCGAGAAGCGCCAATTCAGCGGTGCCGCAACGGCTTTGGGAGTCAGCCAGTCGACGCTGTCGCAGGCGTTGGCGGCGCTGGAGGCGGGGCTGGGCACGCAGTTGGTGGAGCGCTCCACCCGGCGTGTCTTCTTGACACCCCAGGGCGCCGAGCTGCTGCCGCACGCCCAGGCCGTGGTCGAGGCGGCCGACGCCTTCACCGCGGCGGCGGCGGGTTCGGCGGACCCGTTGCGGGCCGGCATGCGGCTGGGGCTGATCCCCACGGTGGCGCCCTACGTGCTGCCGACCGTGCTGGCCGGAATCGCCGAACGGCGGCCCGGCCTGACCCTGCGGGTCACCGAGGACCAGACCGAACGGCTGCTGGCGGTGCTGCGCGAGGGCGCGCTCGACGCGGCGCTGATCGCGCTGCCCGCCGAGACGGCGGGCGTCACCGCGATCCCGATCTACGACGAGGATTTCGTGCTCGCGCTTCCGCCGGGCCACCCGCTGGCGGGCAAGCGCCGGGTGCCGGCGACGGCGCTGGCCGACCTGCCGCTGCTGCTGCTGGACGAGGGGCACTGCCTGCGCGACCAGGCGCTGGACGTCTGCCACAAGGCGGGTGTGCGGGCGGAGCTGGCCAACACCCGGGCCGCCTCGCTGGCCACCGCGGTGCAGTGCGTGACCGGCGGCCTGGGGGTGACGCTCATCCCACAGAGCGCGGTCCCGGTGGAGGCGTCGCGCAGCCGGCTGGGCCTGGCCCAGTTCGCCGCGCCGCGCCCGGGCCGGCGCATCGGTCTGGTGTTCCGCTCGTCGAGCGGGCGCGACGACTCCTACCGCGAGCTGGCCGGGCTGATCGGCGAGCTGATCAGCAGCCAGCACCAGGTACGGCTGGTGAAGTAACCCTGCCGGCGGCCCGGCGCGGGTAGGTTTCGGCTCATGGAAAAAGTGATCGCCGTGCTTATGCGTGCCGATTCGGAGGAGGACTGGTGCGCCCGCCAGCGCGGCGTGGTCGCCGATGCGCTGCTCGAGTTGGGCCTGCCCGGGCTGGCGGTCAATGTCCGCGACGATGCGGTACGCCGGTCGTTGATGACGTTGACCACGCTGGACCCGCCGGTGGCCGCGGTGGTCAGCATGTGGACCCAGCAGTGCTACGGCGAGCAAGTGGCGGCCGCGCTGCGCCTGCTCGCCGCCGAGTGCGAGCAGCTGGCCGCCTATCTGGTGACCGAGTCGGTGCCGCTGCCGGCGCCGCAAACCGAACCAGCCTCTCGCACACCGGGTTTGGCCAACATCGCGTTACTGCGCCGGCCGGCCGGCATGGACCAGGAGACCTGGCTGACCCGCTGGCAGCGCGACCACACCCCGGTGGCCATCGAGACCCAATCGACGTTCGGCTACACCCAGAACTGGGTGGTGCGCACCCTCACCCCGGGCGCACCGGAGATCGCCGGCATCGTCGAGGAATTGTTCCCCGCCGAGGCGATCACCGATCTGCAGGCGTTCTTCGGGGCGGCCGACGAACAGGACCTGCAGCACCGGCTGGGCCGAATGGTGGCCAGCACCACGGCTTTTGGCGCCAACGAGAACATCGACACGGTGCCGACCAGCCGCTACGTCGTCAAGACACCGTTCGCGCAATGAGGTACCGGAGATGACCACACTCGACGACGCCGTCGCCCTGGCCGCCGCGGAAAACGGTCTGGCGGTGATATCCACCGTCCGCGCCGACCAGACCGTGCAGGCCTCGCTGGTCAACGTCGGCCGGTTGGCGCACCCGGCGAACGGTCAACCGGTGCTGGGCTTTACCACCTACGGCAAGGTCAAACGGGCCAACCTGCGGGCCCGGCCGCAGCTGGGCGTCACCTTCCGCAACGGCTGGCAGTGGGCGACCGTCGAGGGCCGCGCCGAATTGGTCGGCCCGGACGACGCCCAGCCGTGGCTGACCGACGCCGACCGGCTGCGACTGCTGCTGCGCGAAGTGTTCACCGCCGCCGGCGGCAGTCACGACGACTGGGACGAGTACGACCGGGTGATGGCCCGGGAGCGGCGGGCCGTCGTGCTGATCGCCCCGACCCGCGTCTACAGCAACGGCTGACCTAAGCTGCTGGCGTGACGCTGCAGATCGACGACGACAAGCGGGTACGCACCCTCACGCTGAACCGCCCGGAGGCGCTGAACGCGTTCAACGAAGCCCTCTACGACGCCACCGCCGAGGCGTTGCTGGCCGCGGCCGAGGATCCCGAGGTGGCGGTCGTGCTGCTGACCGGGGCGGGACGCGGGTTCAGCGCCGGCACCGACCTGGCCGAGATGCAGGCCCGCATCACCGACCCGGACTTCACCCCGGGCAAGCATGGCTTCATCGGACTCATCAACGCGCTCAGCGCATTTCCCAAGCCGCTGATCTGCGCGGTGAACGGCGTCGGCGTGGGGATCGGTGCCACCATCCTGGGCTACGCCGATCTGGCGTTCATGTCGTCGACGGCCCGGCTGAAGTGCCCGTTCACCAGCCTGGGGGTGGCCCCCGAGGCGGCCTCGTCCTACCTGCTGCCACAACTGGTCGGCCGGCAGAACGCCGCCTGGCTGTTGATGTCCTCGGAATGGGTCGACGCCGACGAGGCGCTGCGGATGGGCCTGGTCTGGCGGGTCTGCGCGCCCGACGAGCTGCTGCCGCAGGCCCGTCATCACGCGGAAATCCTTGCCTCCCGCCCGATTTCGAGTTTGATGGCGGTCAAGCACACGATGATGGAACCGGTCCGGCCGCAGATCGCGGCGGCCACCGCGCGGGAGAACGCGCACTTCGCGGAGCTGATGGGCGCCCAGGCCAACGCGGCCGCGCTGGCCGACTTCAACAAGCGCTGAGCGGCAGGCACCAAGCAAACAGCACTAAGCGGCCCAGCTGAGGCGGGGGAGCGGCCTCAGACCGACGGGGCGGTCTCCAGCTTCGCCGAAGCGGCCAGAATCGCCCGCAGCGTGCGCCGGCACCGGCCGCAGTCGCCGCCGGCCCCGCACGCCGCGGCGATCTCCTTGGAGGTGGTGGCGCCCCGCGCCACGACCTCGGACACGGTCTGGTTGGTGGCCCCGACACAAAGGCACACGTACATCAGCGCACCCCTCGCACGTAGGCATCCCCTTCGTCGAACGCTCGGACGGGCGACGCCGCGCCGCCTCGGCCGGTGGCCGCCGGGGGCGTCGATCGCCCACGCGAAACCACCGGACACAGCTGCCGCATATCCCGCCGCATATTAGTGGAGTCTAACCTAAGTCAGTTAGTGGAGTCTAAACCTAACAAGAAGCGATCTAGCTCACCCGTAACACGCACTGAGCGCAGCCAAACCTTGCTGGAAGATTCGCTGTGGCCGTGGCAAAGTGCTGCTACAGCCCAGGTTCGTGCGCTCCAGCCCGGCGCACCGACCGCGGCCGAACAGCCAGCCGCTCACACCGTAGGAGTGAAAATGCAAGGGGATCCGGAAGTTTTGCGTCTGCTCAACGAGCAGCTGACCAGCGAACTCACCGCGATCAACCAATACTTCCTGCACTCCAAGATGCAGGACAACTGGGGGTTCACCGAGTTAGCTGAGCACACCCGGGCCGAGTCCTTCGACGAGATGCGCCACGCCGAGGCGATCACCGACCGCATCCTGCTGCTCGACGGGTTGCCGAACTATCAGCGCCTGTTCTCGCTGCGCATCGGCCAGACGCTGCGCGAGCAGTTCGAGGCCGACCTGGCCATCGAATACGAGGTGATGGACCGGCTCAAGCCGGCCATCATCCTGTGCCGGGAGAAGCAGGACTCCACCACCGCCACGCTTTTCGAGCAGATCGTCGCCGACGAGGAAAAGCACATCGACTACCTGGAGACGCAGCTGGAGTTGATGGACAAGCTGGGCGTGGAGCTCTACTCGGCGCAGTGCGTGTCGCGGCCACCGAGCTGATGCCGGAGCGGCACGGCACGCCCTCGGGGTCAGCGGGCTGACAAATCCACGCCGACAGCTGGGTACTCATAGCCGACGCCGACGCGACGGAAGGCAGCCATGACGACCCCGAGAGCAGCAGTGAATGCACCGGCCCGCGCCGATACCGGATCCGGCGGCGAGCGGATCAGCCTGCAGCGGCGCAACCTGATCTTCGTCGCGATCGTGCTCGGCATGCTGCTCGCGGCGTTGGACCAGACCATCGTGGCGACCGCGCTGCCGACCATCGTCGCCAACCTGGGCGATGCCGGCCATCAGTCCTGGGTCGTGACCAGCTATTTGCTCGCCTCGACCATTGTCACCGCGCTGGTGGGCAAGCTCGGCGATCTGTACGGCCGCAAGCGCGTCTTCCAGGCCGCCGTCCTGTTCTTCGTGGCCGGCTCGGTCCTGTGCGGACTGGCCCAGTCGATGGCCATGTTGGTGGGAGCGCGTGCGCTGCAGGGCATCGGCGGCGGCGGGATCACCGTCACCGCCAGCGCGCTGATCGGTGAGGTCGTTCCGCTGCGGGAGCGGGGCCGGTACCAGGGCATCCTCGGGGCGGTGTTCGGCGTCACCACGGTCATCGGCCCGCTGTTGGGCGGCTATTTCACCGATTACCTGAGCTGGCGCTGGGCGTTCTGGGTGAACGTGCCGGTCTCGGTGATCGTCATTTTCGTTGCCGCCGCGGCGATTCCCGCGCTGGCCGCGTCGGCCAAACCGGTGATCGACTACGCCGGAATCGTTTTCGTCGGCCTGGGCGCCGCCGGCCTGACGCTGGCCACCAGCTGGGGCGGCAGCCGCTATCCGTGGGGCTCGCCGACGATCATCGGCCTGTTCGCCGCCGCCGCGGTGGCGCTCGGCGTTTTCGTGGTGGTGGAACGCCGCGCCGCCGAGCCCATTCTGCCGGTCCGCTTGTTCGCCAGCCCGGTGTTCACCGTGTGCTGCGTGCTGTCCTTCGTGGTGGGTTTCGCCATGTTGGGCGCGATGACGTTCCTGCCCACCTACATGCAATACGTCGACGGGGTCTCGGCCACCACGTCGGGGTTGCGCACCCTGCCCATGGTGGTGGGCATGCTGTTCACCTCGACCGGCAGCGGCACCATCGTCGGGCGCACCGGCCGGTACAAGATCTTCCCCGTGGCCGGCACCGCGTTGATGGCGTTGGCGTTCCTGCTGATGTCGCGGATGCAGCCGTCGACCTCGGCGGTGATCCAGTCGCTGTATCTGTTCATCCTGGGCGCCGGCATCGGGCTGTCCATGCAGGTGCTGATCCTGATCGTGCAGAACACGTCGGACTTCGAAGATCTCGGCGTCGCCACGTCCGGGGTGACGTTCTTTCGGACCATCGGAAGTTCCTTCGGCGCAGCGATATTCGGCTCGTTGTTCGTGAACTTCCTGAACCGCCGGATCGGTCCGGCGCTGGCGGCCAGCGGCGCGCCGCCCGGCGCGGTCAGCTCGCCGGGCGCCCTACACCGCCAGCCTCATGAGGTGGCCGCGCCCATCGTGGCGGCCTATGCCGAATCGCTCACCGAGGTGTTCTTCTGGGCGGCCCCGGTCGCACTGGTGGGTTTCGTGCTGGCGCTGTTCCTGCGCGAAATCCCGCTGCGCGACATCCACGACAGCACAGTCGATCTCGGTGACGCATTCGGCATGCCGACCACCGAGACACCCGACCAGATGCTGGAGAACGCGATCGCCCGGATGTTGCGCGGCGAGACCGGGATGCGGTTGCGCAGCATCGCGATGCGACCCGATTGCCGGCTCGACGTCGCCGGGTTGTGGGGAGTGTTGCGCATCAACCGCTACACCCAGATGTACGGGACCGCGCGACTCACCGACATGGCGGAGTATCTGCGGATTCCGTTCGAGGTGCTCGAGCCGACCTTCTCGCGCCTGGTCACCGCCGGTTACGCGGGCAGCGACGGCGACCGGCTGTGGCTCACGCCGGCCGGGGCCCAGCAGGTCGGCTACGTGCATTCGCTGCTGTTGGCCTGGCTGGTCGACAAACTCGGGCGGTCGCCCGGCTTCGAGGGGCGCCCGGACCGCCAAGCGGTGCAGGCCGCCCTGGAACGCGTTGCGTATCGCGTTCTCGCCCAACGTGATTGGCATGACGCGCAGCCGACCGCGGCGATCACGGCGGCGGCCCGCTAGCCGGGCCGAGCACTCGTCGCCGGCGGCCGGCGAACCCGGGCGTACCATCACGCCATGAGCCGAATCGGAACATTTGCTGACGACGACCTGGCCGGCTGGTTCGTGAAATCTCCGGACATCGGCGCCGCGCTGGGCGCGTTCAGCCAGGCGGTCTACACCAAGAACCGGTTGCCGTTGCGCACCCGGGAGCTGGCCCGCGCCGTGATCGCCCACCGCAACGAGTGCGTCGTGTGCGTCAACACCCGCGACGAGGACGGCCCGGCGGCGGGCGTCGACGAGGAGCTGTACGACCACGTCCATGAGTGGCGCACCTGGCCCGGCTACAGCGAACAGGAGCGGCTGGCAGCCGAATTCGCGGACCGCTTCGCGACCGATCACACCGGTCTGCGCGACGACGAAGACTTTTGGAGCCGCTGCGCCGAGCACTTCTCCGACGAGTTGCTCGCCGATCTGGCCCTGTCCTGCGCGCTGTGGGTCGGCATGGGCCGGGTGCTGCGGACCCTCGACATCGGGCAGGCCTGCAAGCTGACCATCCCCAGCCGCGGATAGCCCGGCGTGCGACGCCGACGGGGAAGGCGCCGATGAAGATCCGCTTCGGCGTCGGGCTGGGCGCCGACAACGCCCCCGCCGAGTTGGGCGCCATCGTCGACCATCTCGAGTCGACCGGGGTGGATTCGCTGTGGTTCTCCGAGCTGGTGTACTCCCCGGCGGTCGATCCGGTGGTCGGGATGGCGTTTGCGCTGGCGCGGACGCACCGGTTGAAGGTGGGCACGTCGGTCGCCGTGCTGCCGGGGCGGCACCCGGTGCTGGTGGCCAAGCAGTTGGCGTCGCTGGCGGCGGTCGCGCCCAAGCGGGTCCTTCCGGTGTTCGGGCTGCGCTCGGCGATTCCGGCCGAACGCGAGGTGTTCGTGGTTCCCGACGGCGAGCGGGCGGCGGTGTTCGACGAGTCGCTGCGGCTGCTGCGCGCGGCGCTGGTGGAGGATTCGGCGACGTTCACCGGGCGGTATTTCAGCGTGACCGGTGCGGCGGTCACGCCCAAACCCGCACCGCCATTGGATATTTGGCTGGGCGGTTCGGCGCCCGCGGCGTTGCGGCGGATCGGTGCGCTGGCCGACGGTTGGCTGGGCAGCTTCCTCACCCCGGCGGAGGCCCGGGCCGGGCGCGAGGCGATCGAGCGGGCCGCGGCGGCCGCCGGACGGCACATCGAACCCGACCACTTCGGGATCTCGCTGGCCGTCGCCGACGGCGAACTGCCGCCGCCGGCGATCGCGGCGGTGCGGCGCCGCCGCCCCGACCTGGACCCCGACGAACTGATCGCGAGCGGATGGGATCAGCTGCACCGCAAACTCGACGCCTACCTCGATGCGGGACTGACGAAATTCGTCATCCGGCCGGCGGGCACGGCGCCGTTGGACGGCTTTCTCGATCGGTTCGTCACCGAGTTGGTCGGCCGCCAGAACTGAAATCGCGGGCGCCGCGCCCGCGACCCTGCACAATGACTGCCATGACCGGACACCGCTTGCCGCCGCGGCGATCGCCCAGCTGGAGGCCGAGGGCGTCGACACCGTGATCGGGACGGTCGTCAATCCCGCCGGGCTCACCCTGGCCAAGACGGTTCCGATCCGGCGGACGAACACCTTCG
>Ga0164242_10000493_pt1 | contig 47370 bp, 43 predicted proteins | sample OricomgcompostMG_FD_108783 | JGI IMG/M metagenome (GOLD analysis project Ga0164242, IMG submission 108783) | Miracle-Growth compost microbial communities from Emeryville, California, USA - Original compost - Miracle growth compost (MG) ... | reverse complement strand
GGTGGGCCGTGTGGGACTCGAACCCACAACCTACGGATTAAAAGTCCGCAGCTCTGCCAATTGAGCTAACGGCCCTACGCGAAAGGCTAGTGGGGCGCTGTGTCGCGCGTGGGCACGCGGGAAGATGTCAGAGCAACAAGGCATCAGAGGACGGGGCGCAGACGGATCTTCGCGACGAAGGTGTCACAGGTCGCTGCGTTCATCGGTCGATGGGCGCTGCGGATCAGCCTGCCGATCATGGGTGCCGCGACGATGCTCTCGCTGTTTCCCTACCATGCCACCCTTCAGGGCGCGCAGTTCCGCGTGCAAGGCAGCATCCTCACCGACCGCAACATCAGCGCGAACACCACCGTCGGCAGCTGGATCTTTCCGCACTTCAATGCGCTGCCCATCGGGGTCCACATCAGCCCGGTCGACGTCGACCTCGTCAAGATCGCGGACGCGGCCGCACCCAATCCGAAGCACTACGCCAACGGGCTACGGATAGACCTGCACCATCAGATTGGCCGCATCGCGGTCTGGCTGGCCGGCGAGGTGCTGGTCGGGATCATCCTGGGGCTGGCCATCGCGGTCGCGATCAACCTCGCGATCCGTCACGTGCGTCGCCAACCGTTGCGACCGGACGAGCTCACCCACCGGCTCTATCAGGCGATGGGGGTGGTCGCCACACTCATCGTCGTCATCGGCGTGGGGATCGTCACCTACCGGCCGAGCTGGCCGCGTGACTCCCGGCTCAACGGCACGCTCGCGAGCCTTCAGCTCTTCCCGCACCAGCTGAACTCGTACTACAACCAACACGCCAAGGCACTCGACGTGTTCAGCGCCGTTGCCGCCATCCAGGCGGGACTGCAGGAGCGGATCGCGCACACGTCGGTCGACCCGACCGCCTTCCGCATCATGTACATCTCGGACATGCACCTGGCCAGCACGTATCCCCTCGTGCAGCAGTACGCGAAGGACTTCGACGTCAGCCTGATCGTCAACACCGGCGACGAGTCGGAGTTCGGCACCAAGGCGGAGATGACCCCCGGCTATCTTGACCAGCTGCGCGCTGTCACCAAGGTGACACCCATGATCTGGCTGGCGGGCAACCACGACTCGCCGGCGACGGTCAAGGTGATGCGATCGATCCCCGGCGTGATGGTGCTCGGCACCAAGCAGCGCCTCCCCGACGGCAGCTACTCCGTCACCGCGCAGCAGCTCGCTGCGTACGGCCTGACGATCGCCGCGCTCCCCGATCCGAGGGTGTACGGCGCGCCCGGCGCCGACGGCTCCAATGACACCTCGGTCGTCGCCGGCCTCGAACGGAGCACGGCCGACCAGGCAGTCAAGGCCGTCCCGGAGACGAGCAGCTTCGACATCTTCGCAACCCACGAGCCGGTCGCGATGACGCAGCTTGCGCACGACCTTTCCGGCCAGATCCGCCAGACCAACGCCGGGCATCTGCACGCGCAGAACACAGCAGGCGTGCAGAGCGGGTCGCGCATCACCCTTGTCGAAGGATCGACTGGTGCCGGCGGCCTGGACAACCTCAACCGCGGCACCCCCGCGCCACCGATCGAGTTCTCGATCGAGTCGGTGGCGGCGAACTGCCAGTTCACCGAGGTGGTCAGATTCCAGATCCGCGGCGCGGCGCCGACCACGATCGGTCCTGCATCGCCCGGATCGCCGCAGGTAACAGCAGCCACACGCTACTTCTCACCCCAGCAGGTCAGCCCGGATCGGCATTGCGGCACCGAGCTGGGCATCACCAGCCCGACACCTGTTTCGCCGTGACGATCGGGCGAGCCTCAGCCGATCCCAAGCATCGCCAGCGCCGCCGTCGTCTTGTCCTTGTGCTTCACCTGCAGGTAGATCGCGACACCGACCGCGATGACGATGATCGCGCCGATCACGGCGAGCGCGATCTTCACCTTGCTGTACGGGCGGTCTCCGACGACCTCGGCGGTGTTCGCGTTGACCAGCACCTGGTAGGTCTTGCCGGCATAGACGTACGACGCGATCCAGATCGGCAGCAACAGCAGCTTGAACATCAGCGCGGCGTACTGCACCGACATCGTCGCAACCCGCTGCTCGTCGCCGCCGATGTCACGACGGCAGTCGTCGCGAATGACGTCTTCCATCTTTCCCTTCGCGGTGACCAAACCGGTGTCGGGATCGACGTCGTAGCGCACAGCCGTGTAGCCGGCCAGGTACTCCGGGTCGAAGGGCTGCGCCTGTGCGAGCGTCCAGGGACCCATCTTGTCGAGCTTCTCCTGCTCGAGGATGCTGCTCGCCGGCACGACCACGTCATCGAACGCCCGCGACACGTTGCCCGACGCGGGCCACCACCGCGTGTGCTGCACCTGGTGGGTCTCGGTGCGGCCGTTCACCGTCCGGGTCTCGGTCGTGTAGTAGTGCTCGCCGCGCTCGCCGGTATAGAAGGTCGCCGTCTGCGCGTCGTAGGTCCAGTGCGGAACGTACGTGCCCTTGATGGCCTCCGTCGAGCCGACCTTCTTCAACGCGTTGGGCGCAAACCACCGCGTCTTCACCCACTTGCCGAACGCGGCGTTCGCGTCCTTCTTGACGATGCCGAACGGGAGCACGGCCTCGGGCGCGATGAGGCCTTCCGGATTGCTCAGCGCCAACAGCACGCCACCACAGAACTGGCACGCGCCGGACAGCTCGTCCGTCTCGGTCGTGGCTCCGCAGCCCTGACACTTCAGCACCTGCTTGCCGACGGTCGCGACCCGCTTCTCCGGACGCGACGCCCACTCGTCGTAGGAGTGCTCATCGATCGTGTCGGTGGTCTCGATCGCCTGCTCAGCACCACAGGCCTGGCACTTCAGCATCGTCGTGCCGGGCTCGTAGGTCATCTGCGATCCGCACGACTTGCAAGCGACCGAGAGCAGCGCGGCGACACCATCCGCACCGGTCACCAGCGGCGGGGGCGCCTGCGGTGCCGCCATCTGCGGTGCAACCTGCGGCGGCGGCATGCCCGGCGGCGGGGGTGGCGGTACCTCGCCCGCCGGGAACGGCGGCGGTACGTCGCCGGTAGGCAGCGACGGCGGCTCGGTCATCGCGAGCATCTCCCCTGTTGCAACGTCAGGCCGGCGGCGGCGGTGGTGGTGCAGTGGGCGGCAGCGGCGGTGGGGAGGCCGGGAAGGCGGCATTGACCTCGGCCACGTCGCCGGCCCGGGTCCACTCAGCCATCCCCTCGCGCCACACCAGGGTGTCGCGAGTGAGCTCGCCGCTGGCGATCCGGGCGGGCAAGTCGGTGATCGCCACCGGCCCGACCTGCTGACCGTTGATGCCGAGGAAGTAACCGGCCTGGCCCGGCAGCGGCGGCGGCGCGGCCGCGGCCGGTGCTGCGGGCGCGGCCGACGACTGGGCCATCGCGCCGGCCAGCTGCTGACCCATCGCGATGCCGGCGCCGAGCCCGAGGCCGGCACCAGCGCCGCCACCGGGGTTCTCCGCGGCTTCGGTGATCGCGGTCGCCGCCTGGAACTTGGTGAACTGGTCGAGGTTGCCGAGCACGCCCATCTGGGTGCGCTTGTCCAACGCCGCCGAGACCTCCGGCGGCAGCGAGATGTTCTGGATGATGAACTTCGGAATCGCGATGCCGAAGTCGGCGAAGCTCGCCGTCAACGTCTCGGCCAGCTTCTGGGAGATCTCCTGCTGGTTGGCGGCGAGGTCGAGCATCGGGACGCCCGACGTCGCGAGCGCCGTACCGACCTCACTCACCATCTTCTCGCGCAGGAAGTCCTGGACCTCGTCGGTGGAGAAGTTGGGGTCCGTGCCGACCATCTCGCGGATCAAGGCGGCCGGGTCGGTCACCCGCATTCCGAACGTGCCGAACGCGCGCAGCCGCACCATGCCGAACTCGGCGTCGCGGATGGTGACGGGCTCCTGCGTTCCCCACTTCATGTCGGTGTAGAGGCGGGTGCCCACGAAGTAGACCTCGGCCTTGAACGGCGAGTTGAACCCGTACTTCCAGCCCTTGAGATCCGACAGGATCGGGAGGTTCTGAGTCTCGAGCTCGTAGGTGCCAGGCTGGAAGACGTCGGCGATCTTGCCTTCGTTCTCGAACACCGCCGCCTGACCTTCGCGGCAGACGAGCTTGGCCCCCATCTTGATCTCGTTGCCCTGCCGCGGGAAGCGCCAGACGATCGTGTCCCGGCTGTCGTCGAGGAACTCGACGATGTCGATGAACTGGCCTTTGACCCGGTCCATTAGTCCCATGCTGGGTCCTCCCTCGCCGATCCCCACCCCTGAAAGTGCGCCAGCGAGACGCTATCGGACCTGCGGGGCGGGAGACAGTCCCCGTTCTTCAGCGAGTGGCGTAGCGCTCAGCTGCTCTGGCGCGCGCCTTCGCCGCCTCGATCTCGCGATCCTTGGGCGGGGCGCTGGACGTCAGCTCGGCGAGCAGCCGGACGGTGATGGCCGTGACGTCGTCGACCGCACGGTCGAACGCCGCTTCGTTCGCCTGCGACGGCTTGGCCGACCCGCTGATCTTGCGGACGAACTGCAGGGCGGCAGCCTGCGCTTCCTCCCGAGTCGCGGGCGGCTCGAAGTTGTGCAAGGGTTTGATGCTGCGACACATGACCCGAGCGTAGACACGCACTGATGAGGAGCAAGCCCGAATGAGCATCCGGCTGGGTGACGACGCCCCCAACTTCACCGCTGACACGACCCAAGGCGAAATCGACTTCCACCAGTGGAAGGGCGACTCCTGGGCGGTCCTGTTCAGCCACCCGGCTGACTTCACGCCGGTGTGCACGACCGAGCTCGGCCGCACCGCCGCGCTGAAGAGCGAGTTCGACAAGCGCAACACCAAGGCGATCGCGGTTTCCGTGGACTCGGTGGAGGACCACAAAGGATGGGTGCCCGACATCGAGGACGTCATGGGCAGCACCGTCAACTTCCCGATCATCGCCGACAAGTCCCACGCGGTCTCGGAGCTCTACGACATGCTCCACCCCGGTGAGGGCGACTCGAGCACCGTTCGCTCCGTCTTCATCATCGCGCCCAACAACAAGGTGCGGCTGACGTTGACCTACCCGAAGTCGGTCGGCCGCAACTTCGACGAGATCGTGCGCGCCATCGACGCACTGCAGGCGACCGATCGCGACCCGATCTCGACGCCGGTGGACTGGAAGCCGGGCGACCGCATCATCGTGTCCCCGGCCATCTCCACCGATGACGCCAAGGCGAAGTTCAGCAACGTCGAGGAGAAGAAGCCCTACCTGCGGTACGCCGACCAGCCGTAGGCCCTACCGCAGTACGGCGTCTGGAGCTCGCACCTGAGGGCCTCGCCGAGCGATAACGTCCGAGCCGTGACAACCGCACAGGTCGAGTTCACCGAGCCGGAGCTGCTCGCCGACCCTGCCATCGCCATGCCGCTGATCGCCGGCGGCGTGCGATGTCACGGCGGGTTCGACGAGCGCGGCAGCTACCTGCCGCCGCGCACCCGGTTCCGCACGGCCGCGATCGCCGCGTGGAGCGAGCAGAACAGCGAGCGGTTCGGCACCGAGCTCGTCGATGCGCCACTCGAGCAGTGGGAGAAGACGTTCCCGAGCGTCGAGCAGGCGAAGTTCTTGATCCGCTCCGGCGTCCCCGAGCCGTTGATGGCGGCGCTGACGCGGATCGGCACGGTCGAGGGATACGGCGCCAACATCCGGCTGCTCCAGCCCGGGAACCTGCAGCGCCACTTCGTCGAGGACATCCGCGGGACCGCGACCGACCATCTGGGCCGCGGGCTGTTCGAGGCACACGGTCGTGACGAAGCCGGGTGGGGTGAGGCTGCCGGTCAGCCGATCGCCGGACACCGGGACATGTGGTTCGCCGCGCGCGACATCGCCTTCGACCGAGCCTGCGACGACATCGACATCACGGCGATGCTCGCCCGGATGGGCATCGGCCAGGGCGCCGGCAGCCCGAAGGAGCGGCTGCTGCCCGCCGACATCTCCGCGGACCTCGAAGTCATGGTCACGCTGATGATCCGAGTGCTGTTCATCGAGATCTCCGCGTTCCACACCTTCGCGTGGGCGGAGGAGTGGATGTCGGACACCTCCCTCGTCGGAGGTGAGGGCGCAGCGGCGCGCCTGGTGTCCCACATCCGTGCCGACGAGACGCCACACGTCGGGTACTTGCGCGCCGCCTTGTCAGAGATGCGCGACCGCACGTGGGTCGGTGAGAGCGGCAGGACCTATCCCGGCACCTCGATGATCGAGCGGATCTGGCAACCGCTGCTCGCCGCGAGCCTCGGCCCGGCGCGAACGGAAGGGCGCGCCGCGACGCTGCGCGAGATCGAGCACTGGTGCGGACAGCACCGGAACGGCAATGACCTGCTCGCCGAGTTCCACGCCCTCGGTCCCCGATGAGACGGGGCGTGGCATGAAGTTCGGCATCTTCTACGAGCACCAGCTGCCGCGGCCGTGGCAGGACGGCGACGAGTACCAGCTGCTGCAGGACGCGCTCGAGCAGGTCTCCCTTGCCGACTCGCTCGGCTTCGACGTCGTCTGGGAGGTCGAGCATCACTTCCTCGAGGAGTACAGCCACTCCTCGGCGCCTGAGGTCTTCCTCGGTGCCTGCAGCCAGCGGACGAAGGACATCAGGCTCGGCCACGGGATCATCCAGACCGCACCCGGCTACAACCATCCGGCGCGCACCGCCGAGCGAGTCGCCACGCTTGACCTGATCTCCGGAGGACGGGTCGAGTTCGGCTCCGGTGAGTCCGGCTCGGAGGCCGAGCTCGGCGGGTTCCTCGTCGATCCGGCGACGAAGCGCGACGCCTGGCTCGAGGGTCTCGAGGTCGCGGTCCGCTGCATGACCGAGACGCCGTTCACCGGCATCGACGGGCAGTTCGTGCGGATGCCGCCGCGCAACGTCGTACCCAAGCCGATGCAGCGACCGCACCCGCCACTGTGGGTCGCGTGCTCGCGACGGGACACGATCCTGCTGGCCGCGGAGAAGGGCATCGGTGCGCTGACCTTCGCCTTCATCGATCCCGAGGAAGCCACCAAGTGGGTGGGCGACTACGAGCAGACGCTGGCTGAGAAGTGCGTGCCGGTCGGGCACGCCGTCAACCCGAACATCGCGTGCGTGACGCAGATGATGCTGCACCCCGACGAGCGGGTCGCGCTCGATCGCGGTCTGGAAGGCGGCAACTTCTTCGGGTACTCCCTCGGCCACTACTACGTGTTCGGCGAGCACCAACCCGGCGCCACCGACGTGTGGGCGGAGTACGTCGAACGGCGCGGCGAGGTCGGTTACTCACCGGAGATCGACGCGGCGCTCGAGCAGGAGCGGCTCGGCGCGAAGCTCGCGGCCGGTGAGCGGACCGGGCTGCGCGGCGCGACCGGCACGCCGGATCAGGTCCGCGGCTTCCTCGAGCGGTTCGAGACGGCCGGCGTGGACCAGGTGATCTTCGTGCTGCAGGCCGGCAAGAACCACCACGACCACATCTGCGAGTCACTCGAGCTGTTCGGTCGCGAGGTGTTGCCGGCATTCAAGGACCGCGACGATGCGCAGGTCGCGGCAAAGCAGCGGCGCCTCGAGCCGGCGATCGATGCGGCGATGCAGCGGCGTTCGTCGCAGCCGCCACCGCCGGCCTTGCCTGCCGGCTACTCGTTCCCGGCCATCCCACGCCGCTGGGCGGACGAGCACGGCAGCGAAGAGATGAAGTCGTGGCTCGAGCGGTTCGCGACCGCGCGCGCCGCCGGCAAACGCGATGAGAGCCTCGGCATCCTCGGCTAGGCCGGATGACCCGGATCCAGGTCGCTGACCTGCCGAAGCGTCAACGGCTCACTGTCGTCACCGACGCCCGCGTCGATCGGATCGAGCAGGTGCGCCACGTGGTCACCCGCATCGATCCGCTCGAGCACCCGCCCTGCGATCCAACCCCGGACGCCGCTGATCACCGGCACGTCGCTGGGCCCGTCCTGCCACCGGCAGCGCGCGAACTTGTCGGTCCAGTCGCCGGACTCCTCACCGAACAGCTGGGCGAGGTCCACGTTGTCGGCACCCAGGAAGTGCAGGCCGAGCACGTCTGCCTGCAACGCGACTCGATAGGTGTCGTTCGCCTTGGACAGCAGCACGAGGAGGCGCTGCGGGTCGATGCTCGCCTGCGTCGCAAAGCCCACCAGGCAGCCTGCCCGCTCGCCCGCCGCCGCGGCGGTGACGACGTACATCGGGGTGTCCAGGCCACCGACGAGCTGCTCGAACGTCGCGTGAAGGTGGTTCATGACCATCACCGTCCCCCAGAACGGGGCGATTTCACCGCTTCCCTGGGTAGGTCGTCGGGATGAGCGGCTACGTCAACCAGGGCAGCGCCTACGAGCGGGACAGCGACTACATCACCACGCGGGTCACAGCGGACGGACGCGACGGCTATCGCGTCGAGCCGGGTCGGTACCGGCTGATCGTGGCTCGCGCCTGCCCGTGGGCGAACCGCGCCATCATCGTGCGCCGATTGCTCGGGCTCGAGTCCGTCCTGTCCATGGGGATCTGCGGTCCGACTCATGACGAGCGCAGCTGGACCTTCGACCTCGACCCGGACGGGCGCGACCCGGTCCTCGGGATCAGGTGGCTGCAGGAGGCCTACTACGCGCGGTTTCGCGGCTACGACCGGGGCATCACCGTCCCGGCGCTCGTCGAGATCGAGAGCGGGGCCGTGGTCACCAACGACTTCTCCCAGCTCACCCTCGATCTGTCGACGGAGTGGCGTGAGCACCACCGGCGCGGAGCGCCGGACCTCTACCCCGAGCCGTTGCGTGCGGAGATCGACGAGGTCGCCGAGCTGGTCTATCGCGACGTCAACAACGGTGTCTACCAGGCCGGCTTCGCCGGCGACCAGGCGTCGTACGAGGCCGCCTACGAGGCGCTGTTCGCGCGGCTCGACTGGCTCTCGGACCGGTTGTCACGACAGCGCTACCTCGTCGGCGACACGATCACGGAGGCCGACGTGCGGCTATTCACCACGCTCGCGCGGTTCGACGTGGTCTATCACGGTCACTTCAAGTGCAACCGCAGCAAGCTGGCGGAGATGCCGATCGTCTGGGCATACGCGCGTGACCTCTTCCAGACACCGGGCTTCGGCGACACCATCGACTTCGACCACATCAAGCGGCACTACTACTGCGTGCACCGCGATGTGAATCCGACCGGCATCATTCCGGCCGGGCCGGACCTGGCGAACTGGCTGGAGCCGCACGACCGCGAGTCGCTCGGCGGCCGGCCGTTCGGTGACGGCACGCCGCCGGGCCCGCCGGTCGAAGCCGTCGAGCGCGCCCACACCCCGCTAGCCGCCTAGCAACCGGCTGCGGGCGGCGGGGGTCAGACCCCCTGAGCGCTGCGGCCTTCACCGCCGGCGAACCGGGCGGCGCCGGCGCGACCGACGAGCAGCACCTCGCTGCCGTAGCGGGCCTCGATCGCCAACGCCTCCTCGAGGGTGTGTCCCCAGCCGTCATACATCGAGTTGCGGTCCGACAGCATCGTCTCCTGGGGGTAGGTCGCGAGCTGCTCGGCCATCGCGAGGGCGTGCGTGACCGGGTCGTCGACGACCGCGGTGACCAAGCCGATCGCCAACGCCTCCTCGGCGGCGACCACCCGGCCGGTGAGCACCATCTCCATGGCGCGACCGAAGCCGACGATCCGGGGCAGCCGCCAGGTGCCGCCGTCGATGAGCGGTACGCCGAATCGACGTTCCAGGCAGCCGAACTGAGCGCGCGGCGAGCCGATCCGGACGTCGCACCACACGGCGAGCTCGAGCCCGCCCGCGACCGCCCACCCGTCGATCGCCGCGATCGTCGGCTTCGTCGCGACGCGACGGGTGAAGCCGAGCGGGCCTTCGCCGCGGCGGGCACGTGGTTCGAGGGTGTCGATCGCGGTGAGGTCCGCTCCGGCGCAGAACGCAGCGCCGGCGCCGGTGAGCACCATGGCGCGCGCCTCGTCGTCGGCCTCGAACGACTCCAGCGCCTCGACCAGGGCGTCGGCGGTCTTGCCGTCGATCGCGTTGCGGCGCGCCGGCCGATCGATCGTCACCAGCGCGGCCGCCCCGCGCCGCTCATACCGGACCTCGTCGACCGCGTCCGCCATCGCCGTACCTGCCCCTCGCCGGATCGACTTCGCCCGCTTCGGGCAGTCTCCCCTACACTTGTGCGGTCCCCGACGGTGGACGCGGGGGCGTCGGTAAGCCCCTATCGTCTAGAGGCCTAGGACGCTGGCCTTTCACGCCGGTAACACGGGTTCGAATCCCGTTGGGGGTACGACCGATTGAGGCGAGGCTCGAGTGCTTGCACTCGGTGCCGAGCCGAGTGAAGGTCGCTGGAGTACGAAGTACGGAACACGGAAGCATGCAAGGTCCTGTGGAGCAGTTGGAGTGCTCGCCGCCCTGTCAAGGCGGAGGTCGCGGGTTCAAGTCCCGTCAGGACCGCCAAGGCAGCCGAGCGGCGAGCGAGTCCGCTCGCCAGTAGGTTGCGGCGATGAGCGCGAGCGCCGTCCTCCACCGCATCGACAAGCCCGGCGTCCGCTGGCTTCGGTTCAACCGGCCGGAGAAGCTCAACGCGCTGAACCCCGAGATTCGCGACGCCTTGTGGACCGAGCTCAACGAGCTGCTCGACGACGCGTCGACCCGCGTGCTCGTGCTGAGCGGGAACGGACGGGCGTTCTCCGCCGGTGTCGACATCGCCGCCACGGTCGGTGAGCGCGAGAGCGGGGACTGGGCGCACGAACGGCTGGCCGCCGGCAAGTGGCAGCGGATCCTCGACCTGCTCGAGCAGATCCCCCAGGTGACGGTGGCGAGCCTGCACGGTCACTGCATCGGCGGGGCCGCTCTCGTCGCCGCTGCCTGCGACCTACGGGTCGGTGCCGATGACCTGCAGGTCCGGATCCCGGAGCTCGCCCTCAACATCCCGCTGACCTGGGGTGGCCTGCCGCGGCTTCGACGTGAGATCGGGCTTCCGCTCACCCGCGATCTGGTGATGACCGCCCGCGTCCTGCCGGCGGACGAGGCGGTGCGCGCAGGCTTCATCCAGCGCCTCGTTCCGCTCGCCGAGCTCGGCGCTGCTACCGATCTGCTCGTCGAACAGCTCCTGGACATGCCCGCCGCCCCGCTGGCGATGACCCGGACCGCGCTCAGCGCGCTGAGCCGCGACGAGGTGGGTACGGCGTCGTGGGCGGACCCGGACCTGCTGCGGTGGTCGACTCGCGAAGCGGTGGCCGATCCGCCGCTGGGCAAGCCGGGCTAGGCGCGACGCTAGGCCACGATCCGGTTGAGCAGGAAGCCGTGACCGGCGGTGCGACCGCGCAGATGGTTGCGGGTCGGGTCCAGCAGCGGGCAGGTCAGATTCTCGTCGAAGCGACGCGTGTACTGCACCAGCCAGGTGCGGCCACCGGTCGCAGTGGACCGGCACATGTGCTTGGTGCGATGCGGGTTGCCGGTCCCACTGGGCAGCCACTGCGGCACTCGGAGCCGGTAGTGACCGACGATCGCGTGCCACATGTAGCTCGTGGTGTAGACACCGAACCGCTTGTGGTTGCGGTGCAGAGCCCGAACCATGCCCTGGACGACCGCGCGGTTGTGACGGTTCGACTTGTGCCAGGTGTGCGTCGACCGGAACTCCACGTCGAGCCAGACCATCGGGGAGCGCATGTGCACCCGATGCAGCGTGCGGAGCCCATCGAGCGCCTGTCGCGCACCATCGGTCCGCAGCTGGCACATCGTGCGGCCATGACAGTGCCCGATCCGTCCCGCGACCCGCATCTGCCGATGCGACGGGTAGGAGGCCACGACGTACCCGCCGACCTTGACGTGGTGATGACGCGCCCAGCGCAGCTGGGAGCGCAGGCAGGGATTCGTGGTGTGCCCGGTCCCGTGGGTGAGGCCGAGGATCACGTAGTGGGCTCGGCCGCGAGGCACATGGTGGGCGTGGTGGCCGCGGCACTGCGGCCAGGAGATGTCGTACCCGTGGGTGTAGGTGGTCGTGGAGGCTGCGATCGCTACGGGCTCACCGGCCACGCCGAAGGCGGACAGGACGGTGACGAGCGTGACGACCGCAGCCCGAATCCGGGCTGGGCGCATGTCTGGGTTCCCCGTGAAAGGCTCGATGACAGTTGCTGGGCGAAATGTGCTTTCGAAGTTATTCGACAACCCGCGTGGGTATCTATAGTTCCTTTTGACCGAATTCTAATCCGCCGGAGGCCGCCGACGACCTGCCCGTAGACTCGTCCGGTCCCCGCGGCTCCGGCCGCAAGGGCAGGTAGCTCAGTTGGTACGAGCGTCCGCCTGAAAAGCGGAAGGTCGGCGGTTCGACCCCGCCCCTGCCCACCACGTACGACGACGCGGGCCGCCTCGAGGCCCGCTCCTGCGGGTCGGCTGAGTCGGCCCGCCTCAAGCAATCCGCCGAAGAAGTCGACATCTACGCCGTGCCCCAGCCACGGCGTGCGCAGCCTGCGGACTTCCTGGTCGCGGCGATCCACAACGCCTCACGCAGCGCCTTGGCGATGGCCGTCGTCGCAGTGGCGCTCGTCGGCACGGACACCGCTGTGGCGGTCCACCGCACAGCAGGTTCCGCCGACCGATTCCCGGCTGCGGCGCCGGCCCGGTCACCTGGCGTCGCCGGCGGAGCGGTCGACATCGGCGCCTCCCCGTCGGCTCGCCCCTCACTGTCGCCGGCTGAGACGAAGACTGCGAACCGGCAGGGAAGAGCACTGCTCAGGACCGCGATGAGCAACGCCCGCGCGAAGGGTTCCGTCCACGCCGTCGCCCGCTTCGTGAGCGAGCGCGGCCCCGCGGCCTTCGACAATCATGCTGCCCGCCACCACGGGGTGCAGCGGCTGTCGATCTACGGCGGGCACGTGACGATTCGCGTCCTGGGGCCGATCACCTACTTCACCGGCGACAAGCGAGGGCTCGTCAAGTACTTCGGGTACAAGGCGAAGCTGGCAGTCCTGCAGGTCCACAAGTGGGTGCCGCTGATCGCCGGCAACAAGGGCTACCGAGTTCTCACCGAAGGCGTGACCCTTCCTTCGATGCTGCACAACGAGCGGGTCGTCGCGCCCCTCCGCATCCTTCCGGCGCGCACGATCGACGGCGTACCGGTCGTCGGCGTGCAGGGACGCGCCGCCGGCAGGGGGGTCCGCAGGCACTCGATCGCGACCTGGTGGATCTCTACCGGCGCGCATCCGTTGCCGGTCGAGTTCGATGCCTCCAACGCCAGCACCCGGCTGACGCAGCGGTTCAGCGCGTGGGGGAAGCCGGTCCGCGTGAAGCGACCGCACGCCATCTTCTGAGGAGGGGCTGCTACGGGCTGAACTCGGCGGCGACCAGCGCCACGTCGTCGCCGAGACGCGCTCCGGCGAATCGGCGCAACCGCTCGAGCACGTCGTCGAGGGCGTACTGCAGGTCGCCGCTCGCGAGAGGCGCGGCCACCCATGCAAGGTCCACGAACCGGCGTTCCGGATCGCGCGCCTCGATCACACCGTCGGTGTAGAGGAGCAGGCGATCGCCCGGGCTGAGCCATCCGCCGGCGGCGACCGGTGTCGCTCCGAGGCCGAGCGGCAGCGAGTACGGGACCGACAGCTCGCCGATCGCCCCACCGGTGACGAGCAGCGGGGCGGGATGGCCACACGAGACGACCGAGTACGAGCCGTCGTCGGCGACATCCGCGACAACCGCCGTCGCGAAGTCTTCGTCTTCGAGGTAAGGGCGGAGTCGGCGGTCCATCTGGCACGCCACCTCGGCGATGTCCGGCAGGTCCGCGGCCGCGGCTCGGAACTCGCCAAGCACCACGGTCGCGATCCGGATCGCGGCAAGCCCCTTGCCGCGGACGTCGCCCACCAGGAGGCGTACGCCGCCGGGGCGGGACACCACCTCGTACAGGTCACCACCGATGAGGGCTTCGGCCGTGGCGCTGACGTAGCGGCCAGCGAGCGAGACCGCGCCGAGTCGCTGCGGAACCGGCGCGAGGATCGCGCGCTGGGTCACGTCGGCAACGCGTTGTACGTCGGCCAGCTGACCGGACTGCTCGCGGAAGGTCTCGGCCGTCTCGAGCGCGAGCGCCGCGCGACGCGCAACGTCCTCCACGAACGAGACGTCCTCCGGGGCGTATCGCCGTCCCGAGTCGGCGTACAGCAAGGTGATCGCGCCGAACGTTCCGCTGCGACCGGTGAGAGGCACGATCATCGCGCTCGACATCCCCAGTGCCCGGATGACGTCGCGGTGCTCGTCGGTCGACGCCATCTGCTCGATGAGCGCCTGGTCGAGGTCGGCGAACAGCATCGACTCGCCGGTTGCGACGACCGTCGGCGCGCCGCCCTGTCGTTGCCCAGCCATCGGGAAGCGACCCTTCATGCTCCGCGCCCACTCGAGCTGACCAGGATCGGAATGGAACAACGCAGAGATCTCGAGCTCTCCGTCACGTAACAGCTGAACGATCGACCAGTCCGCCAGGGACGGGACGAGCAAGCGGTTGACCGCGTCGAGGGTCGCCTCGAAGTCCAGGCTGCCCGCGAACGCGACCGACGCCTCGGCGAGGAAGGCAAGCCGACGGCGGGCAGCGTCGGCACGCTCCAGCGCGATCGCGCGCTCCAGCGCTTGCGCCGTGGCATCAGCCATGGCCCCGACAAACGTCCGCTGCGTGGCCTCGTCGACCTCGCTCACCGCGGCGAAGGTCATCGACAACAAACCGATCATGTGCGCGCCGACGCGAAGCGGTGCCACATGGAGGCAGGTCTCGTCCGGATAGATCCCCGCGAGCTGCGGGAATCGCGCCGTGAGCTGCTCCCGGTTGCGAAACATCGCCGCGACGCCGGTGCGCACGACCAGCGGCCCGGGCAGGTCGTCGTCGAGTCGCATCTCGTGGTATTCCACCTGCGGGATGTCGATCGTCGTCGCATGCGCCACCGATCGCAGAACGCCGTCATCGCCCAGCAGGTAGACGCGCACCGTCTGCGCACCGAGATCACCACACGCGTTGCGAGCCGTGACGCTGGTGATCTCGGCGACGGTCGCTGCGCCGGTCAGCTCGCCGGTGAATCGCTGCAGGATCTGCAACCGGTCCCAGGTGTCCTCGTACGTCGCGAGCCGTTCGACCTCAGTGGCCAGTGCATGCATGAACGGCGGTGGCTCCGGGGGAGGGTTGCCGGCCTCGACCGCGTGGATGTGGTCGATCAGCGCCCGGACGTACCAACGCCGCAGTACGCGGTGCGAGACGGGTGCGGCGAGCGTCAGCAGCTTCGCGGCACGCGCGTAACGATCGGCCGCGTCGAGCGCGGCGAGATAGCGCTCTCCTGCCGCGGCGATCGAGAGCGGCAGGCTTAACACGAGCTCCGTCTCCTCGTCACCGCGAGCCGCTGCTGCCAGCCCTTGCCGCTTGATCGACTCACGCGCCTCAGCGAAGTCCAAGGTGACGGCGTCAATGAGGCCGACCATCGCCTCCGGCAAGGCCGCGCCACCACCCGCCACGTCCGCTCTCATCAACTGCAGTTCACGCACGACGTTGTCGATGTGCGCCTTCGCGGCCAGCAGCAGGTCAGTCCGCACCTTGCCCAAACGGATGGTGTGGTGCGGCCCATCAACCTCCGGGTGCAGGAGTGGCTCGCGGGAGATGTCGAGACCGGTTGCGGGCGTCGGTTCCAGGGGAGTCGGCTGTTCGGCCAGCTCCGCCCACACGACCTTGCCGGCCGAGGACTCTTCGACCCCCCATCCGCTGGCGAGCGTGGCAACCAGCGACAGGCCGCGCCCGGTCATGGAGTCCGTCGACGAGCGCCCAACGACCGGCAACGTGCGCCCGCCGTCCTCTACCTCCAGCCGCAGCGCATGCTCCCCGCGCAAGATCCGCAAGGTGACCGGCTCACAGCCGTGCAGGATCGCGTTGGTCACGAGCTCGGAAACCACCTGCTCGGCGTCCTCCACCAGATGGTCGGGCTCGGCCGCGAGCGACTTGGCGGTGAACCGACGCGCCTTGGGCACCGCGTCCGCCTCGCCGCCAAGCGTCAACTCGGAGAGCGCTCGCATCGGCTACCTGTCTGGACAGTGGGCGGTTCGGACAAGGGTCGGACGAGGCAGATCATCGCAAAGCCGCCGGCCAATTGCTCGGCGACTTGCAGTTGTCGGTCGCCGCCGGATCACGAGCCATACGCTACGGCGCTGGCGAGGATCGGCAGGTCATGCCGCAGGTCGTCGATCGTCGACGGTCCGTCGAAGTACAGGACGTGCTCGATGTGGTCGGGGGTGTAGGCGATGACCTGCGCCGCGTGTTCGACCGTCTTGCCGTCCCGCGCCACCTTGCTCACGGGCAGGCCGGCGGCACGTTGCGCGGCGATCACCTGGCGCAGCGTGCCCCGCAACCCGACGAAGCCGGTGTCGAAGTTGTCGAGCCAACGGCGCAGGACCGGCAGCCGGTCGCGATGCGGGTCGACGGTCACGAACACGACACGTACGCGTCGGCGTACGCCGGCGGTGCTCTGGCGGAGCGCCTCGGCGATGTCCGCCATCGTCGTCGGGCACACATCGGGACAGTGCGTGTAGCCGAAGTAGACGAGGGTGACCTTCCCGTCCCCTTCTCGACGAAGGTCATAGCGGCGGCCGTCGGTGTCCGTCAGGACCACGCGTGGCTCGACGTTGGGCGGAGACAGGACGCCGCCATGCAGCCGGTCGCCGACCTGGGTGGCGCCCAGCTGGTCCCTCTCGCCCGCAGCGCCGCAGGCGCCGACGAGGGCAGCGATCAGGAACAGCATCGCCACCCGCAGACCCGGCGCCCGGCTGCTGCTGCCCACAACGCCACGGTAGGTAGCCTCACGCGAGAGCAGTCAGCGACCCCGGAGGATCGAGATGAGCCATGCCCGCCGTGTCCCGCTTCTCGCGGTCGGTCTGGCGGCTTCAACCGTGCTCACGGCCTGCGGCGGCGGCTCTAGCTCCGGCGGAGACGCGGGGACGGCGCAGCCAGAGACGACGGTGACCGCGACCTCGGGCACGCCCGTCGTGACCATTCATGACTTCGCCTTCACGCCGAAGACACTGGTCATCAAGGCCGGGATGAAGGTCAAGTTCGTGCAGGAAGACACCGTCACGCACAACGTGATCGGAGCGGCCGCCTCCTCGTTCATTCACTCGCCGGTGCTCAACAAGGGGCAGAGCTACACGGTGACCTTCAGCAAGCCGGGGACGTACAGCTACATCTGCTCGATCCACCCCTACATGCAGGCGAAGGTCATCGTCCAGTGAGCGGGCGGCGCCGCATCGTCATCGGCGCCACGGTCGCGGCCCTCGCACTCGGCGCGGCGCCTGGTTTCGCAACCGCGCCGACCTCGCAGGCGGTGACAACGGCAACCGCCACCGGACCGCAGCCGATTCGCACGCTGCTCGCGACGGTCCCGAAGCTCGTGCGCACGGCGACCGACCTCGGAGAGCTCGACCCGATACGAACGCTGCACGTCCTGCTCCCGCTCGCCCTGCCGAACGAACATGCGCTGGAGAAGTACGTCGAGGCGGTGTACCAACCGCGGAGCGCGCACTTTCACGAGTTCCTGACACCCGCCGCCTTCGGTGAGCGGTTCGGCGCGCCCGCCGGTCAGGTCGGCGCAGTGGTTCAGACGCTGCGGGAACTCGGACTGCACGTCGAGACACCCGCAGCGAATCGTCTGTTCGTCGAAGCCAGCGGACCGGTCGCGCTCCTCGAGACCGTCTTCGGCACCGCACTCCACAACTTCAAGCTGGCCGGTCGGTCGTTCTTCGCGAACGTGCGCAACATCCGGCTGCCCGCCGGTCTCGGCCGGACCGTGACCGGCGTGGTCGGGCTCGATGACCTGTCCCGTCCGGCGCCCAAGGTCCGCGAGCTGGAGCCGGCCGGATCACGCGCAGCCTCCCCGTCGATCGGCCCGATCGGACAGGACGGCGGAGTCACGCCCTGCCCCGCGGCAATCGCTGGTGTCGGCTACACGGCGCCGCAGCTCGCAACGGCGTACAACTTCAACGGTCTCTATGCGAAAGGCCTGCTCGGTCAGGGGATGTCGGCGGCGCTCGTCGAGTTCGACGACTACCACGACAGCAACGTGTCGGCAGTGAAGTCCTGCTACCACCTGCAGACGCCGGTCACGCGCCGGCTGGTCGCCGGCGGCAGCGGAGGTCCCCCCGCGACGGGTGAGATCGAGGACATGGCCGACATCACGACCATGCTCGAGATGCTGCCGAAGCTCCAGCACCTCTACGTATACATCGCACCGATCACGAGCGTCGGCGAGCTGCAGCTCTACTCCAGCTTCGTCACGGACAACCTCGCGTCGGTGATGTCGTCATCGTGGGGCAACTGTGAGGACCTCAACAGCGCCGCTGACAACCGGCTGTACGCCGCGATCACCGCGGAGGCAGCCGCGCAGGGTCAGCAGATCTTCGAGGCCAGCGGCGACTCAGGAGCGGTCGACTGCAGCGGGCTGTTCCCGTCGCCGACTGGTGACAGCATCAGCGTCGAACAGGAAGCCGCCGTGCCGTGGGTGACGGGAGTCGGCGGGACGAACCTCGGTGCGCGGACCGCCAACGGGCTGCCCGGTCCGCGTGACGAGGCGACCTGGAACGACAGCGGCGCCACCGGCGGTGGCGTCAGCGCGCTGTGGCGGATGCCGTCATGGCAGTACGCGCTGCCGTCTGCCCGTCATGCGCCGGGAGCGTCGCGCAAGGCGTGCGGTGCCCCGAAGGGCCAGCTCTGCCGCGAGGTCCCGGATCTGTCGGCGAACGCGGACCCCGCCTTCGGGATGCAAGGCAACAAGCTGCAGCTCGGTGTGGACGTCGGCTCGGCGGGCTACTCAATCTACTGCGCAACCGCGAACTGCAGTCTGCTCGGCAGCGTCGGCGTTCCACTGCCCGACATCAACGCCGTCGGCGGATGGCAGCCGATCGGCGGGACGAGCCTGTCGACGCCGCTCACCGCGGCGGCCGCGGTGCTGTGGGCCCAGGCGGCGAAGACCGCAGGTCTCAACGGCTTGGGTCTGATCAACCCGAGTCTCTACCGGATCGCGGCGGACTCCGCGAAGTACGCACACGACTTCCACGACATCACGACCGACAGCAACGACGCGCGGTACGACCCGGCCGACTGCCCCGCGCTGTGCAACCCGCACCACTTGTACCGCGCTGCCAAGGGATACGACATGGCGAGCGGACTCGGCAGCTACGACGCGACGAACCTCGGCGCCGACCTCGTCGCCCAGGCGCAGCGGCTCACGCTGGTCCCCGACCACGCGACGGTGTACGGCTACCGTCACGGGGTCGCGACGACCGCCCCGGTGGTGGCGAGCAGTGGATACCGGTCGGCGTCGTACACCGCCCACAGCAACGCCCCCTGGCTGCATGTCTCGAAGGGAAGGGCGCCAGGCAAGCTGCACTGGTCGGTCACACCGGGCGGACTCGGATCGGGCACCCACCACGGCACGATCACGGTGCGCAGCCGCGGGCACCGATCAACGCTGCACGTCACCTACTCCGTGTCGCCACGGGCGAAGCTGAAGGTGCCCGGCAGGACACTGCACTTCCGCGAAGGTGCGCTCAATGCCTCCGCGCGACCCACCATCGCGACGTGCGCCGGCCCGATGTGGGACGACGAGCTCTTCGACGCCGTCAACGGGTCAAAGGGACACCGGGCGTCGCCGCAGTCGAAGCAGAAGCTGCGGATCTCCAATGTCGGTGCGCCGGGAAGCAAGCTGCACTGGCAAGCCCTGCCGGACAGCCAGATCGGTAGCTGGCTGGGTGTCGATCTGCAACACGGCAAGCTCAAGACGCGGCCGGGTCGCGCACTGGTCCCGACCGACGGCACCACATCGCACGGCCACTCGAGCTCGTTGCGACTGGTTTCCCTCGCCAACAGCAACACCGTGGGTGGCTACCCGGGGATGCAACAGGGGATCTACCACGGCAAGGTCACGGTCTACGACCTCGCCGACCCGCGGGTCGTGCGGACCGTCCACGCCCGGCTCGTCCTGGGCAACGGCAACGACACGCCATACCTGCGAAGCTACGAGAAGACGACGAGGTTCAGGTTGAAGCCCGGTGGGCGCACGACGTTCCGGATTCATCTCAGCGACGGGTCCGGAAGCTGCGGCTACTCCTACAGCGCCACGAGCAGCCGGCCCTGGGTGACTCTGAACGGCGCCGACTTCGCCGGCAAGGTGCCGCCGACAGGCGAGAAGATCGTCGCCGCCACCGTGTCCGCGAAGAACCTGAAGCCTGGGGTGCACCCGTTCACGGTCACGTTGCAGTCGCAGGACGCCGAGCCGAGCCCGAGCCGGATTCCTTTCACCCTGACGGTGAAGTAGCCCGTTCTACTGCTGGTACGTCGTGAGGAACGACCCGAACCGCTCGATCGCGTCAGCAAGCACTTCGGCGTGGGGCAGCGTCACGATCCGCAGATGGTCCGGCTCGGCCCAGTTGAATCCGGTGCCATGGGTGACCAGGATCTGCTTCGCCCGCAGCAGATCGAGCGCCATGCGTTCGTCGTCGACGATCGGATAGACCTCAGGATCGAGACGGGGGAAGACGTAGAGCGCCCCCTGGGGTTTCGTGCAGCTGACCCCCGGGATGTCGTTGAGCATCCGCCACGCCACGTCGCGCTGCTCACGCAGCCGGCCGCCCGGCAGGATCAGCTCGTTGATGCTCTGATAGCCGCCCAACGCCGTCTGGATGGCTAGTTGCGCCGGCACGTTGGGGCACAGTCGCATGTTGGCGAGGACGTTGAGGCCGGCGATGTAGCTCTGCGCATGCTCCTTCGGCCCGCTGACGACGCACCAACCGGAACGAAAGCCGGCGAGGCGGTAGGCCTTGGACAGACCGCTGAAGGTCAGACAGAGAACGTCGGGCGCGAGGGACGCGACGACGGTGTGCGCAACGTCGTCGTACAGGATCTTGTCGTAGATCTCGTCGGAGAAGATCACCAGGTCGTGCTGCCGGGCGAACTCGATCAGCGCCTCGATGGTCTCGCGCGGATACACCGCACCGGTCGGGTTGTTCGGGCTGATGAGGACGATGGCTTTGGTGCGGTCACTGACCTGCCGTTCGAGGTGCTCGAGGTCCGGCAGCCAGCCAGCCGTCTCGTCACAGCGGTAGTGGACGGCGGTCCCACCCGACAGCGATGTCATCGCAGTCCACAGCGGGTAGTCGGGTGACGGGATCAGCACCTCATCGCCGTTGTTGAGCAGCGCCTGCAGCGTGATGGCGATCAGCTCGCTCACGCCGTTGCCGAGGTAGATGTCGTCGACGGTGACCCCGTCGATGCCGCACAGCTGGTAGTACTGCTCGACCGCGGTGCGAGCCGAGTAGAGACCCTTGGACTCGCTGTAGCCCTGAGCGCTGATCAGGTTGCGGGTGACGGCTTGGAGGATCTCGTCCGGCGCGTCAAAGCCGAACGGCGCCGGATTCCCGATGTTGAGCTTGAGGATGCGTTGCCCGTCTGCCTCCATCCGCGCCGCTTCCTCGAGCAGCGGCCCGCGAACGTCGTAGGCGACGTTCTGCAGCTTGTCGGATTGGCGCAGGTCCATGAATCGAGAGTACGTGCGTGCAGTAGCGGAGTCTCGCGGATTTCGCTGAATGCAGACATCACAGAAGCCGCGTCGCTGCCGGAGTGCGACGCGGCTTCTGGGATGGTCCGTCGCGCGGCGCTGGGCGGCAGCGCGACGGGGTCTGTGGTGTCTGTCGACTAGATCGAGCGCTGGCTCGGCACGCCGGCGAGCAGCGCGCGAACCTCGCTCTCGCGGTAACGGCGGTGACCGCCGAGGGTGCGAATCGAGGTCAGCTTGCCTGCCTTGGCCCACCGCGTGACGGTCTTGGGGTCGACGCGGAACATCGTCGCGACCTCGGCGGGGGTGAGCAGCGGCTCTGCGTCTGCGGTACGGGTGGTCATCTGGGTGGCTCCGTTTCTCGGTGACCGTTGGGCTCGGTCGGATTCCTATGGTGAAGATGTCGCGGGATATCCGGTATGGCCCATCGGGACCATCTTTCGGGCCAGGAGTAACTAGTCCGTTACGTCCGGTACGACCCGCTTACGCCCCAGGACAAAACGCAAGCAATGTGGCATTGCATGCGCGATTTGGGCCTTGCGAGGCGAAATCACCGGGGCGATGCCACATTGCTTCGCCCGGCTAGTTGGCGTGCTCCAGCGCTGCTACCGAGCGCCAGCGGGTGATCACCCGCTCGTAGCAGCTGCCGGCCGCCGGCAGGTCGCCGGCGAGCAGCCGCTCCAGCGCCTCGTTCACGTCGGCCACGGAGGTGTCCTCCGACAGCGCCTCATCGTCGACGAGGTGAACCAAACCGCCGTAGTCGAGCTCGACGAGGGAATGCGGGTGGAAGTCCTCGAGCCAGCGGCCGACGTCCTCGATCGCCGCGGTCGCCGGACCGTCGCCGAAGATGCGCTGTACGACGCGCAGCGCCTTCGCGACCCGCCGCCGCGCCCGAGACATCGCGGTGAGGTACACCATCGCCCGATCGAGCCCGCCGGCGGCGGACACGTCCATCCGGCGCTCGCCGAGCACCAGCCGCCGTTCGCTCGCCTCGAAGGCGAGGAACCAGGAGATCGGCACCTGCCACGTGGCGGTGAGGATGCCGGCCTTGAGCTGCGGGTTGTTGGCCCGCCACACGTCGCGCGCATCCTCGGCCGCTGCGCTCAGCGCCGCCGGGAAGAACGCGTCACGCAGCTCGTCGGGCAGCTGCGACCGGAAGCTGTCGAGCGCATCCCAGGCGCGTACCTGCAGCCGCCAGGGGCAGACGTAGGTCAGCCCGTCGAGCTCGCGGACGTAGGCGTGGTCGCTGCCGTCGGACAGGTCGAGCCGCGGCGGGATGGCCAGGACCGCGGACAGCGCGACCTGGTGCTCACGCACCATCTGCTGCGGCCGGCTGGCGACGTCGCCCGCGGCGATGTAGGCCTGCCACCGCTCCCGCTCGGGCCCGGGCAGCCCGGACAGCGGCTCGTACACCCGCAAGTGCGCGGCGTACCCCATCACGCGGTCAATCCAAGCACGACTCCAGCACTAGCCTCGCGGGCGTGAGCGTCTTCACCCAGGCCCCCCAACACGAGCAGGTCGTCTTCTGCAACGATCCGGGCACCGGGCTGCGGGCGATCGTCGCGATCTACTCCACCGCCTTGGGGCCGTCCCTCGGCGGCACCCGCTTCTACCCGTACGCCGACGAGGCCGCAGCCCTCGCCGATGTGCTGGAGCTGTCCAAGGCGATGGCCTACAAGGCCGCCTGCGCCGGTCTGGCGCTCGGCGGCGGCAAGGCGGTCATCATCGGTGACCCCACCAAGGACAAGAGCGAGGCGCTGCTACGCGCCTACGGGCGCTTCGTCGACTCGCTGTCAGGCCGCTACTACACCGCCTGCGACGTCGGCACCTACGTCGCGGACATGGACGTCGTGGCCCAGGAATGCCGGTTCACGACCGGTCGATCACCCGAGTACGGCGGCGCCGGCGACTCCTCGGTCCTGACCGCGTTCGGCGTGTTCGAGGGCATGCGGGCGGCGGCCGAAGCGGCCTGGGGCGAGCCGACGCTTCGCGACCGCCGGGTTGCGGTCGCCGGGGTCGGCAAGGTCGGGCGGCACCTCGTCGCGCACCTCCTCGAGGACGGCGCCTCGGTCGTCGTCGCGGACGTGAACGACGCCGCGGTGGCCGCCGTGGTGGAGCGCCATCCCGAGGTGACGGCGACCGAGCCCGAGCGGCTCCTCGACGAACGGATGGACGTCTATTCGCCGTGCGCCCTGGGGCATGCGCTCACCGACGACATCGTGTCCCGGCTGTCGGCCCGCATCGTCTGCGGTGGGGCCAACAACCAGCTCGCCCACCCCGGAATCGAGGCGGAGCTGGAGCGCCGCGGCATCCTCTACGCCCCGGATTACGTCGTGAACGCCGGCGGTGTCATCCAGGTAGCCGACGAGATTCATGGCTACGACGCGGCGCGAGCTCGTGCCAAGGCGGCCGGGATCTTCACCACGACCGCCGAGATCCTCAGCGCCGCAGCGGCTGACGGAGTGCCCCCCTCGATCGCGGCTGATCGCCTGGCCGAGGCGCGGATGTCGGCCGCCGCGGCCGGCCGTCCGATCCGCCTTCCCGAACGGGATGACCAAGGCGGCGCCGAGCGCTGATATCCTGGTAGCCGATCCGGTGGACCGGGTCGGGATGACCGAAACAACTTCCGTGTCGCCACCGGGTCGGACCCGGAGCGCAACGAGGGGGTCGAGCCAATGGGGCGCGGCCGTGCCAAGGCCAAGCAGACGAAGGTCGCCCGCGAGCTGAAGTATTCCAGCGGCGGGACGGACCTGGACCGTCTGGCGCAGGAGCTTGCCGCTGAGCGCAACGGCGCCGGTCCGAGCTATGCGACGACCCAGTCGGCGACCGTCGAGGATGACGACGACGACGACGAGTACGGCGATTACGCCCGCTACACCGACGAGGACGAGAACGCGGGCTAGGACCCGCTGACGATCTCCCCGCACACCCAGGCGTCCACCCCGCGCGCGATCAGGTGGTCGACGGTCGCCTGAGCGTCAGCCGCGGCAACCACGGCGACCATCCCGACGCCGAGGTTGAAGGTGCGCTCCATCTCCTCGGGCGCGACCTGACCGCGATCGGCGATCAGGTCGAAGATCGGCGCCGGCGTCCACGACGAACGATCGATCCGCGAGCGCAGGCCATCGGGAAGCACCCGGGCCAGGTTTGCGGTGAGCCCGCCGCCCGTGACGTGTGAGAACGCGTGTACCTCGAGTGCGGCCGCCAGGCTGAGGCAGTCCTTCGCGTAGATCCGTGTCGGGGTCAGCAGCACCTCACCTAACGGCTGGCCGAGGTCCGCGCTCGAATCCAGCGGGATGCCGGCGACCGACAGCAGCACGTGCCGGGCCAACGAATAGCCGTTGGAGTGCAAGCCGCTGGACGCCATCGCCACGACGGCGTCGCCGCGTCGGACCCGGTCGGGCGTGATCAGGTCCTGCTGGCGCACCATGCCGGTCGCGGCACCCGCGACGTCGTACTCATCGGGGCCGAGCAGCCCCGGGTGCTCGGCGGTCTCGCCGCCGATCAGGGCGCACCCGGCCAGGGCACACGCCGCGTCGATCCCGGCGACGATGTCGGCGATCCGTTCCGGTACGACCCGGCCGCAGGCGATGTAGTCGGTCATGAACAGCGGCTCGGCGCCACAGACCACGATGTCGTCGACGACCATGCCGACCAGGTCGTGGCCGATCGTGTCGTGGCGATCGAGCGCCTGCGCGATCGCGATCTTGGTGCCGACGCCGTCGGTGGAGGTGGCGAGCAGCCGGTCGGCGTCGATCCGGAACAGGCCGGCAAAGCCGCCCAGGCCGCCAACGACCTCCGGCCGGCCCGAGGTCAGCCGAGCCTTGATCAGCTCGACCGCGCGGTCACCGGCCGCGATGGAGACACCGGCCGCTGCGTACGTGGCAGCGCCCTCAACGGAGGTCACGGACGAGACAGCGCGTCCGAGGCGCCGACACCCGGCAACATCTGGTCGTAGGAGTCCGGCGACGGGTCGAGCGATCCCGCTTCCGCCTCCACGGTTCGCTCGATCCCCTCGAGCATGTGCTTCCCGAGCAGCTCCGGCGCCGGCAGCTCGATCGGGTAGTCGCCGTCGAAGCAGGCGCGGCACAGCCGTTCGCCTGGGATCGTCGTCGCCTCGGTGAGCTGCTCGAGGGAGATGTAGCCCAGCGAGTCCGCGCCGATAGAGGCGCAGACCTGTTCGACGGTCAGCCCGTTGGCGATCAGCTCGGCGCGCGACGCGAAGTCGATGCCGTAGAAGCAGGGCCACTGCACCGGCGGGGAGGAGATGCGCACGTGCACCTCGGCCGCACCCGCCTCGCGCAGCATCCGCACCAACGCCCGCTGCGTGTTGCCTCGCACGATCGAGTCGTCGACGACCACGAGGCGCTTGCCTGCGATGGCTGACCGCAGCGGGTTCAGCTTCAACCGGATACCGAGCTGGCGGATCGTCTGGGACGGCTGGATGAAGGTCCGGCCGACGTAGGCGTTCTTCACCAGGCCGATGCCGTACGGGATGCCGCTGGCCTCGGCGTAGCCGACCGCGGCCGGCGTACCGCTCTCGGGCACCGGGATCACCAGGTCCGCGTCGACCGGGTGCTCCTTCGCGAGCCGGCGGCCGACCTCCACGCGGGTCTCCTGCACCGACCGGCCGGCGATCGCGGTGTCGGGACGCGCGAGGTAGACGTACTCGAAGAGGCAGCCCTTCGGGGTCGGGTCGGCGTACTGCTGGGAACGCAGGCCGTGCTCGTCGATGGCGATCAGCTCGCCGGGTTCGATCTCCCGCACGAACGATGCGCCGACGATGTCCAGCGCGGCGGTCTCACTGGCCACGACCCAGCCTCGTTCCAGGCGTCCGAGCACCAGTGGTCGCACACCATGCGGGTCGCGGGTCGCATACAGCGTGTGCTCGTCCATGAAGACCAGCGAGAAAGCGCCCCGCAACCGTGGAAGCACCTGCATCGCCGCAGCTTCGAGGGACAGGTCGCAGTCGCGCGCCAGCAGCTCGGTGATCAGGTCCGAGTCACTCGAGGCGCGGGGTTCACCGTTACGAGGCCGCTGGTCGACGCCGATCTCGGCGGCAAGCTGGGCGGTGTTGGTGAGGTTGCCGTTGTGCCCGAGCGCGATCCCGCCGCCGTGCTGCGCGGGCCGGTACGACGGCTGGGCGTTCTCCCAGGTGCACGATCCGGTCGTGGAGTAGCGGTTGTGACCGATCGCGAGGTGGCCGGTCATCGCCCCCAAGGTCGGCTCGTCGAAGACCTGGGCGACGAGGCCGAGGTCCTTGTAGACGACGACCGTGCGACCGTCGGACACCGCCATGCCGGCGGCCTCCTGGCCGCGGTGCTGCAAGGCGTAGAGCCCGTAGTAGGTGAGCTTGGCGACCTCTTCACCCGGTGCCCACACCCCGAACACGCCACAGGCGTCCTTCGGTGGAGCCTCGTCGGGGATGTCGGCGTACCCCGCAGATGACTGCGGCTGATTGCCGCTCGGTGAGCGGCCGGGTGAAGAAGGGAAGTCGGACAGGCTCGGCGCCACCGACCGGCTCCTTGTCATCGTCGACTAGGGACTCTCACCAGTCTAGAGGGCATAGCCAGCGTTTCAGCGGTGACGTTTCCGGGCGAATCCGGCATCGTGGACGGTGCCGGTCGGTACGGGGCGACAACAAGGCGGATTTCCTGAGGTGGACGCAGTCCGAGTGCTGGTCGTCTACGGCTCGACACGTGGTGGCACCGCCGGTCTGGCTCACCTCGTGGCCGACGCGTTCATCCGATATCAGGTTCGCGCCGAGGTCCGGCGAGCCGGCGATGTCCGCAGCATCGGTGACGTCGATGCGGTGATCGTGGGCGGCGCGCTCTACAACAACCGCTGGCATCCCGATGCCACTGCCTTCGTCGGCCGCCACCGCGCTGAGCTGCGGCGCGTGCCGGTCTGGTTCTTCTCCAGCGGACCGCTCGACGACTCGGCCCGCTCCGGCGCTCTCGCACCCGTGCCCCAAGTCAACGCATTGGCGCGGGAGATCGAGATTCGCGGGCACATGACCTTCGGCGGGCTGCTCGACAAGCGGCCGAACGGACTGCTGGCGTTGTTTGCCTACGGCCCTGAGGGCGACTTCCGCGACCGCCACCACGTCGTCGAGTGGGTCGAGCGGGTCTCGGAGGAGCTGACCCGGGAGCACGAGTCGATGGTCCGCGTCGTCGACTCCGGCGGACGGACGGTTCCGCCGAAGCCGGACGGCCCGGCCCGGGACGGCAGCGAGATCGAACCGGACGGCCTCCTCGACGCACCCACCGAGATCGGCGCCGAGTGGTCGGCGGACACCTCCACCCGCACGAGCAGCGGACTCTCGCGAATCCGCCAGTACCTCACCCTGGACGAGGAAGAGGCTGACGACGAAGGCCTCGACCTCCTACTGGAAGCCGTCGAGCCGTAGGCCCCCGCCCTACGCCGAGCTGTAAGGATCTCAGCGGGCGCGGGACCCGGCAGAGTCTGACAAGTCAGTCGACCGAGGTGAGAGCCGGCGCCGGCTCGAGGCGCATCTTGATCCCTGGGTGAGGGCGCAGCGTCACTGCTGCCCAGGTCTTCACCCGCTGGCCGGGCACGATGGCCGGCGCCCATCGCCGCGCCAGCGTCGCCAGTACGAGAACTGCCTCCGACCAGGCGAATTGCTCACCGATGCACATCCGGCTGCCCGCCCCGAACGGGAAGTACGCGCCGCGCGGCTGTCCGGGTGCACTGTGGTCGAAGGCGCCGTCGGAGTTGATCCACCGATCCGGGCGATACGCGTGTGCGTCATGTCCCCACCATCGCGGGTCCTGATGAATGACCCACGGACTCATGAGCACCGTCTGCCCTGCGTTCAGGTGGTAGTCACCGAGATCGAACGGCTCGAGCGTCTCGCGCTCGAGAATCCACGCGGGCGGCCGAAGTCGCATCGTCTCGGCGATCGTCGCCATCGTGTACGGAAGCCGCGCGATGTCGTCGTACGTCGGCACGGCGTCGCCGATCGTCGCGTCGATTTCGGCACGCAGGCGTGCGGCCACGTCGGGGTTCTGGTCGAGCAGCCACCACGTCCAGGACAGCGCGTTGGCTGTGGTCTCGAATCCGGCGAGCATCAGTGTCAAGGTCTCGTCTAGCACCTGCTGCTCGGTGAAGCCTTCGCCGTCCTCGGTCGCGGCGAGCAAGGCAGCAACCATGTCGTCGTAGCGGCGATCGCCGCGCTTGTGGTCGGTAACAACGCGCTCGACGGTGTTACGCATCGAAGTGACCGCATTCTTGATCTTCACCGCGGGCGGCAGGTTCGTGTCGAGCAGCTTCGTCGCGCCCGGGATGAACCCGATGCCGAATCGCTTGAGGATCACCTCAAGGGAGTCGATGACCGTGCGCGCATCGCGGTCGCTGTCGTCCCCGAGCAATGTGCGACCGACGACATCCAGTGTGATCCGACCCATCTCGTCGGTGATCTCGACGACGTGACCCGACCGCCACCGCTCGTCCGCGCGCATCGCGGCTGCGGCCATCACATCGGCGTACTTCTTCAGGGCCGTGGCCGAGAACGCCGGATTGATCAGCCGACGGTTTCGCTTGTGCGACACCGGGTCCTCGTTGGTGAGGATGCCGTTGCCGAGGCCGATGGAGATCATCCGGATCCCGAAGCCCTTGGTCACCTGGCGGCCGCGATCGACGAGCACCTCACGCGCCAATGTCGGATCGGAGACCAGCCAGATCCGCAAGCCCAGACCGCCGAACTCGACGACGTCGCCCTGCTTGGCAATGCCCGCGAACAGCGCCGCGCTGCGAGTCCGGTCGAGCATCGCGCGCACTGACTTCGGAGTCGCGCGCATCTTGGGCGGTCGCGGCCCGGCGACGGCGCGGGACCTGCCGGTTCGGTAAGCGAGCCCGCTCACGAAAGGACCGGAAGATGCTCGGAGAGGTCAGCGCGCTCACCACTCGCGTGCACGCGCCCGGCGCGCATCACATCGGCCCACTTGCTCCGGCCGGTTGCCAGCTCCACCCAGGTCATCGCGTCCACCTCCACGACGTTCGGTGGCGTGCCGCGGGTGTGCCGGGGGCCCGCAACGCACTGAACCGCAGCGTACGGCGGTACCCGCAGCTCGACACTGTGACCTGGGACACGTTCCGCGAGGATCCCGGTCAACATCCGGGCCGCCACGCCGAGCGCGCTCCGATCGAGCGGGACCGCAGCGAGCTGCGGAACTGACGCCGACAGGTCGAGGGAGTGGACGACGAGCTCGTTGACCCGAGTCACCATCAGGTCCGAGAGCCGAATCGGGCCGCGGCGAGCGGCAACGACCGGGTCTCCCGTCACCGCGTCGAGCGCATCGGTCAGGTCCGCTTGCTGGTGAGCATGGCGCATGACGACGTCGGCGATGCTCACGCCGGCGGCTCCGACACGGTCGCGCGCCGCGATGTCAGGCCCCGCGGCGGCCCAGTGCGCCGTGTAGCCCGCGATCGACTGCGCCTTCGCCTTGACCGGTCCGGCCGTCACCGCGCGAGTGGCCGCGGCCGGAACCTCCGTGGTGTGGAAGGCGAGCTCGCCAACCGTCCATTCGGGCAGCCGGGAAGGGCGGCTCCAGGCTTCGTCAGGGATCCGCCCGATCCACTCGACGAGCAACGCCTGCTGCGCGTCGTATGCCGTGCGCACCGCGGCGACCGCGTCCAGGCGGGCCACGTTCAGCCGAACAGCGCGGGCAGCGTTCCTTCTGACTGCTCGCGCAGCTGCTCGAGACCGACGTCGAAGAGCCCGTCGATCGACAGCGCGGAACCGCCGGTCCGCCCGATGACCTTGGCCACCACATGATGCTTCGTCGCGAGCGAGCGGAGCGCGTCGACGTCCTCCGTCGCGACGACCGCGCGCGCCGCGGTCTCGCTGAACAACGCCACGAACGGATCCCCGTCGAGCTCGATCGAGGCACCGGTGCCACCGACCAGGCAGGCCTCGACCAGCGCCTGCGCGAGCCCGCCTTCGGACAAGTCGTGGGCGGCAACGACAACGGAACGCTCGGCGGCTTCGACCAACACGGCTGCCAGGGCGCGCTCGGCGTCGAGCCTGACCTCGGGCGGCCGGCCACCGAGGTGGTGATGGACCACCCAAGCCCACGCCGAGCCGTCGAGCTCGTCGTCGGTGTCGCCGAGCAGAACGACGTGCTGACCGGATGAGGTGAAGCCGCTCGGCACCCGCTGCGTGACATCGCCGATCACGCCGAGCACCCCGATCACGGGCGTCGGGTTGATCGCGGTGGCACCGGTCTGGTTGTAGAAGCTGACGTTGCCGCCGGTGACCGGCGTGCCAAGGGCACGGCAGCCCTCAGCAAGACCGCGCGTCGCCTCGGCGAACTGCCACATCACCGCCGGGTCCTCGGGCGAGCCGAAGTTGAGGCAGTCCGACACAGCGAGCGGCCGCGCGCCGGCACACGCGACGTTGCGGTAAGCCTCCGACAGCGAGAGCTGCGCGCCGTCGTGCGGGTCGAGCCGCGTGAACCGGCCGTTGCCGTCGAGCGACAACGCGACCCCACGCGTCGTGTCGTCGCCAAGCCGAACGACGCCCGAGTCGTGCGGCATCGCGAGGACGGTGCCGCCGAGCACGTAGCGGTCGTACTGCTCGGTCACCCACCGCCGGGAGCACAGCTCCGGCGATGCCACGAGCTGCAGCAACGTGTCGCGCAGCTCGTCGCCGCTCGACGGTCGGGTCAGGCTCGCGGAGGTGTCGGCGACGAGCGCGTCCTGAGCCTGGTCGGGACGGGCCAGCGGACGGTGGTAGACGGGCCCGTCATCCGCGAGCGAAGCGGGCGGGGCGTCGACGACGACCTCGCCGCGCCAGGTGATGACGAGGTGGTCGCCGTCGGTCACCTCACCGATGACGGTGGCGAGAACCCCCCACTTCGCGCATCGCTCGAGCACCGCCTCGACGTCGGCAGGTGCCACGATCGCAAGCATCCGCTCCTGCGACTCGCTCATCAGGACCTCGAGTGGCGACATCGATGGTTCGCGCAGCGGAACCTTGTCGAGATCGACCCGCATTCCGCCGTCGCCGTGCGAGGCGGTCTCGCTCGTCGCGCAGGAAAGACCGGCGCCGCCGAGATCCTGGATGCCGGTGACGAGTCCGGCGTCGAAGAGCTCGAGGCAGCACTCGATGAGGATCTTCTCGGTGAACGGGTCGCCGACCTGGACGCTGGGCCGCTTGCTCGGGCCCGCGACTTTGCCGGTTTCATCAACAGAGTCGTCGAAGGTCGCACTGGCAAGAACGGAGACACCGCCGATGCCGTCACGACCCGTCAGCGCACCCAGCAGCACGACCTGGTTGCCGGTGCCCTTCGCCTGCGCGAGCTGAAGCCGGTCGTGCGGCAGCACGCCGACACAGAGCGCGTTGACGAGCGGGTTGCCGCCGTACGTCGGGTCGAATCCGACCTCACCACCGATGTTGGGCAGTCCGAGGCAGTTGCCATAGCCGCCGACGCCCGCGACGACGCCGGCGACGAGGCGCCTCGTGTCGGGCGCGTCGGCGTCGCCGAACCGCAGCGAGTCCATGACGGCGATCGGTCGGGCGCCCATCGTGAGGATGTCGCGCACGATGCCCCCGACGCCGGTCGCGGCGCCCTGGTAGGGCTCGACGTAGCTCGGATGGTTGTGGCTTTCGACCTTGAACGTCACGGCGAGCCCGTCCCCGACGTCGACGACGCCGGCGTTCTCGCCCATGCCGACCAGCATCGCGTCACTCGCCGGTGGGTTCTCGGCGAACTGGCGGAGGTGGACCTTGCTCGACTTGTACGAACAGTGCTCGCTCCACATCACCGAGTACATGGCCAGCTCGCTGTCGGTCGGGCGTCGGCCGAGGATCTCGCGGATGCGGGTGTACTCGTCGTCTTTCAGGCCGAGCTCGGCGAACGGCTGCGGCTGGTCGGGAGTCTCAGCAGCGTGCTGGACGGTGTCGACCGTCATACAGCGACGAGCGCGTCGATGACGGAGGCGAACATCGGCAGGCCGTCCACGGAAGGTCCGGTGAGCAGCTCGATGGCGTGCTCGGGGTGCGGCATCAGACCGACGACGTTGCCGGCCTCGTTACGGATCCCGGCGATGTCGTTGAGCGCGCCGTTGGGGTTGCCGCCGAGATAACGGAAGGCGACCCGGCCGTCGCGCTCGAGCTGTTCGATCGTCGTCGCGTCGGCGACGTACCGGCCCTCACCATGCTTGACCGGGATGACGATCTCGGCGCCGTCGTCGTACTGGGAGGTCCATCGAGTGGCAGTCGACTCGACACGAAGCAGCTGGTCGCGGCAGACGAAGTGCAGACCGGCGTTGCGGATCAGCGCGCCAGGCAGCAGCCCGGCCTCACACAGGACCTGGAAGCCGTTGCAGATTCCGAGGACCGGAAGCCCGTCGCCGGCCGCCGCGACGATCTCGGCGACGACGGGTGAGAACCGGGCAATCGCGCCGGCCCGCAGGTAGTCGCCATAGGAGAACCCGCCCGGCAGTACGACGGCGTCGACGCCGAGAAGTGTGGCGTCGCCATGCCAGAGGCTGACCGGCTCCGCGCCGGCCGCCTTGACCGCGCGGGCCGCATCCCGGTCGTCGAGGGATCCAGGGAAGGTCACCACACCGACGCGAGTGGTGGCGGGCACGGCTCGAGTCTAGGTCGGCGCTTCGCGGCGACCGACGTCGACACAGCGCCGGACGCGGAGAACTAGTCATCCCAGATCAGGCAAAACGGTCCGAACAGGCGATAGCGGCGAAACGGGCACGACGACGAGACTCCGACACAACACCCGAAGCGACCTTGGGGGAAAACATGCCGAACACCCCGCGCACCTACCGCGCTCTCGTCCTTTGCGCGATGCGCAAGTGCCCGGCGTGCGCCCGCGAGGTCTTCGTCCGCGACGACCACTGCGTCGAATGCGGCGCGGACGTCCCGAAGCCGGCACCACGAATCCCGCGGCCGCGCCGCGAGCTGCAGTTCATACCCCCCACGGGCTGGGGCTTGGAGCAAGCTGCCGCCTCGATGACGCTCGACATCGCCGCCATGCCGGGAATCAACTAGCGATCAGCGGCGCCGGCGCTCGCTAAGGTCCGCCTGGTGGTCTTTCGGGCGCGCTTGACGCGGGCGGCGCGGGGCACCCTCTGCACTCTCCTGGCAGTCGGCGTCGCGTGGGCGATCTACAAGGAGCTGACGTTCGCCGGGATCGATCCGACCCTGCGAACGATCGCCGTGATCCCGACTGCCGGATTCGAGCTCGCCTTCCTCCTCGGCCTCTGGCGGCTATGGGTGGTGTGCCTCGTCGTCGACGAGGGCGGAGCGATCGTGCGCAACTTCCGCGGCGACATCCGGGTCCGCCGCCGCGAGATCCGCGACGTGGTCACGGTCACGGGTCTGACCGGCTGCCACGTCGCCGTACAGCTCAAGGTGGGAGACCGCCTCCACCTGGACGGGCTGGCCTACGCCTCGCGCGGACGCACCGACCGGGCGGCCGCCGAGATCAGCCGGGCACTGGGCCTGGTCAGCTCTCCAGACGAACCGTGAAGTCCTCGATCGCCGGGTTCGCCAGAAGCTCCTCGGCGGCGCGGCGCGCGACGTCCTCGGGGTCGGCGGAGTCGATCTCGAGCTCGAACCGCTTGCCCTGCCGCACCGACGCGACGCCGTCGAAGCCGAGCCCTGGCAGCGCTCGCACGATCGCCTGACCCTGCGGGTCGAGGATCTCCGGCTTCGGCATCACATCGACCACGACCCGCACCATGCGCCCAACCTTAACGAAGCAATGCGCCATTGCTCCGAGGATCCCGATGCAGAGCCACTTCGCGGGACAGATCCCCCGGGCAACGCCACTTTGCTAGGAGAAGGAGCGACCGGTGAGGCGCTCGTAGGCCTCGACGTACTTCTGCCGCGTCCGCGCGACGACGTCCTCCGGCAGCGCCGGGGGCGGCCCGGAGCGGTCCCACCCGGACTCGTTCGCCAACCAGTCACGGACGTACTGCTTGTCGTACGACGGCTGCGCGCCGCCGGGATGCCACGTCTCAGCCGGCCAGAACCGTGAGGAGTCAGGGGTGAGCACCTCGTCGCCCAGGACGAGGTTCCCTGCCGCGTCACGACCCAGCTCCACCTTGGTGTCGGCGAGCAGGATGCCGGCCTTCTCGGCGAGGTCCCGGCCGCGCTCGTAGACGCCAAGCGTCAACGCCCGCAGCTGCTCGGCGGTCTCGCCGCCCACCTCAGCGACGACCTCGTCGAACGTCATCGGCGCGTCGTGCTCGCCGATCGGTGCCTTGGTCGTGGGGGTGAAGATCGCCTCCGGGAGCCGCGAGCCGTCGAGCAGCCCTGGCGGCAGCGGCACGCCGCAGACCGATCCGTTCGCCGCGTAGTCACTGACGCCGCTGCCGGCGAGGTAGCCGCGGGCAACGCATTCGACCGGCACCATCTCCAACCGCCGGCACAGCACCGACCGGCCGCGCAGTGCGTCCGCGTGCGACCGGAACGGGTCCGGGAAGTCCGCCGGATCCGCGGTGACGACGTGGCTCGGGATCATGTCCGCGACCTGCTCGAACCACCACAACGACATCTGGGTGAGGATCACGCCTTTGTCCGGAATGACCGACGGCAGGATGTAGTCGTACGCCGAGATCCGGTCGCTCGCGACCATGACGAGCAGGCCGTCGCCCGCGTCGTACAGGTCTCTGACCTTGCCGGAATGAACATGCCGGTCGGCCAGTTCGGGGATCGCCGTCACGACAGGCCGGCGACCCGGTCGAACACCTCGGCCAGCCGCTCGAGGTAACGCTCAGGACGACACACCTCGTCGAGCCGCGCCTCGTCCAGCGTCTGGTTGTTGTCGGCGGCGTGCTTGCGCAGGGTCTCGCGGAACGGCACTCCGGACGACCAGGTCTCCATCGCAGCGGCCTGTGTCAACGCGTAGGCGTCCTCACGCGAGAGCCCGGATTCGACGAGCTCCAGCAGGACGGTGCTCGAGTAGATCAGGCCACCGGTCGCGTCGAGGTTGGCGCGCATCCGATCGGCGTCCACGACGAGTCCGTTGACCAAACGCGACGTCAGATGCAGCAGGTAGTCGGTGCCGACAGCGGCATCGGGTAATGCGATCCGCTCGACCGAGGAGTGGGAGATGTCACGCTCGTGCCAAAGCGGGATGCCTTCCATCACCGGGACGACCTGCGCGCGAACGATTCGCGCGAGACCGCAGATGCGCTCGCACATGATCGGGTTGCGCTTGTGCGGCATCGCACTCGAGCCCTTCTGGCCCGAGCCGAACGGCTCCGCAACCTCGCGCACCTCGGTGCGCTGGCCGTGCCGAACCTCGAGGGCGATCGCTTCGCAGACGGTAGCCATCACAGCGAGCGCAGACACCCACTCGCTGATGCCATCGCGGATCACCACCTGTGTCGCGACCTCGGCCGGCCGCAACCCGAGCGCCGCCGCGACGTGCTTCTCGACCGACGGGTCGATGTTGGAGTAGGTGCCGACCGCGCCGGAGATCTTGATGACGCCGACCGCGTCACGCGCCGCCCTCAACCGGTCGCGGGACCGCGCCATCGCAAAAGCGAAGTCGGCCACCCGGTGACCCCAGGTGTCGGGCTCCGCGTGCACGCCGTGAGTCCGCCCGACCCGCAGGGTCGCGCGATGGGTGAGCGCGTGGTCGCGCAACGCGGCCACCAGCTCGTTGGCGCGCGCGACGAGCAGGTCCGTGGCTTCGGTCAGCTGAATCGCGAGTGCGGTGTCGAGCAGGTCGGAGGAGGTCATGCCGTGGTGCACCCATGCCGCCGCCTCGCGCGGAGTCGTGTTGTCCGCCCACGCGGTCAGGAACGCGATCACGTCGTGCTGTGTCACCGCCTCGACAGCGGCAACGGCCTCCGGGCTCGGCGCCGGCGCGGCGAGGACCGGAGCTACCGCGTCTGCCGGGACGGTGCCGGTCGCGGCGTGCGCCTCGAGGACGAGCGCCTCGACCTTGCACCACAGCTCGTACTTGTGCGCCTCACTCCACACCTGTCCCATCTCGGGGAGGGTGTAGCGCTCGATCATCAGCCCTCCTCGGCAGCCAGCGGTGCGTCCTGCGCAGCGCGCAGTGCGATATCGCTGCGGTAGTGCGCGCCGTCGATGCGGACGTGCTTGACGGCGTCGTACGCCGATTGTCTCGCACTCCGCAGGTCGGCGCCGACCGACGTCACTGCCAGGACCCGCCCGCCGCTGGTCACCAGTCGATCACCGTCACGCGCCGTACCGGCATGCAACACATCCGCCGTGGTGATCGCGTCCAGACCGTCGATCGGATCGCCCGTGCGGGGGGCGCCCGGGTAGCCGGCGGCCGCGACCACGACGGTGACCGACGCGCCGTCCCGCCAGCGCAGCTCCGGATGCGCGGCGAGGCTGCCGGTTGCGGCGGCGAGCAGCAGGTCGGACAGCGGCGAGTCGAGCATCGCCAGCACCGACTGCGTCTCCGGGTCACCGAACCGCGCGTTGAACTCGACGACCTTCACGCCACGCGACGTCAGTGCGAGGCCGGCGTAGAGAAGGCCCGAGAACGGCGTACCCCGACCGGCCATCTCGGCGATGGTCGGCTGCACCACCCGTTCGACGACCTCGCCGACGAGGCCGTCCGGCGCCCATGGCAGCGGCGCGTAGGCCCCCATGCCGCCGGTGTTCGGACCGGTGTCGTCGTCGCCCACTCGCTTGAAGTCCTGCGCCGGTATCAGCGGAACGACCGCCGCCCCGTCAGTCACGCAGAACAGCGAGACCTCCGGGCCGTCCAGGTACTCCTCGACCACCACCGCGTGACCGGCGGCGTGTGCCATCGCGACTTCCCGGTCATCAGTGACGACGACACCCTTCCCGGCGGCGAGCTCATCGTGCTTGACGACGTACGGCGCGCCGAACTCGTCGAGGGCGGCGGCCACCTCGTCAGGCGTGGTGCACCGCCGATAGCCGGCGGTCGGCACGCCGGCGGCGACCATGACCTCCTTGGCAAACGCCTTGCTTCCTTCGATCTGCGCGGCGGCTGCCGACGGCCCGAACACGTCGAACCCGGCAGCTCGCAACTCGTCAGCAGCGCCGGCAACAAGCGGCGCCTCAGGCCCGATGACCACGAGGTCAGCCGACGCGGCTCTAGCAGTTGCAACCCAGTCACCGCTCGGCAGTAGCTCGGCAACAGACGCAATACCGGGGTTTCCAGGCGAGCAAGAGATGCGCGAGACGGAGGGATCGCGTCTCAACGCAAGGCAAAGCGCATGCTCGCGGCCCCCAGAGCCAAGGACTAGAACCCGCACGAGCGGACCCTACAGAGCCGCGAGACGGGCTTCGAGCCCGGCTTTGACTGCCGGCCAATCATCGGCGATCACCGAGAAGACCACCGAGTCGCGCCAGGTTCCGTCGCGCCGCTTCATGTCACGTCGCACGACTCCCTCGCGCGTTGCGCCGAGCTTCGCGATGGCCGCCTGCGAGCGAACATTGATGATGTCGGTCTGGATCTTCACCCGACCCAGCCCACAGTGCTCGAAGCAGTGCCAGAGCAGCAGGAGCTTGCACTCCGGGTTGACCGACGTCCCCCAGACGTCGGGTGCGTATGCCGTCCAGCCGATGTGCGCCTTCTCGTTCGCCAGGTCGAGATCGCCGATGCTCGTGGTCCCGACGACGCGCCCGCCGTGCGGGTCAGCCACCGCCATCAGCCGCACGACGTACATGACGCGGTCGTCCTTGGCCGCCTGCTCCATCGCCTGCCGCCAGGCGCCGGCCGACTTGGGCCGCGGCTTCGCGCCGCCGTAGCCCATCTCCCACACCCGGTCATCGTCGAGCGCGTCGAACAACGCCTCGGCGTCGTGGTCCGAGGCGGGGTCGAGGCGAACCGTGCGCCCGACCAGGGAACGGCCGTCCGGGGCGGCGGCAGCCACTAGACGAGCGGCCGCAGGACGATCGTCTGCTCGCGGCCGGGGCCCACACCGACCACGGAGATCGGCGCGCCGGACATCGCCTCGAGCGCCTCGACGTACGCCCTCGCTGTCTTCGGCAGGTCCTCGATGGCACGGGCGCCGGTGATGTCCTCCTCCCAGCCAGGCAACATCTCGTAGACCGGCTCGGCGTGGTGGTACTCGGTCTGCGTCATCGGCATCTCGTCGTGCACCGTGCCGCCGATCCGGTAGCCGGTGCAGACCGGGATCTGCTCCCATCCGGTCAGCACGTCGAGCTTCGTGAGCACGAAGTCCGTGACGCCGTTGACCCGTGCCGCGTAGCGGGCAACCACCGCGTCGTACCAGCCGCAGCGACGGGGCCGACCGGTCGTCACGCCGAACTCGCCACCGATAGCGCGCAGCTTCTCGCCGTCCTCGTCGAGCAGCTCGGTCGGCATCGGCCCGGAGCCCACGCGGGTCGCATAGGCCTTCACGACGGCAGCAACTCGGTCGATCCGCGTCGGCGGGATGCCGGACCCGGTGCAGGCGCCGCCGGCAGTCGCGTTCGACGACGTCACGAACGGGTAGGTGCCGTGATCGACATCGAGCATCGTCGCCTGTCCGGCCTCGAGCAGAACGACCTTGCCCTCGTCGAGGGCTCTCGCGAGCAACAGCGACGTGTCGGCGACCATCGGCCGCAACCGATCGACGTAGCCGAGCAGCTCATCGACAACCTCGTCGATGCTGACCGCCTTGCGGTTGTAGACCTTGACCAGCACCTGGTTCTTGCCGACGAGGGCGCCTTCGACCTTCTGCCGCAGGATCTTCTCGTCGAGCAAGTCCTGGATCCGCACGCCGACGCGCGACATCTTGTCGGCGTACGCCGGACCGATCCCCCGCCCCGTCGTACCGATCTTCGAGTTGCCGAGAAATCGCTCGGCCACCTTGTCCATCAGCACGTGGTACGGGGTGATGACGTGGGCGTTGGCGGACACGACGAGCCGGGAGCAGTCGACGCCGCGGGCGGAGATCGCGTCGATCTCGCTGAAGAGCACACCCAGGTCGACCACGACGCCGTTGCCGATGACTGGCGTCACCCCAGCGGTGAGGACGCCCGCCGGGAGCAGGTGGAGCGCGTACGTCTCACCGTCGACGACGATCGTGTGGCCGGCGTTGTTCCCACCGTTGAACTTCACGACGAAGTCGACCTGCTCACCGAGCAGGTCGGTGGCTTTCCCCTTGCCCTCGTCGCCCCACTGGGCGCCGAGCAGCGCGATCGCCGGCATCGAGCCGTCCCTTCAGTGCCGGTTCCCGAGGCTGGACAACAGGGAAGGCCCCGGGTCGCAAGCGACCGGAGCCTCTTGCGAAAAAAGGCTACCCGGAATCGCCGGTGGATGCTCCCGGGTTAGCCGATCGCGGCAGCAGCGCTCGGGTCGCTGTCGTCGAGGAATTGCTTGCACCGCGTAGCTTCGTCGGTCTCCCCGATCGCGCCCGCGGCGCGACCCAGCGCATGGAGGCAGCGCAGGAAGCCCCGGTTGGGCTCGTGCGACCAGGGCACCGGACCGTGGCCCTTCCACCCGGCGCGCCGCAACGAGTCGAGTCCGCGGTGATACCCGACGCGGGCGTAGGCGTATGACTCGATCACGGATCCGGCGGCGAAGGCGCGGTCGGCGAGGGCGGCCCATGCGGCGGAGTGCGTCGGGTGCGCGGCGGCGACCTCGGCGGGCTCGTCACCCCGCTCGAGTGCCTCACGAGCCCGGGTGTTGTCCGGCAGCAGGGTCGCCGGCGGTTCGCCCAGCAAGTTGTGCGAGTGCGTCATGTCTGACGGAAGACCCACACCGGCGTCCCGACGGTGAACACCTTGTAGAAGTAGCGGAGCACCGAGCTGTTCGTGATCCGCACACAGCCGTGGCTCGCCGGGTACGACGGGACGTTGCTGCCGGCGTTGGTGTCGCCCTCGCCGTGAATCGCGAAGCCGGTGTTGGTGAAGTAGGACGGGTAGTACAGCTCGCCGAGCTTCGACTTCTGCCACCCGGTCTGCTTGTACTGCACGCTGAAGTGACCGGTCGGGGTGATCGCGACTGCGGGCTGTCCGTTCGAGCCGGTGTAGCTGTACCCGCCACCTGTTGACGTGTCGAGAATGCGCCAGACCTTGCCGTTCTTCGCGATCGTCAAGATCTGCTTGGTGAGGTTGACCTCGACCTCAAAGCCGTCGCTGCGGGCATGCCGAAGGTGAACTCGCTTCGGGTGGGCGAGCGCCCGCCACACCTTGGTGGCGGCGACGCCGTCGCGGTGGAAGCCCTGCACCTTCTCGAACGCGGTGACCGCATGCACCATGTCCCAGCCGTAGTACGAGGTCTTCGGTCCGACGTCGTAGTGGAGCGCGCGTAGCCGGGACTGCAGCGTTCGGACGTCGGCGCCCTGGTCGCCGTAGTGCAGCAGCCGGTTGACGACCTCGATGTTGAGCGGGCGGCTGATTCCCACTGCATGGCCGGCGTCGGCGTGTCTGGTGATCCGGTAGTGAACGACCGAGTACGCCTCGGGGGACACCGTGAAGTCGAACCGGCCGTGACGCGCCGACGTCTTCTCGACTCCGTGCCAGCCGCTGGCGACCCGCTTCTCGAGGTAGAGCGGCCCGAGATGCTTCGGGAAGATCCGGCCGGTGATGTGCGTGGGCGTCCCGGCGGGTGCGGTGTCGATCTTGTGAACCTTGATCAGCGGGCGAACCGCCAACGCGAGCGGAGTGCTGGTCGACCCGGCATAGGCCGGGGTCGCACCGAACTCGACGCGATACTGCTCGTTGCGGGTCGGCTTCACCGTCCATCGGACTCGGCCGTTAGCGCTCGTCGTCTTGTCGGCGGCACCCGCGACGGCGTGCCACGCACCCGTCGCGGTGGCGCGGTGCTGCAAGGTTGCGGGCGCCCCAACGACAGGACCGCTGATGGTGCTTGCCGTGCTGAGCGCGGCGCTCACCATCGACTTGTGTCCGTATGTCACGACGGCCGGCGTCAGTGATGCGGTCCACGACGTCGGCTGCTGGAGCGTGAAGGTCGGACCGGCGTACGTCGTGTCGGCCGCGACGATGTCGACCGGGCCCGTCGTGGCGCCGTCCGGGACCACCACGGTCATCTGGGTGGCGCTGACGGGATCCACGGCGGTCGCCGGGATGTCCTGGTTGAACGTGACGGCAGCGGTGCCGTCGGTCGGGAAGGTGGTCGTGCCTTGAGCGGTCAGCGTGACGGTCTGGCCGACCTGCCCGTACGTCGGATCGACGCTGAAAGAATCCGAACCGTCCGCCGCGGCGGCGGACGCGCCAAGTGTGGTCGCGGCGCACAGCAGCGCTGTGCACCCGGCGACCGCCGCGGCGCGGAACCGGTGCGACATGGTTCCGGAGTCCCCCATTTGATGAGACGTCAGTCCTCCCACGATACGTGGCCAGACGCCCGTTACGGTGGAATGTCCGTTTTCACTCCGATGGCGCAGCCACGCGACGCGGCGTCTCCCGATCTCAGGTGATCTTGGTCCCGGCGCTCTTGAGGTCCTGGCAGCCCCGTACGACGCGCTCGGCCATCGCGGCTTCGGCGGCCCGGCCCCACGAGCGGGGGTCGTACACCTTCTTGTTGCCGACCTCGCCGTCGACCTTCAGCACACCCGAGTAGTTCGTGAACATGTGATCGGCGACCGGTCGGGTGTAGGCGTACTGGGTGTCGGTGTCGATGTTCATCTTCACCACGCCATAGGCGAGCGTCTCGTGGATCTCGGAGAGCTCCGAGCCGGAGCCGCCGTGGAAGACGAGATCGAAGGGCCGCTCGACGCCGAGCTTCGCCCCGACGTGGTCCTGACCTTCCTTGAGAATCTCCGGTCGGAGCTTGACCGCCCCCGGCTTGTAGACGCCGTGCACGTTGCCGAAGACCGCGGCAAGGAGGTAGCGACCGCGCTCGCCGGGCGCACCCAGGACCTCGACGACGCGCTCCATGTCCTTCGGTGAGGTGTAGAGCTTCTCGTTCATCTCGTTCGAGATGCCGTCTTCCTCGCCGCCCACGACACCGATCTCGAGCTCGAGGATCGTGCGGGCCTCGATCGACATGGCGAACAGCTCGTCGGCGGTCTTGAGGTTGTCTTCGAGGTCGATGCCCGAGCCGTCCCACATGTGAGATCCGAAGATCGGCTCCTGACCGTTCTTCACGCGCTCGATCGAGCGCTCCAGCAACGGACGCATGAACCCGTCCAGCTTCGCCGGCGGGCAGTGGTCGGTATGCAGTCCGATCGTCACGGGGTAGTTCTTTGCGACCTCACGGGCGAAGTCGGCCAGCGCGATCGCGCCGGTGACCATGTCCTTGATCGACGCCCCCGAGGCGAACTCGGCGCCACCCCACGACACCTGCAGGATGCCGTCGCTCTCCGCCTCGGCGAACCCGCGGAGTGCGGCGTTCACCGTTCCCGATGACGTGACGTTGATCGCTGGGTAAGCAAACCCACCGGCCTTCGCCCGGTCGAACATCTCGGCATAGACCTCGGGACTGGCTACCGGCATCTGACTCGTCTCCTCAGCTGATCCGACTCAATCTCGATCTGCCCGCAAGTATGGGGCCGATACCCTGCCGCGGTGCACCAGCAGTACGCGGTCAACCTACTCAGCGCCAGTTCGTTGATCGACAGCTTCGGGACGCTGGGCATCGCGCTCATCCTTTTCGCCGAGACCGGCCTGCTGATCGGGTTGTTCCTGCCCGGGGACACGCTGCTTTTCACCGCGGGCGTGCTGACCACCACCTCCGCCGACTCGACGGTCCACCTGCATCTGCCGTGGGTGCTCATCGCGGTAGCGCTGGGGGCGATCGCCGGATCGCAGGCCGGCTACGAGCTCGGCCGCCGAGCCGGGCCGCGCTTCATCACCGACGCCCGGCCGAGAGTGATGGCTGCCCGGGAGAAGACTGCTCACTTCATCGAACGCTACGGTCTGCGCAAGTCCATCGTGCTGTCCCGGTTCGTCCCGATCGTGCGGACGGTGATGTCACCACTGCTCGGCAGCCTCGACGTATCTCGCGGCGAGTTCACCGTCATCCAGGTCATCAGCGGTCTGGTGTGGTCGATCGGGATCACGCTCACCGGGTGGGGAGTCGGCTCCCACGTCAGCAACATCGATCACTACATCTTGCCGGTCGTCGCGGTCATCGTCCTGATCTCGCTCGGCCCGGTGATCCTCGAAGTTCGCAAGGCGCGGCGGAAGTCGGCCTGACGCATCGACGACGCCGAGCCCAACGCTTTGGGCGTCTCGCGTCGACCCGGCCGTAAGGTTGGGCTCGAGCGGCTAACCGAGACCTAGATCTGACAGCGAGTACGCCGCGCGGTACTCCAGTCCGGCCGCGGCGACCGCGTCTGCAGCTCCGCGCTCGACGATCACGGCGACGCCGACGACCTCGGCACCCGCCTCGCGGAGCGCATCGACAGCGGTCAGTACCGAGCCTCCGGTCGTCGACGTGTCCTCGACCGCCAGCACGCGTCGGCCCGCGACGTCCGGGCCTTCGATGCGGCGCTGCAGACCATGGGCCTTGCCTTCCTTCCGCACGACGAACGCGTCGAGCTTCTCGCCGTCCCCGGCGGCGGCGTGCAGCATCGCCGTCGCGACCGGGTCAGCGCCCAGCGTGAGTCCGCCCACCGCGTCGTAGTCGAGGTCGCGCGTCAGGTCACGCATCACGCGGCCGACCAGCGGCGCCGCCTGACCCGACAGCGTCACGCGCCGCAGGTCGACGTAGTAGTCGGCTTCACGGCCGGACGACAACGTGACCTTGCCGTGCACGACAGCGTCGGACTTGATCAGCGCCAGCAGGTCGTCCCGGTCGTTCGCCACGGCGCAGAGGCTATCCGGCGTGCAACCGCAAACCGGTCCGGTCGTCGGTCGTGTCGACCACAACGGTGTCGCCGTCCTTGATCTCGCCGGACAGCAGAGCCCTCGCCAGCTGGTCGCCGATCGATGACTGGATCAAACGCCGCAGCGGCCGGGCGCCGTACACGGGGTCGAAGCCGGAGATCGCCAGCCATTCCTGTGCGGCGTCGCTGACCTCCAACGTGAGTCGCCGGTCGGCCAGCCGCGCTGCGAGCCGCGCGACCTGGATTCCGACGATCGCGCCGAGCTGCTCGCTGCCGAGCGAGTGGAACACGACGATGTCGTCGAGCCGGTTGAGGAACTCGGGCTTGAAGTGCGCCCGCGCTGCACTCAGTGCGGCCTCACGCTTCGCGGCGTCATCGAGCGCCGGATCGTTGATGAACGCCGAGCCGATGTTCGAGGTGAGCAGCAGGATCGCGTTGCGGAAGTCGACAGTCCGGCCCTGTCCATCGGTGAGCCGGCCGTCGTCGAGCACCTGCAGCAGCACATCGAAGACGTCCGGGTGCGCCTTCTCCACCTCGTCGAGCAACACGACCGTGTAGGGGCGGCGACGCACCGCCTCGGTCAGCTGACCGCCTTCGTCGTAGCCGACGTAGCCGGGCGGCGCCCCGACCAACCTGGCAACCGAGTGCTTCTCGCCGTACTCACTCATGTCGATGCGAACCATCGCCCGCTCGTCGTCGAACAGGTACAACGCGAGGGCCTTCGCGAGCTCGGTCTTGCCGACGCCGGTCGGGCCGAGAAACAGGAACGAGCCGGTCGGACGGTCGGGGTCGGAGATGCCCGACCGAGCCCGGCGCACCGCGTCGGAGACGGCGCGCACCGCATCGTCCTGACCGACGACGCGACCTTCGAGCGCCTCCTCCATCCGAAGCAGCTTCTGCGTCTCGCCCTCGAGCAGCCGTCCTGCGGGAATGCCGGTCCACGACGCCACGACCTCGGCGACGTCATCCGGGCCGACCTCTTCCTTCACCATCGGGACGAGTGCCGCGTCGGAAGACTGCTCCGCGGCGGCCGCGGAAGCCAGCTCCGCCTCGGCGGCCGGGATCTCGCCGTAGAGCAGGCGGCCCGCGGTCTCGAGGTCGCCGGCGCGCTGCGCCGACTCCGCCTGGGTGCGCAGTGCGTCGAGCCGCTGCTTCAGGTCACCGACCCGGTTGAGCCCACCCTTCTCACGTTCCCACCGGGCGTTCAGCGCTGACAGCTGCTCGTTCTTGTCGGCGAGCTCCGCACGAAGCTTCTCCAGTCGCTCCCGCGAAGCCGCATCGGCCTCGCGCTCGAGCGCCATCTCCTCCATACGCAGGCGGTCGACGGCGCGTTGCAGCTCGTCGATCTCGACCGGACGCGAGTCGATCTCCATCCGCAGCCGCGACGCCGCTTCGTCGATGAGGTCGATCGCCTTGTCCGGGAGGAAGCGCGCGGTGATGTACCGATTCGACAACGTCGCGGCGGCGACAAGGGCGGCGTCGGTGATCTCCACCTTGTGATGCGCCTCGTAGCGACCCTTCAGTCCGCGAAGGATCGCGACGGTGTCCTCGACGCTCGGCTCACCCACCATCACCGGTGCGAACCGCCGCTCGAGGGCGGGGTCCTTCTCGATCGACTCGCGGTACTCGTCAAGCGTGGTCGCGCCGATCAACCGCAGCTCGCCGCGCGCGAGCATCGGCTTGAGCATGTTGCCCGCATCCATCGCGCCTTCGCCGGTCGCGCCGGCGCCGACGACGGTGTGCAGCTCGTCGATGAACGTGACGACCTGGCCGTCGCTGTCCTTGATCTCGGCGAGCACCGCCTTCAGCCGCTCTTCGAACTCGCCGCGGTACTTCGCACCCGCGACCATCGCGGCCAGGTCGAGCGACACGAGGCGCTTGCCGCGCAATGACTCCGGTACGTCGCCGGCGACGATGCGTTGCGCCAGGCCTTCGACCACGGCCGTCTTGCCGACGCCCGGCTCGCCGATCAGGACCGGGTTGTTCTTGGTACGGCGAGACAGCACCTGGACGACCCGACGGATCTCGGTGTCACGACCGATGACCGGGTCGAGCTTGCCGTCGCGGGCTGCGGCGGTCAGGTCGACGCCGTACTTCTCGAGCGTCTGGTAGGTGCCTTCCGGCTCGGGGCTCGTGACGCGCGCCGAGCCACGGACCGCGGTGAAGGCGTCCTGCAGCGCACTCGGTGCGGGCAGCAGGTCGGTCACCGGCGAGCCGCCGTCCTTCGCAAGTCCCACCATGAGGTGCTCGGTCGACACGTAGTCGTCACCGAGAGACTTCGCGAGGTCAGCGGCGGCGTTGACGACCGCGATCGCCGGTCGTGACAACCCGGGCGCGGCGACAGTGGCACCGCTCGCGGACGGCAGCCGACCAAGCGCCGCTTGCGACTCGGTCGTCACCTTCGCCGGGTCGCCGCCAGCCGCCTCGATCAGCGGCCGGGGGACACCGTCGGCCGGACCGAGCAGCGCGACGAGAAGATGCAATGGCTCGACGTACGGGTGCCCTGCCGCGGCCGCGGCTGCGACGGCGTCACTCAGCGCCTGCTGACTACGGGTGGTGAAGCGGTAGCTGTCCATCAGACCACTTTCACTTCGCCGGTGATCATGACCGCTAATTCACGACACGCCGTACTGGGCGAATTAGGCATCATGATCACCTGTGTTTTGGGGGTTGCCACACGACTACTGCCGGTGGTGTGAAGGGGACGAGGTCGCGACGGTAGGAGCGGTGCACCGCCTGCTCGCGGCGCACGATCTCGGCGTGAGTGGCTTCGAGCTCGGCGAGCACTTCTGACAGCCGCTGCTGCAGGGCCGCGACATGCGCCTCCAGCTCGAGGATGCGCTTCACACCCGCGAGATTGATGCCCTCGTCCTGCGAGAGTCGCTGCACCTCGCGCAACATCGCGATGTCACTGGCGGAGTAGCGACGCCCTCGACCGCTCGCCCGACCGGGAGAGACCAGGCCCATGCGGTCGTACTGCCGCAACGTCTGCGGATGCATCCCGGCCATGGTCGCCGCGACGGAGATGACGAAGACGGGCGTGTTCTCGTCGGCTCCCAGACTGCTGAGAAAGTCGTCAGCCATCTCCACCACCGGTGCCTGTCCCTC
>Ga0164242_10000492_pt1 | contig 47403 bp, 70 predicted proteins | sample OricomgcompostMG_FD_108783 | JGI IMG/M metagenome (GOLD analysis project Ga0164242, IMG submission 108783) | Miracle-Growth compost microbial communities from Emeryville, California, USA - Original compost - Miracle growth compost (MG) ... | reverse complement strand
GAAGCTGTTTTGCCGCGTCTCATGGCAATTGCTGTCGATCCGCTAGGCGAGGCAACTCTTTATGGAAAACAAACCGGAACGTGCGGCTGTTGCGGTCGAGAATTGACCGATCCTAGCAGCATCGAAGCCGGTATCGGCCCGATCTGCGCTGGCAAATGGGGGCTCTAAACAATGAAAAAAGCCCGGCGATGAACCGGGCTTTTCCGTGTCTGCCGTCTCGCGTCGATTAGTGCGCCGCCGTCACGTCCTGTTTGCGATAGAACCGGGACAACTCGACAACCCATGCGCCGGCCGATGCATCGCGCCGCCCCACGGCGTCGAGAGCATCAACTACGCTCGACGGTGGCGCGCTTAGTGTCGGCTTAACGCTTGTCGCTGGCACGCTTGCGCAGGCTGTTAACAGCGGCGTCATAATCAGGGCGCTCGCTATCGATCTTGTCAAACTCCATCTGTAATTGTGCATCTTTCTTTGCTCCCGCCGCTGCAACGCTGTCGCGCCCGGCCTGTTTGCCTTTGAAGAACGCGCCGGCAATGGCGAGGATAGCGCCACCGACCGCCGCCAAGATAATGTAAAGCTCACCCATGGCTAAGCCGCTCCCTTGTGCATGATTTGCAGTCGGCCGGTTGCCAACAGCCATGTGAGCGCGCCCAAGCTCGCCAGCACGGCAACGAACGCCACCGCCGACCACGGGTTATTGATCGCGCCGAGCAATTCGCCGCCCTTGCTCATAAGATCGCTGATCGAGACGCCCGCCGCCGTGAACAGGCCGGCAATGATCGTCCAGAGTGACTTGGATTGCGCGGGCTTCATGTCATCCGGCTTTGCCGCTTCCGGCTCGACATCAACCGGCAATGCACCGCGTTTCGCCGCTTCGATTGCTGCGTTGATCGCGTCGAGGAAGTTTTTATAATAACCTGCGATCAATGTCGCCTTGTCTTTGCTGTTGATGATGGCTCGCGCTGCAATCGGATCGTCCGTTTTTGCGTTGAAATAGTCGGACAGTTTCTTGCCCGTGTAAATCCCTTCAATCATACCTTTGAACATATTGCGGACACCGTGAACAAGTTCGTTGGCTTGTTCCGGGTTGTTTTCGTCACCAAACTTGCGATACATGCCGCGCCCGGTTTGCCCGATGGGACCGCGACCACGGAAGCGATAGCCATCGCCAGACGCAACGCTGCCGTTTCCCATGCGATCCGCATAGACGAAATTGAACAGCTTTTGCGGGTTGCGTACATAGGGTTGTGCCGCCGCGAGTGTCTTGAACCGCGTTGGCCATGTCTTGCGAATTTGCGCGGCGGTTTTGTAATAACCGTCTTCCGTTGTCGGCTGCATCTTGCCGCCCGTTTCATGGAAAACGGTTGCGAGCGGATAAGCAAGAAAGCGAATGTCATCCTGCGACAGCGCGTCCCATTGCTTCAAGACTTCGTTCATCGCCTCGACTTGCGATTGCAGCAGCTTGCCGCCGAACGGTGCTTTTCGGACATACGCATAAAATGTCGTCCGGTCAATTTTCGCTTTCATCGTCCTGCCCTTTCATTATTCGCCCGATGCTTCCATAACAAATGAACCGTTCCGAGCGTGCAAAGCCCGAAAAGCATTATGATGGCGACAACACCATACCCGGTTGCCCATACGCATTTTGCGAGTTGCCAATGCGAACCGAAATAACCAAGAATGCCGCCGTTATACGTTTCATAGAACAAATCGTGCGCCATGCAACAGTGTTGCCACTCGACGCCAGTTCCGCCTAACCATGTCGGGACGCCATCGGGCCATGCCGTACACCAGTCAACCGGGCTCGCTTTAAGAACCTGTTCCGTCGCCGCCCGTGTCGCCAGCATCGCCAGTACCAGCACCGACAAGCCGAATTGCAGAAATCGTGTCATCGAAAATCCCTTTGATATCGTCCGGTTCGGCCGACGCAATGGCTGTTTCCGCGTTGCGTCGGATGCCGGTGAGCGTTGCAATTGCGGCGCGATATGCGTCCGCGTTCAAAATGATTTTATCTGCGAGCGCGTCGGTTGTTTCGCCAGTTATGGACGTTTCACCGTCGAGCAGCGCGGCTTGTTCATCTGTTGCCGATCCGGCTTTGAACGCTCGCGCCGCTGCTTCCTTGGCAAGCCATGAAAGCTTTTCGTCGGTTGGAACCTGTCCGGTGATGGCGAATGTCTGTTCATTGATCGCTTGATAAATCCCGGCAATCGCTGTTTCGGCAAGCATCGGAGGAATTGGCGGTTTGGTAAACTCGCCGCTGTCCGCATCGTATGTGTCGCCAATGCATCCGATGTCGGACGCGATAAGCAATTTCGTTTCATCCGGCCATTTGAAAAGCTCATTCGCAAGAATGACGTTTTCCACGATATTTGTTGCGACATCGATAATTGCAACATTGCGCGCCTCCGGTTCCGGCACAACCGGCACGGGTTCGGGCTCGATTGACGTTTCAGGTTCCGGTGGCGGCGTGACAGGCGGAAACACAATTGGCGGGATTATCGGTAACGTTTCCGTTGTTTCCGTTGTCGTGCTTACAGTTTGCGTTTCCATATCCATTGTTCCCTCTTTTAGCCGATCAATCGGACGATGCACTTGCCAGCACCGCCAACTGCACTAGTGCCGCCGCCACCGCCCGGAACTGCACCGGCAACGCCGTTGCCGCCACCATTACCACCGTAAATACTTATGCCGGCGCTTGTTCCGTTCCATCCGCCGCCGCCACCATAAATGCTGTCTCGTCCTTGACCGCCGCCGCCGAAAATCGCGCCCGTTGATATTCCAACGTTTGGCGCGACGTTTATTGGATTGCCGCCGTATTTTTCGCCACCATAGAGACCGGGGCTAGTGTTATTGTAGACAACTGCCGAACCACCGCTTTTAGGGCCACCGTTTGCAGCAAGACCGCCGCCACCGCCTGCATTGCTACTTGCGCCACTGGCGCCCGTAAATCCCCCATAAGCGAGCAAATATGATCCGAAGGCGGTATTGCCGCCGTTGCCTGTTGTTGAACCACCGTTGCCGATTGTAACGACTACGCTAGACGTGAGATCGGCCGCACGAAATTTGCGGCTTGTATAAGCACCGCCGCCACCACCACCGCCGCCGCCACCGCCCCATATTTCAACATCAACCCACGCATCCGGGTTGATGCCGACAGGCTTTGTCCAAACGCCAGACGTGAGAAATTCCTGATAAACAAGAATTGCGCCAACGTCTGCCGCATCGGCTGCAACCGACATGATGCGGAATTCGCCGTTGATGAACACGACAAAGAAAACAATGTTTGTCGAAAAGTCGTTCAACGCGAGTGCATCGCCCGTCGATTTGACGACATCGTAATATGGGTTGCTTCCGGTGATACGCAGACGCACCGGGCCGGTATTGTTGGCGTTCGGCTGAATGTAAAAACTCATGCCGGCCGTCACGTCGCCAATCAAAACAGGATCGACTTCTATCGTGTAATCATTGCCAACGTTAACGATAGATGTTGGACGCAGCGGTAATGTGTTGAATATCGCGTTAATCTTTTCGGCGATGTTGTCCATGTATGCCGGGCCGGTAACAGGCGGCGGCGATGAAGAATTGAAAACCAAACGATCCATTTGCGTTGCTCCACTTAGCTCTTATGCGGTTTCCCATATCTCCGGCGCTTCATCAACAAGCGTCAAAGTTGACATCAAATCTTTTCCCGCCGCGATGTCGCTCACAATGAAACGCTTGTATTCGGTTCCAAGCGTGCCAATCACAACAAGGCAACCAGTCTCGACTTGTTTGACCGGGCCTTTATCGTAAATCGATGCCTCGCCGTCCGGATTTTCAAATGGGTCAAACGTCAATGTTTTGGTTTTGCCTGCCGCATTGGTTACACGATAAACGCTTGTCTTTGCGTTTGTCTGCCGAATGCCGATAGCAGTCTGTAACCCTACTTCAAGCATGTCATCAACAGCAAGAATATCCGGCAATGCGAGCATATCGACGGAATTTTTAACATCAACTTCGCTATCCAATATCAGCCCGACTACTTTACCGTCGTCATCAATTTGAACGGTATCGATGCGAACCGACCCATAGTGACGCTGTAGCAGATCATGGTTCAACCCGACAAGCGAGCCGCGACGACAGACGATGCTTTCGGCCGGTGCATTGAACGTGTAGAGCGCGGATCGATATTGCGCATTGCGCAAATCAAAGCCGGCGCGAGCTATGCAGTCATCGCGATTGACAAGCCCGACATAACTAATTTGTTCCGTGCGCGCGTCCGTTTCATCAGCACCAGCGCGAAAGACAAGGATTTGCTTGCCGCTGTAATCATAATCTTCATCTTTGAAATTGACGCGAAAGCCGGCCGGCAAACGTGGAAAAGCCTTTTTCCATTTGAAATCATTGATGTTGCGCGGCGAAAATATCTGCACCGGGCTTTCATCCGAACGATCATAGTCGCGGATAACGCCCCAAATTTCCGACTGGTAAGGGCGCGCATATCCGCATGACGCGACGATGCGTTGCAACTCTGCAATCGCAGCGCCTTCCGTTACAAGGTTGCAAGTGTATCCGTTGTCAATGCAAGCCTGTCGCCATTCGACAAGGCTTTCGTCATCGCGCATTTCGTCTGGCAACGGATCGAGATTGAGCGGGCCGCAAAGGATATCCACGAAATGCGGCGCGGGATTATCCGTGACAATCATATTTGCCCACGCCGTGCCGTTCCAATCGCGAACGTATCCACCCGCTTCAATTGACAAATCACTCACCGAACGATTGCGAACTTGCAAGTAAATCATCGCAATGTTGCGCATGGCAATAGGCGGTTGACGCTTGATATTGACGATGCGGGACAGGTTGATTTTGTCCAACAAGCCTTGCCGAGACATTGGTAGGAAGCCGCCCGACTTCTCACCGTAAAAATCAATCACCTGTCCGCTATAAACGTATGTGTCAGACGTGAAGTCTTTATTATAAAATGCCGAACCGCGCTTGATTTCAATGTCATAAATGCCGCGCGGCCAACTTTCGGACGACAAGTAAAAGGTTACTGTTTCCGCTTCAAGCGACATATTGATGACGTTTGTTGTCTCGTTCGTTGCATAACGATAAATATCGTTCCCGCCGCCTTTCGAGAAATACGGATCACAATTAAAATCCGGTTGGAGCGGCGTGACATTCTGTCCCGGCACGCGCTTGCGCGCCTCGACGAAACCACGATTTTGCGGCGGGTTTGGCAAAACGCCGACATATGTTTCGTGAAAACGAAATTTGAACTGCATGCGACGTTGCGATTGTGTCGCGTCCATATAATGCACTTCGGGAAGATATCGCCAATCTTCCTCGCCGCGCAAACGCATGCGAATGCGGAACGGAATGCGCAACGCATCATTGAAGTTGTCTTGCTGCGTCAAACCGTAAGAAAGCAAATGTATCCAACTTTCGTCGGGATCATCTGCCGTTGACATTGCATGATAAACCGGAAGCGGATTTGCGAACACGGCGAGATTGTCCGGGTCTGTTCCGTGAACTGACATTTCCGCATTAAGCGTGAATGTGCGACCATATCGAGCCGGGATTTTAATTCCCGGCTCATCTGGCAACCCGGACGTGTATTTTATGATCACGTCCGCGTCTACTTCCTCCGGCGAAACGGTCGAGCCGCTTAGACGGATATCAGTGATTTCATGCGGGCCGGAAAGACCATAAACGGCATCAACAATTTCGTCTTGCCCGATAATTTCCACAATCGGCTCAAATAGAAATGGCGGGAACACTCGACGCCGACCGATGACGCGTGGAATTGAAACGTTCGGCTCTAACACGTTGCCACTGATCGCAGCAGGATCGAGCGTCGAACCGCCGTCCGCATTTGTGTTTGCTTGATCTTCGGCGCGAGCCGGTGTTGACGATAGCGCACCGATCACAAGCGAGCCGACAATACCGACGCCAGCGGCAAGCAATTTTGCTCCAGTCGTGCCAGCCGCAAACGCCGCACCAAGCGCAGGAATACCAAGTTGCGCAATGCCGACCGTTAGAATTGTCAGTGCAAGGACAGCGATCAGCGAAAAAATTTTCTTTCCGCCGCCACCGCCGCCGCCTTGAACAGCAACATGCATTGTAACGGAAACAGGTTTTTCCGCGCTTGTCGCTTTCGGGCGAACAACGTCCCATAGTGCGCGGGGAACTTCGACATCGTTAACGCGCACCATTCCGCGTTGCGCAAAGTCATCAGGCAAGCAAGGCATGCGTGCGACGATTTCCGCAACGGTTTGCCCGTATTCCCACGTTTCGACGACCGGCGTTCCGAGCTTGAACGGCTCGCGCCAAATCGCAAAAACTTTGCCATCGTGTGGATTTATCGCTTGCATTGAATTTTGTGTCGCCTGTAGCATGCCACACGTTCCTTGATTGTGTAATGTGAAATCGGGACAGCGACCGCGTTGCAACTTTCTTCAATGTGCAGCAACGTTTTACTATTGAGCATTACGCCAACATGGCCGACGCGATTTTTTCCGTAATGCTTCAAAACACAAACATCAAATTCAGCAACCGCAGACGGTATTACATCGATCCATTCTTCGCCGTCTTTGCCGCGTGCGATGTTGCGCGCAACCTCGATCAAATTGCGTGCAGAAACGTCTGCATAGGACGGCAAATCAATCTGCAACTCGCGCTCATAAATTAGACGCACAAGCCCCCAACAATCGACGCCATCGATGGAACGGCCACCGTCGAGAAACGGTGCGCCAACGTATTTGTCAAACCATTTCACCAGTATAACCCCGGCAATCTTGCTTGCGTGGCACGAATGCCGGGCCACGTTTCTTGCGTATAGTCCCATGAACGAATAGTGCCAGTCAAGAAAATCAAACCACCTTCAATGTCGGTTAGATAGAGTTGGCGAGCGCGATATACTCTTGCCGGGACAGCGGTTAATGACGTGCGCGGCGTCACCGTCAAATCGAATTCGCTTCCGGTAACAATTTGAATTTCAAGTCGAATGCTATCATTTGAATTTAGAATTGCTTCGCCGATACGTCTGTCAACGTTTTGAATGCTCAATTGTGCAGACGGCGGTTTTTCACCGTCTGACAATATTTTAATCTCGAATTCAAAACCTTGATATTCTTCATCTTCAAGGATGAAGTTCTTCGGATCGGAAACAACGCGAATATCTTCCGTCAATGCAGGATGACGAATTTTGAGAAAAACGAGATAGATTTCGGCGCTCTCTTGTTTATCAAGTTCGCGTCGAGCTTGTGGCGGGACCGCCCGTTGAAATGAAGGCATTATTTTTTATCCGTCCAAAGTTTCGATTTGAAACGCGATATTGTAAAGATCGCCGGTTGCTCTCGTCTCTTTGTAAAGCTGATCTTTTTTTGAGATTTTGACACGACACGGCAAATCCGTCATCGGATTAACCCATAGGAACGGCAAAACACCGTCAAATAATGTTTCTTCGACGAATTTGCGAAATTCCATATATTGATCTTTCGGGATCGAATTCATTTCAACATCATAGCGCCGCGACGTGACGCTTGACCGTCGCCGATCAATGGACGTTCCGACTTCCGGTTGAAACGACGCGACATTTGGTTGCGGTCCACCGGACACCCCGGCCGCGCCGGTAAGTCGCAATGTCGAAGGCCAAACAGGATCGGCCATAATGTTCACCCCTCTCTTAGCTTAGCGTGCTACACGCTGCACCTTGGCACCGTAGCGAGCCGCATTGGCACCGTCGAAATCACCGCCTGCCATACCATCGTTTACAGTGTCGATAATAATGCGGCGGATTTCATCGCCGTTGCCACCTGTTGAGCGCTCTTGTCGAACGTTCGTGTTGTCGGCGTTATTCTCGACAATGACGGTCACATTGGTTCCGTTGCGGGTCATGCCACCGTTGCCGAACGCCTTGACGCCTAGCGAGCCATCCGAGCCGCGTTCAAGCGGCATGATCGCTTCCGGTCCTTTCTCACCCATGACGCCCGCCCCGGACGCGAAGGCGAACAGCGTTGGCTTGCTCACGACGCTATTGGAATGACCGTTGATGCCACCGGCAAACGTGCCGCCCTTGGCAAATTTGAAAAGCGAGCCGATGGCACTTGTGATCGTGCCGAGCAAACCACCACCGCCACCGCTTCCGGCCTTGCTTACCTCAAACAAAGCGTCAATCACTTCATTCAATAGTTTGTCAACGATTTTGTTCAAAACCTTCGTTGCTGCATCGCCAAAAGCTTCCCAAAAGCTTTTACCTTGACGCAAACCGTTAACGATGTCGCTAACAAAGCCTTTGAAAAGGTCTTTCGTGAATTCAAGCTGCTTTTTAGCGGCAGCAGTCGAGGCTTCAAGGTTCGCCATTTCACCGGCGAGCGATTTCAGTTTCTCGATTTGATCCGGCGTCAAATCGATGTTCTTTTGCTTCGCTTCGTTAAGCAATTCCGTTTCACGTTTGAGACGTGCGGTTTCTTCCGCGCTCAAACCAATCGCGTCACGTTCGGCTTTGAGCTTTTCAATCGTGCGTTCCGCGCCTTTGACGATTTCCGAAAACGGGTCTTTCTTCTCTTTTCCCGATCCGCTCGCGTCATCTGCGCTACCGCCGCCAATGGCTTTAATTTTCTTGTCGAGTGCGTCGGCGTCACCCGTTGCAACCTTGAACTTGCTGGACAGCCCGGAAACAGCAGCGTCAACCGCGCCGATATAATCAGTTCCTTGCGCGATTTTGATTGTTTGATTTGTGAGGCTCATTGCCGATTTTTCCGCATCGGACAGTTGCGCTTTCATGCTCGACAAATCCAGACCGGGAATGATAGTCGTCCCGTTGAACGTCAAAGCAGGTTTTTCAAACGCGGCGATGAAGTTGTTATATGCTATCTTGCCGAGCCCGCTAAACATCGTTGGCAGGTTTTGCCACATGGCGACAATCGCTTGATACGCGCCAACGAAAAAACCGATGATCTTGTTAACGGCGTTTTTAGCCGCATTGATCAAGTCTTGACCGAACACGGAAACAAACGCATCACGAAACACATAAAACGCGGCAAGCGTCACCGTGATCCCGAATAGAAGCGCGGTAAATGGGTTTGTCATGGCAAAGATCACCATGGCGTTGATTGCGCCGAAAATCGCGTCGATCAAGCCGAGCCCGATTGCGACGGTAAGCTTGACGACGCCAAGCGCCAACGCATAAACGCCCGCGATGATAGCGGGAGAAAATGCGATGCCGAGTGCAATCCCGGCTTCGGCCGCATACATCGCTATCAAACCGAAATTGTTTCCAACGTCTTTGATTGTTTTTGAAAATTCGACAAGATATGCGCTGATTGTTGTCGTGATGCCGGTAAGCTGATCGAACTTGCCGACCGTCTGCAAAACCGCGTTGCCGATGCGTCCAAACGCATCGCCGACCGTCGCTGGCATGGCGTCGGCCGCTTCGCGCAATTCCTCCATGCGTTTCGTCATAGCGTTATAGATAAGATCGCCCGTAATCTTTCCTTGCGCGCCAAACTTCATCAACCCGCCTTGCGACGTTTTAAGTTCTTCGGCAAGAATTTCAGCGATGCGCCCACCTTGCTGGATTACGGTATTCAGGTTTTCACCCGACAACTTGCCAAGCGCCATCGCTTTTGAAAGCGCATTCATAACGCTTTCCGCGCGTTGTCCTTTCGCACCTGACACGACAAGCGCATTATTCAGCGCTTCGGTAAGGTCAAGCGTTTGGTTGATGCTAAACCCCATGTCGCGCATTGCGGCATTGAAGCCTACAAAACCTTCAACAGTTGTTTGTATCGACGAATAAGTTCGATCCGCTACATCTGCGAGGCGCGACATGATGGCCGGCGCGAGTTCCATATTTCGGACGGAAGCGCCGACAAGCGACGACAAATCCGACCATGCATCAGCAAGCTTGACATAAGCGCCAATCGACAGCCCGGCCGCAATCGTGCCGATCAATGCACCGATGCCGGCAAGCGCAACCTTGAACAAATTTGCAGCGGTCGCGGCTTTGCCGAGCGAACCGGCAAAATTGTCATTGGCGGCAGTAACACCGGCAATGGATTTTGCAAATTTGCTGGCGTTGCCATCCGATGCGCCAAGCATTTTCGCAAGTTTTTCGGCCGAACGTTCGGCGCGACCAGCGGCAGGCGACAAATCGTCAAGCTTTTTCTTCGCGTCGGAAAGCTCGCTTGTGTCGGCTTTGAAGCCAATTTGCGCGATGTCGCCAGCCATGCTCATTTTCTCCGAACAGGTTTGTTTGCGTTTGCTTTTTGTGCTTCGGTTTGGCGCTCGTTATAGTCGCTTAATTCACTGTTCATTTCCGCACAAAACGCGTCGTCCATGGCGCATAAAATTTCGTATTCCAGCGGCAGAATTATCGTGTTCGTTAATCTGCACCATGCCTCGAATTCGGACGGCGGGATAGGCTCACATGCGTTGTCCCGAACACGGCGAATGCGTCTTGATACGCTCCAATACCATTCCCAAAATTGCCAACCGCTTTCCGTTTCGTTCAAGTCAACAAATGGCGTATCTTCCACTCCAAAACGTTTGTTGCGTTCACGTCGCGTTTCGCCTTTTTCATTCTGCAAATCGTAACGGACGTGAACGCGTATCGCCTCGACTAGATCGCTTTGGAGTTCTGAAAAAAAGATTTTTCGTCCTGAATGGCTTCGATCAATTGATCGAGGAACCATTCAAGCTTGGCGAAAATCTTGAAGACGTTCGCTTTGTTGAATTCCGGTTTCTCGCCTTCAAAATTGGCATTTTCGCCGTACCAATCCCATTCGGTCATTGCGGCAAAAACCATATTGTGAAGATTGGTTTCAAGTTCGTCGGCTTTGAAATGCTTGTTGCGCGCGTCGAGCCGAAGCTTTGCATCCTGCACCGCGCGCTTGATCCCCTTCATGCGCGGATCGGTTGCTGACATGACCGAAACGCGAATTCCGAGCGGCAGGTTTTCGTCGGCAGGATGGCGAATTTCGACCGTTTTTTCGGTTGGAACAATGTTGGCGATATCCATTTGTCTTGCTTTCGTTTTGCGGTTGAAATTGTTTGCGGGCGGCATTTGTCACCGCCCGCAATGTTGCTTGTTACGGGCCGACCGGATCGACAACAATTTCTTCCTGTTGAAGCGCCAGCGTGAACACTTCAAGGTCAAAATCTTCGTTACGGCCGCCCGGACGCGTCGGGCCGGTGATCAGGCCGCGATTGTAGAGGATCGTTCCGGTTCCGCCCGCTTCGGCGTCGGCACGTTCTTCCTTGAACGCATAGCTGTTATTGTTGCCGACAGCGCCGCCCGTGCGCAAGATAACCTGCCCCGGATCGGTCGGAATGCGCGCAACCTCGATAGCCGGCGAACCGGCGTCCGTCATGCCCTTGGCTTTCTGCACAACTGTCGTGTCCCAAGTGTCATAGGTGAGAATGTTCGTCGCCTTGCCAGTCTCGCCACGCGAGCCGACAGCGCCAATCTGCACCCATGTCAACGCCGCGTATTCCGTCGCATCAAGATCGGCATTTTGTGCCGTCGAGCAAACATAAAGCTTGCTAGCGGCGTTGGAGTTGGCGAACGCAGCCGGAAGCCCGGCACCCGCGAACGCGGCACAAAGAGAGGAAGACAGCTTGAACATCGCGCGACCCTTTCGCATAAGTTAGGATTTGAAAGACGTATACCAGACAGACAACACAAACAACATTTCGGGCGGGCTTTCAGCCGCACTTTCTAGCGTTGGCTGTTCGTAAACACGGACAGGAACTGCCCCGGCCGCGAACTGTGATCCTTTCGCAAAATGTTCCGCAATTTCTGCAAGGAAATTCATTGAAGGATAAAACCCTTCGTCGTTTATTTGACTATGCAGAATTAAACGGAAAATTCCTCGATAAGTTTTTTCGTTTCCCCAAAATTCATTTGTGATGTTGTTCGGAATGAAAACTGTTTCAATATATGTTTTGTCATTCGGCACAACGAAAACGCGTCCAAGATACTTGACGGGAAAATTAGGCTTTGACGATGCAGCAATAGCCGCAATCGTTGCCTTCTGCATCGCTTCCAATATTTTTCCATCGATCATGTCAACGGTTCCTTATGCGTTCGGTGTTGCGCGCTACAATGCGCGGCCATTGTTGCAATGCGCTCGCTAGGAAGCCGTCAAACGCTTCTCTGTATTTGGCATAGGAAGCCGTCCAGCCGAAAAAGAACGTCGAGCCGATTTCAAATTCCGAAATGGTCTTTTCCGTCAATGAAACGTCAAAATTATATGTGCTGTTCTTGTTACCGCGTATCGGGCCGGTTGGCATTCCATTCAATGATGATTGACCGGACGCGCGCAAAAATCCCGTGTCAACGCGCATTTTGCCGCCCTTCGATTGCGGCATGACCGGCCCGCTGATCGAGCGTCTTTGTTTGCCTTTTCCGATACTGCCGAGCCCCTGTTTAATCGCATGTTCAATCGACTTTTTCGACGGTCCCGGCGTTTGCGCAATGTCGATAACCTCTTGCACGCTTTCACGCATGAGCGCAGTCATCTTTGCATTCGTATTGACAACGATTTTATCAACTTGCGCTTGAAACGAATTAGCCATGTGGTTAAATTCCCGCTTGCACCGTGAATTTCAGCATGTTAGACAAAAGCAACTCATTTCAAGGCGACAACATGCAAAACGAATATGACCCCGATTTGATTGTGACGCATGCCAATAAGCATTTTGTGCAACGGCAGTTGATAAATCGAGGAAAAAACCCGGTACAAGTGGCAATTATGTCAACGTCCGAACTGGCGAACGCATACCACGAAACCGGGGCGGAAGTCCAGTCGGACGGCGATTTGCAGCGGATAACCTCCGAAATTTTCGTCAAAATCCTCGAAACCGTCAACGCTAAGGGTTTCAGCGTTGACATGACGCGCATAATTGCCACGCAAGAGCTACGCGACGAAATTGCAACCGGAACAGCGGCGCGCGATTTAGTCGTGAAATTGCTTGAAGAACTGGCACCGCGTCGGGTCGAGATTGCTTCACCGCAACAAACAATTCGGCTCGACGGTCCTTTGCATTATATCACGGAAACCGTTATTCGCATCGCTGCGATGAATCATCCTATAATGCTTGTTGGCCCGGCTGGATGCGGCAAGACGACAATTGGCGAGCATGTCGCGCAAGCGTTGAATTTTCCTTTCTTCATCACGTCAACAATCAATGACACGCACGAATTGACGGGGTTCATCGATGGTCATGGCAACTATCACACGACGCCTTTCCGACAGGCTTATGAATTCGGCGGCGTATGGGTTGCGGATGAAATCGACGCTTGGGACGCCGCAGCCCTTTTGTCTGCAAACAGCGCTCTCGCTAATGGATATGCGACGTTCCCTGACAGGAAAGAGCCGATATTACGAAGCAGTAACTTCCGCATGGTCGCAACGGCCAACACATTCGGAAACGGTGCCGACCGTGTTTATATTGGACGAAATGAACTAGATGCGGCAACGCTCGACCGCTTTGCAACAATTGATGTTGACTATGATTTGAACCTTGAACGCATATTCGGTCGCGGCAATCAACGTTGGCTTGATCATGTTTGGCGCATTCGCAAGATTGTCAACGAAAAGAAAATTCGGCATGTTGTATCGAGCCGCGCAATCATCATGGGAGCGGCAGCATTGAAAGCCGGTCTATCATGGGAACAAGTTGAAGAAATCTACTTGCTCAAGGGAATGAGCGAAAGCGACCGTGGAAAGCTCGATTGATGATTGTCATTACTGGCAACACGTTCGATCACCGCGACACACTGAAAGACGTTGGCGCGCGATGGAACCATACTTTGAAACGATGGGAAGCGCATCGCGTCAACGCTTCCGAGCTTGTCCGATTGCGGGCGCTTGTCGGCTGTGTTGTGACATTGACCGATAAGGAAAACGATCAAGAGCCAGCACCGCCGCGCGAAGATCGTTCAAGCGACATTGAAGATTTGGTTCGCGAAGCTCTTGAACGCCGCCATAACTCGGAAACGGGAACGGATGGCGGTTATAAAACCGTAATCTATGGCGACGACACAACATATTTTAACTATTTCAAAGATATCAACCCGCGTTCGTTTTTCGGTTTCTCGACGTTCGGCCAATTGCTGCAATACATCGATCAGATACCGCATCATGCCCGGACTGGCGAACGTGATGCAGGATATGAAACCGATGATCCGAAATGGACCGGCAGCAACAGCATGGCGCACGCCCGGCAAATTGCCGATGACGGTTGGCCGGTTGGCGTCGAGAACGCCGCCGCCGTCCTTGAGGCGATATCTGTCGAACATGCCACGCAGCGCCGCCGTAGGCATTCCCTCGCAGGCGGGAGCGTCAATGTCGGGCGGTTATTGGCCGGCAATCCGTTGCATATGAGAAGTCGGCCTAAACAGCCCGGCCGCAAGGTCGTCACGCTGTTTATAGCGGGCGGAAATAGCGCATACATCGAAGCGGAAAGCATGATTATTCGAGCGGCTATAATTGCTGCAATTGCTGACATATTGGAACGCGAAGGCTATTCGTGTGAAATTGTTAACGTTTGGACGGCGGCGAGTTATGGCAACAAACCTGCCGTCCAAATCGCAACCACGTTGAAGCAAGCCGGCCAAAAGATGAATTTGCCAGATTTGGTTTTTGCCTTAGGTCATCCGTCTTTCTTGCGCCGCTTCATGTTCGCATGCGTTTGTTCCGCCGACGAATTGCAACACATTTGGCATAGCCAAGGCATTCCGACAAACGCATTCAACGTCGAGAACATGCCGAGCAAGAGCGAATTTTACATTCCGGTTTTGTCGGAAAACGTAAAAGGTCCGTCGCTCATTGACAAAGCATTGAAAATGCTTCCTATCATCGAACCGTTGAATTTGCCCGTCACTATCAGAAAGGAAAATGAACGATGTTAATCGCAAGAATTGAAGGCGCAACGCGCGTTTGCGGCAAGTCACAAGGCTTTCTTGGCTTGCCTGTTCGCGACGAAGTGATGGCGATTGCCGGTGCTGATACTTACAACATCATGCACACGGCATGGGAACCGACGCCCGACGAATTGGCAAAGCTGAATGCTGGCGCAAAAGTGATTGTGTCCGTGATCGGCAACAATCCGCAACCGATCAAGCTAAGTGTCGGCTAAGTTCCTTTGGGGATTTGCGCCAACCAATCGACCTTTAAGCGGACGCGGCAACGGCAATTGATAATTTCGCTCGCGTCCGCACCTAGCGAGCCATCGCCCGGATACATCAATTGCGAGCCGAGCGGCGAAACGAACGGCTCATCAATGCCAACCTTTTGACCGTCCATTGCGCGATGCGAATAGCGCACGCGGAAATCTCCCGCGCTGTCCCATATGCGTTTGACGTGGTTCGCTTTGGCAGCACCCATTTCGACAATTTGCTTATGCGCTTCGTATTCGGACGCATTCAGCGATTGCAGCGCTTCGGTGCGGGCGATTGTCTCGCCTCGATACTTCAACGCGTTGTCCTTGTAGCGCAGCACAAGCTTTTCAATCGTTTCGGCGTCCAGCGGTTGGCCGCTCTCGATTGCCTTGCGCACCGTCCTATCAAACCGCTTGTCACGCAACGCACGCGTGAAATAACGCTCACTCAAATCCGACAAGTCGGCGCGCGTGTTGTTCACCCATTGCGCCTGTTGTGGCGTAAGCCCGACGATGCCGCCGACGCGTCGATTAACGCCCGGCACGATACGCCCGACGATATCAAGCGCGACATTTCGCGGATTGCGCCCGTCGATCATGCCTTGCCGCAAAATCGTTTGAACGTTCGTTCGCGTTTCATCGGCGATGCGTGTAATCAACTGCGAAGAATGATCGCGCAAATAGGCTTCCGCGCGACTGTTGCGCACGTCAAACAGGAAGCGAGCTTTGCCGTTTGTCGTGTTCAAGTATTTGGGGAACGTCGCTCCCGTAAGGATGCCGCCCGCTTCAAATGCTTCCGCAATTGCTTTTGTGAGCGGTCGCATGGACGCGTCCGAAAAGCCGACAGCCCGAAATGCACCTTCAAGGTTTCCCGCTTCGATATTGCGAACGATTTCCGCGATAATCGCGTTATCCACAATCCCTTGAATTGCGGCCATGAACGCCGCGCGCAAATTCGGCACAAGCAATTCGGCGAATGCGTCTAGTTCTTGGCGCGGCGTCATATTCTCACCTGCGAATAATCACGACATAAGCGACAGCCGTTCCGGCGTCTGGAATAGCGACGACTTGGACGATTGTATAGCGTATGCCGTCTTTATCGATAAAGCCCGGCATAGTCGGCTTGCCGAACCGATCATCAACATTCATCGTCACTTGGCTGTCACCCGCGAGCGCCAGACCGTTTTGAACATATTTGAAACTCACGCCGCGAGCAACCGCGCCGACTAGCTCATACTTCGTTTCGGTCGCGGGACCGGGATTGTCGGCCGGTCCCGTTCCCGGCGTGAGCTTCGCATATTCGATCACGCCTTGCTTGAATTCCGTTAGCAAGCTCGACGCGATATCCTGCATTTCTTCATAAAAAGACATTTCTTGTCACTCCGGTTGATTTTCCGCTTGACGCATCAAACGCAACAATTTATGCGTTGTTCACCGTCAAGGTTTCAAAACGATCCTTCAACAACGCAAGAGGAAAAGTGAAAATGTCGAAAGCTCCCGCAACCGTTTCCGCTGGCACCACCGCCACCGCCGCCGCCAAGCCGGCCGAAGCTGTCAAGGCGCGTGTCGCCGTCCAGATCGGCAACATCAGCAACGCCATCACGATCCCGACGAACATTCGCGCGGGCGGATCGACGAACAAGAGCCCCTACGGCTTCGATAAGCTGGAAGTCGGCCAGTCGATCCCGGTTTTGAACAAGACGAAGGAAAATCTTTCGTCCATCGTGTCGAACCAGAACCGCCGCAAGGAAAATCAGCGCCAGAAGACCAATGCGGACGGCTCGCTTGCCTTTGTGCAGAACGAAGTCAAGGATGCTTCCGGCACCGTTGTCGGCCACACGCCCGGCGCGGCGATCATGGAGCGCATCAAGGAATTCGTGGTTTGGAACACCGATCCGACCACCGATCCCGACAAGGCCATGAGCCGCATTGGCCGTACCAAGTAAACGACGCCACAAACCGCAGAAGGAAGCCCGGCTTGCAGCGATGCAGCCGGGCTTTTTCATGCCCGCACCAATTTGCCAGACAACCCGGAATAATCGCCAGCGCCAACAGCAAGCAACAGCGGCGCTAGAATTTGATCGATGACGAGATATTGCGGTTGCGCATCGGATGCGTAGCCAAACGACGCATATTCAACCGACACGGCACCGGAAACCGCTGCTTTCTTGTATTTGCCCGGCGTGTAATCGATAATCAGCGAACCGGGATTTGCAATTTGACGGAAAGTCGCTTCATAGGTCGCATTCTCGACTTCGCGCGGCACGCCATCAGACGAAACAGCGTAGCCGTACATATCAACAACGCCAGTGCGTGGCCACTCGCGAATTTGATCGCGGCCACCGACTTTCAAGCCGGCGAACGATGAACGATAAACGCCGTCAAGCCATTCGGACGCGACAAGCAATGCGGCATCAATTTCCGCGTCCGTAACGCCAGCGTCAGCCGGCCTGCCGCGATCACTCTCATATGTCTTGAAGCCCGTTGCCGTCCCGTAAAAATCGGCCATAGCTGCTACCTCCAAAGAAAAGCCCGGCTGCATCGCTACAGCCGGGCCATGCTACATGATCGAGCGCGGCTTAGGAAGCGGCCGGCGTCTGCATGGCAATAATGGCCTGCCACGCTTCGCCGTCGCTCGCATAGCCCTTCGCTTCGACGCCATCGGCAACAATCCGTTCGCCGCTATCAGCGTTGACGACAAACGAACGTGCTGCTTTGCCCTTGCCTTCGGTCACAACAGCCATCTTCACGGGAGCGGCCGAATTATCAGCAGCACCGGGCGCAGCGGGAGGCGGCGTTGGCGGCGCGGCCGGTGCGGATGCAGCCGCGATTTCTTCCGGCGTCGAGCGCGAGGCGTAGCCTGTCGGCGGGTAGTTTGCGGCCAAATAGCCGGCCGCGACAAATTCGGCAATCGTCGGGCCGTCGAGCCGCAAACCTTCGCTGTTGACGGTTGGCGTCGAACGCAAAGCATCGCTATTGAGAGGCGCGAGCGTATGCTTGCTTTCGTCATAGTCGCTTGCATTGATGACTACCGGGCCGTTTTCGGTGTTGATGGTAACGGTTTTCAAACGTGCCATTGCAGTTTTTCCTTTCTATTGCGTTTGCAGCGCTGTGGTGCCAATCATCATTTTTTTTTCCGATTGACCGACAGAATGCGTGATGCGTTCCGACTTATTTCGGTAATTGATTTGGCTCGACAGCACTTCGACGGCGGTTTGCGTCTTTGTCAGCTTGTCATTAAGCATGTCGAGCTTATCGCCAAATTGTTCAACGATCCTATCAACGCGGTCGTTTGTTGCTTTGTTATTTGCTTTGTTTTCAGCGATTGCAGCGGCGCTTTGCGTCATTTGCAGTTGAAGCGTGCCGATGACCGGCAACTGCTTTTGAACGTCCCGCATGGTATTATTTAGACCGTCGATTTGGCGTGCGTTAGTCGCGCTATTCGACATTATCATATTGTATGTCACGCCCCAACCGAAAGCCGTGATAATAATTGTGATCAGCAAGCCGGCCATGTTCCAAGCATTCACTCGCGTTTTTTCAACGGTAAGCATGGAATTAGCCTCGCTCATTTGCCTAATACCTTGCTAGATCGCGCCGATAACCGGGCGGTTCGTTCAAACCGCCCGGCGTTAGTCAATTGTCGGATTATTCCTCGCCAAGCAGCACGGCGATATGTTCGCGTTTCACCGCCTTGACGCCCCACGCAATGGCGATTTCAAGGCGCACCATGCGATGACCGGGCCAGATCGAGAACTCGAACGCCAGTCCCGAACGCGGATCGACAACCACGCGGCTGTCAAGGCGCGCATCGCCTTCAACCGGCATGGCCGGCGCGCGAGCGGCAAGACGCAGCGCATCGGGCGAAAACCCGATGTTGTGCGCAGCCGACGCGGCAACCGTGATCGCCGTAGCAGCAGCCGGAATGGCTTCACGCAAGCCCGGCGCGGCGATTTCGATGGTTGCGCCGGAAACCGCCGCCGCGCCCGTCACCACCTGATACTTGTTGGCGTCACCGGCAAAGCTGATCGTGTCGCCGACAACAATCGTTCCGGTGCCAGTCGCCGCAAGCGTGATCGACGTTGCACCCTTGGCGTAACCGGCCGTGTTTGTCGTCGCGCTGTCGCCAGTGCCGGCCGTATGCTTCGCGTTGTCAACGCCCGCGCTTTCCTTGATCGAGAAAGCCATGAGATTGAGCAACTCGCCGTCGCGAAGCGTCATGTTCGTTGCCGCTTCGTTGGCACGCGTGAGATTATACATGCTGCGAAGGTTGGCACCGGCAGACGTGTTGATGATCAGCGAACGGCCGGTGAGTGGCGCTCCGTTGTCGTCGAGGATTTTGCGCGTCTGCGCCGCGTCCGTCATCTTGTCACCGGCAAACGGCGTCGTTCCCGGCGTACCATAGGCGCGCGAACCGTTGTTAGCTGCTTCGACGGCCAAATCGGTTTCAATTTCATTGACGAGCGTGCGCAAACCCTGCGCAATGAGATCGGCCTGAATGGTGAGATAGCCGACGCCATTGTTAAGGCCGCGCTGTTCCTCGCCGGCCCACCCGACAGGAACGTTTTTCGATTTGGTGATGGTCATCGCCCCGTTGCCGATGGTGATATCGGCCGGCGTGGGGATTTGCATCGCCGGGACGGTATCAACCGCAACAAGCGACGGTGCGACCGGCCACACGACGCTTTCGCCCTTGGCGGCACGTTCGGCGCTGGCGTTGCGCGCAACGGAAGGGATGAAGCCGACAAGCTCGCGCGACACAACGTCGAGCGCCGCATAGATGTCGGGAATGAGCCGCGTCAACGTGTTGGCGTAGGCAATGGGGAAATACAGGACGGCGGGCGCGGCAATGGCCGTCGAGGCCATCAAAGCGAGCTTTCGATTGCGACGCATGGTTAGCGCTCCAAATCTTGACGATTGAATTGAGGGGTTTGCAAGCCGTCATCCGAGCGGGTCATTGCAAGAGCGCTAGGCCGTCATCCGAGCGGGTCACTAGCAGGCACCATTTGGGCAACGGTGCATTAGTGTCTGTAATTAACGCTATCCCTCGCGCCCGTCAAGCTCCGGCAATATTTCCCTTGTTATCAAATTATGCGTTGACGATTGCCGGGAATTATGCGATAACAAATCAACGCAAACGAGGAACACGGAAATGAAAAAGCAAGCCGTTATTTGGATCGAAAACAATCCGAACACTGGCGAAATCAAGCCATGGGAAGTTTGGTTTCAAGTCGAAGACTACAAGACGCGCATTGCGAGTTGCCAGACGGAAAGCAACGCAAGGAAATCAATGGAAAAAGCAATTAAAAGAAATTCAATAATTTACGACATAAAGCAAAATTAAGCGCCTTCGGGCGCTTTTTTTTTCGTTTGACGATTGTCGGGAATTATGCAACAAGGATTGCAGGCAATCGGAGACATGGAAATGAAGGTCATCTATCAATCGACCAATTACGCGCCGGAACTCGTTACTGGCAAATATGTGCGATGCAACGGGCGCAAGCCGAATTACAGTTTCCGCGTATTTGAAACGGCAACCGGAACCGGGCGATGGTCAGGACAGCCCGGCATGGGCTCGACGCTTCGCGAATATGACACGGACGGCGAAGATTTGCCGACGTCCCTGAAAGAGCGCTGCATCGCCAGTAAGCAAATGCACGCGTGGAAATAACGAATTGACGATTGCCGGGAATTATGCAACAACTGTTCCCGGCAATCACGCCATGGAGCAACCGCTATGAACAACGGACGCCGCGCCCGCATCAACAAGGCAATCGCGGAATTGCAGTCGATCAGCGAAGAAATCGCCGCCATTCTCGACGAAGAACGCGAAGCGTTTGAAGGCATGCCGGAAAGCTTGCAGTCGAGTGAACGCGGCGAGAAATCGCAGGAAGCAATTTCCAATCTCGAAAACGTCGATCTTGATAGCGTTATCAGCGATCTTGAAAACGCAGCCGAATAAGAGGAACAACTGCAATGGCACGCAAGAACGATAGCAGTCCGCACCCGGAAGATTGGACGACTGCGAAGCTATTCAAACGATTGTCAGCACTCGCCAATCTCGAAACATTCGGAGGCTATTTGCCGGCCGGATATGTTGGCAACGGCTTTCCCGATGGGAAGGGTCAAGACGCAGACACCATTCGCGAGGCGACACGCGTTTATCGCCAAGCATGGTTGCAACCTGTCATCAACGAATTGGCGAAACGCGCTAAAGTGACGTTGTAAAGCGCAACTGCCCGGCAAGTGAACCGCAAACACTTGCCGGGCAGGCGATCAATCTAAACGCGCGAGGGAGGAACCAAACGCGTCTAGAGATTTCTTAATCACTAATCGTCAATTCTCCAGCGCGCATCTTTCCGGCGCTTTCCGCTTGCTGTGCTGGCGTGAGCTTGTCGAAGTCGGCGCGCGACATGAAACGCCCGCCGCCGCGCGCACCGCCGCCGCCGCCGTTGCCGGTGCCAGAAGCATCAGGGGCTTTCAAAATGCTGTCCTTGTGCGGGTAATTATCCACAAGAATTTCAAGCGCTTCATCGAAGTCGGCAACTTCGCCAACACGTTTCTTGCTGTAGACCTTGCTTCCGGTCTGATCATACGGGACGATTTTGCCATCCTCGATCTTGAAGCGGTCGGCAAAGGTCGCCTGAAACATTTCGGCCGGGACGGCAACGCGGTCGCTCACAAACTTAGAACTCGCAAAAGCGCCGTTCATCGTCATGCTGTTGATGCGCGTATCCTGATCGGCAATTTTCTTGTCTTTTTCGGCAAGCTGCGCTGCGAAGCCTTTGCTGATTTCGTCTTTCACCTTGTCAACTTCGCCCGCGTCAATCAACGTCTTAGCGTCGATCTTGCCGACAGTCTCGATTGCTTTTTTCGCAGCGGCCGGGTCAATTCCCTCGAACGCCTTCACTGTGCGTTCGGCCGCTTCGGCGCGTTCCCGAAGCGTCTTGTTTTCGCCGTTGACGCGCGAAATTGTCATGCTGTCAACGGTCATTTCCGCGCCTTCGGCGTTGATAAACACCGGGTTGCCGTCCTTCATTTCGATTTTGCCATCAGCATCAAGCTTCCAGCCGGCCTTGTTGTCGAAAGCCATCGTCGCGAGAAATGAAATCGGGTTGGCGAGTGCAAAAATTCCAAGCTTATGCATTTTCTGTCGTCCTGTTAGTTGGCGGGTTTGCGGGTTGCGGGTTGATATCCTCAAGCTGTAAATCAGCCGGAATTTCTTCAAGTAAGCGTTCTTCCTCTTGTTCATAGTCGAATTCGGGCGACAACACCTTGCGGCGCTTCAACTCGCTAAGATAGGTTTCGCGCGAAAGATCGCCGCGATCACGCGCCTTGCCAAGCTGTTCAACGTCTTTGCCGTTGTCGTCGAAGCTGTCGAATTCGGTGTAAACGTTCACTTCCGGGTCATATTCGCCCGAAAGGTTTTGCCATTTTGCAGTTAAAACAAGCGCGTTCTCAAGCGTGTTTTTCAAATTCAACGCGCATGCCGCAATTGCCGAGCGCGCCTTACTGGCGGCAACCATTGTCGTTATGGTTGTCAGGTTGCCAGACTGCGCCGTGAGCGGTTGGCGTCCAAGCTCACGCAATTGAAGAATGGTTTCCTTGATATCGTCGGCAAGGAATTTGAGCGACGTTGCGGACGGTTCAATGAACGCCCATGAACCGATATTGCCGTTGCCATCGGGCTTGCTGTAAAGAATGCGTCCCGGCCCGGCGCGCAATTTCTTCGGCGTCTTGCCGTCAGCTTCCATCGGCGGCGAAATGCCGTTTGCTGCGAGCATGGCATAGGCTGTCAACGTCTTGGCGTATTTCAGCCCGCTTTCTTGCTGATAAAGCTCAATCTGCAAATCCGCCGCATCGCGCATCATCGGGAAGAATTTGAATGTGCGACCGTCTCGACGCCCGGTGTAAAACGGAACAAGCGGAATAACGCCAATCGAAACGACGCCTCCGGCAATCAATTCAAACTGCGATTTGCTTCCTTGCTTCGGTTGCGTGACTTTCCGATACAATTTCCACGTCACGACGCCGTTGACGCGCTCAAAGACGCGAACATGATCAGGATCACCCGGCTCAAAAATGCGAACATAAACGAGCGTTTCGTTTCCCTCGATCATATTCACGCGCGCTTCAAGCACATTGCGACCTAAAACGTGCGTCCAGAACGGCCGAATGCCGGCGTTCTTTGCGTCCCGTTGCGTCTTGATTTTTTCACGATCCACGGTCGGATAATCAACGAAAATCCAATCAATTGCCGAGTTGATACCGTTGAAGAATGTTTGCGCCCCGAACATTGTCAGGTTATTGCCGGAACCGTCAACATCTTCGCAAAACGCAATGATTTCTTCCGGCGCTTTGCCTTTCTTGTCATCTTCAATCAGTGTTATTTCTTCCTCGAATGGCTTGTTCGCCAAGCCTTCGATTGTGTCGCGGTAAACGTTTGTGAACTTCGTCATTGACAGACGAAAATCATAATCCGCCTGTTCTTCGTCAACGAACTTCGGCAAATACACTTGACCGGCATTGCGGACGGCTTTCAGCCCCTCCACGATGCAATCAACTTGATCCCAGTAATCAAGCATCGCCGCGCTGTCGGGCGCACGCTTTAGCAACGGGTCGGCGTCAACCAGTTCGCCAATGCCGCCGACAGTAGCCGCTACCGCGTCCCGGTTGTCATATGCGGACGGCAACAGGGCGATAGCGGTCGAGGCGAGCAGACAGCGCTTCATCATTTGCATATCCTCAATCGGCCGCGCCCGGTGCCGCCTTGTTGTTTGCCGCCATAGAATTCAATTTTCCCGGCGTCCCGAAGCTTGTTCCAAGTCGCGCGAGTAAATGGCGCGCTCTCACCCATTGCGAGAACAACGCCGTTTTGATCAAAGCAGCCGTCACCGCCGCGTTTTTCCAACCATTTTAGCGCCTCGACTTGTGCCGCACTCATCGGAATGTTCCAATCGTTACCGCACCATAGTCGTTCGGCAATGGGTAAAACATCATCACGCCGCCGTCTGCCAAGTCAGGCGACTTCATGCCGTTCGGCCGCTTTTCGACGGTTGTTTTCATCGATCCGCTTTGCGTGTGTGTCGGTTGCGCCAATTCATCAATCAAGGAATGCAGCAACGGCATTGAACTGTCAAGACTGATCAATTCATCCGGCTCATAGACTTCCGGTTTTCCGCCGTTCAACATGGATTGGATCACACGCCATGTTTTATAAACTCTTGAACGCATGTGAAACCATGCTTGCGCCTTCAAGTTTTGATACATATCTCTATTAAGTGCGCTATCATCATCGTTTGGAATTATGCGTTCAAACGGGTTTAGCGGGCCGGCACCGGCATTCCACGGAATGAGCCGGATTTGTGTTGGCAGAATAATTTCTTCGTCAACAAGACGATTGAATTCTGATTTGACGCCAGCGCCGACGCCGATGCAATCATATTGAATTTGAATGCCGCGATGATCGCGACAGCTTGCAATCGCTCGACGTGTCGTCACACCCGTGTCACGTTCGCCCCATTGTTCGCACGAACGCCAGATGATCCATTGCCGCTTGCTCAGACTGTTGCGATCTATGCCGCCGTCTGCAACGTCAAGCCCCGCTCCCCATGTATCCGGTATTGGCATATTTGCCAGATATGGGATTTTCAAATGCGCATCGATACAGGCAACAAGCCAATCCTTGCTAATGATCGTGTTTGAGATTGCGGCCGAATAATCGCGGTCTACCTCTTGCGCGAAAATATGCAACAAACCTTCGCGTTCGTATTTTGCCCGGCGCTGATCGTACCACGCTTGCGTCTTTTCAGGATGATCACGCCAATCAATAATGAACACCCGGACAAAGCCGGGCTCATACGTTTTGCCGCCTTCCCATACCACGCCAGCATTGCGACGACGCCAGAAAGCATTGCCGAGCCCGTTAACGCTCGATATATCGACTTGAACGCGTGTGTTATCGCCTAGCGCCGCTTCGACCTTTTCGGGTCGTTCGTAATGCGCGCTTTCATCTTTGAAATAGATCGATTTGCGCCCGCCACGTCCGATATTGTCGCCAGCTTCGCCCGCAATAATCGAATTATTGGCGGGATTGATGCATTTCATAAACGTTAAATGCTTTTTCTCGATCAGCCCGGCCGGAATGAAGATGTCGGGCAATCGACGGACGATCAGCCTGATTTTCTCAAAAATGCTATCTGGATCGCCAAGCTTATCAACTAAATCTTCCTTGCGTGAACCCCACCCGATAGCGTCGTTTGCGATGAACAGCCAAGACCATACGCTATAGGCGCATGCAAGCCATGTTGCGCCAGCATCGCGGCATTTCTCGACAAGCCCGCTCTCCTGATCGGTGCGCAACGCATGTAGAAAGTCGATAAATTGCGCTTGTCGAGCGAAAAATACGAACGGCACCCATTTATCGCCCGTTTTGCGCGGGTCGTAAGTGTCCATCCAGTCCATAATAAATTCTGTCGGATGCGTCGAATAAAACAGCCTGAAATGCACGATCAATTCAGGACGTGCTTTCAGCTTTTGCAACGTCGCAATACGCCATGCATAGACCGCCGCATAATTCGGCGGCCATTCCTCATGTTGCAACGGAACAGGCTTCCACGGTTGCAACACCGTGTTTGATGGCGCATTGTTGCGCCAGTTGAACAATTCCGCATTATGATCGAAAAACATATTTACATCATCCGGGAATTATGCAAAGCAAGATCGTCAATGGAGAAAGCGACATGAGAAAGCCGAAATACAAGACGATTGCTGAAATGGAGCAATTCGCCAGCAAGGAAGCTGATCAGGCGTGCCATATCATGTTGCGCCGTCGCAGCAACGGTTGGCTTGGCGTGACGTGTTATGCCGGGCCGCGTGACGAATTCCGCTATTATCATGAACGCGGGCGCAAATCGAAACACATCACGCGCGAGGAAGCGCAAGCGTTGCTCGACAAGGAACACGCCGACTAAATCAGCCGTTGCCATGAGCAACGCTCGAATAGATATCCGCAGCCATTGCCGCGCTCGCGTCGTGCGGCAATGCAGTCGCGTTGACAGGCTTTGCCGTTTCGGCGCGGTAATACGGATTGTCGGCTTCCAACATGCCAGTATATTTCGCCAACGCGTCAAGCGATGGCTGTTTTGCATGCAGGCGAATTTTGGTCTTGCGTGAAAACGTGCCGCCCTTGCCTTCGTATTCCTCAATATCAATTGATTGAACAGCAGCCATTTGTTCCGGCGTTGCTTTTGTCAGATTGAGTGTAAAGCTTCCATCCTCGCCAATATCGCCATAATCGTTCATGTTGCTGAAAGCGAGATTGCTATACTCGCGCACTAGCTTTCGGACGGTTAGCTCTTGCTTTTCCGCCAGTTCCTTGATGCGCTCGACGATGGCCGCCTGCACCATGGGGCGCTCAAGCATGCCTTGCGAAGCGCGAACAGCGTCCATCGTCGGCGGCCGATGCAATGCATGACTTATGCGCTCATTGGCGCGTGCGGCGTCATTGTCGAGCTTGCGAACATAGCTATCGACGAAATGACGCTCGACCGGCTGCAATTGCCGGTAAGCCGTCGCGTAAAATACTGGCGTTTCGATTTCACTCATAACGCTTAATATATAGCCTGATCGGCTCGCTTCGGGCAAGGTCGGAAAATAATGCAAATTGTGCGTTGACGGTTGCCGGGAATTATGCGACAACAATTGCAGGCAATCACGCCATGGAGCAACCGCTATGACTTTCGCACAATGGGAACGTGAAGTGCGTATGATCGATGACACAATCGTTATTCACACCGAATGCGATCATACCGGGCAAGTTGTTCGCGCATGGACGGCGGGCGGGTTTGAATGGCGTGTGGAAGATAGCGAATGAACCACCTTTCTCGCGATCTTCGTCGCATCGCTTCATGGGTCATCCGCGACAAGGTGACGAAACAGGCGGTTTGCGAATTGTTCAACCCGGAACTTGTTTTGAAAATCAATACGCTCAAATATGAAGCTGTTCCGATCTTGGAATATTTGCAGGAAATAAACCGCTTGCAACGTGACGGGAATTGTGCGACGACAGTTGCATGCAATCAGTGACGCGGCAATCACGCCAGTGTCAAAACCTCGAAAGGGTTTGTTATGTTCGCCACCGCTTCGGAACGTCGCGCGCTCGCTAATTCGCATGATCGCGTTAACTTCGTTGTTCGCATTCGCAAGGGCGAACGGGAAAGCGAGATTGTCGCGGATGACATCGATCATGCGCTTGAGCTTTCCGGCGCATGGATCGGCACGCACAATGCGGATTACGTCGAAATTTTCCGCGTGTTGCCCGATGGCGAGCTTAACCCGACAATCGGGCCGTTTAACCGCCATTGACGTTTAAGCCTGTCGCTTCCGAGCGGCAGCATTAAGCGCCAATCACGACGCTTTACACGGGAGAAACCGCAATGCCTTTCTGCACAATCAATCGCTATTACCACGGCAACAACACCGATCACGAATTCGTTTTGCCGGGTCACGTCACGCTCACCGGCAATGAAGATCACCATGCGCTCGCCGTCCATGACGCGCGTATGATCATGCAGGGAATGAAAGCAGCCGACGAAATCAGCATCAAGGAAGATGCTGGCGAAGATCGGCCACGCTATCGGCTGCATTCTGTTCGGCTCGACTAACTGTCACGCTCGCGAGGGGATACCATGTCCAGAAATGCGCCATTGTTCCCTCGCGATGCGGTCGGCTTTTATGTGTCTGTGATCGACGGCAAGCGCAAAGGCTTTCTGCTAGGTCCATACACGACGCATGCGGACGCGTTGGCTAACGTCGAGCGCGGCAAGCAAATGGCGCTTGATAGCGACAATGCCGGGCGCTCATGGTTTTACGCTTACGGAACATGCAAACTCACAACATCGAATAAATTGCCAAAAAGCGTCTTTGGCGTTTGACGAATGCCGGGAATTGTGCGACAACAGTTGCCAGCAATGGAGTTAAGCAAATGTTCGATGTCGTGAAGATCGAAGGCGGTTACGGCGTAACGGATCACAACGGCAATATCGTGATCGGTTATCGCTCGCGCAAGCATGCGGAACAGTATGCAACCGGCGCAACGCACGGCTTGTTTAACGCGGCTGAAATCGAAAATGATCGCCGCAACGCCATTGCTGTTTATCTCGCGGTGCGCGCGAACCGCGTTTATGTTCCGAGCGCGCAAATGGAGTTGTTCGCATGAAGATTATTCTTTGGTTCGCGCTGGCACTCGGAATTCTGTTCGTTGTGCCAGTCATCGATTTTGCAATGTCCGGTTCGGACGTGATGGAGGATTGCCAGAACGCTTACACCGTGAGAACTTGTTTCGTTGTCTTGAACAGATAAGGGGAAATCAAATGAGCTACTTCACGCCAATGAACTATGACGAAGTTGCGATGTCGGCACGGGTCGGCTTCCGCATCGTCGAGCATATCCGCGCCGGAACCTATCACACGCTCGTTACAGGCGAGCCGACGCCGCGCCCGGTGATCGTCGAAGATGCGGACGACAGCGACGAATAAGCAATCTTCACAATTAAAGCAATTCGAGCCCCGCTTTCCAATTAGGACGGCGGGGCTTTTTTTGTGCAATTGCTTGTGGTGCATTTACGCGATAGTTCATATGTTTTTTCTAGCTACTCAGAAAATGTCATACTTAATATGCACATAATCTATAATTAAGCATATTAGTCATACTATAATAATAATATCTAGAATTTTGTTATGAGCCCTTAGTAAAAACTTATGTTCTATTGCGCATTTTCCATTAACGTTTAACGCCTTATAATTGACCAATTGCAGCAATTATGGAAAACAATCAGCAATTGTGGAAAATAATTAACCAATTGCCCATAACCGCCAACTCGATCAGCCCCATTTGACAGCCGTCAATCTATAGCGTATGGCAAATGATCGACCATACCGCAAAGGTGAATAAAATGCTGATCGACACCCGCAAAGCCCCGTTTACATGGAGCGTCTACACGCTTGGAACGGCGGCAGACGCTCCAATGTCGCCGACCGTCTACTATGTCGGCTGTTGCCCGTTTCAAGACGTGCTACGCCTGCCCGACGCGCGCCGGAATAGCCTGTTCCCCATGATCGACGGACGCCCTAACTTGATGCTGCAATTCATCAGCAATCATGCGAGCGAGATCGAGGCGCGCAATGTGCAACGTGACATTCTTCACTGGCGTGTATTCGGCGAACCGCGATTGAACGCGGCAGGCGTCACACTCGCGAAGCGTGACAAGCGTCAACAGCAAATCAAGCATGTCGAGAGCGGGATCGTTTATCCGTCCATTCGTGCCGCTGCATCCGCGCTCATGTTGTCGGCGGCAATGATCAGCAATCAGTTGAACCGCGTTCCCGGCTATCGCGACGTTCGCGGCAACACGTTTGAGAAGGTTGACTGACATGGACACCGACAACCTGAAAGAAATGGCCGTTTTCGCACCCGTTAACACTTTCTTAACCAAATGGTGCGTATATGAATGCTACAGCAAGGCGGACGCGCTCAATCCGGCATATATGGGGGTTTGCCGGCTCACCGAAGTTTTCAGCTTTCCAGACGCGCAAGCCAACACGGCTTGGCGTGAAATGTTTCGCGACAACCCGGCGTCTCTCATGATGATCAAGATCAAATATGTTGCCGCGACAGAAGTTGATTGCATCAACGCTCGACGCGCATTCGTCATGCAAAATCCGCCACCGTGCAACATGCGCGGTCGCCCGACACGTTCAAGAATTGTTTGCGATCAAACCGGGCAGGAATGGAAAACCATTGTCGAAGCGGCCGATGCAATCAAATCCTCGCCGTCAAATCTGTCCAACCATATCAACCGCAAGCCCGGCTTCAAAAGCGTGAAAGGCTACACATTCACACGCCAAGAGCGTTGACAACATGAGGGAACCGCATCATGATTTACGTTGTCGTTCGCACCGCAGATGGGACAGCCCATTTTTACAACAAGTTCCTTACCGACGCCGAAGCAAGCCGCGAACAAGAGAAATGGCGGCAAATGTATCGCAGCGCCGGCATGCGCGTGTTCATCAACAAAGAGAAAGAAATGCCATGTCACAAGCTACCGTCATCGCATATCAAGGGTCATCGCCATCACACGTAACCGGCCGCATCGTTCACAACTACGATAACGGATCAATTCTGATCGAGGATGAACGCGGTGTTCGTTATTTCGCGTTCCCGCGTATGATCGTCCGCATGCCGTCACAAGCGCACAATCCGAGCCCGAACGACCGCGCCGGAACTTTGTTCTAACGGTCGCTTGACACGCCCCGCAATCTAGCCATATGGTCAAATCACTTCGTTGGCGTCTTTCTGGTTTGGCGCTTCAACCTTTGATGATCCGGGCCATCAGCAGCGGCGGTTATCGGGTCACATAGCAGCGAAACGGCAATGATCCCGCTTCGGCGGATAGGTCCGAAAATCAGATAAGCGCCCGGTATGTCTCACGACTGCCGGGCGCTTTGTTTTGTGCGATATGCGCAACGTTGACACGTCGCAAGCTATCCGCTATGTAAGTCGCAAGAGCCCGGAACGGTTTGAAACCTATTGATGTCGCGCGCAAGACGGATAGGTGAATTGCGCAACCGTTCCGGGCTTTGTCGCGTCGTCACATATAGCCTTGCAGCGCGGCATATTCTGCCACATTGGCACCGTGAAGCCGATGATAGAGCGTCGAGCGGGTTTGCGCATCCTCTTGAAAGATCGGTGCCACGGAACGCCCGGCAAGCGTGTATCCCATGCTCTCGCAAATGGCCGCAATCGTGCGATGGGACGGCACGCGCCCGCCCTTCGTCCGCACAAGACGCAAGACAGCTTCAACGCTGATCCAGCCGCCACGCAAGCCGCTCACGCCATCTTCAATTGCATCGGCAACCAATTGTTCAAGCGGGCCGCGCGACAGCAATTCAGCTTCGCGCTTGCTCGACGTTTCCGGCGCACGCATCGGAATGTTGCCGCGCTCGATTGGATAGGTGAGCAACCAATGCGCGACATGAGCCGCACCGCCGCTACGCAGCCAACCGAACAACCATGTAAAATATGCATCGTTCATGCCGCGCATAAGCAAATCATCAGGCGATTGAATTGCGCTATAGAAAATGGCATATCGACGCGATGACTTATTGATAGGAATGGCGTCTTTGTAGTTTGAAAAGAACAGCCAATTTGCGCAATTATCTTCCATGGCTTGGTTTTCGCCCTTGCCTTGAACTTCAACGCGTTTATCTGTGATCATCGGCTTGAGGATTTCAATCAATTCGCGTCTTTCATCAACTTTGATTTCGTTGACGATGATCATCAGTTTAGCGCGCATCCATGCATTGAACGTCGAGCCGGTTTTAACTAGTTCTTCGGCTTTCGGGCTATAAACGTACATATCACCTAAAATAGTTTCCATCGCTTCCATGATGAAGCCTTTGCCAACGCCTTCGGTTGACTGCAACATTGGCGCCCATGGAATTTTGAAGCCGGGAAACTTGACGTTGTGCGCGAGATAGTCAAAAAATATCTTGCGATCACCTTCAACTGGTAACATCAATTCCATATGACGCAACCATGGCAACACGTCACCGGGAATGCTGTTGATATTGATCGGAATGTATGTGTTCACGCCTTTACGCCCTAGCGCGTCAAGGACGATTTCACCTGTTTTCATTTCCGGCAAAAACCGAATGTGATCGACCTTCGGCACCGTCCAAAGCGTCGAGCGTGTCGCAGCTTTCCACGGTTCATCGGTCAATTTGCCTTCGGACGAAATGATAAATTGCTTGCCGCCATATGATCCATTGAATTGCCCGGCACCCATGAAACGCCCGGCCGGCGTCAACACTTCGCCCATACAATCGACATACACGCAACCCTTGAACCATTGTTGCTGTTCAATGTATGTCAGAATTTCGCCGCTACAATCGAGTTCGGGCGGCGCTGGCATTGGCAACGGTTGCGGCTGCGCTTCGCCCGATATCGGTGCGGGCTGTTGCCCGTCGAGTGGCGTTGCGCCTTCTGGCAATTGATGCTCGACGCCGTTGAATGTGAGTTGACCTTTCAAGCCGGGCGCACGGTTTACAAGTGTTCGCCAACCTGTTTCGGTGTTGCGGATGCTGTTCCACTGTTTCAGATTTTCCGCTTCATCATTTGCGTCATAGCGTGCGCACCATGCCGCCCAAGCTGCATAAAGCGTTGCTTCATCGGCAAGCGTCCAGCCGGCTTGTTTGACTGCCGCTGTGATCGATATCCATTCGCCACGATCAAGCTTGTTCGGATCGATCAGCGCGAGCGCGTGTTGTATCCAGCCAAGCGATGGCGCGGCAAGGGAAGGGTCGCCTAGCTCTTGTCTGCCGCCGTGGCCGTCAATGACGTTGACGCCAGCAAGAGCGGCTTCCAGCGCTTCGACAGGCGAGACATAGCCATAACCGGGCAACGCGAAGCATGTCACAAGCGACGGTGCAGCCTTGCAATGCAGCGTTCCCGGCACGCGCATGACGCGTGTTGCGTCACTCACCGCTTTATCGCCGTCGAACATTTGCCGAAGCTTGCGCTGTACGACTTGAAAACGATCATTGTCGCGGTATGCTGTCACCGGCCAATAAACGTGATATTTACCCGGCGATGATTGGACGGCAAACGATGGCGCGGGATACCATGCGCGAGCCCGGTCTAGGTTCATCGCCGCGCTTACCACGTTGTCCATGTCAATGTAATGCGCACGCGTCGCTTGCACGTTGCTTAATTCATTGCCGTTGCCATCCATTTCCGAGATAACGGCAAAAATGCCATAACCGGCCGCGTTGTAACTGCAAAGCGTCTGCCAATGTTCGGCAAGCGTGCCGCGAAATGTATGTGCCGGAATTCCTTTATTCTGATCATGAATACAGCGCCAATTGACAATAGCGGATGCACTATTGCCGAGCGTCAATGCGTCGATAAACGCAATTGCTTGCCACATATCCTGCATTATTTCTTGCCTGCAATATGCGCGTCAACATCGGCAACCCACCATTTGGCGGGCTTCATTCCTTCAATAGGCGCAACCGGACATTGCCCGGTTTTCAACCAGTAGCGTAGTGTCACGGTCGGCACCCCAAGCCGTTCCGCTAACTGTTTGATATTTAATATTTTTGGATTTTTGCGGTGATTTGCCATCGTCCGTTATGGCTAACTTGCGCGGTTCCGAGTTGTCAATCGTTCTTTATCACTTTTTATCATTTTTCGGTTGACGGCTAAAAATAACGCATGCTAGATTTTTGACAATCGAAGCAAGAGGTATTTGCAAATGTTTATCAGTCGCAAAAAGCTCGCCGCGCTTGAAGCCGCTCATGCCGAGTTGCACAAGACGATGAATGAAGTTGTCGAAAATGCCGCGAAGCTGCGCGACAATGCGTTTCTGATCGGCATTGAAAAATCCGGCCGCGTGTTGAAATTCACATTCGTCCGCAACGGCGAATTCACTGTGATCGAGACTTATGCGACCATGGGCGATGACGTTGAAGGCTGGAAAAATCGCCTGCTAGGCTAGGGAACGATATGATGACCGCAAGAGGATGGTACATTGCAACGGCAATTTATGCCGTGCTTACGTTTGTAGAGGAAGATTGGTCGCCAACATTTGTTATTCTGGTAGTTCTTTGCCTCGCGACCGGCTCAATCATCGATACAATCAAGGATAACCGCAAATGACAACCGTAATTCCACGTAAGCGCATGGACACCGCACTCGCCAACGCGCTTGAACAGGAAATCACCCGCGTTACAACGCAAATGCTGCCGATTTATCGACGCACAAATGGCGTATCGCTTCTCATTGAAGCATATGTTCAACAGGACGTTGACGACGCCACCGAGGCACAAATGTCCGGTAACATCGCCGACATGCTGCGCTTTCTCAAACTCTTGCGGGAATATGCGTGATGGGAAAGCATAACCGCACGCTCGCCAAGGTTGGCGACACCGTATCGTACAAGCGCAAGCTCTACACCGTGAGCGCGCTTGTTACGGTCGGCACCGGAACAACATGGTATCGCTTCAAAGAGCTTGATTGGCTCATTCTCGCGACACTCTGCAAGCCTCTCGGTCTGGCGCACAATGAGCATAGCGTGATGAATGGAGCGCGCGACAATGGCGAAGTATGAAACAGGCGACACCATGACTGACTTACGCCCTAGCAACTGCCGCAACCGCTTGCGCGATGAAGGCAAGACCTATCCGCGAAGCGGCTGCGCATATTGCCATGACGGCGGTTTGTTCGGCTGTCCGCTTGAGGATCGAAAGCGCGGCTTTGTCGGCGCGAAATTCCGCGTGCGTGGCGTGATCGACGTTGTTACGTGCGTCCGCGAAATTCAGTCGGGCGACATGCTATGTCTGGAATTCGACAAGATGCCGGGAAAATATTTCCGACACGATCTTTGCGAATTCGTCGCACCGCGCGAGAATGCAACACAAACGCCAACATCGGAGAAACACGATATGAGCAACAGCAAGCCAATCAACCGAATTACGCTTTCGGACGTTGCCGAATTCAAGAACAATCTTGATTTATTTGGCAATAATGCATTGATCGGCTATCAGCATATCGCCGTCAAATCCGCAATTTATCCCGGCAAGGGAACGCCGTTCGGGCTCATGTATGCCGCTCTCGGATTGGCCGAAGCTGGCGAAGTGCAAAACAAGGTGAAGAAAGCATTTCGCGATGATGGTGTAATCGAGTTTGTCGATAATGCTTATGACGACGAGCAGACAATGCACAAGGTCGTTGCACGCCCGCTCACGCTCGAACGCAAAGCCCAAATCATCAAGGAACTAGGCGGCGTGCTTTGGTACATCGCCGCCGTCTGCGATGAAATCGGCGCAACCATGTCCGAAGTCGCCTTGCAAAATCTCGAAGAATTATGCAGTCGTGGCGAACGCGGCACGTTGCAAGGTGATGGGGATGATCGTTAGAGCGACATATTGCGGCTTCCCCGTTATTGTTTCGCATCATGCGACAGCCGAGCCGAAATTGCTAGAACCAAGAACTGCCGACATGGCAGACATTGTTGAAGCGTTTCGACGTAACGCGATGCCTATCGCGAAAATACCCGCTGCGTTCATGGTGAGAAACGAAACTTTTCTCATTCATCCTGATTTGTGGAGAAAACTAAATGACACCGAAACAGCTTGCGGAAATTCTCGACGCAATGGCGTCCGGTGCGATGGCTGCCGCGAATATCCAACGCGAGCGCCGGAATGGTGAAACCGAAGTGATGTTTCGCAGCCTGTCGCATATTCTGGATTGCGGCGCTGTAGCCGCGCGCATAGAAGCGACGAAGGAAGATCGCGAGCCAAGCCATCCGTTCCCGCCACCGCCGCGCGTGAAGCGTTAGCCATGCGTGAAATTTACCACGCAATCCGTGACAAGGACGCAATCGGTTACAGTCGCATGTTATGCGGCCGATCCGGTTGCGTTACCGCGTCGAGCAACGGCATTCTCTCGCTTGTCGGGCGCAATGGCGATGAATTTCAAGCCGTCCTAGCGACGAACATGCGACAAGGCGCAAACTGCGATCAGTGCCGCCGCGTGTCGGAAGCTATGAAACGCAGGGGAGACATATGACGGACGGCCGCACATTCGAGGATGCGTTTAACTTGCTATGCGGCAAGCTGATCGGCGAAGGCATTCACCGCAAAGTGTTTGAATGTCGCATTGCCTCGCAATATGTCGTTAAGGTTGAACAAGAGCTTGATTGGCGATGTTTTGCCAACGTCAATGAAATGCGCTTCTGGACGGATCATCAATATTACAGGCCGGTTGCACGATGGCTCGCGCCATGTTTCCAGCTTTCACCGGATGGGCGAATTTTGCTGCAACATCGCGCAACGCCAGTTGCTGACAAATCGGAATTACCGAAGCGATTGCCATCGTTCTTGACTGACATCAAGCCGGAAAATTTCGGATGGATTGACAAACAACTAGTTTGCGTTGATTATGCGTTAGTGAACGAAGCGCCATCAACACGATTGCGTAAAGCCGAATGGGATTGACGTCATGTCAATATTGCGGATCATCGATGCGCGGGACGCTGATCACGAATGCGACATTTTCGACGGCGGCAAGCGTGTCGGCTACACGTCCGAAGGCGTGCTTATGATGTTTGACGCCGAAGGATACGCGGAAACGGTTGGAACGGTCGAGAGCCGCGCCGACGCATTGATACAGGCGAATGCATGGCTAACCCGAAACCCGCCAATCAACGCCATCAACTGGCAAGCGTTGAAAAACCTTGCTTCTGGCGAATAAACGAAACATCAACCGTGCTTGCCGAGTATGCCGGGTTCATGCTTGTTGTGACCGGCCAATGGCATGACATATATTTCTACGGCAAGCACGTCACTGGACGACATTTGATCGCAGACGCGTTTGCCGCACTTGGCGAGTTGACGAAAGGCACGCAATGACCGAAAAGCCTTATCGTTCCGTTGACGAGTATATCGTCGGCATGCATCGCCAGAATAGCGACACCGCGTTGCAAGCGGCCATTGAATTGATGTTGACGGATCGGCCGTCAAAGGACGTGATTGCAGCCTTGAAAGCATGGACTGAATATTTGGAAGACCGCGTTTAAGAAATTTGCCAAATTGACCGGATTACCTTATCTTGCCGGCGATTTTCATTGCGGCGAGATAGGGCGAATCACCATGGCAAACATTCCCAGCTTTTCCTTCACGATTGAGGAAGATATTCATTTTTCCATTCGTTTTCAAGACTTGCCCGAACCGTTAACCGGGCGCACGTTTACGATGTCAATCAATGAAGGACCGACGAATGTTTCAAAGGTCGTTCTTTCTACTGGTGATGGCAGTTTGTCTGTCGATCCCGCGCAACCCGATACGATCAAAGCTTTTTACGCCAAAGCGAATACAGCCGGCTGGCGTGTCGGCATTGAATACAGCGCCGATTTGATCGAGACGACAGGCGGCAAATTTTCCCGATTGATCCCGATCCGCTTGCAGTATTCCTTGCCGCCGAAAACGTTTGTGCAGCCGTTGTATCGCAGTATCAACGCGCATTGGCGCGATGCTGTTGTATATGCGACGATGGCCGGAGAACGCGGTCCACGCGGCTTTTCTGGCGATGGTTCCGGCGATATGGTTGCCGCCGCGAACTTGGCTGATCTTGCTAATGTCGCTATTGCGCGCGAGAATTTGGGGCTTGGCGGTGCCGCGCGTCTCGATGTCGGCACCACGGCCGGGACTGTTGCGGCTGGCGATGATAGCCGATTTAGCTTCCAACAAACAGGCACTGGCGCGGTCGTCCGTAGTTTGCTCGACAAGAACCGGGATGGTCTGCACATTAAAGACTTTGGTGCGAAAATGGACGGTGTTACGGATGACGCCGCCGCTATCAATGCTGCAATCAACGAAGCGGCGTTGCGCGGCAAAGCAGTCCTTGTGACGGGCGGCGGCGTTTGTCTGATCAAAGACATTATCACCATGCGACCGAATGTTTGGCTGCTTGGCGACAGGAAAACAACAATCAAACAAGGCGACGGCGCGGACCTTTCGCGTATGATTTCAGGTTGGCCAAACGCCGATAATAGTCGCGTTGAAGGATTGATTGTTGACGGCAACCGCGCCAACAATCCGACAAGCATTGCAAATAGCGCGCTCATTCACACTGATGTTTCCAATTACATGGAAGTCATCGGCAACCACGTCAACAATGCTCCTAGCATCGCCATTGCCATGGGGCCGGGTCGAGGCTGTGCAGTCGAAAGAAACATCGTTTACAATCGTTTTTCAACGGCAATTTTCGTCAACGTCGCAGTTTTCCCGAGCGTGCGTTTCAACACGGTCGAAGGGGGAGGTATGTATGGCGTGAGCTTCGGCAAATGCGTGAAGCCGGTATTCCAAGGCAACATTCTTAACGGTATCTTGCTCACGGGATTGACGGTTAGCACATCTGGCACGACTGTGACAGCAGCGGCCGGCACCACGTTTGATTTCGTGGTGCCGGGCCTGCATATGTGCGTTGACGGCGGACGCGAATATACCGTGGCGTCCGTCACCGATAGCACGCATCTTGAAGTCACCGAAACGATGGTCGATCTTGTAAACGTTCCCGCGATCATCGGAAATGGCGATGGCGTGGGGATTATCAGTTGCGAAAGTGGCAAGTTTATTGACAACGTTGTCATAGGCTGTGTCTCGTTTGGCATGGGAATTTCTCCCGCGTTTGATGGCACAAGTTGCTCGCAAAATATCATCGGCAGAAACCATATTGGGTATACCGGAAAATGCGGCCTGTCGTTGTCGTGGAACGAGAGCGGTTCCGCGATGCTTTCCAATCAAGCAGTTGACAACCATTTTTCAAGCACAGGCATGGGCGGCGTGCCGGTCGGCGAGCTTGACCGGACGGCTATCACCGTGTTTGACCAATACGGTGAATTTGAGCTTAATTTGCTCATTGACGGCAATCACGTCGATTGCCCGAGTGCGGACCATTGGCTCGCTTTCAACGACACGCTTAACGCCAACTCAATTCGGCTTGGAACGAACTTCGGCCGCATTGTTACTAACCCGGATATTGTTTACAAGGACGTTAAGGCGATCACACTTGATGCAGGATGGGGAAGCACCGCGACGGTTACGGATATCGTATCAACCGGCAACGGCGTGCGCTTTACAATCAACGCGAGCGGCACCGGGTTCGCTGCGTTTGCCGGTTTCAACATCAGCAAAATATGCGGAAAGCCCGCGTCGGAACTCTCAATCAAAAGCGTCTCCGGCGGCGATTTGTTCATCGGTGAACACAATTCGACGTTTGGCCAATGGAAGGGGCAAATCGTCGGAACGCCCGTCAATGGGGGAACTTACGTAATACAGATGAAATGAGGAAACAATGCTTTTATACCCTGTAAGCACATACAGCGTTGCGCCTGATTTTTATGGCGCAACGCTTTTCAACACCGATTACCGCATGAAACCCGGCAAGGAATTCATGCGTAGCGTGCCCTATAAGCCCGGCGCGGTCGTATGGGTATCATTCGAGGGGAAGCAACCGCGTTTGGCGATCATAGCCCGTTTCTGGCGCGACATGATCGACGAAGAACGGTCGATTGAGAAATATCGCGTGCACGTCCAGAACAAGAATGACGACGCATTCTCTCGACGTTGGCGCTATGCGACACCCGAAGAAATTCAACGTGGATATGAATTGACAGAAATGAAAGAAGCTGCTTGACGATAAACGGGAATTATGCGACAACAGTTGCAGGCAATCACGCCACGGGAAACACGACTATGGAAGATCGTTTTGATGTTGTCGAAGCATCGTATGACGAAAACGAAATGATTGCCGAATTGCGCGCAGCCGGTTATACAGAAGCGCAGATTTCTAAGGAAATCGCTTATATAGCGCGTTTGGAAAAGGAAAATGCAATTTTGCGTAAATCGCGTGAGGCAAATTACGGTTTCTTTTAAGCGCCTTCGGGCGCTTTTTTATTTGACGGTGATCAGGAATTATGCGACAACAGTTGCAGGCAATCACGCCTTCGGATAAATGACATGAGCGCGATTGAACATAACAGAGTGATTGATTGGCCGAACGGCAATGGCTACACGCCTTGCAGCGTCGAATATCGCGAAACACTCGACGAAAAGGAAGCCATCGTTTCCCGCTATCATGGCGAAAACTACAATCAATATTCATCGGAGGATTATGAAAATTATTGCCGCTTGGAAAACAAGCTCGCAGGTTTGCAGCTTGCGGGCCATATCGGCAAATCAGTCAAGTATTAAGCGCCTTCGGGCGCTCTTTACGCACTCGCAGCAGCGCGCAAATAAGCGGCGCGCTCTGCGAACGGCATGTGCTTGACGGCACGATGACCGGACATGATCAAATGGCCGATAATGCGCGCCTCGCCACGCTCGACGGCATGAGCCGCAATGGCGTCCTTGAGACGTGCGGACGTGCCGAAGTGATAGAGAACTGCCGCGTGCGTCATACCCATTTCAGCAGCGATACGGCGAGCCGTGACTAGCGCCGGATCAAGCAGCCATAACCGAACACCTGTTTCGAGAATTCGCAGCTTGACGCGCTCGCCATGCGTCTTATTTGCCCCTGTCATGTCACCACCTTAAAACGTTGGCGAGTAGATCGCCCGGCTTCTGCACAAACCCGGCAAAACCTCCTGCCGCCCGGACAATCTCATGAAATCGCAACTGCGCACAAGCTCTTTCGTCCGCTTGGCTAAATTGCCAGTCGGAACGCTTGCATTCGGCCGCCGTGAATACCGCCACGCGCCGGCCGATCATATCGGACGTGACGACAACCGTTGTCATGCCGATTAGATCGCTCGACTTGATATGCCGATTTTGTTCCGCGCTATCATTTGCCAGCCCGTAGCGTATCAAACGCCCGGTCTTATCTTCGCATGCGCCGACATTGTTGCGATACAGCAAAAGCCCCATGCGAGCGGCTTCAAGCCGTTGTTGCGTTTGAACCGCGCTTTCGGCAACCATTATGCGTTGCCTTTCGTTTCGTTTATCATTGCAATCACTTGTTGATTGCCGAGCAACATATTTTTTTCAACAATCGTCATGGCCATTTTAGGCGTAACGCTGCGTTGATCTTGCATCGCGACAAGTTTGCCGACGAAATTTGCCGCAACCGCGAGCAATTCGAGTGCAGTTAATTTGTCAGCATGTTTGCCGACAAGCTTTGCGATATCCTGATATGCGGTTTCGTGTTCCGGCTTAGTGATCATGGCACCACCCCTCCACTTTGATTGCAAGCGTCTCATAATCTTGTCGCGACAAATCTTTGCTTAAAGCGCCTAACACGTCGAGCCCGGTTGCCAAGTAAAAGCGACGATAGCTTTCGCGGTCGCCACGTCCTTTGTAACGCTGAATTCCGGCCCATTGACTGATAGCATCTTTCAGCCGTGTTTGCGCCTGTATTTTCTCAATCGCCTTGTCCGCTTGGAACGCGCCGGCCGCTTTGCCAGCGACAAACGCGGCACGGTTGGCGACATCGGCCGGCGTCGGCAGCAAGATCGCCTTGCGCATTTCGTCGAGTTTGGCGCGGTCGAGCAACACAAGATCGCCTTCAACCATTTCAATTGTGCGTTCCGCTGGCGCTGGCAACGGTGGAACCGCGCCGCAATACGGGCAACACGTATAAAACCGCTCATATGGACGGCTACAGGCGCGGCAAGCTGTCAATGGTACGTCTTCCGGGTCGCGCTCGCGTTTCGCGCGTTTGTCTTGTCGGTCGAGTGTCCAATGATGCGGCTTGTCGGGGAAACCGTGTCGTTTCCAGTTGCTGACATGATCGACGATAAGACCAAATTCCTTACCGGGGAGGATGCGAAGCGCACGGCCGAATTGTTGCAAATAGACGGCAAGCGATGCGGTTGGCCGCGCCATAATCACGATTTCACACGCGGGAACGTCAAAGCCTTCGCCAAACAAATCAACGTTGACAAGCGCCCATATTCGGCCGTCCTTGAAGCGTTGAACCATGTCATCACGAACGGTTGACGGAGTTTTCGCGGATACCGCAGCGGCCGGAATGCCGAACGCATTAAAGCGGTTTGCAATGTCGGTTGCGTCCTTAACGTCGATTGCAAAGCAAATTGCGCGTTTACCGAATGCACGTTTTATGTATTCTGTAACGACATCGCCAACAAGCCTTGACTTGTCAGATGCGGCGCGCATTTTCTTCGGCGAGAAATCGCCGCTCTCGGAAACGTCTTCCTCGTCAATCTCAAAATCAGTTTCAGGAATGGCTATTTCATAATCGGACAGCGCGCCCATGTCGATCAATGTGCGCTGATCCGGTCCGAGCACCATTGCATGAAATACGCCGTCATGATGCGCGCCAAGCCCTTTGCGGTCGCCACGTCGAGGCGATGCGGTAACGCCCAAACCTAGAGCGTTCGGGAACATTTCGACGCCTGTTCCCCATTTATTTTCGCGCAAAACGTGATGCGCTTCGTCAATCGTCCAATAATCTTGTTGTTTCGCCCAATCTGCCAAATCATCTTTGCGCGAAATGAGCGTGTCAATGCCGGCAACGCTTGCGTTGGCAGTCGGGTTGACAAATGAATATCCGTTGAAAGCCGCGCGATGCTTGCTTATGATCGCTGCAACAGTTTGTTTCGGCCCGATAATACGATGTTTGATGCCGCGTTCGGCAATATGCATGGACAACTGCGAAACAAGTTCATTGCGATGCGCGATAATCGCTTGCTTGGCACCTAACAAGTTTTTCTTATATGCGATGCGTGAGACAATGACAGATTTACCGCCGCCAGTCGGCAAGACAGCAAGCATATTGCTTTTGCCGTTTTGCCATCCTGCTTCAATTTCTGCTTCCATTTGCGATTGATATATGTCGCGCGGATCGGTCATTTTACAGCAATCACCAGAATTAGCCAATAATCATCAATGGGAGCAACAATTTTCGATTGTATCCAAGCCGGATTATAGACGATTTCACCGCCCTTGCAAACAACGCAATGCGGCTCACCTTCCGCAGTCTTGCCGAAAAGCATATAATGCGCATTCGGATTATTTTGATCCTGCCCGACAAGTATATCAATTAACAAGCTGTTGCCGTTGTATGCAACATAGAAAGGCGCAAGCCCGCCCTCTTTGCCGCTTAACCATTCAGACAGGCGAGCATGCCCGGCTTCCGCATCGCCATCGTGGAAGAAATGCGGAACATCTTCGGCCGGCAATTCGAGAATGGAGGCAACACACGCGCGAACGCAATCGCCGTGTGTTCCTTTTTCTTCGTCTGTCGCAACAAGACAATGCACGGGTTTCATCGCATTGCCTCACCTAGCCAACGCTGCAAACGCTGTTCGCAATCTGCATCGAACAGGTTGAACACCGGAATGTTCTTCGACGCGGCAACACGCAAAGCTTGCCCGGTTCCGCCCGTTGCCTTACCGTCTTTCGTCCAGCATAACACGAAATCAACCGGGCCATTCAAATATGGTCCGAGAATAACCGCCGAATTACGCCCATGTAAAAGTTTTGCATATGGCGAACATTTTTCCCATGCGGGATGGAACAACGCGGCATGCTCAAGCCAATGCGGATTGCGTTTCGCGTCGTCTGCCGTGTATATTTCCTTGCGCGCAAGCTCGCCCATTAACGCACTGTCGCGCCCTAGTTCAAACGCGCTATCAGCGCCGATTGCTCGACCACTCCGAAGCGTAAAGCCGTGCTTCGCGAACTGCCATCCGTATTGCTGCATCCGAGCGCAAACAGCGCCCGGCGTTTCTCGCGATCCGATGCCGGCATAATACATCGTCAAATCCTCCAAATGTATGCAACCCATTCCGCATATGATGCATGTTGGCGAAAAAACCGTTTCCGATCCTCTCGCCAATGGCCGAACGCGAGATACATGCAAACAAGCATATTGAAGCAGCGCGCAAGCTCATACGCAACCCACGCGACGATGAAAGCATAGAAAATGATCATTTCAGCCATCCGGGCAATGTTGCGCCGTCACATTGGACGGTTTTGCCTTCATCGGTATGAACAAGCGGCATGAACAAGCCGAGCCATTTTTCATCAATGTGATCGCGAATAATGACAGGCTTGCTGCAATCGATAAATTGAGGAAAGACAACTTTCCCGGACGGTGCGGAACTGCTTAGCGCAGCAATGTTGTTTTCTCCCCAAAACATGCCGCCGACAGATGCAGCGGCGGGAGCATCGGGAAGCCAATTGCGCCAGCGTTCCCATTCGGGCGATACATCAGGCAAGCTTACATTGCCGGGATAGCTGAAACCGAAGCTTGTTTTTGCGCTGGCGAATTGCAACATTGAATTGACGACAATTTCAAGATTGCCGTTGAATTGCGTTTCTGCTTCACATTGCGTGAGCAAGACCGGATCGAACAAGAGCAAAACCGATCCATCTTCGTTCGCATCCGGCAAACGTTCGATTGCTGCAATATATCGGTTTGTAGCAATTGCTACGGTAATCCCGTTCTTGCGCTCGATATAGATTGACTTAAAATCGTCCGGTGCAATTGCTGCAATTTTGCTCAATCGCACGTATGTTTCACACGGAAGCTTGATTTCCATACCGGCAACCCCTGTTAATTTTTTGACCACGTTGTTAAATTATGATTGACACACATTGTCAAGACGGCTTAGGGTCAAATCCCAAATTAGCACTAGATGGAGTAACGTACATGAAATTCGATCTTGTAATTAAGGACGCCTCCGGTGAGGAACTTGCCCAAGTGTTCGCTGCGCTTGGCGCTGTGAGCCGGGCGGCGTCCGCGTCGATGTCAACCGCCGTCATTCCGCCCATGCCCGCCACGGCCGGCGATGATGGCGACGAAAGCAGCGATACGCCTGCCGTTGTCGGTGCGCTCGACGGCGACGGCCTGCCGCATGATAACCGCATTCATAGCGAGCCGGCAAAGATCACCACAAAAGGCGTCTGGCGCAAAAAGCGTGGCGTGACCGATCAGCTTGTTTCGCAGGTTGAAGCGGAATTGCGAGCGCGCGTGCAACAGCCGGCGACAACCGTTGCGCCGGTCCAGCCGGTCATGCAGCAGCCGCAGGTTCCGCAGGCCATGCCAGCACCTGTCGCGGCGGTCCAGCCTGTTTACACACCGCAGCCGTTGCCGCCCGCACCTGTCGCGCCGACATATGTGCCGCAACCGCAGGTTCCGCAGATGCCGCAGGCCATGCCGGCACCGCCGCCGCCGATGCCGATGCCGCCCGCTGGCATTGACTTTCAGGGCTTCATGCAGGGCCTAACGGCAGGGATGCAGCGTCGGGATGCCAACGGCAATCCGTTTATCGATGGCGCATATCTCGCAACAGTCGTCCAGACACTTAGCACCGCGTTTGGCAGGCAGTTGTCGGCGATCACCGATATCCAGAATGACCCGCAGATGATCGAATACGCTGTTAAGGTCATCGCCGCCGATGGTCGTTGGCAGTAACTAGACAACCGGAAAGCCTGCAATGCTCACCATAACCGCCGACGAATTGCCGCGTTTCATGCAATGCAATGGTTCATCGAAGATGATGGATCAGCGCCCGCCACACGTTGATGACAGCACGGCACGCGACGAAGGAACGGCGGCACATTGGCTCGCATTGCAGGTTTATCGGGGAACAAGCACGTTTGAAGAACTTGCAGACCGTAAAGCACCGAATGGCGTATTCATCACGCCCGAAATGGTCGAACATATCGAATGGTATTTGTCGCAATTGCCGGCACCCGGTGGAAGCATGGAAGTTGACGCCAGTTACACCGGGCAAACATGGTGTGTTAACGGTCGGGCGGACCATATCGCATATTTTGCCGATGCCGGAACTTTACGCGTTGGCGATTTCAAGTTCGGATGGCGCATCGCGGAACCCGAACGCAATTGGACGCTGATCTCTCACGCCATCGGGTATTGCATCGCAAAGCAAATTGCGCCGCGTGAAATCGTGTTGACGATCTATCAGCCGCGCCCGCATCATCGCGACGGCAAAGCCCGCGAATGGCGCATTTCCTATGACGAGTTGATGACGCATTATCACACGCTCGCGAATGCGCTTGGCGCTCCCGCCGACAAGTTGAACACGGGTCCGCATTGCGCGAAATGCCCGGCGATCACGCATTGCCCGGCTGCAATCGCGGCAATGTATAACGCTATCGACGCGTCCGAAGCGCTTCACACGGAAGAAATGGACGACGCCACACTTGCGCACGATCTTGATTTGATTTCTCGCGCTCAAATGCTTTTGAAAAATCGCAATGAAGCGCTTGAAGAACTTGCCAAACATCGGCTGCGCAACGGCAAAGTGATTGCGAACTACGGTATCGAGACGCAGCTAACCAATCGTGTTTGGCGTAACGGCGTCACCGCTGACATGGTGATGATGATGACCGGCAAAGACGTGTCGAAAAAAGACATGATCACGCCAGCGCAAGCCGAACGACTTGGCATAAGCAAAGAAACGATGAATGCGTTTGCCGAGCGTCGAGAAACCGGCGTGAAACTTGTGCGTGTTGACGCGAACAAAAAAGCGCAAAGAATTTTCGGAGGTAAATGACATGGGAACAATTCTAAGCGAAGTTGCCGAAATTGAAAATATTCGGTGGAAGCTTCCGAAGAAAGGCGCTGTGCTTGATGCGAAACGCATTTTGTTCATTTCCGAAACATCGGCAATTATCGAGCTTTCGGACGGCTCGTTTACCGTTGCCGGGCAACGTCATTCGGTTAATGGCAAATGGGCTGTTATGAACTACGGGCTTGATGATTTCACGCAAGCTGTGCTATACGGAATGGTTCGCATCGGCGTTTTGAAAAAGGAAGGGGTTAAGGCGCATATCGCAAGCGCGACAACGCGCCATGAAGCGAGAGAACGTAAATACAACATCAATAGTCTGCGCAGAATATGCGAAGAACTTAAAATTCCGATGCCGGAAATCACGGAATAAACACACATAACAAAGGGAAAATGAGATATGCCGACAGAATGGAAAACACGCGTGGGACGCGTCGTTTGGGGACACCCGAGCAAGATGCAGGATCGCAAAGACCCGCGCACGAAACAGACCGTTTTGAAGGATGGCAAGCCCGTCCAGCAAGCGGCTTTCGGTGTTGCGTTCCCGAAAGGCGAATTTCAACAGGACAGTTGGCCGCATATGGCCGCCGAAGCCGCGACAGGATACCCGCAAGGCGTCCCGCCGCGCTTTAGCTGGAAATACGTTGACGGCGACGGCGTTGACAGCAACGGGCAACCCTACAATTTGCGCGAAGGCTACGCGGGTTGTTATGTGTTGACAATCTCGAATGGCTTCGCGCCTCCGATTTACAAGCGCAATCCGCAAACCGGCATGTATGATCAGCTTCCGCCCGAAGGGATCAAGACCGGCGATTATGTCGTGGTTGGCATTTCGTCCAAGGTGAACGTCGCCACCGGGACGGACACGCCGTCGCTTTATATCAACCCGGTTGCCGTCGAGCTTGTCGGCTATGGTAGCGAAATCCAGTCGCGCAATGCGGTCGATCCGAACCAGTATTTCGGCGGACAGCAGTACCAGTTGCCGCCCGGTGCCAGCTTGCAGCCAACAGCGCCGACAGGCGGCGGCAATATGCCCGGAATGCCTGCACCGACGCCCGGCATGATGCAGCCGGGAATGCAGCCGGGAATGCAGCCGGGAATGCAGCCGGGAATGCAGCCGGGAATGCAGCCGGGAATGCAG
>Ga0164242_10000491_pt1 | contig 47425 bp, 44 predicted proteins | sample OricomgcompostMG_FD_108783 | JGI IMG/M metagenome (GOLD analysis project Ga0164242, IMG submission 108783) | Miracle-Growth compost microbial communities from Emeryville, California, USA - Original compost - Miracle growth compost (MG) ... | reverse complement strand
GCTGACCGCAGAGGTCTCGCTGATCGCCGTCGTGCTCAACACGTTGTTCGGAGTGGGGCTCGCCCTGCTGCTGGCGCGTTACCGGTTCCGCGGCGGGCGGCTGCTCAGCACGCTGACCGACCTACCGGTCTCGGTGTCGCCGATCGTGGTCGGCTTGGCGCTCGTGCTCGTCTACGGGCCGGTCGACGGCTGGTTCGGCAAATCGCTGGCGAATGCCGGCATTCACGTCATCTACTCGTTGCCGGGCATGGCGCTCGCAACGACGTTCGTCTCGCTGCCGCTGGTGCTGCGCGAGGTACTGCCGGTGCTGCAGGAGGAGGGCACCGAGATGGAGCAGGCGGCCAAGGTGCTCGGCGCCAGCGCATGGCAGCAGTTCGTCCGGATCACGCTGCCGACGATCCGCCCGGCGCTGGCGTACGGCGTCGTGCTGAGCCTGGCGCGCTCGCTGGGCGAGTTCGGCGCCGTGCGGGTCGTCTCCGGCGGTATCAGCGGCGCCGGCCAGACGCAGACGGTGACGCTGCTGATCGAGGACAAGTACACGCAGCTCGAGGACGGGACGTATCAACTCGCGCTTGTGCTCGTCGCTGTGACCATCGCCGCGATCGCGGTGACGTCACTGCGTAGGAAGGAACGCGTGTGAGCATCAAGGCACAGGGGATCAACAAACGGTTCGGCTCGTTCGTCGCGCTGGACGGCGTCGACCTGGACGTGCCCGGTGGCCGGTTGACCGCGCTGCTCGGGCCGAGCGGCGGCGGCAAGTCGACGCTGTTGCGGATCATCGGCGGGCTGGAGAATCCGGACTCGGGCACCGTCCACATCGGCGGCACCGAGGCCACCGGGCTACCGGCGCAGCGGCGCAACGTCGGCTTCGTCTTCCAGCACTACGCGGCCTTCAAGCACATGAGCGTCTACCGCAACGTGGCCTTCGGCCTGGAGATCCGCAAGCGCTCCAAGGCCGAGATCAAGCGTCGGGTGGCGGAGCTGCTCGAGCTCGTACACCTGGAACAGTTCGCCGACCGGCTGCCATCCCAGCTCTCCGGTGGCCAGCGCCAGCGCATGGCCCTGGCCCGTGCGCTCGCGGTCGAGCCGAAGGTGCTGCTGCTGGACGAGCCGTTCGGCGCACTGGACGCCAAGGTGCGTAAGGAGCTGCGCGACTGGCTGCGCCGCCTGCATGACGAGATGCACGTGACCACGGTCTTCGTCACGCACGACCAGGAAGAGGCGCTGGAGGTCTCCGACGAGATCGTCGTGATCAATGCCGGTCGCATCGAGCAGGTCGGTACGCCCGACGAGCTCTACGACTCGCCCGCCAATGACTTCGTGATGGGCTTCCTCGGCGAGGTGACGATCCTGAACGGCGCGCAGGTGCGTCCGCACGACGTGGAGGTCTTCGCCGCGCCCGCGGAGGGCACGGTGCCTGCTCAGGTCGTGCGGCTGAACCGGGTGGGCTTCCAGGTGCGCGCAGAGCTTCAGGCCGGGGCCGAGACGCCGTGGGCGCAGCTCACGCGCGGGCAGGCCGAGGCGCTCGGGCTGCGGCCGGGCACGGACGTCTGGATCCGCGCGGCCCGGTAATTGCCCCAATCACCGGGGTGGTTGGCGTAAATACGGGCTGGAGCTGCCAGAATTGCCACGTGCAGATCTCAGCGAAGACCGACTACGCGATTCGGGCCCTGCTCAACCTCGCGGCCTCCGAGCCGGCGCTGGTGAAGGTGGACGTGATCGTGAAGGAGCAGGAGCTGCCGCGCAAGTTCGTCGAGGCGATCCTGGGCGAGCTGCGCCGGGCGGGCATCGTACGCAGCCAGCGCGGCGCAGACGGTGGCTACGCGCTGGCCAAGCCGGCCGGCGAGATCACCATCGGCGCGGTACTGCGCGCGGTCGACGGCCCGCTGGCCGAGGTGCGCGGACTGCGCCCCCACGAGACCGAGTACTCCGGGGTCGCCAGCCACCTCCCCGAGGTCTGGATCGCCGTCCGGGCGAGCCTGCGTAAGGTGCTCGACGAGACCACGCTGGCACAGGTGCTCAGCGGCGAGCTGCCCGCGTACGTCCGCACGCTCAACCAGGCCCCCGACGCCTGGCTGCCCAGATGATCGCTGGTTGAGCCGGCCGCGCCGCAAGCGGGAGACGACGCCGGAGGCCATGCCGAACCACCGCCTCCGGGACCGTAGGATCAACCAATGCCTTCTGCGCGTGCGGTTACCCGCGTCCTGGACGCCCCGGGTGGGGGAGTGATCACGCGCACGACGCTTCCGGGTGGGCTGCGCGTGATCACCGAGGCGATGCCGGGCGTACGCAGTGCCGCCGTCGGCGTCTGGGTGCCGGTCGGCTCGCGGGATGAGACGACGGCGCTCGCCGGAACCAGCCACTTCCTTGAGCACCTGCTCTTCAAGGGCACAGCCACCCGCTCGGCGCTGGACATCGCCGCGGCGATGGATACGGTCGGCGGCGAGTTCAACGCGTTCACCGAGAAGGAGCACACCTGCTACTACGCGACCGTGGTCGACCGTGACCTGCCGTTGGCGGTCGACGTGATCGCCGACGTCGTGCTGAACGCGACGATCACCGCGCAGGACGTCGACGTCGAGCGGCACGTGGTGCTCGAAGAGATCGCGATGCGCGACGACGACCCGTCCGACCTCGTCCACGACGTATTCGCCGAGGCACTGCACGGCGACACCCCGGTCGGCCGCCCGATCCTCGGCACCGTCGAGTCGATCACCGCCCTGACCCGCCGGCAGGTGCACGGTTACTACAAGCGCCGCTACGCCACGGACGCCATGGTGGTCTCGGTCGCGGGCAACGTCGACCACGCGGCGGTGGTGAAGCTGGTGCGCCGGGCTTTCGAGGGTCGGCTCGACCCCGCGCGCGGACCGATCGCGCCGCGTCCGGCCGGGCCGCGCGTCCTCGCCGGGCCCGACGTCCCCGTGACCGTGGTCGCCGACGACACCGAGCAGGCGAACATCGTCCTCGGCAGCCACGGCTTCAGCCGTCACGATCCGAAGCGTTTCGCCGTCGGCGTGCTCTCGGCCGCCCTCGGCGGAGGGATGAGCAGCCGGCTGTTCCAGCGCATCCGCGAGGAGCGGGGCCTGGCGTACTCGGTCTATTCGTTCACCGGCTCCTACACCGACTGCGGCCACTTCGGCGTGTACGCCGGGTGTACGCCCGGCAAGGCGGACGAGGTGCTCGGCCTGATGATCACCGAGCTGGACGCCGCGGCGCGCGGCGCGCTGAGTCCCGAGGAGATCGAGCGCGGCAAGGGCCAGATGCGCGGCAGCCTGGTGCTCGGGCTGGAGGACTCCGGCTCGCGGATGAGCCGCATCGGCAAGAGCGAGCTGACGTACGGCGACGTGCTGGGAGTGGACCAGCTCATCGCGAAGGTGGACGCTGTCACGGCCGAAAGTGTGTCCGAGCTGGCCGCCGACCTGCTCACGCGCCCGCGCTGTCTGAGCGTCGTCGGCCCGTTCGGCGAGCACGACTTCGACGGTGCGATCTAGAGAGGGCGAGATGACCGAGGCGATCCGAGTTGGTGTGCTGGGTGCACGTGGCCGCATGGGGCAGGCGGTGTGCAAGGCGGTCGACGGTGCCGAGGACATGGAGCTGGTCGCCATGGTCGACGCCGGAGATTGGTTGTTCAGCGTGGCCGACGCCGGCGCCCAAGTGCTGATCGACTTCACGCATCCCGACGTCGTTATGGACAACCTGCGCTTCGCCATCGACAACGGCATGCACGCCGTCGTCGGTACGACCGGCTTCACCGCCGAGCGGCTGGACACCCTGCGCGAGTGGTTGCTCGCGGTGCCGCAGATCGGCGTGCTGATCGCACCCAATTTCGGTATCGGCGCCGTGCTGGCGATGAAGTTCGCTGCGATCGCTGCGAAATACTTCGACTCCGCCGAGGTGATCGAACTGCATCACCCGGGCAAGGCGGACGCCCCGAGCGGCACCGCGATCAAGACCGCTCAGGCGATCGGGGCGGCGCGCGCCGAGGCCGGTCTGCCGCCGATGGCCGACGCGACCTCGCAGTCGCTGGACGGTGCACGCGGAGCGGTCGTCGACGGCGTGCACGTGCATGCCCTCCGAGTGGCGGGCATGGTTGCGCACGAGGAGATCATCCTCGGGCGCGAAGGGGAAACCCTCGCGATCCGGCAGGACTCCCTGGACCGGGTCTCGTTCATGCCGGGCGTCCTGCTCGGTGTGCGTGAGGTCGTGTCGCGCCCCGGGCTCACGTTCGGCCTCGAGCCGCTGCTGGGCCTGTGACCTCGCCGGACGACCACGGCGAGCCGGAGGACTTCGACCCGTACGCCGAACTGCGGAACAACCCGCCGGGTCTCGGGGGCTTTCTCGGGAAGGGACGCCGACCGCGCAAGCGCAAGCCGGTGTCCCGCGCGAAGGCCATCATCGTCTTCCTGGTCATCGCGTTGCTGTTCTACCTCGCGCTGATCGGCTACCGCGCGTTCGACCTGTTCGGCGAGGGCGGCTTCACCAACATCACCCTCGGCGTCGCGGTGCTCGTGATCCCGCTGATCGGCGTGTGGGTCGTCATCGCCGAACTGCGGTTCGGTGTCGCCACCGAGATCCTCGCCGACCGGTTGGAGGCCGAGGGGGCCGAGCCCGAGCCGGAGCTCCCGACGACGCCGTCGGGACGGATCCAGCGGGAGGCCGCCGACGCGCTGTTCACTGTGCGCAAGGGCGCGGTCGAGGCCGACGCGGGGAACTGGCGCGCCTGGTATCGGCTCGCGCTGGCCTACGACTACGCCGGCGACCGGCGCCGTGCGCGTGAGGCGATGCGTACCGCGATCAGCAAGGCCGATCTGCGCCGCCCCGCCGCTGGGTGAGCGGTCAGTCGCGACCGACGTGGGTATCGAGCCAGGAGATCAGCGGCGCCATCGCGCGCCAGGCCTTCACGATCTCTGACTTCGCCCGCGGGGTCGCCAGCCACTCCGGAGCACCGAACTCGCGGCCGCAGGTCAGGGTCCTGTACCGCAGCAGGTCAGCACGGGCGTGCTCCCTGTCGTACCCGCTCGGCACCCGCGTGACCTGATCGCCGGAGATCTCCAGCTTCGCCTTGCGTACCGCCGCGATCGCCCGCTCCAACGCCGGTCCCGCCACGTCGTCATCGACCGCACGACGATAGCGGGCGATCTGTTCGGAGGAACTCTGCCAGTATCCACCTGCCACGAACAGCCCGGGCGCGCCGACGTGGACGTAGCGCGAACTCTCGCCGAACCACATCCCTTGATGCGTCTTGTACGGCGTCTTGTCCTTGCTGAAGCGCACATCCCGGTAGGGGCGGAACATCTTCGGCTTGCCGAACTCGCCTTCGACCGCGGTGGCCAGCGCGAGCATCGGCGCCCTCACGGACTCTTCGTAGATCGACTTGTGTGCGGTCCAGAACGATTTGCTGTTGTCGTTCTCCAGGTCTTCGTAGAAGTCGAGCGCTGCGATCGGGATACCGGTGAAACTCACCAGGCCACTCTAGGAGCCCGACTGACTACGGTGGGCCGGTGACGTGGTTGCCGCTGAACGCGAGGCGCGCGGGTGCCGGCAGTTGGCTGCGCCGGCGTCTGGACGAACGGCCGCGCAAGGGCACCACGTTCCTATGCGGCGTCCGTGTGCTCTCCGGCGAGATCCCGGGAGAGACCCAGCGGTGGAGCTTCCGGCGCAGCGCCGCCGACGAATACGTGCCGGCCGGCGTCGTCACGATCCAGCACGGCAAGACCGAACTTCGGCTGCACCTGGCGAGCGAGCACGTGAGGCCCGGTCACCGGCGGTACCACGTCTTGATCAAGACGGTCGAGGTCGCAAGCGGTGCCCATGCCGAACTCAGCCTGCCGGCCGGCGAGTTGGTCCGCTTCGGCCTCGATTGATCACGCCTCGAGGAGACCGCGGACGTACGCTGCCTGCCCGACGTGCTGTGTGTCGTCGTTGATCACGCTCACCAGGCGCACCCCGAGCGTGACTGGCGGGTCCCAGCGCTCATCGACGACCCGGTCGAGGTCAGCCTCGGTCAGGCCGCGCAGGTACGCGCGCGTCGCCTCGTGGACGGCCTCGTAGTACTTCACGAGTGCGTCCGCCGGGGCGCGTACCTGACCTACCTGGTCGGACGAGTGGCCGTACCCGGTCTCGGCGGCGGCGAACGGCAGCCCGAAGCGCTCGGCGAAGCCGGCAGACGTCCAGACCTGCTCGGTGCCGGCGATGTCCGCGACGTGGTCGTCCTGCACCCGGGTGAGATGCCAGACCAGCCAGGCGATCGAGTTGGCGTCGGGCGCCGGCCGCGCGGTGAGTTGGTCCTCGGACAGACCGTCCACGACCGCGGTGACATCCTCGAGGACGCGGTCGAGCGAGTCGATCAACAGTTCGGAGGGGGTCATATTCCGACGGTAGCTCGCACAATGGGATCGTGCCGTCGCTCTGGTCGATCCGTTCGCGCGACTCCGTGCTGTCCGTTCAGTCCGACGCCGCCGCGCTGAGCTGGCGCTCCCGTCATGCCGTCCGCACCGCGCGGACGAGCGGTGAGGAAGACACCCGCCTGCTGCCGTACCTCGTGCTTGCCGCCACTGCGGCGGTCGGTGCGCTGTGGTGGGCGGCCGGCAGATCCGCAAGCTAGCCCAGCTCGGTGTGCAGCCGGATCTCGCGCAGTTCGCCCGCCCCGGTGTCCAGCGCGCGAACGAGACCCTCCGGTGCCCAGCCGGCGCTGATCAGGAAGTCCTTGCTCGCCTCGTCCTGCTCCGGGATCCAGATGATCGCCCGGGTGGCGCCGTCTGCTCGGGCGTGATCGACCGCCGCCGCGATCAGCCGTGAGCCGTGGCCGCGGCGTCCCCACCGCGGCTCGACGAGCAGGGGAGCGATGGCCACAGTCGTTGCCGGCTCGATGGGTACGCCGTCTTCCGGGGTCGCCTCCTCGGGATCAGCCGGGCCGAGGGCAGTGAATCCGACGGTCCACTGCTGCTCCAACGCGACCAGCAGGTGGTGCCGGGACGAGGGCGCGGAGGTGATCGCGTCGGCCCATACCTCGCGGGCACCCTCGACGGACAGCGCCTCGAGCACCACCGCCGGGATGATCGCTGCGTACGCCTGCCGCCAGGTCTCGATCTGGATGCGGGCGATCTGTTCGGCGTCCTCGGGCCGTGCCGGGCGCACGCTCACATCTGCCATGGGTTCGAGCCTATTCGGCGCCGGGGTGGGCTCCGGCGTAGGCCTGCGCCTCGGCCCGCTCCGTACGTCGTTTGCGCCAGTGCAGTCCGCCGTACGCCGCGGCGACGAGGACGAAGATCGCAAGCGGCGCCCAGGTGAGCGTCTTGCCTACTACGTCGAGCGCGGTGGCGAAGGCATACCCGAGCAGGACACAACCGGGGGCCCAGATCAGCGCGCCGACCGCGTTCCACAAGAAGAAGGTGCGGTAGCGCATGCCGCTCATGCCCGCCATCGACGGCATCAGGGCCCGCAGCAGCGCGGTCAAGCGGCCGAGGAAGACCGCCTTGCCGCCATGCCGGTGCAGGAAGCCGTCCACTTTCGCCCAGCGGTGAGCGCCGACCCAGAGGCCGAGCCGTGACCGGCGCAGCGAGGGCCCGAATTTGCGCCCGAACTCGTAGCCGACCGAGTCGCCGGCGATCGCGGCGACGACCGCCAGCGGGATCATGATCTCCAGGCGCAGATGTCCGAACTCGGGGTTGCAGAACACACCCGCCACGAGCAGCGCGGTCTCACCCGGCAGCACCATCCCGACCAGGATCGCCGCCTCGGCGAAGCAGAATGCCGCAGCGATCGGGTACAGCCACAGTCCGACCGACTCACCGAGGTTGTGCAGGAACCGCTCGAACATGCGGCCGATCGTTCCACAGGCGCCCCGGCGACCTACGCTGGCGGCCATGGCGATCACAGGGGAGCGGATACCGCTGGCCCGCGCCCGCCGCATCGCCTTGGCCGCGCAGGGATTCGCCGCGCCGCGACCGTCCACGACGATCACCACGCGGCACCTGCGGGGTGTGATCGACCGCCTGTCGATCATCCAGCTGGACTCCGTGAACGTGTTCGCGCGCACGCACTACATGCCGTTCTTCAGCCGGCTCGGTCCGTACGACCGAGCGCTGCTCGACGAGCTCGCCGTGCACGCCCCCGCCGTTGGGCGCGTCGCCAGTCGGGGACGGCGTACGCCGCGCTCCCGCGAGCTCTTCGAGTACTGGGCGCACGAGGCGTCGCTGATCAAGACCGACCTGCACCCGTACCTGCGCTGGCGGATGGCCGAAGAACACAACTGGGGCGGCATCAACGCGATCGCCCGTGACAAGCCGCACCTGCTCGAGGACGTCCGGGCGCTGGTCGCCGCACGTGGGCCGGTGCGCGCGAACGCGATCGACATCGAGCGTCCGGTACGCCGCCCCGGCGAGATGTGGAACTGGCACGACGGCAAGGTGATGCTCGAATACCTCTTCTGGAAGGGCGAGATCACCGCGGCCCGGCGGGTGAACTTCGAGCGGCATTACGACCTGACCTCACGCGTGCTGCCGTCGGACGTCCTTGCTACGCCGACACCCACCGACGGTGAGGCATACCGCGAACTCGTCCGCCTCGCGGCGCGGGCGTATGGCGTCGCGACCGAGCCCGATCTGGGCGACTACTTCCGCCTGCCACGCGCGGCGTCGAAGCGGGCGGTGGCCGAACTGGTCGAAGCCGGGGAACTGAGCCCCGTGGCCGTGGACGGGTGGAGACAGCCGGCGTACCTCTGGTCGTCCGCTCGGGTGCCACGACGCGTGAGCGCCCGCGCGCTGCTCTCGCCGTTCGACCCCCTGGTGTGGTTCCGCGAGCGCACCGAGCGGTTGTTCGGGTTCCGCTACCGGATCGAGATCTATGTCCCCGCCGCGAGGCGGCAGCACGGCTACTACGTGCTGCCGTTCCTGCTGGGGGAGCATCTCGTCGCGCGCGTCGATCTCAAGTCGGACCGGGCGGCCGGGGCGCTGCGGGTGCAGGCGGCGCATCTCGAGGCGGGACAGGACCCCGATCACGTCGCGGCCGAGCTGGCAGAAGAACTGGCGGCGACCGCCGAATGGCTCGATCTTTCCGGCGTGGAGGTCGTCCCGAGGGGTGATTTATCGGGGCCCCTCGCGCGGTACGTTTGAGCACATGACGAGCGATCCGCGCAGGCCCTTCGGCCGCCTCATCACGGCGATGGTGACGCCTTTCGACGTGGCCGGATCGCTCGATCTCGACAAGGCTCAGCAGCTCGCGAACTACCTCGTCGAGGAGCAGGGCAACGACGCGCTGGTCATCAACGGCACCACCGGCGAGTCGCCGACGACCACCGACGCCGAGAAGGCCGAGCTGGTCCGGGCGGTCAAGGACGCCGTGGAGGGGCGCGCGCTGGTGATCGCCGGCGCGGGCAACAACGACACGATCCACTCCGTGCAGCTCGTCGACCAGGCGGCGAAGGCCGGTGCCGACGGGCTGCTGATCGTCACCCCGTACTACAACAAGCCGCCGCAGGCGGGCGTGCTCGCGCACTTCACCACGATCGCGGACTCCACCGACCTGCCGATCATCGTCTACGACATCCCCGGTCGCGCCGGCATCCCCATCGAGACCTCGGCGTTGATCAAGCTCGGCGAGCACCCGCGGATCGTCGCGGTGAAGGACGCCAAGGCCCTGCCCGTCGAGTCGGCGCGCGTGATGGCCGAGACCGATCTGGCGTACTACGCCGGTGACGACGCCATGACGCTGCCGCTGCTCGCGGTCGGCGCGGTGGGTGTCGTCGGCACCTCCACGCACTTCAGCGGACGCGGTACGAAGGCGCTGATCGAGGCTTACGAGCGCGGCGACCACATCGAGGCGCTGCGCCTGTACCGGCAGCTGCTGCCGATCTACACCGGCGTCTTCCGGACCCAGGGCACGATCCTGGTCAAGGCCGGTCTGCGCGAGCGCGGGCTGGACGTCGGGCCGGTGCGGCTGCCGCTCGTCGAGGCCGACGACCACGAGCTCAGCCACCTGCGCCAGGACCTCGCCGCCGCCGGCCTCTGACCCGACTTTGGGCCGCCCAGGCTCGTCCCCGGCGGTCTCAGCAGGCCCAAGGTCGGGACTCTGGGCCGTTCAGGCTCGTTCGCAGCGTATCTGGCGGGCCCAAGGTCGTGGGGCCGTACCACAGCCGTCACTCCTGACACGCCCGAATTTCCCGGGTAAGTCTCGATCTCAGAGTTAGGGTTTGCCGGTGGCACCCACTGGAACCCGCCCCCGCCCGGCCGCGAAGCGCCCGCCCGCCCGTACTACGGCCAAGGGGCGCACCCCGGCGTACCTGATGCCGTTCTTCGCCCTGGGCAAGGCGGTCGCCTTCTTCTGGCGCACGATCGCCGGCGCCGTCGGCGCTCTCGCCCGGACGGTCGGCAGCAACGCGGCCAGCGCGCGCGATCTCGACCCGGCACACCGCCGCGACGGTGCCGCGCTGGGCGTGCTCGCGCTCGGGCTGGTATCGGTCATGGGCTCCTGGTTCCACGCCGCGGGCCCGGTCGGGCGCGGACTGGACCACCTCATGCGGATCTTCGTCGGCAACGGCGTGGTAGTCCTGCCGGCACTGTTCGTGTACGCAGCGGTACACATGCTTCGCCAGGCACCGCTGCAGGAGCGCCGCGGCCGCATCGTCGTCGGCAGTGCCGCGCTCGCCGTTGCGGTGCTCGGCCAGCTGCACCTGTGGGCGGACCGCCCCGCTACCTGGCACGGCCGCGAGCACGCCGGCGGCCTGATCGGCGCCATCACCGGCGGCCCGCTGGCTCGTGGGCTCTCACCGGTGGTCGCCGTCCCGATCCTGTTCCTGATCGGGATCTTCGGCATCCTCGTCGTCACTGCCACCCCGATCCACGTACTCACCGACTATGTGCGCTCCCTCGTCCCGGTCCGCGACGACACCCAGCTGGGGTCCGAGCCGGTCGCCGCGGCCCCGAAGCCGAAGCGCGCGCGCGCCCCTCAGGTCGAGGCGTCGGCCGATCCCGAGTCCGAGACGATCAACATGGCCGGGCTGGTCGACACCGGGCTGGTCGACGCCGGGCCGGTCGAGGTCGGCGACGCCCAGCCCGAGGAGCTCAGGCCCAAGCCGCGCAAGCCCCGCGTCGTGCGCCAGCCGGAGCCCGAGTTGCCGCCGGTTACCACCCCGACGCAGATGGAGCTCTACGGCGGCGCCGGCATCTACACGCTGCCGTCGCTCGCGTCGTTGCAGCAGGGCACGCCGCACCTCGAGCACACCAAGGCCAACGACGAGGTGATCGACTCGCTGGCGCAGGTCTTCAGCGAGTTCGACGTCGACGCGAAGGTCACCGGCTTCATGCGTGGCCCGGCGGTGACGCGCTATGAGGTCTCCCTCGGCCCGGGTGTGAAGGTCGAGAAGATCACCAACCTAACGCGCAACATCGCGTACGCCGTCAAGAGCGCCGACGTGCGCATCCTGAGTCCTATCCCGGGCAAGAGCGCGGTCGGTGTCGAGATCCCCAACACCGACCCCGAGGTCGTCATGCTCGGTGATGTGCTGCGCAGCTCGATCGCGCAACGTGACCAGCACCCGATGCTGGTGGCCCTCGGCAAGGACGTCGAGGGCGGCTTCGTCGTCGCCAACCTCACGAAGATGCCCCACCTGCTGGTGGCCGGCGCCACCGGCGCGGGCAAGTCGAGCTGCATCAACACCCTGATCCTGTCGGTGCTCACGCGTGCCACGCCCGACCAGGTGCGCATGGTGCTCATTGACCCCAAGCGGGTCGAATTCGCCGCGTACCAAGGGATTCCTCATCTGGTGACACCCGTGATCACCAACGCGAAGAAGGCCGCGGACGCCCTGCAATGGGTCGTGCGCGAGATGGACATGCGCTACGAGGACATGGAGCACTCGGGCGTGCGGCACATCGACGACTTCAACAAGAAGGTGCGCTCCGGCGAGCTCACGGCCCCACCCGGCAGTGAGCGCGTCTACACCCCGTACCCGTACCTGCTGGTGATCGTCGACGAGCTCGCCGACCTGATGATGGTCGCCCCGCGCGACGTCGAGGACTCGGTCGTGCGCATCACCCAGCTCGCACGCGCGGCCGGCATCCACCTGGTGATCGCCACGCAGCGCCCGTCCGTGGACGTGGTGACCGGCCTGATCAAGGCCAATGTGCCGTCGCGCCTCGGCTTCAAGACATCCAGTGTCACCGACTCGCGGGTCATTCTCGATCAGCCCGGCGCCGAGCGCCTGCTGGGCAAGGGTGACGGGCTGTTCCTGCCGATGGGGGCATCCAAGCCCGCGCGCATGCAGGGCGCGTACGTCACCGATGCTGAGATCCACACGATCGTGGAGCACTGCAAGGCCCAGCTGCAGCCGACGTACCGCGAGGACGTCACCGCGCCGTCGGCGTCCACTCCGAAGAAGGAGATGGACGAGGAGATCGGCGGCGACATGGACGACTTCCTCGCTGCGGTGGAGCTGGTGGTCTCGACGCAGTTCGGGTCGACGTCGATGCTGCAGCGCAAGCTGCGCGTCGGCTTCGCCAAGGCCGGCCGGCTGATGGACCTGATGGAGTCGCGTGGCATCGTCGGGCCCTCCGAGGGGTCGAAGGCGCGCGCGGTGTTGGTGACCGCCGACGAGCTGCCCGGGTTGATGTACGCCCTGCGCAACGGCGGCTCCGCGGCCGACCTGGTCGCGGCCGACGACGAGCCGGCGTACGAGGAACCCGGTGCGGACGAGGCCGCCCCCCTCTGATGCGTGCCCGCGAGTGGGCAGTTGGTGCCGCGAGTGGGCAGTTGCAACCGTCCACTCAGCGCGAAAGTGCCCACTCGCGGCGCGTGACCGGAAAGAGTCAGGCCCGCTCCGAGGGGAATCGAAGCGGGCCTGTGCCCTCTTGGGAGGAAGGCTCCTCACCGGGGGAGTGAGGGTTCTCGAACGTTCAGCCTGCAGCGGGCGGTGGCTGGTGCAGGTGCCGCGGTTGATAGTGCATCCGTGCGATCGAGAACCGCGCTCTGAGCTCGCGCCGATGTCCGGACGAGCGGTGCTTGCCGACGTAGTCCCCGTCGGCGTCGATGGCCGAAGGACGCGCGACTGACGGGGTCCAACCCCGTAGATCAATTGCCGTCATGCGACACCTCCATTACGCGAAATGTAATCGCTGTGACGCGTGTGACTCGCGAACTCCACGGCGTGTCGTCAGAGGTGGCGCAGCATGCGGGTGTTGCCCAGGGTGTTCGGCTTGACGTATTCCAGGCCGAGGAACTCCGCCACGCCCGGGTCGTACGACTGGCGCATGGCCGAGTACGTGTCGGGATCGACCGGCGCGCCCACGATCTCGACGAAGCCGTGCCGTGCGAAGAACGTGGTCTGGAACGTGAGCGCGAAGACACGGGACAGCCCGAGCCCGCGCGCGACCTCGAGGAGTTGATCGAGGATCGCGCCGCCGACCTGTCTGCCGCTGTGGTCCGGGTGCACCGCGAGCGTCCGGACCTCACCGAGGTCGGCCCACAGCACGTGCAGCGCCCCGCAGCCGATGATCGCGCCGTCGAGGTCACCGACCCAGAAGTCCTGCACGTCCTCGTACAGCGTGACCAGTTCCTTGGCGAGCAGCTTGCGTCCGGAGCCGGCGTAGATGTCGACCAGCGACTTGATCGCCGGTACGTCGGGCGTACGGGCGCGGCGGACGAGAACGGTCACCGCTGCACATTATCGCTGTCGATCAAGTCACCTCGGCGCGTTCACGGTCGAGTCGTACGCGTCATAGATCGGGACGTCGGCTGCCTTGCGGACCGCGTCGGTGAACGACCTCTCCATGAGGTAGCCCATACCGTCCGTGGCGACCGGCGGTCGCGGTACCAGCAGACGTCGAGGCGGGCGATCGAGACCTTGTAGTTGCCACCGCGATGGGTCGATGTCGGGTCCTGCGGGAGTTGGTCCAGCGGGGTGTCGAGGCAGGCGCGCTCCCCGTCCAAGCTCAGCGTCGGGCCGCACTGTGAACCGGGTTGTGGCGAGCCGAGCTGCTCGATCGTGCCGATCCCGATCTTGGTGGCGGTCCTCGGGGCCGGGCAGGGGAGGGCCGGGTGGTTCCAGCGACGTCGCGCGAGCGAGATGTTGCTGTTGACGATGGCGCGCCTGGCGTACGCGACCGGGTTGTCGACGGTGATCACCGCGCCGAAACGGCGATGCATCGCGAGCAGCGTGTCCTGGACCAGGTTCTCGGCACGCTGGCGGTCGCCGCAGAGCAGATACGCGAACCGCGTCAGCCCGGAGTGCTCCGCGGCGGAGCGTTCCAGCGTGGTGTCGCCGATCAGCGTGCCGTCCCAAGGCTCAGCGGATGCCTGCACACCCATCACAGCGCAGTGGGACATCCTGGCTGCTGCACAGATGCGTGGTCAGCGCGCCGGGGCGACCCCGGTAGCCTTTCGGTGTGTCGGAACAGCAGCGTCGGGTCAGCATCGTGACGCTCGGATGTGCTCGCAACGAGGTCGACTCGGAGGAACTCGCCGGGCGGCTGGGTGCAGGCGGCTGGCAGCTCGCCGGTGACAACGAGGACTCCGACGTCATCGTGATCAACACCTGCGGCTTCATCGACTCCGCGAAGAAGGACTCGATCGACACCGTGCTCGCGGCTGCCGGCTCGGGCAGGAAGGTCGTCGCCGTCGGCTGTCTGGCCGAGCGGTACGGCGCGGAGTTGGCCGACTCGCTGCCCGAGGCGGACGCCGTGCTCGGCTTCGACTCGTACGCCGACATCGCCGCCCGCCTGGACGACGTCGCCGCCGGTCGCGTCATCACGCCGCACGTGCCGAGCGACCGCCGCAAGCTGCTGCCGGTCAGCCCCGCGTCGCGTCAGGCGGCGTTGCACGCGCATGAGGAGGTCGCCCTGCCCGGGCACGCATGGCTGCCGAGCGCGACCAGCGTCGGGCGTACCCGCCTGGACACCAACCCGGTTGCCTACCTCAAGCTCGCCTCCGGCTGCGATCGTCGCTGCGCGTTCTGCGCCATCCCCACCTTCCGGGGCTCGTTCGTCTCGCGCCACCCTGGCGACGTGACGAAGGAAGCGGAGTGGCTGGCCGGCTCCGGTGTGCGCGAACTCGTCCTGGTGAGTGAGAACTCGACGAGTTACGGCAAGGATCTCGGCGAGATCCGCCTGCTCGAGGCATTGCTGCCGCGCCTGGCCGGGGTCGACGGCATCGAGCGCATCCGGGTGGCGTACCTGCAGCCCGCCGAGTTGCGTCCCGGCCTGATCGAGGTCATCGCCACCACGCCGAAGATCGCACCGTACTTCGACCTGTCCTTCCAGCACAGCGCAGGGCCGGTGCTGCGGCGGATGCGCCGGTACGGCGATACCGACACGTTCCTCGCGATGCTCGAGGAGGCGCGCAAGCATGCCCCGGACGCCGGTGCGCGCTCGAACGTCATCCTCGGCTTCCCAGGGGAGACCGACGCCGACGTCGCCGAACTCGAACGCTTCCTCGAAGCGGCGCGCCTGGACGCGATCGGCGTGTTCGGCTACTCCGACGAGGACGGCACCGAAGCGGCGGGGTACGACGGCAAGATCGAGCCCGATGTGATCGCCGATCGGGTCGCCCGCATCAGCGCATTGGCCGACGAGCTGGTCAGCCAACGCGCGGAGGACCGCATCGACAGCACGGTTGAGGTACTTGTCGAGGACGTGGGGGAGGAGGTCGTCGGGCGCGCGGCGCACCAGGGGCCCGAGGTCGACGGCACCGTGACGGTTATGGACGCCCCGGCCGGCATCCGGGTCGGCCACTTCGTCCGCGTGAGTGTGATCGACTCCGAGGGGGCTGACCTGATCGCCCGACCCGAGGGCGAGCCGTGGTGAAGCCGCCCGAGGACCGAGCGCTGCTGAAGGATCAGTTGCACCTCAAAACTCCCCCACGGATGGAGAAGCTCATCCGCGGGGGGGCTCCCGTCGGTGACGACCCGATCGCGGATCCCCCCAGCCCGGTGTCGGCGTGGAACATCGCCAACTACCTGACCGTGGCCCGGTTGATCTTCGTGCCGCTCATGCTCGTCGGGCTCTTCCACGGGGACGGCCACACGACCTCGTGGCGGATCGCGGCATTCGCGATCTTCGCCGCAGCCTGCATCACCGACCGCTACGACGGCGAGCTCGCCCGCAAACGCCAGTTGATCACCGAGTTCGGCAAGCTGATGGACCCGATCGCGGACAAGGCCTTGATCGGCGCGGCGCTGATCGGGCTCTCGGCCCTCGGCGACCTGCCGTGGTGGGTGACGATCGTGATCCTCGTCCGCGAGGTCGGCGTCACGCTGCTGCGCTTCTGGGTGATCCGGCACGGCGTGATCGCGGCCAGCCGCGGCGGCAAACTCAAGACGCTCTTGCAGGCGGTCGCGATCGGGTTGTTCCTGCTTCCGGACTGGTCCGGCGTCCGGGTCGTGGCCTGGGTGGTCATGATCGCGGCGATCGTCGTCGCGGTGGTCACTGGCGCCGACTACGTCAAGCGCGCGCTCGTCCTGCGGCGTACCTCGATCAGATCCCGGCGTGCCGCGTCCTCAGGGAATGCGGCCGCCTGACGACAGTGTTGTTACGTTCGCCGTGAGCGGACAGCGGTGGTGTCCCATGGCCGGGCGCGCGATGACCGGTACGGTTGGACGTGACGTCGCTCGTGGCGTCCCTAGCTAGAGAGGCGGCTCGCATGCCCGTGCTTCGGCAGGTGGTCGGGGAGACCCTGCGCGGCCTTCGGCTGCGCCAGCGCCGCACCTTGCGGCAGGTCTCCTCCGACGCCCGCGTGAGCCTGGGCTACCTCTCCGAGGTGGAGCGCGGGCAGAAGGAAGCGTCTTCGGAGCTGCTCGCGGCGATCGCCCGCGCGCTCGACGTGGACCTCTCCGAACTGTTCGCCGAGGTCTCGGTGTCGCTGCGTCGGGAGGAGAAGCGCGAACTCGCTACCCGCGTCGCCTCGATCTCCGTGGCCGCAGCACCGGTCCCGGCCGGGCACGCGCCCGTCCGCAACGCCGCTTGACGCCTCTCCTTCGTCACAAGTTTCACATCAGTCACTTGCGTCACTAATCGCGGCGACGCGCCGCGCACCTCCCCGTCAGGCCCGCCCGGCTTCGTAGGTTCGGGGCCGTGGCCGACCCGTTGTACGACGCGTTCTTCACCCCGACGGCACCTCCGCTCGGGCCGACGGCGTCCACCCCGGTGCGCGGCACCACGGTGTGGTCGCGGGAGCCGGACCTGACCTCGGCGGCCCCGGTGCGTACGCCCGGAACCCGCTCGCGCGCCGGCAACGCGATGAACCGCACCCGCGCCGCGCTGCTGGATGGCGCCCGCAGTGCAGTCGACAGCAGCGGCACCAAGATCACGATGGCGCAGGTCGCCGCTGCCGCGGGCGTGGCCAAGGCGACCCTCTACAACCACTTCCGCACCCGCGAGGCACTGCTCACCGCGCTGCTGACCGACGAGGTCGACGCGCTGGTCGGGCGACTCGGCGACCTCCCGTTGGCCGACGCACTCAGCGGGGCGGCGGCCGCACTGGCGGAGCACCCGCTGCTACGAGCGCTGGCGCAGATCGAGCCTGCGACCCTGGCCAGGTTGGCCCGCATCGATTTGTCGACTAATGGTTGGCGGCGCGCGGCGGAGGCGGTCGACACCGTACTGGCAGCCGATCGGCGGGCCGGGGGCGAGCTGGTGCTGCGCTGGCTGGGGTCCTACTTACTCAGTCCCGCGACACCGGCGTCCATCGCCGCAGACCTGGCGATCCTCGTCGCCGGTCTGCCGGACGCCCCGGCGGAAGAAGTACCCGAGCCCGTAGCGGCCCGGACCGCCTGACGATCATGAACGCAGGCGAAGCCCACGCGGCGTCGCACGGAAGCCCGCTGCTTCGAGCGCGGCGCCCAGCGGGGTCTGCGACACCGCCAGCCCGTCGGCTCGTTCCACAAGCAGCCTCCCGAAACCCGAATCCCGGACGGCCAAGGCCAGGGCGTCCGCCGCGGGCTGCAGCACGGCCGGGTCATCGCTGAAACTGAGCAGGCTGCGGCCGCCCTTCTCGACGTAGAGCACGCACGCTCCGTCGACCAGCACCACCAGCGCGCCCGCCTTGCGCGCGGGCTGGTGTCCGCGACCCGAGCCCTCGGGTGCGGGCGCAATCGGCCATGGCAACGCGGCCCCGTACGGATTCGCCGGGTCGGTAGCCGCGAGCACGAGCGTGGGCTCCGGCTCACGGCTCTCGTCCGGTCGCGCGTGGGTCCGCAGTCGCTCGACTGTCCCGGGTAGGGCGAACTGCGCTGCGCCCAGCCCTTCCACGAAGTAGCCGCGGCGTACCCGGCCGGACTCCTCACTCGCTTTCAGCACCGGGTAGACCGCCGAGAACCCGCCGGGTACGCCCTCGGCCTGGACGCTGCCGCGCAACACCAGCCCGTACCGCCCCAGCAGTGTGTCCGCGGTCGCCACCGCACGCATCGTCGCGTCACTCGATCGCGCGGGAACGGCCGACCAGCGACCACCCATACCCGGCGGGGTCGCAGCGGCCGCCCGTGCCGCAGCCAGATCGGCATAGCGCGGCGTGCCGCCCCCTGCGAACGTGGTTCGTCGCGGCGGGGGGGAATGCCGGGCCCGCGGCGGCGTGCGCCGACGCGTCGGTGCCGCCCCGAGCATGGCGCGGACGGGGGCGAGGGTGTCGTTGGTCAGCTGGCCACTCCAGACCAGCGCCCAGACCGCGGCGGTGATGGCGTCATCGCCCCCCTGCGTTCGGGCGGCGAGTGCGCGGAAGAACAGCGCCTGCTCGCCGTCGAGTGCCTCGAGGATCGCGCGCTCGGTATCGGCCTGCGGCGGCGTCGGGGATGCCAGCAGCAGAGGTGCCAGTTCGGTTGGAGCGAGCACGACCCAGCCGTCGTGGCCCGGCAAGGCCCCGGCCCCGGCCCAGAGCACCTCCCCGGCCAGGGTCAGCTCGTCGAGCAGCGCGGGAGAGTAGCCCGGTACGCGCGCTGGCAGCACCAGGGTCTCCAGCGCCGACGCCGGCAGCGGTACGCCGGCCAACTGCTCGACCGCACGCATCACCCCGTCGACTCCACGGGCCCCGGTGCGCCCGCCGAGTCCCTGCCAGGCCGGGACGAACCGCGCGAGCGCCGCCGGTGGCACCGGCTCCACCTCGCGCCGCAGCGCGGCGAGCGAGCGGCGTCGGATCGTCCGCAGCACCTGCGCATCGCACCACTGCGTACCGACCTCGTCCGCGGTGAAGGACCCCTGCACTGTGCGCCCGTCGGCGGTGAGCCGGGCGAGGACGCCGCTGACCACGGCCGTCCCCAGGCCCAGCCGGGTGCCGAGGTCGTGTGCCGTGAACGGGCCGTGGGTGCGGGCGTACCGGGAGACCAGGTCGCCGAGCGGGTCGCGCACCGGGGTTGTGAACGCCTCGGGCACGCCGACGGGCAGCGCCGTGCCGAGGGCATCGCGCACCCGGCCGGCGTCCTCGATCGCCAGCCAGCGCTCCTCGCCGCCGAGGCGGACGCGGATGGCGCGGCGGCGTTCCTCCAGGGTGGCCAGGTCGGCGGGCGTCGCGCCGCGTGCCAGCGCCTCGGCGGTGGTCAGGTCGCCGACGCCGCGCAGCAGGTCGTGGACGGAGTCGGCCCCACGCGCGTGCCGCGTCTCGTCCAGCCGCGACACCTCGCGGGCGATGGCAGCAATGGCGTCCGGGTCGAGCAGCTCGCGCAGGTCGGTGGTGCCGAGCAGTTCGGCCAGCAGGACCGAGTCGAGCGAGAGCGCCTGGGCTCGGCGCTCGGCGAGTGGGGCGTCCCCGTCGTAGATGAACGCCCCGACGTAGCCGAACAGCAGCGACTGCGCGAACGGCGAGGCGGTCGGCGTCTCGATCTCGACCAGACTCGTCTGCCGCTCGGTGAGATCGCGCATGATCGCGGTGAGGCCGGGCAGGTCGAAGACGTCCTGCAGGCACTCGCGCATCGCCTCGAGCACGACCGGGAAGTCGCCGTAGTCGGCGGCCACCTGCAGCAGTTGGTTCGCCCGCTGCCGCTGCTGCCACAGTGCGGCGCGGCGGCGAGGGTCGCGCTTGGGCAGCAGCAGCGATCTCGCCGCGCACTCGCGGAACCGGGCCGCGAACAGCGCGGACGTCCCGACCTCGGCCGTGACCAGCGCCGCGATCTCGTCCGGTTCGAAGATCGCGATCTCGGCACCCGGCGGCGGCCCGTCGGTCTCCGGCAGCCGCAGCACGATGCCGTCGTCGCTGTGCATGCTCGTCAGATCGGTGGCCCCGAACCCGTACCGCTCGCGCAACCGCGCCGCGATCGCCAGCGCCCACGGCGCGTTCACCGGAGCGCCGAATGGGGAGTGGATCACCAGCCGCCAGTCGCCCAGCTCGTCGCGGAACCGCTCGACCACGATGGTGCGGTCGTCGGGCAACCGGCCGGTGGCCTCGCGCTGCTCGCGCAGGTACGCCAGCAGGTTCGCGGCGCCCCACTCGTCCAGACCCGCGGCCCGGGCGCGGGCGGTGGCCGCGTCGACGGGCGAGGAGGCGAGTTCGCGCAGGAAGGCGCCCAGCGCCCGGCCGAGCTCGACCGGACGTCCCGGCTGGTCGCCCTTCCAGAACGGCATCCGCCCCGGCTCCCCCGGCGCGGGGGAGACCAGGACGCGGTCGTGCGTGATGTCCTCGATGCGCCAGGAGCTTGAGCCGAGCAGGAACACGTCACCGACCCGCGACTCGTAGACCATCTCCTCATCGAGCTCGCCGACCCGCCGTCCCGGCCCGTCGCCGGCGAGGAATACACCGAACAGCCCACGGTCGGGGATCGTGCCGCCGGAGGTGACCGCCAGTCGCTGGGCGTTGCCGCGTGGGGTGAGCTCGCCGGTGACGCGGTCCCAGTTGATGCGCGGTCGCAGTTCGGCGAAGGCGTCGGACGGGTAGCGCCCCGCCAGCATGTCCAGAGTGCCTTCGAGCGCGGACCGCGGCAGCGTGGCGTACGGGGCGGCTCCTCGCATGAGGCGTTCGACGTCGTCGACGGCGAGGGCGTCCATCGCAATGGCGGCGACGATCTGCTGGGCGAGCACGTCCAGGGGATTGCGCGGATAACGCATCGACTCGATCAGCCCGTCGCGCATCCGCTCGGCGACCACCGCGCACTCGAGCAGGTCGCCGCGGAACTTCGGGAAGATCACGCCCTCGCTGACCGCGCCCACCTGGTGCCCGGCGCGTCCGACGCGCTGCAGCCCGGACGCCACGGACGGCGGCGACTCGACCTGCACGACCAGGTCCACCGCACCCATGTCGATGCCGAGTTCCAAGCTGGACGTCGCCACGACCGCCGGGATCCGTCCGGTCTTCAGCTCCTCCTCGACCAGCGCGCGCTGCTCGCGCGACACCGAGCCGTGGTGCGCCCGCGCGACGATCCTGGCCGGGTTGACCGTCGCCGAGCCCGACTGGGCGATGTACTGGGCGGGGACGTTCGTGGTGGGCAGGCGCAGTTCGGCGCGCTCGGAGGCCAACTCGTTCAGTCTGGAGGTGAGCCGCTCGGCCAGCCGCCGCGAGTTGGCGAAGACGATGGTGGAGCGGTGCGACTCGACGAGGTCGAGCACCCGCTCCTCGACGTGCGGCCAGATGGAGGCTCGCTCCTGCGGCGTTTCGCCCGGTGCGCCGTTGCCGAGGGCCGAAAGATCTTCGACCGGGACGACCACCTGCAACTCGAAGGTCTTGGCCGCCGGCGGCTGGACGATCGTCACGGGACGGGGCGCGCCGGCCGCGTCGACCCCGCCGAGGAACGTCGCCACCTCCTCGACCGGACGCACCGTCGCGGACAGCCCGATCCGCTGGGCGGGACGCGGCAGCAGGGCGTCCAGGCGTTCGAGACTCACCGCGAGGTGCGCGCCGCGCTTGGTGGCGCAGACCGCGTGTACCTCGTCGAGGATGACGGTCTGGACCCCACGCAGCGTCTCGCGCGCGGCGGAGGTGAGCAGGAGGAACAGTGACTCGGGCGTCGTGATCAGGATGTCGCTGGGACGCCGCTGGAACGCGCGCCGCTCGTCGGCGGAGGTGTCGCCCGAGCGCATCGCGACGGTCACGTCGGGCTCGGGCAGCCCCAGGCGCAGGGCGGCCTGGGTGATGCCGGCGAGCGGGCCGCGCAGGTTCCGCTCGACGTCGACGGCCAGGGCCTTCAGCGGGCTGACGTAGAGCACTCGGCAGCGGCGGCCCGCGTCCGCGGGGCGGGGGGTGGACGCCAGATGGTCCAGCGCCGAGAGGAAGGCGGCGAGCGTCTTGCCCGAGCCTGTGGGGGCGACCACGAGGGTGTGCTCCCGCCGGCCGATGGCCTCCCATGCCCCGCTCTGGGCGGGTGTCGGTGCCGCGAAGGCGTCGTCCAGCCACGCCTGGGTCGCGGGGGAGAAGCTCACCACACCAGTCTGCCTGCCCGCACCGACACCCCGCGCACGTTGGGCCTCGGGCGCAGGTGCCGCGTATGCCTTCAAGGCCCGAACTCGCGACTTTGGGCCTCGGGCGCCCGCGCGTAGCCGGTCTGCGGGGCCCAAAGTCGGGGCGCGGGATGGGTCAGTCAGTCAGTGGTTGGCGAGGGAGTTGCGCAGGCGCTCGCGGGTGGGCGGCCAGTCGTCATCGGTCATCGAGTACTGGACAGTGTCACGCCAGGTGCCGTCCCGCCGGATCCGGTGCTTACGCAGGACGCCCTCCCGCGTCGCGCCGAGCCGGGTGATCGCGGCCTGCGACCGGAGGTTGAGGATGTCGGTGTGCCAGACGACCCGTGCCGCACCGAGGGTCTCGAAGGCGTACGTGAGCAGCAGCAACTTCGACTCGGTGTTGCGGCCGGTACGCCACCACCGCCGCCCCAGCCAGGTTGCGCCGATCGCGATCGAGCGGGTCGCCGGGCTGACCTCGTAGAGGCTGGTCGTGCCGATCACCTGGCCGGTGCTCGCGTCCAGTTGGACGTACGGCAGGCGTTCGCGTCGCTCACGGGCGGCCAGGGCGGCGGCAACGTCGGCGTGGGCCCGCTCGAAGGTGTCGATCGTCCGGTACGCCCCGGTGAACTCGAAGACCTCCTCACCGGGGTTCGCGGCCGCGAGGTAGCCCTCGGTGTGCTCCGGCCCGAGAGGGACCAGACGGACCAGGCGGCCGGCCAGTTCGGGCATCTCGAACCAGGCATCCGGATTCTCGGCGGGGGTCGCGGGCACGGACATATTGTGCCGTCCGTGGGCGTCGTGTTTATCGCCTAGGGTTGGCCGCGTGCGGTTGCAGGACTTCTGGGGACGGATGGAAGGCGCCTTCGGACGGGCGTACGCCCACAGCTTGGCGTCGGACTACACGCTGCCGCTGTTGCGCGCCACCGTGGACGAGGCGCTCCGGCGTGGGGACGAGCCGAAGCGGATCTGGCAGGCCGTCTGCGCCGAGTTCGAGGTTCCCAAGGCCCTCGTCTGATTCACGACACGCCGGTCAATCCACTGCATCATCGAACACCTGTTCGGGTAATCTTCTGTCCGCAACGGGCGAGTTCTCCACAGCTTCGCGGCGTATCGCGGAATTGTCGCAGTCCGCGCCTAGCGTCGCAGTCAATCCGAACAACCAGCGGGGACGCCACGGCAGCCCCACTCCCGACCTGACAGTGAGGTGTCCGATGGCGGCAGGAATGGACCGCGGCAAGGCGCTCGAGATCGCGATGGCGCAGATCGAGAAGCAGCACGGCAAGGGCGCGATCATGCGCCTCGGCGAGCGTACCGCCGCTCCGGTCGAGGTGATCCCCACCGGGTCGATCAGCCTGGATGTCGCGCTCGGCATCGGCGGCCTGCCCAAGGGCCGCATCATCGAGATCTACGGCCCGGAGTCGTCCGGTAAGACGACGGTCGCACTGCACGCGGTCGCCAACGCCCAGGCCGCTGGCGGCATCGCGGCGTTCATCGACGCCGAGCACGCGCTCGACCCCGACTACGCCAAGGCTCTCGGCGTGGACACCGACGCGCTGCTGGTCAGCCAGCCCGATACCGGTGAGCAGGCCCTGGAGATCATGGACATGCTGATCCGCTCCGGCGCGATCGACATCGTCGTGGTCGACTCGGTGGCCGCACTCGTGCCGAAGGCCGAGATCGAGGGCGAGATGGGTGACAGCCACGTCGGTCTGCAGGCGCGTCTGATGAGCCAGGCGCTGCGCAAGATCACCGGTGCCCTGAACAACACCGGCACCACGGCGATCTTCATCAACCAGCTGCGCGAGAAGATCGGCGTGATGTTCGGCTCGCCCGAGACGACGACAGGTGGCAAGGCACTGAAGTTCTACGCTTCGGTCCGCCTGGACGTGCGCCGCATCGAGACACTCAAGGACGGCGGCGACGCGGTCGGCAACCGCACCCGCGTGAAGGTCGTCAAGAACAAGGTCGCGCCGCCGTTCAAGCAGGCGGAGTTCGACATCGTCTACGGCCAGGGCATCAGCCGGGAGGGCTCGCTGATCGACGTCGGCGTCGAGCAGGGTTTGGTGAAGAAGTCCGGCGCTTGGTACACGTACGACGCCGACCAGCTCGGGCAGGGCAAGGAGAACGCGCGCAACTTCCTGCGCGACAACCCCGACCTGGCCGACGAACTGGAGAAGCGGATCAAGGAGAAGCTCGGCGTGGGTGCCCGCGTGGACGCCGAGGCGCCGGTCGACCTGGTTCCGACGGACTTCTGAGCCATCCGACTGTTGCTGACCATGAGCATCGAGACGGGGTACTCACGGGCTGGACACACGGTGCCGCCGGAGGACCCGCAGGCACTCGGCCCGGACGCCGCCCCTGAGTCCGTCGCACGCACGATCTGCCTACGACTGCTTGAGCAGAAGGCCCGCAGCCGGGCCGAACTGCGTACGGCGATGCTCAAGAAGGGTGTGCCCGCCGAGACGGCCGAGCGGCTGCTCGATCGCTACGCCGAGGTGGGACTGGTCGATGACGGCGCGCTCGCCCAGACCTATGCGTTGGCACAACACCGTGAGCGGGGGCTCGCCCGGCGCGCGGTGGCGCACAAGCTGCGCCACCGCGGGCTCGGCGATGAGGTCATCGAAGGTGCCCTGGCCCAGATCGACTCCGGCAGCGAACGGGCCGCCGCCCGGACTCTGGCAGAGAAGAAGCTGCGCAGCCTGGCGGCGTACGGCCCCGAGGTGCAGCAGCGCCGGCTGATCGGGTTGCTGGCCCGGCGGGGCTACTCTCCGGGCCTCGCGTACGAGGTCGTCCGGGAGTTGGTGAACTCGATCGATCCGCTCGACTCGGCGTAACCGACCGGGTCAGTCCACGACCGCGGGATGGATCTGGGCGACGATCTCGCGGGTCTCGGGGCAGCGCAGCACGACCGCCTCGGCGGTGGTCTCTGCGACCCGAGCGGGGTGCGTATGCCCTGGACAGGCTGGGAACGGCCTGCTCCAAAAACGCGCCGACTCGGAGACGTCGTTGCTGAGCTGGTCGATCAGCCAGGCGAGTGCATCCGTCGGACTCATCCGGCTGTTGATGTCGATCCCGAGCGAGCGCCCGCCGTCGACCTTGGGCCAGACCGTCCAGGTCCGGGCTCCGTACCGGTACGGGTCATCGCCTGCGCCGGGCGAGATGTCGATGTCGATCCCCGGCGCCAGCAGGTCCACGGCCTGCCCGGCGAGCGCAGCCACGTCCCCGTCACTCAGACTCATGCGGTCAGTCCACCACGTCCGGCCCCGTATCCTCGACAAGTTATGACGCGCACGTACGAGATCCGCACCTACGGGTGCCAGATGAACGTTCACGACTCCGAGCGGCTCTCCGGGCTGCTTGAGGACGCCGGCTACGTGCGCTACGAGGCAGCGGCCTCCGGCACAGCGGCCAGCACCGCCGACCTGGTCGTCTTCAACACCTGTGCGGTACGGGAGAACGCCGACAACCGGCTCTACGGCAACCTCGGCCATCTCTACCCGGCCAAGGCCGCGAACCCCGACATGCAGATCGCGGTCGGCGGCTGCCTCGCGCAGAAGGACAAAGGCACGATCGTCGCGAAGGCACCGTGGGTCGACGTCGTCTTCGGCACGCACAACCTGGCGTCCCTGCCGACGCTGCTCGAACGCGCCCGGCACAACAAGGTCGCCCAGGTGGAGATCGTCGACGCGCTGCAGAACTTCCCCTCAGACCTGCCGACCCGCCGCGAGTCCGCCTTCAGCGCCTGGGTGTCGATCAGCGTCGGCTGCGACAACACCTGCACGTTCTGCATCGTGCCGTCGCTCAGAGGCAAGGAGACCGACCGGCGTCCTGGCGACGTCCTCGCCGAGATCGAAGCCCTCGTCGCGCAGGGCGTCCTCGAGATCACGTTGCTCGGGCAGAACGTCAACTCCTACGGCCGCTCCTTCGGCGACCAGTACGCCTTCGGCAAGCTGCTGCGTGCCTGCGGAGAGATCCAGGGTCTGGAGCGCGTCCGTTTCACCAGCCCGCACCCGCGCGACTTCACCGATGACGTGATCGCCGCGATGGCCGAGACGCCGAACGTGATGCCGCAACTGCACATGCCGCTGCAGTCCGGCAGTGACGCGATCCTGAAGGCGATGCGCCGCTCGTACCGCTCCGAGCGCTACCTCGGCATCATCGAGCGCGTCCGTGCCGCACTGCCCGATGCCGCGATCACCACCGACATCATCGTCGGCTTCCCCGGGGAGACCGAGGCTGACTTCGCCGAGACCCTGCGCGTGGTCGAGGCCGCCCGCTTCTCGTCCGCGTTCACGTTCCAGTACTCCCCGCGCCCCGGCACGCCGGCCGCGACGATGGCCGAGCAGATCCCGAAGCCGGTCGTCCAGGAGCGCTACGACCGGCTGATCGCGCTGCAGGAGCGGATCGGCGAACAGGCGGCCGCCGCGCTGGTCGGCCGCACCGTCGAGGTGCTCGTGAGCCAGGGCGAGGGGCGCAAGGACGGTGAGACCGGTCGCGTGTCCGGTCGCGCCCGCGACGGCCGGCTGGTGCACGTCCTGGCCGATGCCGGGCCCGGTGATGTGCTCACCGTCCAGATCACCCAGGCCGCACCACACCACCTGGTGGCCGATGCCGGCGTGCTCACCCACCGCAGGTGGCGCGGGACGGGCGAGTCCGCCCACACCGCGCAGAAGCCGCAACTACTCACCCTCGGTCGACGCCCCGACTGAACGACCAGATCCTGGCCCCGCGGCGCACACGGACCAGGCCAGGGAGGGCCCCGGATCAGGCGTCCGGGATGAGTGCCTTGCGTTGGGCGACCTCATCCTCGGCCTTCTTGATCCGGGCGGCGTCGCCGGCGGCCTTGGCTCGCTCGAGCTTCGCCTCGGCCTCGGCCAGGCGCTCGCGCAGAGCGGTCAGGAACGGATTCGACTCGGCCGACCCGCGACGCCACTCGGCGTCCACCGCGTCGCGCACCCGCTGCTCGGCCGCACGCATCCGGTCCTCGATGCGGCGCATCGACTCGCGCGGAACGTGGCCGATCTCATCGAAGCGCGACTGGACGTCCCGCAACTGAGCCTGCGCAGCCTTGGTGTTCGACAGATCGATCGCCTCGGCCTCGGCGATGAGGGCCTGCTTCTTGGCGGCGTTCTCGGACTGTTCGGCGTCTCGCTCGGCGAGCACACCCGAACGCCGGGAGAAGAACGCGTCCTGCGCTGCACGGAAGCTCGTCCACAGCGCCTCCTCGATGTCGCGGGCGGCGCGCGGCGCGGCCTTCCACTCGGACATCAGGTCACGCATCGCGGCCGCGGTCTGCTTCCAGTCGGAGGACTCGGAGAGCTCCTCGGCGCGCTCTACCAACTTCTGCTTGATCGACCTGGCGTTGCCGCGCTCGGCGTCCAGCGCGGCGAAGAGCTGGCCGCGGCGCTTGCCGAACGCATCGCGTGCCGCCGAGAACCGCTTCCACAGCGCATCGTCGGTCTTGCGGTCGACGCCGCGAATGGTCTTCCACTCGTCCAAGATCGCCCGAAGTCGGTCGCCGGCCGCCTTCCACGACGTCGAATCCGCACCGATCTGCTCGGCCTCGGCGACGAGGACCTCCTTGCGGGCGATAGCGTCCGCGCGCGCCTGCTGCTTGGCGGCCGCAGCCTGTTCGGACTTCGCGTCGGCCGCCTCGAGCAGCGCGGTGAGCCGGGTTGCCAGCGCGTCCAGATCACCGATCGCGGCGTAGGTCGGGAGTTTGCCGAGCAGCTCGGTGGCGTGGGTACGGGTCGCTGCCGCGTCGCCGGCTCCGGAGGCGAGCCGCTGCTCCAGCAGCGCCACCTCGGTCTCCAGGTCCTCGTACCGGCGCACGTAGAACGCCAGCCCGGCCTCGGCATCGCCCGCCTGCCACGAACCGATCTCGCGCTCGCCGTCGGACGTCTTGACGTAGACAGTGCCGTCCTCGCCGATGCGTCCCCATTCGCTGCTCATAACTGTGCATTGAACCGCATGGGACACCTGGCACGTACGAGAACCGGGCCGTTTTCGCGGCAGATAGCCTGCAATCGTGATCCTCGCCGCTGCCTTCTGTCCGCATCCGCCGGTGCTCGTGCCCGATGTCGTCGGCGCCGCGGCACCGGAGCTGGAGGATCTTCGTAGCGCTGCGCTCGCCGCGATCACCGCTGCACACGATTCCAGCACCGCCCTGGTGCTCATCGGGTCCGGCCCGGTGTCGCTCGCGCATTCGCCGTTGGCGCGCGGTTCGTTCGCCGGTTACGGGGTGCCGGGAGACGTCCATCTCGGGAACCCGTCCTGCGGTGGAGCGCAGGAACTCCCACTCAGCCTGACGGTCGGTGCCTGGCTGGTTCGCGAGGCGCTCGACCCACGTACGAATGCCCGCGGCTTCTCCGTCGGCCCTGACTTCGCCGGCTCGCATGCCGCGGTCGAACTGCTCGCGCTCGCGCAGGAGACCGATCTCGCCCTGATCGTGCTGGGGGACGGCAGCGCCCGCCGCTCGCCGCAGGCACCCGGCTATCTCGATGACCGCGCCGCCGGGTTCGACGCCGCGGTCGCCGCCGCTCTCGGGTCGGGCGACCCGGACTCGCTCGCCAGGATCGACGCTGACCTGGGCCAGGAACTGCTCGCCGCCGGCGTTCCGGCCTGGCACGCCGCCGCCGACGTACTCACCGGGCGGTACGCCGCGCAGGTCACGTACGACGATGCCCCGTACGGGGTGGGCTACTTCGTGGCGCAATGGGCCCGTGACTGACCGGGTCCTCGCGATCGTCGGGGCCACCGCAACCGGCAAGTCGGACCTGGCCATCGCGCTCGCACAGCGCTTCGACGGCGAGATCGTCAACGCCGACTCGATGCAGCTCTACGTCGGTCTGGACGTCGGCACGGCCAAGCTCGGCCCCGGCGAGCGTGGCGACATCGCGCACCACCTGATCGACATCTGGCCGATCCAGAAGGCCGCAGCGGTCGCGCAGTATCAGGACCTCGCCCGCACCGCGATCGGGCAGATCCACGCGCGGGGGCGGCTGCCGATCGTCGTGGGCGGTTCGGGCCTGTACGTGAGCGGCGCGCTCGACAGGCTCGAGTTCCCGCCCGAGGACACGGCCGTGCGCCTGCGGCTGTATGCCGAACTGGAGGAACACGGCCCGTACGCCCTGCATCAGCGCCTGGCGAGCCTGGACCCGGACGCGGCGAAGGCGATCCTGCCCAGCAACGGCCGGCGCATCGCCCGGGCGCTGGAGGTCATCGAGGTCACCGGACGCCCGTTCACCGCCTCGATGCCGCGTCCGGATTCGATCTACGACACGACCTTGATCGCGCTCGACCGCGCCGACCTGGACGAGCGGGTCGAGCGGCGAGTGCAGCACATGATGGACCGCGGCTGGCTGGATGAGATCCGCGCACTGCTGCCCGCCGGCCTGCGCGCCAGTCCGACGGCGGGCAAAGCCCTGGGCTACCAGCAGCTGATGAGCGTGCTGGACGACCAGGGGAATGTCGTCGGCGACGTCGCAGCGCAGGTGGACGAGACGATCATGCGCACGAAGCGGTTCGTACGCCGCCAGCGCCGGTGGTTCCGCCGCGACGCGCGCATCACGTGGCTCGACGCCGCCGATCCGGGCCTGCTCGAGCGCGCCATCGCGGTGGCGAGTCTCCGTACGCTGTAGTGAGCGAGTGAAACTCGCAGGCCCGCCAGGGCCGAGGATTGGAGCGAGCGACCGATGAGCGCTTGCGCGAAGAGGGATTAGCACAGTGCAGGTGTTCAAGGGGCACGGGACGGAGAACGACTTCGTCATCGTCCCCGATCTCGACGGCGAACTCGACCTGACGCCGGCGCTGGTCCGCGCGCTCTGCGACCGCCACGCCGGCGTCGGCGGCGACGGCGTCCTGCGCGTCGTGCGCAGCGAGAACGCGCCCGAGACCGCGAGCGCCAGGCCGCCGCGCTACAGGGACTTCATGACCGGCGAGTTCTTCATGGACTACCGCAATGCCGACGGCTCGATTGCTGAGATGTGCGGCAACGGCGTGCGCGTGTTCGTCCGCTACCTGCAGCAGGCCGGGCTCGCCGGTGACGAGGTAGCCGTGGCCACCCGTGGCGGCATCAAGCAGGTACGTACGTCGGGGTCCGAGCTCACCGTGCAGATGGGTGAGCCGGTGGTATGTGTTGACCGTCCGAAGGTGACGCCGCAGGGCGGCCAGCCGCTCGAATCGCTCGCCCACGTCGAGATGCCCAACCCGCATGTCGTCGTCCCGGTCGACTCCGCGCAGGCGCTCGCCGCGCTCGACCTCACGCAGCCACCGACTCTGGAGGTACCCCTGCCGCACGGCCAGAACGTCGAGTTCATCCACCGCGCCGGGCCGCGGCACCTGGCGATGCGGGTGCACGAGCGCGGCGTGGGGGAGACCCGATCGTGCGGTACCGGTATCTGCGCCGTGGTGGCCGCTGTCGCCTCCGCCGAGAGCATCCGCGACGGCGAGCCCTGGACGGTCGATGTCCCCGGCGGCCGTACGAGCGTCGCCTGGGACGGGGGTTCCCAGATCGAGCTGACCGGGCCCGCGGTCGTCCTCGCGGAAATTTCCGTGGACGACGCATGGTTGGCTGGGTACAGATGACTGACTACTTCACAGAACCCGTCGACACCGACACGACCGGTGAGCTTGACCTCAAGGAACGCCAGGCGCTGCGGCGCGTGGCCGGTCTGTCGACCGAACTCACCGACATCACCGAGGTCGAATACCGCCAGCTGCGCCTCGAGCGTGTCGTGCTGGTCGGTGTCTGGACCAGCGGCTCGCTCACCGAGGCGGAGAACTCGCTCACCGAACTGGCCCGCCTGGCCGAGACCGCCGGCTCCGAGGTGCTCGACGGCGTCATCCAGCGCCGCGAGCGTCCCGACCCCGCGACGTACATCGGTTCCGGCAAGGCGCGCGAGCTGCGCGACATCGTGGCGTCCGAGGGCGCCGACACCGTCATCTGCGACGGCGAGCTGAGCCCGGCCCAGCTACGTCAGCTCGAGCAGGTGACCAAGGTGAAGGTCATCGACCGCACCGCGCTGATCCTGGACATCTTCGCCCAGCACGCCCGCAGCAAGGAGGGCAAGGCGCAGGTCGAGCTTGCCCAGCTGGACTACCTGATCCCGCGACTGCGCGGTTGGGGTGAGTCCCTCTCCCGCCAGGTCGGTGGACGTGCGGCCGGTGGCGTCGGCATCGGCGGCCGCGGCCCCGGTGAGACCAAGATCGAGATCGACCGGCGCCGGATCAACACCCGTCGCGCCAGGCTGCGCAAGCAGATCGCCGGGATGAAGACGGCCCGCGACGTGAAGCGCGGCGCCCGCCGCGACAACCACGTGCCGTCCGTCGTCCTGGCCGGCTACACCAACGCCGGCAAGTCCAGCCTGCTCAACCGGCTCACCGACGCGGGCGTCCTGGTCGAAAACGCGCTGTTCGCCACCCTCGACCCGACGGTGCGCCGCTGCCAGGCCTCCGACGGCCGGCCGTACACGCTGGCCGACACGGTCGGATTCGTGCGCCACCTGCCGACCCAGCTCGTCGAGGCGTTCCGCTCGACGCTGGAGGAGGTCGCCGACGCCGATCTGATCCTGCACGTCGTCGACGCCAGCGACCCGGATCCCGAACTGCAGATCAAGTCGGTGCGCGAGGTGTTCGGGGAGATCGACGCCCTGGGCGTGGCGGAGCAACTGGTCTTCAACAAGATCGACGCCGCCGACGACGAGACGATCCTGCGGTTGCGTCACCTCGCACCGGAGGCGATCTTCGTCTCGGCGCGCACCGGCGCGGGCCTGGCCGACCTGCGGAGCCGGCTCGAGGAGCGACTGCCCCGGCCGGATGTGGACGTGACCGTCCTGCTGCCGTACACCCGCGGCGATCTCGTCGCCAGGCTGCATGACTCCGCCGAGGTGCTCGGCAGCGAACACACCGGCGACGGAACCCTCATCCACGCCCGAGTCGCCCCCGCTTTGGCCGCTGTCCTCGAACCGTTCACCGCGGTGGCAGGCGTAGGCTGAGATACCGGCTGCAACCGTGCTTGCACCGTGCAGTCGCACCACGAACAAGGGAGTAGGACATGGGAGCGGACGCACCCTGGCACTGGGTGATTCTGGGAATCGTCGTCATCGCCCTGTTCGGGTACAAGAAGCTCCCGGACGCAGCCCGTGCGGCCGGCCGGTCGCTGCGGATCTTCAAGACCGAGATCAAGGGCATGACCGAGGACGACAAGGCCCGCGCTGCGGCGGACAAGCCGGAGACGGTCGAGGTGGCCCCGGCCGCGCCTGAGCCCGCTTCGGCGGCGCCCTCCGCGCCAACGGCCCCGAGCGACAGCCCTGCGCCGCGGACTGTGCCCCCTGCGGCCGAGTAGCGTGCTCGCTAGCCGCCGCGCCGCGCCAGCAGGTCCGGCATGCTGTGGCGTCCTTGGCTGAGGTGCCAGCGCTCGGCACGTGCCACACCCCCGAGCAACCAGTCGTTAGTTCCTCGTTTCATGCCCGCGGCCGGGTCGGGCAACGCCCGTAGTGGCCCCGGCGGGCGACGGTGCGCCGCCCGCGTGGCGCGGGTGACCGTCTCGAACGCGAGGCGCTGCGCGGGTCGCCAGCTGAACCCGTACGCCGCACGCACCTGTCCCGGCAACGCGCCCAGGACGACCAGGCGCATGCCCGCGAAGAGCGGTCGCAGCGGTGGGGGAGCGGCGTAGTCCGCTCGGCGGGCGCCGACCAGGTACGAGCCGACAGCTCGCGCCTGCTCGGTCAGCCAGAGCCCGTCGGAGGCGAGGTAGGCACGCATATCGGCCCGAAAGGCGGCGTAGCTCGACGGCGCCGCGGAGCGGGGCATCCCGAACAACTCGGCCCAGCGCACGAAGTCGGCGTACAGACCCTCGCGCTCGCCCTGGGTGAGGCCGCGGACCAGCAGTTCCTGCATGGTCAGTGCCGAGTCGAAGGCGAAGGCCATCGTCAGGTACATCAGATGCGGGTCGGTGGCGCTGTACGGCGTCCCCGCCGGAAACCGCGGACCGGTGTCGCCGGACAGTGCGCCTGTGACCGTGGCGTGCCGCCTGGCCGTGTGGGCCAGCGCCTGATCGGCCTGCTCACGGCTCCCGAGGAACACCGCCTCGAACAGACGTGCGGTGCGCATCAGCCGGGTGTACGGGAGTTGCGGGGTGCTCGTGTGCGCCATCGTGCCGGCGAACAGAGGTGGGCAGGTGGCCCCGATGACCAGGGCACGCTGACCGTACGTCAGGCCCACGGCACGGTTGCCCATGACCTGGACCGCCATCGAGTCCGCGGCGAAGTAACCACCCACGGCCTCGACGGTAATCGGCCGGACACGCGTCGTTGACCTGCGGACCGTCTCGGGGGAGAGAATCAGCCAGCTGACGTGCCGCTCGGCGGCTCAGAGCTTGCGTAGCACCGTGACGACCTTGCCCAGGACGGTCGCCGTATCGCCGGCGATCGGCTGGAACGCCGGGTTGTGGGGCAGCAGCCACACGTGCCCGTTCTTGCGCTGCAAGGTCTTGACAGTCGCCTCGCCATCGAGCATCGCGGCGACGATCTCACCGTTCTCGGCGGTGGGCTGCTGGCGCACGACCACCCAGTCGCCGTCGCAGATGCCGGCGTCGATCATCGACTCGCCGACCACCCGGAGCATGAACAGGCTGCCCTCGCCGACCAGCGCCTTGGGCAATGGGAAGACGTCTTCGATGGCTTGCTCGGCCAGGATCGGTCCACCAGCAGCGATCCGGCCCACGACCGGCACGAAGATGGGCGCGTCACTCCGAGGGGCGTCGTCGACCACGGCCAAGGCACGGCGTGCCGCCCGCGGCTTGTCGGCGCCGTTCGCCTCGGGCGAGGGCGCGGTGCGGACATCGACCGCTCGCGGCCGGTTGGGGTCGCGGCGCAGGAAACCCTTGCGTTCCAGCATGGCGAGCTGATGGGCCACGCTCGAGGTCGAGGCCAACCCGGCAGACTCGCAGATCTCGCGGATGCTCGGCGGATAGCCGCGCCGTTCCACCGAGTCGCGGATGACGTCCAGGATCGCCTGCTGGCGCCGGGTGAGGCCGGTCTCCGGATCGGGCAGTTCGGTGACCTTGGGGCGCCCCGGACGTCGCGGGGTGCCCTCGCCGGGGCTCTTCTTCTGCGCCATGCTCCGCTCCTGCTCTCGTGCTGTCTCGGTCCGGCCGCGCGGGCGTTCGATTCTGTTCGGAACGCGACCGACGCTAGCGCAGCCCACTGTCCTTCTCAAACATTTGTTCGGAAAACACGCCGGTGAGTCTTGTCCTGTCGTACCCCCTTGGTAGATATTCGATAAGCCGTTCGATCGAACGACTGTTCGACGCTCACGACGAGGGGTCCGAGATGTCCGTCGCTACCGAGTTCGCTCCTGAGGTGTTCATCCCGCCGCAGGCCCGCCCCGCCGGGCGGCCGGTCCGGCGCCGTTGCGGTGACGTGGTGGTGCCGCTGCGGCCTGCCGATGTGGTGTTCGATGGATCCGCCGGGCGCGTTGCCTCGACCGAGTTCGACCGGCCGAGGCTGTACGGCACGGCGCACGCCGAACTCGCTCCGCTCCCGCGGCCGGTGGCGGACCCGGCGCGCCTTCGCCTCACCCGTCGCGGGGTCGCTGTGCTCGCCGTCGGCACCGCCGTGCTCGGTGCCGCCCTGCTGCTTCTCGCCTGGCGCTCGGCACCGGGTCGTCCAGCCATGTCGGCTGCGCCGGCCGTCGTCAGCGTGCAGGCCGGCGACACCCTCTGGTCTATCGCCTCGCGGGTCGCACCGCACCGCGATCCGCGTGACGAGGTCGCCGACCTGCAGCGGCTGAACAAGATCGTCGATGCGCAGCTGCAGCCCGGTCAGGTGCTGCGTACCCGGTAGGCGCGGTCGCGGGGCCTGGGCGCACGTGGCTGGGAGTCGCAGCTCGATCCGGCCTGCGACACGCCGAGCCGGCGCAACTAGGGCTGGTGGTTGCGGAAGTTATAGCAGCGTTCTACCGTTGCACCCCTAGATGTAGTAGTTACACGGTTGTGGTTCGTCCACAAGTTGGGGTTTGCTGTCCACCGGTTGGGTGCAGTTGTCAACAACCGACACGCGGTGATCCCCAGGTCGGTCCCCAGATCCGTCCACAACCGTGATGAGCCGATGGGAGGTCGGACGCGATGCGATGCCCGTACTGTCGGCACGCCGATTCCCGCGTCGTGGACTCCCGCGAGGCCGACGAGGGCCAGGTGATCCGCCGGCGGCGTTCCTGCCAGAGTTGTGGCAGGCGGTTCACGACCGTCGAGGAGGCCACCCTCGCAGTGATCAAGCGCAGCGGCGTGAGCGAACCGTTCAGTCGGGACAAGGTCCTGGTCGGCGTGCGGAAGGCGTGCCAGGGCCGGCCGGTTGACGAGGACGCGCTGGCCCAGCTCGCGCAGACCGTCGAGGAGGTCGTTCGCGCCATGGGCCGCGCCGAGGTGCACAGCGACGAGGTCGGCCTGGCGATCCTCGAGCCGTTGCGCCTGCTGGATGAGGTCGCCTACCTGCGCTTCGCCTCCGTCTACCAGGCATTCAGTTCTGTCGAGGACTTCGAGAAGGCCATCGGCAGCCTGCGCGAGTCCCGCACCCAGCCGTCCGAACAGTGATCCCCCCGCAATGACACCGGCACGAGCTCCGAAGCACCGCAAGACCAACCCGTCGAAAGGACCGAGCATGACCGAGGCGATTGAGTCTGACGCAGCCGAAGGCGCCGCACCTGCGGCACCGCAGCAGCCGCACTACCCCGAGAACGGTGTGGGCATCGAGCGGGTCTACACGACCGAGGGCGTCCACCCCTACGCGGAGGTGAGCTGGGAGCGCCGCGATGTCGTGATGACGAACTGGCGCGACGGTTCGATCAACTTCGAGCAGCGCGGCGTCGAGTTCCCGGACTTCTGGTCGGTCAACGCGGCGAACATCGTCACAACGAAGTACTTCCGCGGGGCGGTCGGCACCGAGCAGCGCGAGTGGTCGCTGCGCCAGCTGATCGACCGCGTGGTGCACAAGTACCGCGAGTCCGGCGAGCTCTATGGCTACTTCAGTACTCCGCAGGACGCCGAGGTCTTCGAGCACGAGCTGACCTGGATGCTGTTGCACCAGGTGTTCAGCTTCAACAGCCCGGTGTGGTTCAACGTCGGCACCACCAGCCCGCAGCAGGTCAGCGCCTGCTTCATCCTGTCGGTCGACGACACGATGGATTCGATCCTGAACTGGTACCGCGAGGAGGGCCTGATCTTCAAGGGCGGCTCCGGCGCCGGCCTGAACCTCTCCCGCCTGCGCTCGTCCAAGGAGCTGTTGTCCTCGGGTGGTACCGCGTCCGGCCCGGTCAGTTTCATGCGTGGCGCGGACGCCTCGGCAGGGACGATCAAGTCCGGCGGCGCCACGCGACGGGCAGCCAAGATGGTCGTGCTCGACGTCGACCACCCCGACATCGAGGAGTTCGTCGAGACCAAGGCGCGCGAGGAGGACAAGATCCGCGTCCTGCGTGACGCCGGCTTCGACATGGACCTGGGTGGCGCCGACATCACGAGCGTCCAGTACCAGAACGCCAACAACTCCGTGCGTGTGAACGACGAGTTCATGCACGCCGTCGAGGAGGACCGTGAGTTCGGACTGCGCGCCCGTTCGACCGGCGAGGTCATTGAGACCGTCGACGCCAAGGGCCTGTTCCGCAAGATCGCCAAGGCGGCGTGGGAGTGCGCCGACCCGGGCATCCAGTACGACGGCACGATCAACGACTGGCACACCAACCCCGAGACCGGCCGCATCACGGCGTCCAACCCGTGTTCGGAGTACATGAGTCTGGACAACAGCTCGTGCAACCTCGCGTCCCTGAACCTGCTGAAGTTCCTGAACGACGATTACAGCTTCGACGTCGTGAAGTTCACCAAGGCCGTCGAGCTGATCATCACGGCGATGGACATCTCGATCAGCTTCGCCGACTTCCCGACCGACCCGATCGCGCAGACCACGCGCGACTACCGCCAGCTCGGCATCGGTTACGCCAACCTCGGCGCGCTGCTGATGGCCTCGGGCCTGGCGTACGACTCCGAGGGCGGCCGGGCGATGGCTGCGGCGATCACGTCGCTGATGACAGGGGCGGCATACCGGCGCTCGGCCGAACTGGCCGGCGTGGTGGGTCCGTACGCGGGCTTCGCGCGCAATGCGAAGGCACACGCCCGGGTCATGCGTAAGCACGCGGCGGCCAACGATGCGGCGCGTCCGATGCACCGGACCGATCGCGAGGTCTTCGCCGCGGCGCACGAGGAGTGGACCCGGGGCCTGCAGATCGGCGAGCAGAACGGCTGGCGTAATGCGCAGGCCTCGTTGCTCGCGCCGACCGGCACCATCGGGCTGATGATGGACTGCGACACGACTGGCATCGAGCCGGACCTGGCGCTGGTGAAGTTCAAGAAGCTGGTCGGCGGCGGGTCGATGCAGATCGTCAACCAGACGGTGCCGCGGGCGCTGCGCGCGCTCGGCTACCAGGAGGAGTCGGTCGAGGCGATCGTTGAGTACATCAGCGAGCACGGCCACGTCGTGGACGCCCCGGGCCTCAAGCCCGAGCACTACGAGGTGTTCGACTGCGCGATGGGCGCGCGTTCGATCAAGCCGATGGGCCACGTGCGGATGATGGCGGCCACCCAGCCGTTCCTGTCCGGCGCGATCTCCAAGACGGTGAACCTGCCCGAGGATGCCACGATCGAGGACATCGCCGATGTCTACTTCCAGGGCTGGAAGCTCGGCTTGAAGGCGCTGGCGGTTTACCGCGACAACTGCAAGGTCGGTCAGCCGCTGTCGGCGGGCAAACAAGCCAAGAAGGTGGAGACCGCTGCCGCGGAGCCGGTGGTCGAGTACCGCCCGATCCGCAAGCGGCTGCCGAAGTCGCGTCCGTCGGTGACGACGTCGTTCAGCGTCGGCGGCGCCGAGGGCTACATGACGGCCGGCTCATACCCGGACGACGGCCTCGGCGAGGTGTTCCTCAAGCTCGGCAAGCAGGGTTCGACCCTCGCCGGCGTGATGGACGCCTTCTCGATCGCGATCTCGGTGGCGCTGCAGCACGGTGTGCCGCTGGAGACCTACGTCCAGAAGTTCACCAACATGCGCTTCGAGCCGGCGGGTATGACCGATGACCCGGACATCCGCATGGCGCAGTCGGTGATGGACTACATCTTCCGCCGCCTGGCGCTGGACCACCTGCCGTTCGAGACCCGCTCGGCCATGGGCATCTACACGGCGGACGAGCGCACGCGGCAGCTGGAGACTGGCTCGTACGCTCCGGCCGAGGAGTCTGCGGCCGCCGACTTCGAGTCGCTGGCGCAGTCCGCGCCGGTCGCCGAGGCGGCCGTCGAGGAGAAGGCCACCCCGACCGCGGTGCCGGTCGAGGTCCGCACCTCGGCCGAGCTGATCGAATCGCTCGTCGGCTCCGCGTCTGACGCGCCACTGTGCATGAGCTGCGGCACGAAGATGCAGCGTGCGGGCAGCTGCTTCGTCTGCGAGGGTTGCGGCTCGACCAGCGGCTGCAGCTGATCTCAGATTTCATGACGTCCAGACTTAGATGGCAGCCTTTCCAGACGGAATTGCACGAGTTTCAGACAGAATTGCAGCACTTCCAGACACGCTGATGGACTGAAGCGTGTTGTGGGCCGGACTCCGGTAGGGGTCCGGCCCACAGTCCGTTACGGCGTCGTCGCTCAGGTGTCGTCGAACGCGAACGCTGCGCCGCCGGTGAGGCCCGTGCGCCGGTTGCTACCTTCTCCGAGGCCGACCTGGCTGGCTCGCGTGTCCACCGGCGTCCCGAGCAGCCTGGCCCTACAGCATGTCGCGACGTTGTAGCCAGGTGTAGGCCACCCACCCGATGGGAACTGGTAGCCAGAACGTCGCCACCCGAAAGAGCAGGACGGCGCTGACGGCCGATGCCCCCGGCATGCCTGTCGCGGCGAGGCCGGTCGAGAGAGCGGCCTCCACCGCCCCGAGTCCGCCCGGCGTCGGAGCGGCCGCGCCGATGGCGCCTCCAGCCAGGTAGACGACCGCCACAGTCACGATGGCGACGCCCCCGCCGAACGCCGCGACCGCCGCGCACAGCGCGGTGATGTAGCCCGCGTTGAGGGCCAGCGTGCCCCCGACACCCCGGGCGAGCTTCGCCGGACGGGTTGCCGTGTACGCCAGACGCGGAAGAACCTCGCGCACGGTGGGCAGGATGCGGGCGAGTAGCCACTCCCGTCCGCGCGGTATCGCCAGCACCAGCATGACCGCCGCGACGGCCACGCCCAGCACGACGAACGCCCAGGCCGGAATCGGCAGGTCGCCTCGCGTGGATGTCCCGGAAGCGACGCCGAACAGCATGAGCAGCACGAAGTAGGACATGACGCTGGCGACCTGGTTCACGGCGACGCTGGTCGTGGCGCCGGCGATCGGGACGCCGGACTTACGCAGGTACTGGATGTTCAGCGCCATCACGCCGACCGACGCCGGCGTCACGAAGCCGGTGAACGATGCAGCGAGTTGCGCCAGCACAGTACGGCCGTAGAACAGCCGCTCGCGTACGAAGCCGGTCAGCGCCAGGGCGGAGCCGAGGTAGGTGAGCGCCGAGCCGGCCAGTACGACGGGGGTCCAGCCCCAGCGGACCGACGTGAAGACGGTCGCCAGGTCGATCGTCCCGAGCTGACCGACCAGCAGGTATCCCGCGATCAGTAACGCGACGATCATGAGCACGGTGCGCGGCCGAACCCGCTCGAGGTCGGAGAGCTGCGGCGGCGGCGAGGCGAGTTGCTCGTCCAACTCGTCCATGAGCGAGGTGAGCAGTTGCCGATCGCGCCTCAGCGCCGCCCGCGTGTCTGTGCTGAACCCGATCCGCTGTAGCACAGGGCGCACGGTAGACAGCCCGTCCGTGCCCAGCACCTCGCGCGCGACGCTGACCGCGCGCTGCGCCCCCACCAGTCGCGTCGTGGTCACCAGCAATTCGGCACGGTCGAGATTGACCCGCAGGTTGGTCGCGAACGGGGCCCCCTCGCTGGGGCTCGCCACCCAGATCACTTCCCCCTCATCGACGGACAGCCGTTCGGAGGTCAGCTCACGATGGGTCACCTTGTTGTCGTGCAGGCGGCTTACGGCACGCCACAGCTCGATCAGTTGCGCGTCCTGGAGAGTGGTCGCGGACGCCACGATCGGCGTCGCTTCGACGGACTCGTACGCCAGCACGATGGCATCGGGCCCGCACGGTACGCCCGCGATGAAGGCCGGAGTCGGTACCCCCGCCCGCTGCGCGAGCATCGCGAGCAGTGCCCGACGCTCTGCGACGCGTTCCATGGACAGGGCCGGGCCGCCGGCGACCTCGCGCCGGACGCGCAGCGTCCGGTAGAGGCGCTGCCCGAACCCGGAGGGCACCAGATCCCGATCGAGCACGACGATCTGCACCCGCTCGCCCGCGTGCGTCAGACCGGTGAACTGCCGGTACGGCCCGTCCTGCTCGCTGCGGTGAGCAAGGCTCGCCAGCGCGATGCCGCGGTCGATCAGCACGTCCGCGACGCGCTGCGCGTCCGGACGCTGGTCCACGGCGCCGATCGCGTAGCGGATCGCCACCGCAACCGTCGTCCCGGCCACGAAACTCAGCGCGAGGGCGAGTAGCGATGCCTGGGCCCCGGCGAGCGCGGATGCGGCGTAAACGAGCAGCGTGACCGCGTAGTACCAGCGCCACCGCAGGGCGCGGACCATCCCGCCCGCCACGCCGAACGCGGCCACGGCGGCGAGGTAGCTGTCGACGGGAACGGTAGCCACACCATCGGCCGTCAGCCGCAGCGCGCGATAGAGCCCGGAGTGCGACGCCGCCCCGAGAGCCTCGCCGAGTGTCCACACCAGCGCGAGGGCGACCAGGCCTGCCGCCACGGCGTCAATCAGCGGCCGGAGCATGCGGTGTACGAGAAGTTCGATGACGTAGCCGACCGGCAGTGCGGTGACGAGGAGCCCGGCTATGAAGCTGAGCACATGTGTCAGGGGCCGGGGCAGATGGTTGAGCGCCTGCGCCAGGTCCTGACTCGACGCGCTGATCGTCCGGTGCGCGAAGACACCCAGACCGACCAGCAGGAGGAGTACGACCGCCAGGAAGCACAGCCGCGCAAGATCCATGGGTCTGCGCACCCGACGGGGCGGCTGCTCCGAAAGCCCCTCCACCTTCAGCGCCGCGCCCACACGGCTAGGAGCGGTGCCGCCGATCGGTTGCGCGTCGGCCCCGCGGTCGTCGTGATCCCGTCCGCGACTCACGTTGGGTGGTTCACCTTCCGCGAATGAGCGATGCTTCGCTGGTGAGCAACGCCCGAATTCCGGCCGCAGTGTGGACGGTTCGTCGGTCCGTTACGACTTGCGACGGCCGATCTTGTTGCCGAGGAACGCGAGCGGGTCGTACTTGCGGTCGACCACGCGTTCCTTCATCGGGATCAGAGCGTTGTCGGTGATCTTGATGTGCTCGGGGCACACCTCGGTACAGCACTTGGTGATGTTGCACAGCCCCAGTCCGAAGTCGTCCTGCGCCTGACGCTTGCGATCGAGCGCATCCAACGGATGCATGTCGAGTTCGGCGATACGCATGAGGAACCGCGGCCCGGCGTAGGCGCTCTTGTTGTCCTCGTGATCACGCACCACGTGGCAGACGTCCTGACACAGGAAACACTCGATGCACTTGCGGAACTCCTGCGAACGCCCGACGTCGACCTGAGCCATGCGGTAGTCGCCGGGTGCGACACCGACGGGCGGTGCGAATGCCGGGACCTCGCGCGCCTTCGTGTAGTTGAACGAGACGTCCGTGACCAGGTCCTTGATCACCGGGAAGGCGCGCATGGGCGTGACGGTGACGGTCTCGTCCTCGGTGAAGATCGACATGCGGGTCATGCACATCAGGCGCGGGCGTCCGTTGATCTCCGCGCTGCACGAGCCGCACTTACCGGCCTTGCAGTTCCACCGCACCGCCAGATCGCTCGCCTGGGTTGCCTGCAAGCGGTGGATGATGTCGAGAACGACCTCGCCGTCGTTCACCTCGACGGTGAAGTCGGCGAGTTCTCCGCCGTCGCCGTCCCCGCGCCAGACCTGGAACTTCGCCTGATAACTCACGCGCCCACCTCCGGCTGCTGCGGCAGGACCGCCAACTCCTCGGCGGTCAGGTACTTCTTGAGTTCGTCCCGCTCGAACAACCCGGCGAGATCCTCGCGCATCGAGGGCATCTGCTGTCTGCTGACGTCGATGACATCACCGGCCCCGCCCGGCGCGACCGCGCAGATCAGGTTCACCTGACGCCACTGGGGCTCCATCGCCGGGAAGTCGTCGCGGGTGTGACCGCCGCGGCTCTCCTCCCGCATGAGCGCCGCGCGGGCGATGCATTCGCTGACCAGCAGCATGTTGCGCAGATCCAGCGCGAGGTGCCAGCCGGGGTTGAACTGCCGGTGCCCTTCGACGGCGACATTGCGGGCACGGCCCTTCAGCTCCTCGAGCTTGTGCAGCGCCTGCTCGATCTCACCGGCTCGCCGGATAATCCCAACGAGGTCGTTCATCGTCTGCTGAAGTTCCTGGTGCAACGTGTAGGGATTCTCGGCTGTGCCTTCGGGCGTACGGGTTGCGTTCGTGAACGGAGCCAACGCCTCGGCACCGGCCCGCTCCAGTTGCGTGTCGGTGACGGTCGGACGGCGGGACAGGCCGCGCACGTATTCAGCCGCACCGAGCCCAGCGCGGCGCCCGAAGACCAGTAGATCGGATAGTGAGTTGCCACCGAGCCGGTTGGACCCGTGCATGCCACCGGCCACCTCGCCGGCGGCGAAGAGCCCGGGCACCCGTGCCGCAGCAGCCGAGTCGGGGTCGACCTCGACACCGCCCATCACGTAGTGGCAGGTCGGCCCGACCTCCATCGGCTCGGCGGTGATGTCGACGTCCGCGAGTTCCTTGAACTGGTGGTACATCGACGGCAGCCGCCGCAGGATCTCGGCCTGGGTGCGGCGCGAGGCGATGTCCAGGAACACGCCGCCGTGCGGAGACCCGCGGCCGGCCTTCACCTCGGAGTTGATCGCGCGCGCCACCTCGTCGCGGGGAAGTAGGTCGGGCGTACGCAGGTTGTGGTCCGGGTCGGTATACCAGCGGTCGGCCTCGGCCTCGTTGTCGGCGTACTGCGCGCGGAACACGTCGGGCACGTAGTTGAACATGAAGCGCTCGCCGGTGGAGTTGCGCAGTACGCCGCCGTCACCGCGCACCGACTCGGTCACGAGAATGCCCTTGACCGACGGCGGCCACACCATGCCGGTGGGATGGAACTGGACGAACTCCATGTTCAGCAACGTCGACCCGGCACGCAGCGCGAGCGCGTGCCCGTCGCCGGTGTACTCCCAGGAGTTCGACGTGACCTTGAACGACTTGCCGATCCCGCCGGTCGCGAGCACGATCGCCGGCGCGCGGAAGAGCACGAACCGGCCGGACTCCCGCCAGTAGCCGAACGCGCCGGCGATCGCTCCCGAGGCGTCACACAGCAGTTCGGTGATCGTGCACTCGGCGAAGACGCGGAGCCGGGCATCCAGATCACCGTGCTGTGCCAGATCCTCCTGCTGCAGCGAAACGATCTTCTGCTGCAACGTGCGGATCAGCTCGAGACCGGTCCGGTCGCCGACGTGCGCAAGTCGGGGGTATTCGTGGCCGCCGAAGTTGCGCTGGCTGATCTTGCCCTCGGGGGTGCGGTCGAACAGCGCGCCGTACGTCTCCAGCTCCCAGACCCGTTCGGGGGCCTCCTTGGCGTGCAGTTCGGCCATCCGCCACGAGTTGAGGAACTTCCCGCCGCGCATCGTGTCGCGAAAGTGCACCTGCCAGTTGTCGTGCTCGTTGACGTTGCCCATGCTGGCCGCGATGCCACCCTCGGCCATGACGGTGTGGGCCTTGCCGAACAGCGACTTGCAGATGATCGCGGTGCGCATCCCGGCCTCGCGGGCGGCGATGGCCGCGCGCAGCCCGGCACCGCCGGCACCCACGATGACCACGTCGTAGTCATGGGTCTCGATCTCAACGCTCATCGGCGCTCCTCGCTGCGCTCGGATCGCCGACGAGGCTCTAAGCGGCTGTGCTGATTGATTCGCTCGCTCCGCTCGCTCATATCAGTTGTAGATCCTCGGGTCTGCGAAGGCGCCGGATGCGACCAGCGCGATGTATGCGTCGGTGATCACCAGGGTCGCCAGGGTCGTCCAGGCGAGTTCCATGTGCCGGGTGTTGAGCTTCGAGATGAACGTCCACGCGCGGTAGCGCAGCGGGTGCGCCGAGAAGTGTTTGAGACGTCCGCCGATGGCGTGCCGACAGGAGTGGCAGGAGATCGTGTACGTCCACAGCAGTACCACGTTGATCGTGATGATGATCGAGCCGAGCCCGACGCCCGCCCCGCCGTCACCGCCCTTGTACGCGCGTACCGCGTCATAGGTGTTGAGGACCGAGACGATCACCGCGGCGTAGAAGAAGTAGCGGTGGGCGTTCTGCAGGATCAGTGGGAACCGGCGCTCACCGGTGTATGCCCCGTGCGGTTCGGGCACGGCACACGCCGGCGGTGAGAGCCAGAACGAGCGGTAGTAGGCCCGCCGGTAGTAGTAGCAGGTCAGCCGGAAGCCGAGCAGAAAGGGCAGGATGAGCAGCGCGAACGGCAGGAACGGCGGGAAGTGGCCGAACCAGGTGCCGAGCGAGCGTGCACCCGGGTGGCACGACGCACTCAGGCAGGGTGAGGAGAACGGCGAGAGGTAGTCGTACTTCTCGACGTAGTACGCCCGCTGCGACATCGTCCGCACCATCGCGTAGATGACCCAGGCCGACAGCAGCGAGAAGGTCAGCAGCGGGGCGATCCACCAGCGGTCCTTGCGCAGGGTTCCCGCAGCTATCCGGGCGCGTCCGGGTGCACCGACGCCGTGGGCACGCTCGCCGGTGGCGACGGTCGCCCGGGTCACCGGGCGGTTCCGTGGAATCCGCCGATGCCTTCGTCGTCCGCGTCGGCCCACATCGCCGGGTCGGCCGGCGTGTTGTCGATGGCGATCTTCGGTCCGGACGGCGGCCGCGGCGACTGGCCCGGCACGGCCGCCGGAAGGGGAGCGGCGCGGGCGACATCGCCGAGGTCGCGCGCGTCTATTCGCAACCGCTCGAGGTCGTTGACCAGTCGTTGGACAGCCGGGATGTCGCCGTACGTCGCGCGCGCATCACCGACCCGCGCGCCGAGCACGTCGATCGCTCGACTGACCTCAATCACCTGCATCGATTCAGCCATGTGTCGTTCCTCACAAAGCTGGGAGCCTTTCGCGCAGTTTGCTCCTCCGACGGCGCGCTGCCAAGACCTGAGTCGATCAAGGGTTCGGATCGCGCGCGGTCTGGCATGATCACGGCGTCTGGCCGGTGCGATCCGGATTCGAGCAGTGGCACGGGCAGCAGCCACCGCTCCTGGCCGCGCACCTGGGTCGATCAGCGTTCCGGCGGGGCCGTCACACGAGTTCCGGCACGTGGAAGCGCGCGACCGCCAGTTCGTACTCGCCCGAGCGCTCCAACTGGACGTCGAGGGTCTTCATCGTGCTCGCCCGCAGTTCGTCCGCCTCGTCCCGCACCGCGTCGAAGGCGGCGCGGCTGTCGTAGGTGATCGACACGCAGCAGCGGCCCGACTCGCGCTGGCAGAACAGCGTCGTGCTGCAGAAGCCGGCCAGCTCCTCGAGGCTGGCCAGCGTCGACATGCGATACGTGTCGATGGCGTCCTCGATCCGGTCGGCGTCCATGCGGCACCAGATGCCGCGCACGTAGGCCCCGGGCGGAGCACGATGTGCCCGGTGCATGAGGGCGATCTCGTACTCCTCGACGTTCGCCCGGCCCGCTGCGTGAACCAGATCGCTGATCCGCGCGCGGATCGGAGCGACCAGGTCGCGACTGGCGTGCATGGCGTCCTCTGTCTTCCACGCCGAGGTAAGGATGCACTCGCCGTCGGTCCGATCGGCGAGTAGCGACAGTCCGATGAACCCGGCGACATGCTGCAGCGCGGTCATCGCATCGTCCCGGCAGAAGGCGACGCCGGTGTCGAGATCCGTGGGCGTTGCGGCGAAGGTGGAGAAGCGTGCGTACACGATCGACCTCCTGGGGCGTGGTGCGGCACCCCGGCGGCGCCGCCGGTACTCCTCACTGTTCGCCGCGCGCCGCACTGATCACAAGCTCGCCCGGTCGATTCGGCACGCGCACTCGATCAGTCGCCACCGGCGCGAGAGACTGGGCGCGTGAGCGAGTTCGACGCGATCGTGCTGGCCGGTGGGGCCGCGCGGCGACTGGACGGTGCCGACAAGCCGATGCAGGAGGTCGGCGGACGCCCGCTGCTGGCGCACGTGCTCGACGCCGTCGCCGCGGCGCACACCCGGGTGGTGGTCGGCCCGTCGCGCCCGGGCTTCGACGACGTGGTCTGGGCCCGAGAGCAGCCACCCGGTTCGGGGCCGGTCGCCGCGATAGCCGCCGCACTGCCGCTGACGTCCGCGCCGGTCGTCCTCGTGCTCGCTGCGGACTTGCCACACATCGCCGGCGCGATCACGCCGCTGCTGAACGCGCTGGGTGTCGACCCGCTCGGGACCGCCGCATTCGGCTCGTCCGCGGACGTCGAGAAAGGCCCGCAGGTCGATGCCGCCGTGCTCGAGACGCAGGGCCACCTGAACTACCTGGCAGCGGCCTGGCGCCGCGACACGCTGGCTGCCGCAGTCGCCGCACTGGGCGAACCAGCAGGTGCGCCGGTGCGTTCGCTGCTCGCCCGCCGCCGCACGATCGTCGTGGACGATCGTGCGGGCTGGGGTGTCGACGTCGACACATGGGAAGATCTTGATTCCGCACGAGGGGAACAGCATGAGTGAGATCCCGGGCCTGGACGAGTGGGTCAGCGCCTTGTCGAGCGCGCTCGGAGTGGACGTCGGCGACGTCGACATCGACGCGCTGCTGGACACTGCCGGTGACGCGGCGCGCGGCGTCGTCCGCCCGGCGGCACCGGTGTCGCTGTTCATCGTCGGCCTCGCCGCGGCGAAGTCCGGTGACCTGACGGGCGCTCTCGCCCTGACCCGCAGCCTGGCCCAGAACTGGTCCGCCTCCAAG
>Ga0164242_10000490_pt1 | contig 47537 bp, 74 predicted proteins | sample OricomgcompostMG_FD_108783 | JGI IMG/M metagenome (GOLD analysis project Ga0164242, IMG submission 108783) | Miracle-Growth compost microbial communities from Emeryville, California, USA - Original compost - Miracle growth compost (MG) ... | reverse complement strand
TGCATATCTAGCATGTCGCTAAGCAACAAATCATCCGCAGACTGAACAATAGACTCATCGAATCCCCGAGCTTCTACCTCAGCGACCAACGTATCCTTAGTCGGAATAGAAACTACCCAAGTGTTGGCCGCATACTGGTCGACCTCGACGGTATACCCCTTATTCATGTATTCCAGGACTGTAAAGGCTTGGTCGGGGTCCAGCTTGGAGAACCGGATACGCCGGATGAAGTACCGGCTAAATATTGGGTGGATACCCTCAGAGACTCCGGCGAGCTTCGCAATGGTGCCTGTAGGGGCCACTGTGCGAAGTTTTACCGGAACCGGGATACGAAGCTCCCTACAGAACTTCTGAGCCGCGTAATCGACCGTACGCGACAAGTCCTCTAGGTCATAATCAAAAAAACTGTCGGGCGCATCCGAGTACCCAATACCCGACATCGCGAGATACGAAGCCACCCCGAGATGCCCTACGCCAATACGCCGGTTACGGTCAAGGACTTCCCTCGACTTAGGATCACTCACCGGGGCGAACGTTGCACGGATAAGGAACCTAGTCATAAGTTCATGAGCTAGGTTCAATTCGCTGTAATCAACGTACCCATCTTCACCAATGAACGCAGCTAGGTTCACATGCCCCAGGTTGCAGGGCTCCCACGCTTCGAGGGTGATTTCCCCACAAGGATTAGTGCAGATAACCGGGTTAGGCTCATGCTCGTTGCTCAGCGAAGAATCCCAGAAACCCGGCTCACCGTTCCGAACCATCCCTTCGGAGATTGATTCCAATACCCTCTTGGCAAGTTCTACGTACTGAGGGTGTCGACCTTCACCGTTGATGCACTGCCAGAATCGTTCGTCCACCTCGACACTGATATTGGTTGTCCAGTGGCTACCGGTATCGGACTTGATCTGGATGAACTCCGCAATCTGCGGATCATCCCACACCATCATTGCCATACGCGCCGACCGGCGAACACCACCCGCAACCACGCACTGAGCAATAGCGTGGTCGATTTCCATAGCGGAGATACCGTCAAGCCGTTGCCCAACACGATTGCTGAACACGTCACCTACACGGATGAGCATATGAGCCAACGGCAGTGGACCACTAGCGGTACCGCCGAACGTCTTAAGCTTTGCCCCAGCCTGCCGGACCCGAGACACGTCGTACACCCGGTGGAAGTGCTCCACGTTCGGGCGGTAGAACGTGTCGATAAGGTCGACCAGGGCTGCGGCCCAGCCCTCGCGAGAATCCTCTACCGGGAAGGCACCCGACCACTCGGAGTCATACCGTTCCGAGAGAACCCCAGTGTTTTTCATAACCTGGTAGTCCGGGTGCGAAGGATCGCACACGATTTCTACCGAGTGCGGGTGCTGGATACGGTCGTAGTCCCCAAGGTGTTTGTTCGAGTAGTTGGCCCCTACTCCCCCACCTTCCATCAATCGCATAAACGTGAACTCGAAGTGATCGCTAGGAACCATGGTCCAACCGGACACCCAGCAATTAAACAAATGCTGTGCATTCTTGACTCCGGAAGCCCAGAGATGGCGTCCAGCCGGGATGATCTTAAGCTCGGTCATCATCTCGATAAGCTGGTCACGCTCGCCGGGGAGCTGGTGACGCTCGCTGACGAGCGCCAGGTTTCCATCAACCACCCGTTCCACTGTCTCCGGCCATGTTTCTTTCGTGCCGTCTGGCTTGGTCCGTGCGTAGGTTCGCTGGTAGACCAGCTCACCGGTCTCTGTCATTTTCACTTAGCCACCTTCAGGCACTTGTAACCGCCTCGGTTAGATTCACGTGCGTTAACCTCAAACACCTTCCCCGCGAACAAATCAGGCATGTCGGAAGGGAAAATGTCGAACTTTTCGCCGGTGTCTACATCACGAAAAACAACTTTTCGGCTGTACTGTCGATAGACAAACTCGTCAGAGATTTCAATTCTCCGAATCATTCCAATTACTCCGCTCGTTCGGATAAAGGTCCGGGAACACCGATGCCCGGTAACTGTGGACTCCCGGCATATCCCGGAAATCATCATCGAATATCGACCACACCGGATTAGGTGTCGGCTCATGGATTAGTTGGACATTAAGCCCATACGCCGGGATTTCCCCATAGAACACGTCCCGTGCCTCTGCGGAGGACATGACAGCGATAGCCATATCCGCTGTAGGGTCCGACGTCGCTCCCTTGCCTTTACGCTCCTCAGCCGGAACGGCGTTTTTCAGAGACGGACCATCACGGAACACCCAGTCACCACGGTTCAACCGGTTGACTTCGTCCGTGATAGCTCGGTGAGCGTCGGTCAACAGTTGCGCGTCAGCACCTTGTTCCGGAATGACTTCGTCTAGGTACCGCGAGCGCAAAGCTTCGGAATACGCCGCGTGGCGCACATCTAGTGCCTTCATAGCATCGGGCAACAAGTCGACTATCCGCCTGTTTGTTGACACACCTTTCAGCTCATCCTTAACCGACTCGATCGAATACGTCTCCTGATTAGCGGCCAAACGCTCGCTCTGACACATCTCGGAATACAACCGATTAATCTGTGGGGTGATCAGCGCCTTACGATGTGCAGCGTTCTCGCATGAGTCGAGCGCATACCTGAAGCCCTTAGCGGACAAGTAGTGACACACAAACTCTTGCACTACGTCGTCTATCTGATCTACGGATACGGCAGAGGACCAATTACGCTCATGGAGTCGTACGGCGATTCGGTGTACTTCATTCAATAGCTTTGTCGTAATCAAGCCCTGCCAACCTCCGTTCAAAATAGATCCAATACTCTTCATCGCTCATGTTGAGTACAGCTTGTTCCCGGTCGGAGAACTCCTCCGACACTGTCAAGTTCGACACCTAAAACCTCCACGTAAAACCGTCTACACGGAAGCTCCGGCCAATAATGGGAACAGCGATCGGAGACACGGTTTTACCGTCAACCTCCAAAATGCCGAATCCTCGCTGCCAGTTAGCCGTACCGCCCTTCAGGTATCCCGCCTTGGTCATATCCATCATGTTGCCTACCTCGAACCCGGTAAGCGTGGAAGTAACCTTTCCGGCGTACCCGGAGGTGTGCGAGATGATCCCCAGCCGGTGAGTGTGGCCCATGACAACGCTCGTGCCGAACTTACGAGCCGCACCCATAGCGGTGTTACCCGCAATCTGGTTGATACGGATACCGCCCTTGTGCCCGTGAGTGCTAACCCAGCCGGGGGCAACATCGTGGAACTCGGGAAGAGTCTTGATTCCGTACTGGTCAAAGTCACACAGCGAAGCCATGTCAAAGCTGTCCGTACCGCTCAGTGCGGGCGCGTACTTGTCCAAATACACCCGTGGGCGCTCATCGTGGTTGCCCTCGTGGAAGCCCACCGGCCCGTCGTAAGCGTCCCTCAGCGGGCCAAACAAGTCCCTCTTAGCTACCTCTACGTCTTTGTAGATACTCCCCTCGAACTCTCCTCGGGTGTCCTTGTTCCAGCGCGAAGGCTGGGGGAAGTCCAGAACATCTCCGATCATGACTACTTCGCTCGGCTGGTAGTCGCCGATAAAATCAATGAACGTCTTCAGGACCTTACGATCATGATACGGAATCTGGAGATCAGGCACTACCACGATACGTTTACTCATGCAATCACTTCCGTAAAGGGTCCAAACTCGGCGTCATCAACTTCGATTGGATCAGGCGACCTACGCCACTCCGACAGATAGCCGTACCCTTCGGAGTCTTTACCCTGGCGGTAGTGATAACGATCCGCGTTGTCTCGGTACCACTCGTCACCTTCTTTATCGGTGACTATCTTTCCGTCCGGAACATCGGCGAGACTGCGCCAAGTACGCGGATGCTTAGCCAACTGCTGTGTAATCTGCTTAGCTTCCTCATCCCTTGCCGCCTTATCGGCGGTTACGCGCAACTCAACCCGCTTAAGCTCGCGGTTGATATACCACTGAGCCTTGTACAGGTCTTCCAGTTCGTTGTCCGGGTTCTTCTTACCGGCACGAGCCAGATACTTAACCGCATTACCACGGTTGAAATTCAAATGCTCCGTGATGTCGATAACCTCAGAGCCGTTAGACCAGCCCTCGGCGTAGTGCGACGGGTGATTAATGTTGTCACTCATATTCTTGCATCTCCTCATACCCTTCGGCGTACTGTCGGCTGAACAAGTCTTCCTCGTAGTCGAAACCATCCGGGTCCGTCATCGGATTACTTCGATAAGATACGAACCGAACGGGACAAAAACCACTCGCGCATCCCCCGACCACCATTCATCCCGTGTGTTCAACTTACGCAGAGCGTCTATCTCAGACGCATACGGGACTGCGGCAATAATCGCGTTGTCGTAGTTCGACGCCGCTACAACCCAGACTCCGTCATTGTCTTCGGTCCATCCGTTCTCGGCAAGAAACTTGTGAAGCGAGCTAAGCCACTCGATACTCAGCCGGTAAAGAGTTTTGGGTCCAGGTTTCATCAGTCCATCACTTTCATAATCTTCTCAGCCAACTTCTCAATATCGAAGTCACCCTCATACCAGGTACCCGACCAGTACGATGCCTCTTTGATCAGCTCCCCATGAATGAACTGTGCAAGTAGTTCCTTGGTCATTAGTCCAACCAAAACCCTTCCACACCGTCTACGGTGCCTTTGTTCGGAGACTCAGCCTTGATAATCTCACGGAGCTTGGCCTGTGCCGGAGCGAGAAACCCGATAACGATGTCTCCGCCACGCTCACTCACTGGCCGGTAAATAACCGGGGTAGAACTGGCCCCGAGTTTTTCGATAACGAAACGCCTGGCTGTATTCGACTTACTAATGTCGTAGATTCGATAGTCAACGCCAGACTCTTCGAGCATCTGGATAGCCTGCTTACACGGGATGCAATCCGGCTGTGTGTACACATGGATCATTACTCGTTACCTCCAAAAAGCTGTACGTGTGAAAGCTCGGTGCGGAGCATCTGGATTTCCTCGTTCAACTTGTCCCGTTCGATCATCAGGTCACGGTTAAGCTGCTCCAGCTCTGCTATACGCTGACCGTGCATTGAGATGTTCATTCGTCAATCTCCACGAACGGACCGAAATCAATTTCCATGTACTCAATATTGGTTGGGCTAGCGTACACATGCCATGTCTCTGTATCCGAAAACCGGTACCCCCAAGCGCCATGCCGGTACTCCCAGATATCGCCCACACGGTCTTTGTACCGTTTATTCTTGTTCATTTAATACGCTCCAATAGCGCTTTAGGTCCATGCTGGACCACCAGTGAATTGACATCGGTTTTATCCGGCATCGGAATAATCTTCGAGTTTGGCAGTGTCTTAGCCACTGTCTCGGCGAACTTCATTCCTGGGTCATCCCCATCCGCGAGGATGTAAACCGTCTGATACCCAAGAAACGGTTCACGAAAATAGGATTGCCATGACGTAGCCCCAGGAATTCCTACGGCTGGGATACCCGAGATACTTGCCGTGATGGCGTCTAGCTCGCCTTCTGTGATGGCAACCGTTGCCGTGTCCTGAAGCAACGCGAGGGTGTTGTACATCCTCGGCCGGTCACCCGGCACCGTGCGGTACTTGCCGTGCTTCGCAGCCTTGCAATCATGTGGCTCGATACACCGGAACCGAAGGCTTACTACATCCCAACCGCCCTGGGCTGACCTGCGAAGATACGGAATAGCGAGCATCCCCCGGTACTGCTCATGCCCAACCAGGGGTTCGGCTACGTATCCCAACCGGAACCGATTGATTTCCTGTATCACTGACTCCGCTTGCAGTCCCCGGTTGTCCAAATACTCTGCGGCCGGACTGTCGGCCAGACTCGCGTGGTACGTCGTTGTAGCTTCCCGGAGAAAGTCTCGCTGCTGTTTGCTTAGCCTCTCGATAGCTACAGCCCTCCATATATCGAATTATCTTTATCGCATCACCCTTCAACCCGCACCCCATACAATTAAATGCGTCGTATTCATATGAGACAGCGGCAGACGGATTGTCTTCGTCATGAAAAGGACAAAGGCACCGTTCCCAACGGTGCCCTTGGTTAGGTGGTGGAATCCATTTAGGTCTGTAATGCTGGATTACCTCAGCGATAGCCATAGCTACACAATCAGCTCCACAAGCTCGGAGTAATAATGCTCTACCTCATGTAGACCACTCGAATGACCCATATCCCAAGCTTTAGCGAACAGTTTGAGTCGCTTGGGGTGTACTGTCACCCCGAATGCCTCAGCTAGGTCATCCTCAAAGAGTGCAGTAATTCGACCTTCCTCGCGGCCCCAAGCTTGTCGGTCTGCTTTGTAATCGAAGTGGTTTACGTACTTGCTATAGTCCATTACTAGTCTCACCCCTCATTGACTTACCGATGGCTGCGTGAACGTCGGTATAACCGTCGGTCACCTCAACACTGTGACCGCCGTTTAGATAAATTGTCAAACCACCGTTAATCTTTTCTCGAATAGCAACAATGTTGGTGACTTCGACACTCGTGATACGTCCGGTTTCTTCGTCGTGGAGTCCAATAAAACGAAGTACGTCACTCATGATTAGGAACTACTCTCTCGCCGATAACGGCGAATGCTGGTGGGTTGTTCAGATACTTGATGGCTCGCTCGAAGAATTCGACCGAATCCCGAGCGTGACCAAGAATGTATTTGTTGCAAGTCGTACAGAGTTCACCACGGACGCGGCCAGTAGAATGACAGTGATCCACCGATAGCCGCTTTCGTTGCCCAGTAGCTCTTTGACAAATAGCGCATTTGCGCCCTTGGTATTCGTATATGGCTTGGTATTCTTCGGCGGTGATCCCATAGGTGTCTCCGATGTGTTTTTCATGGGTGTATGTGCGTCGGTTGAACCTCCGTGCTCGTCTGTGCGTAGCGCACAGCAGAGGCTTACCGGAGGCTTTCCGGCTGGTCTGGACACCCTCTTTCTTGCAGTCGATACAGCGTGCTACCACTCCCGCCCCGTAGGGTCGGTGTGCTTACCGTCGTGCGCGAACTCGTGAACACAGTGAATTTTGAATCCGTGCAAACCCCGGTTCTCGCGTGGGCCGGTGAACATGTTCTTGTATCGCATCCGGTATGCGAAGCACGGAATAGAAGGCTTGAAAAAGTCGGTGTAGTCCTCGGACATTTCACTTTCCTATATCTGTGAGTTGCATGTGTTCGCCATCGAATTCCAGTTCGGCGAAGCTCTGGCCGCTGGGGTCCGCACGGCCCGCGCGCTGCTTGACTGTGGAAACCCGAACCAGGGTCGGACCGTAATCCGACACAATCCGGTGCATGGTGAGTACAAGCTCCGGAACCCGGCCGATTTGACCTTTGATGCCCGAGAGCGGAATCGGCTTGTCACCGTCGTTGTACTGACCTAGAACATGGTGCAGACCGAGCACAAAAGCACCGGTGCCACGAGCCATGTCGTGTAGGTAGCCCATAAGGCTTTCGAGCCCCGCGAACGGGTTTTCAGCGTTATCAGCTCCACCGGTAATGACATCCGTGATGTTGTCCACGACGATCATTGCCGGGTAATCGCCGTACACTTCGTCGTAGCTGTTCACCAAGGTTTCGATACGGTCCAGCGTCGGAGAGGAGTCGTAAGCGAACCGAATAGGCAGACCCGAGAGCGGCGTAAATGCCGCTGGGTTGTCCTCTCGCGTGAGTCGCTTAGCCTCCGAGTAGTGACACCCGGACATGATGCTTACGGACCTAGAAACCTGTGTGAACGCATCGGAATCTGCCGAGATATACAGCGTCGGTACATTGGCCTTCAATGCATACGTGAGGGCAAAGATTGACTTTCCGGTGCCGGGGCCTGCCGCTACTAGACCAAGCTGTCCACGGATAAACCGGGTGTCGTTCTGGGCTAGAGCTTCGTACACCACGGGCAAGGGCTCACCGGCCGGACCTCGGATACGCGAGGACTGAACGAGTGTGTACACCTAGGCACCCTTGCGGATCTTGATCAGGGCGCGATCGAATCCCTTGGCCGTAAGCTTCCCACTCGGCTTGTCCAACTCGTCATAAACAACTGTCTTGACGTACCCACGGTCCAGCCCGTACGCCGTGGGAATAGTCGAGTGCGAATAAATCCATCCCCACTGCCGAACCAACGGCAGGAATTCCGAACGGGGCTTCAGCCCCAATTCTTTAGCTGCCTTGGTGAAGCTCACGAGTCCGGATGTGTCAATCATGTCGCGTGCCCACTCTGTATACGGGGCATCCTCGGTGGCCTTAGCCTCCAGCGCTCGCACCTTAGCGCGAGCCTCCTTAGCCACCTGAGCGATCTCAATGAGCTTGTCGAGGGCCGTGTCTGGGTCCGTGAGGTCAAGCTCTGCTTGCGACCCTGGGGTGATGTACGCCCCGCCCGTCTTGCGGATCGTCGGCAAGACCTCATCCGTAACCCACGCTTGGAACCGCGTAGCGTCGGGGACGTTCGAGCGCATGATCAGGCGGTAAAGACCCGGTTCACTGATCACCGTAACCTCACGGTGGGGGATCACCCCACCATCCATAACGATTCGTTCTTTATGGGTCTGACCTGGCAAAACATGGTCCCGCACGGCCTTTGAGCCGTTGGTGAAGCCAAGAACGTCCGTCACATCCCTAGCCACGAACCACGGCTCCCCGTCCTCCATGACGGTACGAACCTCGGTGCCGTCAAAGTTGAACTTCTCAATATCACTCACTGCGTTGCCTCCTTAGGGCATAAAAAATCCCCAGCCACTTAGCTGGGGTCTACACTGTCAAGTTCTAGGCAGAGTATTTACATGATTGAGCCACAGAGCAGAACCGGCACTTGGCCGGTTCCGGGTCCGGGTCGAAGTGTTCGTTACGCACTCCCTCGTCCATCTGACCGAATGCATCAGTTAGACGCTCCTCTGTCCACTCGGACAGATCGTAGGAAAACGTAGGCTTACCGGTACGACCCATCCAGTAATCACCTAGAGCTATATCTGTCGAATACGTCTTGTTCAGGGCTACCGCGTAGGTAGCCAACTGGAAATCATCTCCGGGAAGGTTACCGGTTTTGTTGTCCCGAACAATCGGTGCTTCTATACCGTAGTCTGCATTAACGACAACCGCGTCGATATAGCCCTTGACTTGAACTCCGTCTAGGTCGATATCAAAACCAAGCTCAATACCAGGTGTGCCGTCCGGAGCAATCCAGATAACCTCCTGTGGGTGCTTCTCGTACCAGTCAATGTACCGCTTGCACTGGTCCATACCAAGCTGGTACCTGCGCTCTGTGTCCGCTCGGCCCCCGTAGGGGCCGCTGGCAAACCAGGTGTCGAAGTCCGGCGTGTTCTCACAGATCTTGTTTATCTCTTCGTCGTACGACTCCGAGTACACAGCCTGCATATCTTCCAGTGTCATGGTTCGACCAGAGCGTTCGTAAGCCTCGAACGCTGCGTGGTCCGCTGTCCCCTGTGCAAGCCATGCTGCGGGCCTCTGGGGGGCCCGCTCGATACGCTGTAGGTAATACTGGTACGGACAGGCCGTGTACGTTTTGTACTGTGACACTGACCGGTAATCAACCATGGTCAACCCTGTACACACTCATCACGGATCTCCGATGCATCATTTGGTAATCGACCTGTTCAGACTCAATAATCAGCTCAGCCCCGACGCTCCGAACGAACTCACCGATCTCGACTAAATACTCGTCGTCGGGTGGCAGCCAAACCGATTTATACACGAAGTAATACTCACCCACACTGTGAGTGTACAAAAGGCAATCCAGTGAGATAACGGGTCGCTCCGTTGCGACCCGCTCAACTATGACTGTCAATTCTCATCCCGTCGGTAACTCCGTGGGACGACGCCATATACGCTTACCAACCTCGGATGGTTTCTTGGTGTACTCGTTTACACGAAACACCAGGTTCCCATCCGACTTGCTACGTGGCACGTATTCGAAACCTGTATTCGGGTCGAACTCCAGTACTACGTCACCCGGGAGCATGCGGTTATGGAAAGCCAAAACCCGCTCGCGCTCCGCGTCGGTCAAGCTGTTCCAGTCACTCGCCACGTACCGGCCGTATGCGTACAAATTTCGATACGGTGCGAGTGTCCGGAATTTCTTAGGCACGTCCCACGGAAAATTGTCGTGAACAATATTCCGCACCTTGTCGAATTCAATTCCGTACTTTTTAGCCATGTCAGACACGGCCTGACGGGAGCATCCGAACTCACGTGCTATATCCGTAGGTCCCATCCCTTTCGCGTATCTATTGCGAATAGTGTCCGGGGTAAGACCGACTTCGTTTTGTCGTTTCTTCATTTCTGTTGTGCCTCCCTTTGTCACAACAGATATTCCGGTGTCATAGCGACATTGTCAAGCTCGTAGATAAAACCTGAAGCGGTTCCTATCTAATCGCAAACACCGCGTAAAGCTCGCCGGACCGGCCCCTTATCGGCCCGGCCGTACGTGTCGCTCGGTACCAGCTACATCCGTGCTAGTGATCATCGTCTCTGCCCTTCGTCCCTCATCCTGCCGTGGTCAGCGCCACGTTCGCCTGATGATCAACGTATCTGCAAGCTCTCAGCGAACGTTAGGGCTCGATCCCAAACCGTTACCAATGGTAAGTACTACTTACGGGTAGGCCCCTATAACCAGGGGCAACGGTTCGGGACTTTAGCCTCTAGCCAAGTACTTCAGTCTCCCAACAGTAGATACAGGCCGCGTCGTCCAGTTCACCCCGGGTAGTGTGAACGGTGTTCATGTCCGCACAGAAACACTCGGACTCGCACGCAGGACAGTCATAGAGCGTTCCGGGGGTGTGAGGGTAGTCAGCGTGTTTCATGGCCGCTCCGCTCCATCTGGAGGCTATTACGCCACTCCTGGCGCTCACCCCGCTTGGCGGCGCGCTTGGTGACCTTCCGGGGCTTACCCGGAGCCTGACCACAACACGCGCAGTCACGGCCCCCAGTCCCTTGCGGGCAGGACTTACCGATCAGCTTCGCAAGCATTGATTCCCCGTTCTCCTACACTGTCAAGTTGACGACGATAAAAAGAGCTACGGGCTGCACGCTTACGCGAGCTTGCAGTGCCACCGTGCGAAATGGTGCCCAGAGACGAAGGCAGGGCTTCGCCGTGCGACAACCCGAGCGCAGCCCTGTACTCGATATCCCGGGTGTTTCGATAATCACGGATACTCATGACAAAATCCTCAATTCATGTTCTCTATAGCTAACGGGGTTAGGCTCGCTGTCGTCGTCCAATCGAACGTCAACGGTGTATCCATAAAAGTTTCCAAGGATCCTCCGGATAACAGTCCCAGTCTCTCCGGCGGACCAGTGGTCGATAGGCCGTACCCGAACCCGGTCCCCTACTTTGAATTCCATTGTTACTCCTGATAGTGATTCCAGCGGTCTAGACAGCCCCCAGGCGGATTAAAACCCGACTGGTGACCATCTGGACTACTGGGATTTATCGCAGGCGACACAGGCGAACACGTGAGAGCTTTGCTTCCCACTGCCGACTACAACGAATGGCCCTGCGGTGCCCCCACACGACACACACGCAAAGCCTTCGGCTTGCTCAGGGGTGAGCCGGTCCAAGTCGAACCGACCAGCCCACCGAGCTATACGCGCTTCGTATTCAGAGATCATTTCCTTACCTTTCAGTTGTTCTGAATAATTCGAACGGAGCCGGTACGGGACCGGCTCCGCTCTAACTAGTCACCTACTCGCCAGAATCCCAACGGAGTACTTATAGCGTACTTTGAATCCGGAGGATCTATGCCTACTGAGTAGGGGACTGGATAAGCAACGGCATCCGCATTGACACCACGGGAACGCAATTCGTTAGCCTTGTACAATGCCTCCTGGAGTGGGAGAACCAATACATCTCCACCTGTATCCATCATTGCTTTACCTTTCGGTTGTTGCAATCAGGGCAACCGTTGATATTGAGGTAATACCCGTGCCTTTCGTCGGTACCGGAGTAGGTAACTTTGCAGATACCCGCGTACATCGGCAGTACTTCTCGACTCATGTTCTTACCTCCGTTTGTTGTTTTGCAGTGGGTCCGCCCGGAATCGAACCGGGATTAGACTTAGGAAGGATCAGGTCTCTCTATGTCCGAGAGTGCTAGAGCGTTCACTATGAAGCTCCCAACCGTTGCGCTAGCGGATTATCGCTCGTCCGGGGGGTTAGCCCTCAGTCGCTTCACCGTGTGCCGTCCACACTCAGTTTCCGAAGTGTGGCTCATAGGCGTGCTAACAGCCTTCCATATCCGTGCTTTGCCATTGAGCTACAGACCCTGTGTGTACCCGTATTTTGCCTCATCCGGAGATGGTGTGGGCGGTCTCGGCGTATCTGTGAACCAACGCTCTCGCCCGTATCGTCTGGGTACTCGTCCGCTTGCTCAGAGCCCCAGTGTGGTGATGGTAGAAGCTACTCCGAGTAGTTCAGACGTTCTCGCCACCGTGTCATGGTCGTAGCGCCACCCCAGAGGCTCGAAAGCCTCTGACCTAACCGGAGGTATCAACTTCGGGACTGGCTCACGCACTGATCGCTTTGCGATCCCGCTTGGGGTGTCCTCCGGTGTCTGGCTTCCCGGTGAACCGGTTGGCCTGACTCCATGAACACTACGGTTACCGACCTACACTGTCAAGCTCGTGTTGTACCGACTTTTGTTCTTGCAGGTAGCAAGCTGTTTTCGACACTGTCAAGGTCGAAGACCAAGCTTCAGTCGCCTGTGCAGACCCAAATAATCATGTGAACTAGGTCACAATCTAAGGCATTCTCGAAAAATCAGAGTTAATAGACTAGTGAGGGAGGGAGCGAAGCGACCGACCGAGCGTCAGAGCTGCGATAGCAGCGACAGACCAAGTTCGGTACGTAACCTACGTACCTCACGTAACCACTGACTGTTAGACCGCCCACCAAGGGCGGTCCTAGTCAGTAACTACTTATCGCGAGCCCCGAAGGCTCGCTCTACTTAAGGGTATTAAATGCTGAATGACCTAGTTCAGTTGGTCAAGGACGTACTAGACATCCTTCGTATCGTCGGTCCGTACCTGATCGGTCAGTGACCTGCGCCGACCTTTAAGGGTCGGCTTAATACTTGGTGTACGCACGCATGTGCAAGTCTCGTAGCAATGCTGGTACATCACTAGATGCGTAGGTGTTCCTGAGTCGTAGTGACTTTGCAGTCGTAATTCCGTTTCACGGTAGACGCTTAGCTCCTCAGTAGAGCACCTACGCTTTAGCTTGGTGAGTTCCTTGGATAGGTGACGGTTCGAATCCGTCGTTGGGAGAGATGGCACTCCACAGGGCACTGTGCATACGGGTTCGATTCCCGTACGACTCACCTTTAATCTTCGAAGCAAGGTTGTTTTATTATGGCTTATGCTAAGCCACGTAAAGGCTTAGATCATAGAGCCTATAGGCGAACCACTAAGCGCCTACGTGCTACTAGCTCTGTGTGTTGGATATGTCGTAAAGAGATTGATCAGTCATTGCCATACACAGATCCAATGTCATGGACTGCTGACCATGTAGTGCCACGCTCGCGTGGTGGTGCGCTTACGGACATGTCCAACCTCAAAGCTGCACATCGTAAGTGCAACTCCTCACGAGGCAATCGACAAGCCACTAAGGCTGATCTGTTTCCAACCAGTCAGGAATGGTGATCGTGTACGAGCCTTGTGAAGGCCAACTCAGCCTATTCGAGGTAGATGGCCACCTGAGCAATCCTGAGCCGTCTACGGTCCGTCCAGACCGCAATACGGGCATGCGTGGTGTATGCGAGTGCATGTGCTGTCGGTCAACCGTGAATCCTCGGTGGAAGGCTTTGAAAGATTCTTTGAAATAGTTCTTGTCAACCCCTTGACAAACACCACCCTAGGGGGGTGACCCTCCCACCCTCCGCGCGGGCCTCTCTCGACACATAGCGGCCGATCCCTCCCCGGCTTAAAAACTCGTCTTAGCCCCTCTTAACTTAGGGATTTTCCGATGCCTCGTAAGCCGTACCCGTGTGCGTACTGCGGGGAACTGTTCCAACCTAACGGTAGGTCCCTTCCTCCAGGTCAGGCAATGCATCGTGCCTGCCGGACCGAGCTAGCTAAGAACGCGCACGGTACCTACCAGTGTTATTCGTACGGATGTCGTTGTGATGTCTGTAGGGGGTATCAAGCATCTACACAACGTGAGTTCCAGAAGCGGTTTAAAGAGCGTACTGGTCGGAGCTACCGAAGTGAGTTCGCTCGCTACGCAGACGGGTGGATTACAACCGTTCAGCGCATGGTGATTTACAAGCGGGACAACTGGACGTGTGGAATCTGTGGAGAACGGGTTGACCAAACGTTGGACGGTAAACGCGACCGGATGGCGGCAACACTCGACCACATTATTCCACGGTCAAAGGGTGGTTCGGATTCTCCGTCGAATCTTCAGCTTGCCCATCGTTCTTGTAACTCTTCGAAAAAAGATGCATATGAAGAAACTAGCCTTAGCGCTTAGCTCCGTACTTACGGCCGTAAGTATTTATTTCGCGACACCCGCAACAGCCGCTCCGGTGAGCTGCACCGGCGATTACTCCATCGGTGTTGGCGGTGCCAAGGTCTCCGTGTACTCGGGAACCTGGGAAGACTCTTCATACGTCTACGCCGATCAGCGAGTTCAGTACGACACGCTGAACCCGGCTCAGGGTTACTCGGAGCTGGACCGCGCGTACTGGCGTCACCGGGCGGTGTGTCCGGCCGACCACATTAAGCTGGTCGGGCATTCTGAAGGCGCTGCAATCATCCACGCATGGGTTACTGACAACCCGGTCGCGGATACCTCAGCCGTACTCATTGCGGATCCCAAGCGTGCAGCTGGACCGGCCGGAGCCGGTCTGGCTAGCATCCCGGGTAACCGGATCATCGGTTGGCCGCTTGCGGGTGTAGACGACTGGTTCGGCCCGGTTCCGGTCCTAGAGGTCTGCAACCATGACGATGTCGTGTGCAACGTCCCGGCAGGCTGGTACGGATACGTAGCTACTGGGGCTCATCTGAATTACGACTTTCACGCAGACTCGTATCAGTACGGCGCTTCGGGTGTTGAATTCCGGTAAGAGCCTCCAGGCACTTCACCCGGATATCGGCTATAGCCTCTTCACGGGTCGCACCGCGACCCCACACCATTTCACCAGGTTTCGGGTATGCGTATCCCAGCCATACACCCGAGTCCAGTTCTTCGAGCGCGTACGGAACCTGTACATCGTCGTCCATGCTCGAATAATACTTCCGTCCTTGGAGTGCTGCCACACCACCCGTTAAGTCGGTCTGGACGGATCGGCCCCCTTTGCGGGGCCACATACTTCTAACCCTTACGCAGCCATCCGGACGGTTGGTGAGCCGACAGGTTAGGACGCGGGTGGTGTGGCTACGGTAGCCATCCGCACACTAGCCTCTGGGTTGTCACCTCGTAAGGGTGTACACGTAAAAGGCCCTGGAGGCTTTGGGGATGTAGTGTTTAACGGCTAACACGTCAGTCTTCCAAACTGAAATTCAGAGTTCGAATCTCTGTATCCTCACGCTCTTACGGAAATACCGTAAACACATGGCTGTGACGGCTCGCGACTCGGCGCGTAACCCGAGAGATGGAAGGCTCCGCTTAGTGGTAGGCAACCGGTCTTGAAAACCGGGGGCGGGGTAACACCCGGGGGTTCGACTCCTCAGCTTTCCGCGCGGACGTGTCTCCTAGGAATGGCACGTCCAGCTGTGCTCTGTGGCGAAATTGGTATACGCGCTGGATTTAGGTTCCAGTGGCTTTATGTCATGTGAGTTCGAATCTCACCAGAGCAACAGCGCTGCACTGATACTCGGAGTAGAACGTGTAGACCTCTGTGGCTGTTCCGAGCAGTCGCGACAGGGGGCGGTTAGCGGAACGCCGCGAATATGGCTCACCAAGTCCGAAGTTCCGCTTCAAAGTCCCGTAGTTCAATCCGGGAGAACAACTGGTTTACACCCAGTACGTTGCAGGTTCGAATCCTGCCGGGATTACTCGGCGCATAACCCGACGCGGATGCTAAAATATCGGGTTTCGCTTCCATAGCTTATCTGGCAAAGCATGTGTCTTGTAAACACAAGTGCGGGGTTCGAGTCCTCGTGGAAGCTCTCACGAAGGAAAACAATGGCCGATCTAGAAGATTCCAACCTACGCGAAGCGCTTCTAGCCGCTCGCGCTCAGCTTGTCGAACGTATGGCCTTCTCTAAAGGACAACCGTACGCGGCTCTTTTCAAAATGTACCTAGAAGTTCAGGACAAGATTCAAGAACTTACCCCGCAAGATATTAAGGACACCCCCCTAGATGAGTTCACCCAGCGACTCGAACGAAAGCGTGGTGCAACTGGGTAACTACTCCGAAGAACAAATTCGGAGTACCAAGGGTGTCCAGACTCCCCGGCTGTTTATTGAATGCACACAGGTAGGCAACTACGCCGATGAAGCAGCGTTCTTGGCCTCGAAGTACGGGCTAACCCCGGACCCTTGGCAGGAATACGTACTTCGTCAGTGGTTGGGATTCCGTGCGGACGGTAAATGGTGCCATTCACGCTCTGCGCTGTCAGTTCCGCGCCAGAACGGCAAGAATGCCCTACTTGAAATCCGCGAACTCTTTGGGATGGTCGGACTAGGGGAGAAAATCCTACACACCGCCCATGAAGTTAAGACGGCCCGCAAAGCGTTCTTGCGTCTGGCCTCGTTCTTCGAGAATCCGAAAAAATACCCAGAGCTAGCAGCGTTGGTTGTCGATATCCGTAAGACCAACGGTCAGGAAGCTATTTTCCTGAAGAATGGCGGCTCAGTAGAGTTCGTTGCTCGCTCCAAGAACTCGTCCCGTGGGTTCACGGTGGATATCGTAGTGATGGACGAAGCTCAGGAAATGGGCTTCGACGCCCTGGAGGCTCTGAGTCCTACTACTGCGGCTGCACCACTTAAGAACCGTCAGCTTATATGGACGGGTACGCCCCCCTCGGAGAACATGAACTCCGAGGTTTTTACGAATATCCGCACCAAAGCTCTCGCGGGTACGTCTCGCCGTACGTGTTACCTGGAATGGAGCATGGATGATGATGGAGACCCGTACGACCTAGCGCAAATCGCTATGGCTAACCCGGCTCTGAATATCCGTACTGGGCTGGAAGAACTTCTAGAGGACCTTGACGACTTCTCGGAAGAGGGTTTCGCGCGTGAGCGCGGTGGGTGTTGGCGCTTCGCCGGTACCGGAGCGGTTATCGACCCCGAGTCTTGGGACGATGTCAAAGACAGTAGTTCTGTCACCACTCAGCCCGTAGCGTTCGCCGTTGATATCGGACCTAAGCGCGACTCAGCAACTATCGCCGTTGCGGGTCTTCGCTCGGATGGCAGATTCCACGTCGAAGTTATCGACAACCGCAAGGGTACATCGTGGATTATCCCCCGGCTCACCCAGCTTATTGCGCAGCATCATGTTGTAGCAATCGTGGTAGACGGCCCTGCATCGTCGGTTGTTCCCGAACTAGACGCACTTAAGGTCCCGGTTTACCGGACCAGCGCTCAGGAACTCGGTATTGCCTGCGGAATGTTCTACGACGCGGTTATGTCAAAGACCCTTCGACATCCTGACCAGCCGGGGCTTACTGCGGCGGTAGACGCCGGTCGGCAACGCCCGCTTGGTGATATGTGGGCGTGGGGTCGAAAGCTTTCCGAATCCGACATCACCCCGGTAGTTGCCGTGACTTTGGCGCTATGGGGCTTCGTTACGGCTAAGCCCCGTACTCGCCGTAAAGCGGCAAAGACCAAGATAATGGTGATGAACTAATGGCTACCCTTATTACGTTGGATACGCTCTCTCAAGAAGAGCAGTACCAACTAGATCTACTTCTCGGCAAGCTAGCTCGCTTCGAGGCTCGTAATCGTATTAAGGAAGCGTACTACGAGGGCGAACAGCGGGTACGTCAGCTAGGTATCTCGATTCCACCGCGTGTTCTGGACGCTATTCGCACCGTGGTTGGCTGGTCGGGTACAGCGGTTGACGTTCTGGAGGAACGCCTAGATTGGCTTGGCTGGGTTGAATCCGGTACGGATTTTGGTCTGGCGGATGTCTTCTCGGCTAATGACTTGGACGTAGATTCCGGACTAGGTCACCTAGACGCACTGATTTACGGCATCGCATTTGCGTGTGTCGGTTCGGGTGCGGACGGTGAGCCGGACCAGTTGATTACTGTCGAGTCTCCTCGGGATATGACGGGTATTTGGAATCCCCGCACCCGTCGTCTCGGCTCTGCTGCTTCTCGGTTCAAAGACCCTGAGACTCACGCAGAGGTTGAAGCAACGCTTTACCTGCCGGACCAGACGATTTATATGTCCCGTGGTTCTAGCTCTGTCCCGTGGGAAGTCATTAACCGGGACCAGCACAACCTAGGCCGTGTTCCAGTGGCTCCACTGGTCAACCGGCCGCGCGCATCACGGGTTAATGGTCGCTCGGAAATCTCGCAGGCTGTTCGCGGATATACAGATGCCGCCGTCCGGACGCTCCTGGGGATGGAGGTGAATCGGGAGTTCTACTCTGCCCCCCAGCGTTACGCAGTTGGCGTATCCGAAAATATGTTTCAAAAGGCAGACGGCGGAACTATTACCGGCTGGGAAGCTATTTCCGGTCGGATGCTTGTTGCTCCGTACGACGAAGACAACCCCGAAGCTACTCCGAGCGTCGGCCAGTTCGCACAGTCACAGCCGGGCCCGTACCTCGAACAGGTTCGGGGCCTAGCCCAGATGTTCGCGGCTGAATGTGCCATCCCCCCAACGTATTTGGGGTTCGCAAGTGATCAGGCGGCCAGTGCGGATGCTATCCGGGCCATGGAGACCCGACTAGTCAAGCGCGCCGAGCGTCGGCAGCTCGTGTTCGGCAAGGCATGGCTAGAGGTAGCGCGCCTGATCATGCTCATGCGTGAGGGATCGGTCCCGAAGGGCTTTGAGACCGAGGTCGCGGTGCGCTGGCGTGATGCTGCTACACCGACCCGTTCGGCTGCGGCTGATGAGGCAACCAAGCTTGTCGGTGCTGGTGTTCTTCCGGCTGATTCTCAGGTCACCTACGACCGTATCGGTTTGACCGATGTCGAGGTGGCTCAGGTGGAGAAGGACAAGCGAAAAGCAACCCTCAGAGACCTTGCAGCACAGCAGACCCAAGCAACTACACCGGGTCAACCCCAAAACTCGCCTACGGCGCAACCAGGGGCCAATACGCCCGCCCCTAGTGCGGCGTGACTCCGGAAGAGTTCCGCGACCTACTGATTTCGTATGAACCTCAGTACAGAACCAAGCTCGGGAAGCTATGGGCACAAGCCCAGGTTTTATCGGCTCCCGAGTTTGCGGTGTACGCGGAACAAGCGTATCCGGACATCATCACTCCGCACCTACAGCTTGCCGCTGAGCTAGCGGCTACGTGGTACGACGAAGCGCCATCTCCTAATAAGTCGTTCGTTGCCACTACAGCCGACCTAGCTCCGGTGGCTCAGCTTCAGGCTTCGCTCAGATGGGCTTTGTCCACACCACAAAGCGAAGTGAACCTAGACGGTTCGGCTACCCGGATGTTCCATGATTCGGCTCGTAGAACGATTGTGCTGAATGCGGACAACGAGCCGGGGGCTAAGTGGGCTAGGCATGCTGAACCGGGAGCTTGCAGGTTTTGTCAAATGCTGGCTACACGCGGTGCTGTGTATGCGTCCGATAAACAGGCTCTGTACCACGGTACGGGACCTAGACGTAATCGAGGGACCCTAGCACCACCTAAGCACACCGACGACAGCTACCACGACCATTGCCGTTGTGAGGCTGTAATGGTTCGCCCCGGTGGTTCTTACCACCCGCCTAAGTATGTCGAGGCTTACGAGCAAGACTACGAAAAGGTTGCGGCCGCAGTAGACGAAGCGGGGCTTACCCGCACGGTGGACAACATCATGGCTGCGTATCGCGCCATGGATTCTCAGTAACAAACTTCCCCGGAAGCTCAATGGATGAGCGCCACTACGAAATGTGGCCCTAGTTGGTTCGATTCCAGCCCGGGGAGCAACGCCTACACGCGGCGGTTAATGCGTGGTCCGGGCATTCGCCCAAACTGACGAGTTTACGGAAAAAGGATATTCATATGACTGCACCCGTCACCCCCGACGCTGGAAATACTCCGAGCGGAGACGGTGGAGAAAACAACTTTACCCCCATCACTTCTCAGGATGATTTGAACCGAATCATCGGTGAGCGTGTCGCACGGGTCAAGTCCCAGTATGCAGACTATGAAGATCTGAAAACAAAGGCGAGTGCCTTTGATGAGGCAGAACAGGCGCGGCTAAGCGACCTAGACAAAGCGATTAAGCGAGCGGAAAAAGCTGAGAAGGAATCTCAGGCTTTGAAGTTCAATCAGCTTCGTTTCGAGGTGGCTAGCGATAAGTCGGTTCCCGCCAATTTGCTTTCCGGCTCCACTAAAGCGGAGTTGGAGGCCAGCGCAGACGCGCTAATCGAATTCGCGGGTGCACAGACAAAGGCTCGTGCCCCTATGCCTAACCCGACTCAGGGACGAAATGCCCCCCACGCACTTAACGGGGATGGGCTTGAAGAAATGCTTCGCCAGAAGCTAAATATCAACTAAGGAATTAGATGTCTAACCAGGCACTACCTACTACAGTAAACAACCCGTCCAACGCTAGCCCTGCTACGGACCTCAGCAAGATTACACGGCCTGATCGGGTTGCTAATTACTTCGATCTAGCGCGCAAGTCTTCGGTCGTTATGCAGCTTGCGCGTAAGGTTCCGCTGGGGCTCGCGGGTAACGAAATCGTTGTGCAGACCGGTAAGGCGACAGCTTCATGGGTGGCTGAGGCTGGTCAGAAGCCTACTACTAGCTCTGACCTTGGTCTGAAGTCGTTCAAGCCCCACAAGATTGCCGCTATCTCGGTAGTCTCCGCTGAGGTTGTGCGCGCGAACCCGGGCAACTACATGGATGTTCTTCAGGCTGATATTGCCGAGGCTTTCGCGGTTGCTTTCGACAACGCGGTTTTGCACGGTACTAGCACCCCGTTCGGTGCTTACATTGACCAGACCACCAAGACTGTCGAGCTGGGTACTACTGCCAAGGCTGACGGTGGCACCTACGGCGATATTGTCGCCGGTCTGAAGACCATTGTTACCTCGAAGAACTCTCTTGGTTATTACCGCAAGCTGAACGGGTTTGTGTTTGACAAGAGCATTGAGCCTACGTTCCTTGGTGCGGTTGACACCGTGGGCCGTCCGCTGTTCAGCAATGCGACCTACGAGGCGGGCCAGACTGTCACCCCAGGTGCAATCATCGGTCGCCCCGCGCTTCTGGGAGACAACGTCGCTACTGCGGTTGTGACCGGTACTCCGAACACCGGCGGAATCGTTGGTTACGGTGGTGACTGGTCACAGATTGTGTGGGGCCAGATCGGTGGAATCACTTTCGACGTGAGCACCGAGACCTCCGTGACTCTGAACGGAACTTTGACTTCTCTGTGGGAGCACAACCTTGTTGCTGTCCGCGCTGAGACGGAGTTCGGAATCCTGATCAACGACATTGATTCGTTCGTCACCTTCACGGACAACACATAATCCGATGCGACTACGTGACCCTAAAGCGGGCACGGTCGTTGGCTTAGGAGATGCAGACCAAATCGCGAGCTACCAGGCTCGCGGTTGGGTCGACGCGGATAAACCCGCTCCGGAGGTTGCCGAATCCCCGGCCCCTAAGCGGCGTGGCCGTCCCCCGAAGACAAACTAATCAGTAGGGCGTAATGGCTATCACTTTTGATGTCGACACCGATCTACGCCCTTTCGCACCGAGTATTGACGCTGCTAAGGCTGAGATCATGATTGCGGATGCCTTGGCTATGGCTCAGGCATTCGCACCGTGTGTGTTCGAGGCTGGTTTTACAAACGAGCCTGCCGCTAAAGCTATTATCCGTGCGGCCATACTCCGATGGAATGACGCTGGTTCGGGTGCTAACAGCACTCTAGTTGCAGGTCCGTACACACAGGTTCAGCCGAACGATACTTCGAGAATTCAGCGCGGTAAGTTCTGGCCTTCCGAGATTACTGATCTGCAAAACCTGTGCGATGGCTCCACTAACCGGCAGGCTTTCACGGTAGACACCTATCCGGAAGCTAACCCAGCTACCGAATGGGACGGCACCGGTATATGGCCGTGGGTAGGTTAAATGTATCCCACTCCCTACACGGTGCAGACATCGGCATTCAACAAGTCTGGCACTGACACACACGGTAACCCTGTCGAGTCTTGGGCTACACCGATCCCTCAGCCGGTATACGGATGGGCGGTCCCCAACTCGATACAGCCGAAGTACGCCGGTCAAGAACGGACGCTAGTAGACGTAGAAATGTACGTGCCTCCCGGGTTCGTGGTAGGTCCCCGTGATCGAATCATTCTTCCGGATAACTGGAAGTTCGAGGCTATCGGCTATCCCGAGGATTACACACACGGACCGTTCGGATTCAATCCGGGCCTAGTCGTCAACCTAATCAGGGTGGAGGGCTAGTGGCTGCCTCGAAAGTAAAAATCCAGTGGCACAACGACGCGTTCGAAGAACTCCGGAGACTACCCCAGGTAGAGGCAATCCTAGAAGCTCACGCGATAGAGATTGCAGCCGAAGCCAACGCAGCTCACAACGCCAAGGGGTATATCGCTGTAACCGGTCACGGTAAATCCCGGTCCCGTGCGGCAGTGGTTACCTCTGACGGCCACTCGATTGCCTCGAACCAGAAGCATCACACCTTGGAAAAGATAACGGCGGAGAAGGCTATCTCGTGACTGAGCTTATCACCTTCCCAGATGTAGAGGCTTTGTGTGTAACGGCTCTGAATGGCTTCCTGACGGACTGCAAAGCGTCTACCAAGGTCCCTAACCCACGTCCGGACAAACTCGTCCTAGTGACGTGTATAGGCGGCATTAGACGCAACGTCGGCATTGATGCCCCGGTTGTCCTCTTCGAGTGCTGGTCTACAGACGAAGTGTCCGCGCAAGAACTCGGCGCGAGGGTGCGTGCATTTGTCTACTCAATGGACGAATACGGGTACGAAGGATCCCGGTTGGTGAACAACCCGGATTCTGAAACTAATTTGCCCCGATATCAATTTCAGGCGGGGCTCTTTCTAGCGGCAGAGCCGCTGTAAACATTTTTCTCTAGGAGACATTTCTATGTCCGCTAACTCTGTCGCGAAGCTATCCGCTGGTAAGCCTAATGCTGCGGGTGGTGTCTACATGGGCACCACTACCGCGACTATGCCCACCGATTCCACTACTGCGGTTGGCGTTAGCTTCGTCAAGCTTGGCCTTGTGTCTGAGGATGGCTTGAAAGCTGCCGGTGACCGCAAGGTGGAGGCTATTAAGGACTGGACCGGTGACATCATCGCTGAGCTTCAGACTGAGCACAACTCGGCGTTTACCTTCACTCTTTACCAGGTGTACGACGGTGACGTTCAGAAGCTCGTGTTTGGTGACTCCCTGGTGACTGTCACCCCGGCTACAGCTACCACAGGAACCCTGATCACCGTTACAGAGAACGGTGCTGAGCTGGATTACCGCTCGTTCGTTTTCGATATGAAGAACGGCGTTAAGACCACTCGCCTAGTTCTGCCGAACGCCAAGGTTTCCGAGGTCAAGGAACACGATTACGTGGCCGGTGCCCTACAGGGCTTCGATATCACTGTGACTGCGTTCAAGGACGACGCCGGTAACAAGGTGTACCGCTACTACGACGATGGCGTTTTCAGCGCCTGATTCTCTAAAGCCCCGGCTGAGGGAAAGGGATTCGCCCTCAGCCGGTTTTACCAGGAATCCCAATCGAAAGGAATCCCGCTATGCCCCCTCGTAAGGTCTCTACCACTACCCCGTCTACCGATTTTACGTACACCCTGGAAGATGGCTCGACAATCACTCTTCCACCGTTCAACTCGGTTAAGCCGGGTCTGATTCGTAAGATCCGTAAGCTTTCGGACGTCGACCAGTTTTTCACTGTGCTCGAAACTCTCGCTGATGAGGACACCATCGTCAAAATCGATGACATGGACCATGACGAGTTCGAGGACTTCCAGAAAGAGTGGTTCCGTCACGCGGGCGTTGACGTGGGGGAATGATTGGGCTTCTAGAGTTTATAGATGAGCACCCGGACGCCGTAGAACGGGAGCTTATGACCATTGGTGAGCGGTTGCGGTATCTCGGTACTGAACGGCTCACCTGGTCGGATCTAAAAGTCATCATTACACAAGCGGCACCTGACTCGCCAATCATCCGGGAAATTAGCCCGGATGCATATACGTGGACTAACACAAATCAGCTTCTCGCTGACATAGCAGATTCGTTGCACTGGCTTTGTTGGGCGAAGACCAAGGGTGCTCAGAAAAAGCCGCCCGAAGGAATGCCCGACCGGATTAAACGCCCCGGCATTGTCGAGCCCCAGGGTGAAGTTTACAAATACGACGTTATGCCACAAGACGACATGCTTGCGTGGCTTGGATGGGAAAACCCGTCCGATAATTAATTGGAGAATACGTGGCTATCGAGATCGCAACAGCGTATGTCTCTATCCTTCCGTCTACCGCTAAGCTTAAGGCTGCTATTAAAGCAGCCCTGGAAGATATCCAGAGTGATGCGGACCGTAACCCTATCAACGTAAAGACCAATGTTGACAACAAAGGTCTGACAGCTACCAAGAAAGCTATTACCGACCTAGGTAAAACGGCTGGGGGAATCTCAGCGGTTGGCGCTGGTGTTGCAGCGGTAGGCGGTGCAGCCGGACTAGCGGCGGGGGCGGTAGGTGCACTGGGGGCGGGTCTTGCCGCTCTTGGTGGAGCGGCAGGTCTAGGCGTTGCTACGGTCGCTGTAGGTATCCACGGTATTGCGGATGCGTTCAAGGCTGCGGGTGCAGCTCAGGACTCGTTCAGTGACGACGCTATAGCGAAGGCTAAGGCAGTCCAGTCTGCGCAGGACGGAGTTACTTCAGCTCTGCGCTCTCAGCAGTCGGCCGAACGCAACCTACGCGACGCGAAGAAAGCCTCTCAGACTGCCGAACAGGATCTTACGCAGGCCCGTAAGGAAGCTACTCGGGACCTACAAGACCTAAACCGCGAGCTACAAAAAGGGAAGCTGGACGAAGAGGGGGCCGCCCTAGCGGTTGCCGAAGCGCAACGAGACCTAAACAAGGCTCGCGCTACGTCTACCGATCCACTCGAAATTGCGGATGCACAGCACCGACTAAACGAGGCCCTGGCCGACCAGCAAGACGTCCTGCAAAAGAACGCCCGCACCCAGCAAGACGCTAACGAAGCTAACGCTAAGGGTGTTGAAGGCTCCGACAAGGTTGTAACCGCCAAGGACAAAGTTGCCAAGGCGAACGAGAGTATCCAGACCGCGCAGGAAAACCTAGCGGACTCTAACCACAAGCTCGCCGAAGCTAACCAAGCTCTCGCCGATGCTCAGAATCAGCAGAGCGACGCAGCCAAGAAGTACGACCAGGCCCTACAGAAGCTTTCACCAAACGCTCAGGCATTTGTGAAACAAATGGTAGCGCTAGGTCCTGCGTTGTCGAGCGGACTCGGCAAGCCTGTACAGGATGCGTTGTTCGCCAATCTAGGTGCTGATTTCACAAACCTAGCGAATACGTCTATCCCCGCTCTCCGAGACGGCATGACAGGCGTAGCGGGTGCAGTGAACAATGCCGCACGCGGGTTCGCATCGTTTATGTCGCAGGCTTCCAGCCAGGATGCTATTCGTTCTGCATTCGCGGGAACCCGTGACGTAATCAACGGCTCGGTGTCGGGTATCCGGACTCTTACTCAGGGTCTCATGGATATGACGAAGGCTGCACAGCCAGCCATGCTCGGTATCGGAAATGCTATCGGGACCATGTTCGGTTCGCTGGGTAGCACACTGACTCAGCTAGCTAATTCAGGTGCGCTCACAACCCTGTTCCAGAACTTCGCTGGAATCGTGACTTCGCTAGGGCCGACCCTTTCGGGTCTGGTCAATGCACTAGTCACGATGGGTAACGCAGCCGCACCCGGCATTGAAGCACTATTCAATGCACTAGGTCCGGCTCTGGTCGCTATCTCAGGTCCGCTCGGACAGTTGGGAAGCGTATTCGGCCAGGCGCTAGCAAGTATTCTACCGACTCTTTCGACACTGATTTCCTCGCTAGCTACCGGACTACAGCCGGTGCTACCGGTAGTCGCTCAGTTGTTGAATGCGCTAGGTACAGCGATTACACCGATTATCGGGCCACTGTCCCAGGTGACACAGATTGTTGGTAACGCGCTGGTTCAGGCTGTGAACGCGCTGGCCCCGGCTCTGCCACCGATCGCTGCGTTGTTCACCTCGATTATCTCGGGACTACAGCCGATTGTGCCGTTGTTCGCTCAGGTGGCGAACATGCTGGTTCAGGCACTCGCACCCGGACTTACCGCGTTGACCAACGCGCTAGGGCCGGTTATCTCGCAATTGTCGGCATCGCTTATGCCGGTATTCCAGTCGATTGCACCTGTACTAGCTCAGGTAGCTAACACTATCGGTCAGGCTCTCGTCTCGGCGATTACCCAGCTTGCACCGATCCTGCCAACGATCGTATCCGCGTTCGAGAACATCCTTACGTCACTACTGCCTCTGATTCCTGCGCTTCTACAAATCGCGCTCGAACTACTGCCACCGTTGGTGAGCATTATTGTGGCGCTAGCTCCGCTGGTGACCGGTCTAGCTAACGCTTTCGCGTGGCTGGTGACTAACGTTCTATTGCCGGTTCTGATTCCGGCATTGAACTTCATTGGTCAGCTTCTCCCAACGATCGGCAATTTCTTTTTGTGGCTGTGGCGAGACGTAATCGTTCCCGCGTGGAACGCTATCGGCTCGATTTTCAGCACAGTGTGGAACTCGGTACTGAAGCCCGTATTTAACGGGTTCGGTGAGGCTATCCGCATTGCTGCGGGAATCTTGCTGACGGTGCTTATCGCACCGGCATTGATTGCGTGGAACCTGTTCGGTGGAGCAATCAAGTCGGTCTACAACTCGTTGATTAAGCCGATCTTCGATGCTTTCGGCGCAGCCGCTATGTGGCTGTGGAACAACGCTCTGAAGCCCGCTTGGGATGGAATTGGCGCGGTAATTTCCGGGGTATACAACTCGGTTATCAAGCCGACATGGGACGCGCTACACACAGCCCTAGATGGTATCGGTTCGTTCTTTACCTACATTTGGGACAAGGTTATTTCGCCTGCGTGGAACGCGCTAGGCACTGGACTTAAGTTCGTCTACGACAAGGTTATTACGCCAGTCTTTGACGGAATCAAGTCCGCGCTAGGTCTCGTTAAGGATGCCTTCAACACCGCAGTTAGCTACATCGGCAAGGTGTGGGATGGCATTAAAAAGGTCATGGCCGATCCGATTAACTTCGTGATTGACAAGATCCTTAATAACGGAATCTTCGCAGCATGGAACAAGGTTGCCGGATTCCTGCACCTACCCGAGATTCAGGGTATCGAGCCTATCAAGCTCGCTACTGGTGGTTACGTCTCAGGTGCCGGTGGTCCGAAGGACGACAAGATTCCTGCGATGTTGTCGAACGGTGAGTTCGTTCTTAACGCGGCTACCACAGCGCGTATCGGTATCGACAACCTGAACCGAATCAACGGTGGTGGAACTGCTGACGGACTTGCTTCGTTGGTGCCTAAGTTCGCCGCTGGTGGTGAGGTAACCGCACAGCTTATATCGGCGCATGAGTTCGCCCGTTCTATGGACGGTCGCGCGTATCTCATGGGTGGAGAAGCTCCCGGACCTACGGACTGTTCAGGGTTCATGTCCGCTATTGCGGATGTGGTCTTGGGCGGTACCGGTCACGGTCGCTGGTGGGCTACAACCGCATTCCCGAAGTCTCAGGGCTCCGACGTTAACGCCGGTGGGCAACGCTGGGTAGGTGGACTCGGGCAGGGATTCTCTATCGGTGTTATCGGTGGAGCTGATTCGGGCGGTGCTAACGGCCATACAGCCGGAACGCTAAGCGCTGCGGGTAAGTACCCCGCCATCAATGTTGAATCGGGCGGTAGCCACGGCAACGTGGCGTACGGCGGTGCTGCCGCAGGTGCGGATAACTCCGAGTTCCCCACTCGGTACCACCTCCCCATCATGGATGGAAAGTTCGAGTCGGCCGGTCCCGGTGGGGGCGGCATCATGTCGTTCATCCGGGATAAGATCGCTAATCTTTTCGAGATTCCTGTAAAGGCACTCGAAGCGATTATTCCTGCCTTCCCTGGCCCGTACGGTCAAATGCCTAAAGCTCTGTATCACAAGGTGGCAGATTCAACCCTAGATTTCATCCGGGGTAAGTCGACTACCGAAGATCAGAGCGCGGGTCAACCGGGCGAGGGCCCGGTGCGTGACCAGGTGCAGCAAGCGTTTGCGCGCTACGGCTGGGGTGACGGTGCGGAGTTCGCCGCTGCTAGCTGGATTATCGGACGCGAGTCCGGATGGAATCCGACAGCGGTTAACCCGAGCTCAGGTGCGTTCGGTCTAGCTCAGTTCTTGGGTAGCACCAAGGACCAGTACCTACCGGATTCCAATACGAATCCGGGTGTACAGGGTGACGCGATGGCTCGATATATCCGTGACAGGTACGGCGATCCGATCAAGGCACAACAGTTTTGGATGGCTCATAACTGGTATGACTCGGGCGGTATCTTCCCGAACAACTCGATCGGCATCAACCAGTCGGGTAAGCCTGAAGCTGTTTTGACTAATGATCAGTGGAAACTGTTTACGAAGTTCGTGCAGCTTCTAGGCCAAGGGAAACTAGGCGAGGCTATCGGTTCCCTGAACACGGCACCCGGTGTGCAGATGCAAACCGTCGTGGTCAACCCTAATCCGGGTGCAACCGATTCTCCGTACACGGTGACTCCATCCGCTACACAGAATCAGATTACGGCTTCTGATGTGGGTACCCGCCTGCAAGGTATGGGTAACGACTTCGCTCAGGCGAACTTTAACCAGTTCCTTGGGGATATCGGTGCACCGAGTTCGGGTGATGGGGCTATCGAACAGCTGGTCAAACAGATCCAAGGGACTGTTATCCAGCAAATCAATGCCCAGCTTGCAGCCCAGCGTTCGCAGTCCGCGACGTTTATTGGACGACGCTAAGTAATAGGCCCGTAGGCCGAACCTACGGGCCTCATATTCCTAAGGTTTAAATGGATACCATTATTCAAGTCGAGTCTTGGGATGGGCAATTCTGGACTTTGATCGGTCGCGGCAAAGGTGACCGGGGTGTGTGGCTAGCTGAGGATGTTTCCGGATTCTGGTACGCACCTACGTCAACGCTTTGGAATTCCACGGCGTTTCAGGACGGAGCCGACTACGGTGGGTCTCGCGTTGATAAGCGGACCCTGACATTCGATGTCCATATTCTGAAAACTCCCGGCTCCACGTGGGAGAAGAATTGGAGCGACTTTATCCGAGCGTTCCGAACCGACCGGGAATCAAAGATCTGGTATGAGACGGAATCGTCTCGGCGGTATCTGTGTGTTCGGCTATCCAAGAACTCGGATATGCGCCCCACTATCGACCCCGGCAGGTCTCAATACGCCAAGGTCACTATGGAAGTCGTAGCGGGTGATCCGTGGTGGTACGAGCCTGTTGATACATCCTCGTACGAAACAACTACGGATACCACGGGTGGAGGTACCGAAAACGGCACCGTTAACCTGTACAACGAAACTCCGATCATTATGTACCCGCAATGGATGTTTCAGGGTACAGCGGGGATCGTATGGACTATCCCGGATTACAGCTTTGGTCAAGAGGCTAAGCACGATCGGCCGGACGGTGCAGACGCTACCCGACGTATTGTAATGGCCCCCACTATCGAGGGTGAACACGTTCTGGTTGACGTTGACCCGGACGCTAAAAACGGCCAGTTCAATTCGTCTCTGGACACCATGTACTACATGCGCATGAACGGTGTTCGGTTCATGTACGGAGTTACCGAATACACCGGAACTAAACAGCATCCGATCGTACTGCCGGTCTCTGTGACCGGTGCTCCCATTGGTGCTGGAATACAGCTCCGTATGCGCCGTGCGTGGCCGACTCCGATGGGGTTGTGGTAATGACTGCGACTACTACGACTATCGACTATGAAGCCGTATTTCAGGACATTGTCTCTCGTCTGAAAGAGGACGAAGAACGCCGGGAAGCTCCCCCGGAGATGCTTATCTACGATGGGGACTGGAACCTAGTCTCTGATGTCCATCGGGAAATATCGTATTCGTTCCAGCGTCTCGACAACGAGACCGGTCTAGGACAGGTAGAACTACCCGCTTCGTACTTCCTGTCTAAATGGATGACTGACGCTAAGTCCAGGGCCGGTCAAAAGAACGTCTTCATCGTCGTGAATTACCGGGGTATGCGTTGGTCCGGAACCCTTGACGAGATAGAGGTTAAGAAGGATAACACAGGCAACCGCACCATTGTTGCCACCTTCCTACACGATTATGAGCACCTAAAGCACATAATTGCATTCTCGAATCCGTTCCTGCCCCCGGAATTGCAATTTCCGCGCATTTGGATTCTTTTTGGGCCGTCTAAGTGGGCACTGAAGCTAACGCTTCTGGTAAACCTAATGAGGCTCGAAACATCTGCGTGGACACTACCCGATGACCCACTAGACCCAAGTAACCCCGCTTGGTTCGACACGACAACGATGTCTAACTGGTCACAGGTAGTTGCTCCTCTGAAAATCGAGGATGATAACTCGAACTTCTGTATCGGCTACAGCCGGTTTAAAACGATGCACGACGTTAGCAAAAAGATCGTTGCCGACGCTCAGCTTAGTTGGATGCCGCGTCGCTGGCTTACGGGAGACCCGGAGCCATGGCCCGGAGCTAACCTCCGCAACGGAACTCTGGTTTGGGACCTGGTCGATAACTCTGGTTGGACTACTGAAACGTCGTTCGGTGGGAATATATTCACCGGTCTAGAGCGTGCGTTTACCACAATCGCAGGCGACGGAATGACTCAGGGTATCGACGTTATCTCCGACCCTAGCTTTCCGGATGAATACTCAACTCCGGGATTCCTAGGGTCACTCCCTCAGGCACCCGGAATCATTCTCCGGGACGGTGAGCACACCGCTATTCAGTCAAGTTCGTTCAAGTGGAAACCTGCTACTGACGTTGGCTTTGTGGCTGGTGGTCACTCAATGCCGGGAGTGAACGAACTTATCTCAGCAGCCGTTAATATGGCCGGTGACCTAATAGCCGCTGCACTTTTTGTACCACCTATTGGCGGTGCGGCTGACGCCATTCTTAAACCGCTGTACACGGACACAGTCCTAGCGTTTATGAAGTGGAAAGACATCGCCCGTGCCGGTGATTTGGGCTGGTCCCATTTCCACGAGGTTTTCTGCGATGGCAGCGACCGAGCGTACACGCTCTCAGCCCTAGTAGCACTCCGCTCGGGAATGTGGAGAACCCGCGAGCAGATATCCCACACTATCGAAATAGCTGACGGTATCGAGGGACTTCGTGTAGGTGCCCTGGGATACGGAAACTGTGACATCGGTACCCGTATCGGACTAACCGTCAAAGGCTTTGGTCAACCAGGGCAAGTCTGGGTTGACCAAGTCTCGGAGCTTGTACTAGGTGGCTCCAGGGATACGACACCCGGGTTCAAAATCACTATCGGTGCCCGTGCCATTGAGGACCCCGTAGTTAAGGGCATGGAAATGATTAAGGATATCTTCTCTATGACTCAGGAATTGGGTGTGCTGTGAGCGGTATTCCTACTCAGGCATCATGCGACCCTACGAAGCCTGAAGAGGCAATTCTCTGGGCACTTATGTATGTGCCGGTTGTAGGTAAGAACCCTATGGTCCTGCCCCGCAACCTGGGTGAGCAGATTTCTACTCATCTCACAGAGTGTGGGTTCGTACATGTAGACCAGGTTCGCGCTCTAGCGGATGAAAACGGCATGGTCCATGTAAACAACCTACCCAAGCAGGAAAAGAAGCTTGTGAGGCCCTACAGGGGCCAGCAATCGGCATACAACCCTCTAGGTCGGTATGCGCCGATGGATGAGGTAGAGCCGGAACCGGTGGTTATTCAGGACCCGGCCGCTATGACCGTTCATGAACGTGAGGCACAGGTCGAGCGGCTCAGGTATCTCGGCTACAAGGTGAACGATCCTGAGCCGGAGGCACCTAAGGGTTATGTGGAATACCCGCTAGACCTTCCTCCGGAATTCAATCCGGATGAGCACACGGTCACGGAAGTAAACACTTATCTCCGTGACCTCGAAGACAAAACCGAATACGCCCGTGTTGTCCGCGCAGAGAAGCGCGGGCAGGCACGTAACGGCATTCTAAAGAGGCACAATGACTGATTGTTTCTGGGCTGATGTCTCAGAGTTTCAGGTCCCGGTGAACGATGCTTACCCGTACGACGTTCTAGCGATTCGCACGAACGATGGTACGTACCGTGATCACAATTTCGCTCAGAACTACCGATGGATGCGTGCAGCCCTGGACTCGGGCCGTTTGAAGGTCGGAATTATCTACGCGTACCTTCGCCCGAACTGGTCGGATACCGCCAACACCATGATTGACATGATCAATTCCAATGGTGGTCTGCATCCGAAGGTTGCACTAATGCTTGACGTAGAGTCGGGCGGTAATCCGGGTGGTGACGGTAGCGACTGGATTAACCGTACGTATTGGGCCCTCGCTGATTACACGGGAGACCCTAAGCGTGTCTGCGGGTACGCCAACGCTGGCGATTTTAATTCCATGTGGCGTACACGTCCGGATGGTTTGCGGATGATCGGTGCCGGATACGGCACTAACCCTAGCCTAGTCGGACAGCTAGGTCACCAGTACACAGACGGTATTTACGGTGCCGGTCAGGGCTTGCCTATGGGCTGTGCTCCGTTCGGTCCGTGCGACATGAATACAGCTCCGATGTCCTCGGACGAACTAGCACTAGCCCTAGGAATTGGTGCACCGGTGGTGAATCAGATTGACGCGTATGCGGCCAACCAGGCTAATGCCTGGCTTGGTAACCGGTTGACCCGTGGTGAACAGGTCTGCCCTGACGGTGTCGGCCGGTTCACTCAGTTCGACAACGGATACGTGTATTGGCACCCGTCGACGGGTGCACACGCTATCCCGAACACCCTGTTCGAGTCGTACGCCGGGTATGGCTGGGAGGCGGGGGCCCTGGGTTACCCGACTCTTGATTACACCCACACCGCCGATGGCGATATTCAGGCTTTCCAGGGTGGTGTCCTGTACCGCAAGAACGGTTCTGCCGGTTCTTACGTCCACGGTGTGATTTATGACCGTTGGTCTTCGCTCGGGTGGGAGAAATCCCCGTATGGGTGGCCTACAGGGCTGGAAGTGGATTACGACGGGGGAAAGATGCAGACCTTCGAAAACGGGACTCTGTACTGGAACCCTACCGGCGTTGTCGGTCTAGCTAAATAAGGAACTTGAATGTCTAAGATCGGCCAGTACATGAAGGCTGTAGAGGCTTTTATTGGCGTTCTGCTCATGGTCGGTGCTACAGCTCTGAGTGAGTCTGCGCACCTTCCCGCTTCGGTTACCACCGGTGTTACCGCCGCTCTCGGTGTACTTACCTTTGTAAAGGTGTGGCTAGCCAAGAACGAGCCGCTTATCGAGTCGGCCACTGAGGCGGTTGTCGAGCTAGGGCAGGGTGTCGCCTCCGCTGGTAAGAACCAGTGAGCAATGGCAGAAATGACATTGCCTGAAGGTGCTCCTATATGGCTTTTGACACTGTTCGTTGTAGCGCCCGTGCTCGTAGCCCTAATCGGATACCTGGGCGGGCGTAAAACGCGCGCAGATACTAAAGCTGATCTTAAAGAGATCAAAGAGCACGTGGCTAACACCCACGAAACAAATCTACGTGAAGACATTGACAAAATCATCACGGGAATGACTGATGTCAAAGCCGTTCAGTTCGAGCAAGGCAGAAAGCTCGAATGCATGTCAGATCGTATCGACACTATCAACCACAAAGTAGAAACCTACCGCAAAGCTGCGGAAGAGGCTATCAAAGGGGAGTAAATGACTACCCCTGGTATTACAGCCCCCGATGGCTCGTTTGTTCTCGGGGGTAGTAATGGCACTGTAGGAACATTCGGTCAAGGACTTACCGAGACATCCGCTAAAGCAATCATGTCTGGCGGAGTAGTCCAGAGCTACACGAATGTACAAAACTCTGTTCAAACACAGGTTACCGGCCCTATCGGTGGGCAATCTGTTGTTCTCTCGAACCACGAGAACCGAATCACTATCCTAGAGTCCGGCGACCAGATCGCCGAATACAACTCTAACGATACCTGGAATAAACCGTCACCGGCTCTTTCGACGTATAGATGTATTGCTATCGCTGGTGGGGGTGGTGGTAGGTCCCCGTACGCCGGTACCGCATCCGCTAATGGCGGATTCGGTGGTGGGCAAGGTGGTTACGCCGAAGCCACTGTTTCGGATGCGAGTATGCCTAGCTCGGTAGCTATCACTATCGGTGCGGGGGGCGCTGGTGCAACAACCGATAACACCGATGGTTCCCCGGGTAGCCCTACAGTCATCGGCTCTATTGTCACGGCTGGGGGTGGTCCTGGGGGTACTAACTCACCACCCAGCACCGGTTCAGGAACTCATCCGGAATGGGCCGCTAACGGCGGTCAGGGTGGCGGAGATGACAACGGATACTTTGCCTCTAATGGGGGCAACGGTTATTTGACCTCTGGTGGTACCGCTGGCGCGCATTCCGCTTGGGGTGCGGGTGGTGATGGCGGTGCGGGTAATGACTGCCCAGCGGGTCAAATAGGCCCCGGTTCCGGTGGTGGAGGCGGGGGCGGTGGCAACTTTGGCGGCGGTAACGGCGGCCCCGGTGGTTTCCCCGGTGGTGGTGGAGGTGGCGGAGGTAAATTCTCCGCTGGTGGAGCAACCGGCCGTGGTGGGAACGGTGCCAACGGTCGTGGATGGATTATCTCATCTCCTCATGCTTAGGAATCCCAATGGCTACAGCAACTATTCATATCAAGGAAGTAGGCGGGTACGCCGGAGCTAATCACCTAACCAGGTGTTACCGGCTAGATCCCCCGTGGAAGTTTGACCGCGTAGACCACGAATACGTCACTGTGACGGTAACCGTCCCACAGAAACACACCGAGGGTGAAGTTACCCTTCACGCTGCTACGGAGACAGGTGCTCCGAGTGGTTCGATGAAGCGTCGGGCGGGCAGTTATGTACTCCATGAAGCTCCGATTACACCGGAGTACGTAGAAGGCTGTTACGCACTGTCTCTCGGAATGCTGGGTTATCAGATCAGTGGTTGATATTACGGCTGATGAGCTAGAACTACGCGGTACCCGCGAAGGTAATACGTGGGTACTTCGCGGTCAGAGGTATCACATAAACATTCTGGCTCGTTGGGAAGACGGTTCGCCACGCCGAACGATTCTGAGCATGTGCGATTGTCCAGACTTTTGTATTTATATCTAAGGACTAACTATGGCTGGACGTGACGTAAAAGTCGAGCTTCTGAACCTGATTACCGGAGATGACTTCGAATGGTCGTACCAGTGGCTCCCCGCGTGGCCTTCCGGCCGCACGTTGTATTACGAGTTCCAAGACGGAACCGATTCCACCTGGTCTACAAAGTGGAACTTCATCATCACTGACGACGTGGCTTACCTGAAGATTGAATCTACGGTGGCTGACCTAATGCCGGACCGTACGCCGTTCCGGCTCGTGACTATTGATTCAACCACTAGCCCGGCTACTGATCACGTATTGGTGATCGGAAACGTTAAGCGATTGGAACCCAAAGCGTGACAGACATTATCAGTCTTCCCCCGGAGGTTCCGGAAGTAGGAGACGCATCTCCGGTCTCTGGTGGGCTAATGGTTCCTTACCCCGGTCCAGCGGGACCGGTCGGCCCTACAGGGCCCACGGGGGCTACCGGGCCGACAGGCCCTACTGGTGCCACAGGCCCCAAGGGTGACACGGGTGATACAGGCCCTACGGGACCTCAGGGCGACGGGCTAGAGGTACACGGGCAGGTTGCCACGTATGCGGATCTGCCGACTACCGGCCTAACCGCTGGTGATGTCTGGCTTGCTGGAACAAGCCTGTATATCTGGTCTGGTACTGCGTGGCCTGCCGAGTCTGGCGGTACTCCGATCGTCGGCCCCAAGGGCGATACCGGTGACACCGGTCCAGCTGGACCTACGGGAGCTACAGGCGCAACCGGTCCTAAAGGCGACACAGGGGCTACGGGCCCGGCCGGTACAACGTCGTGGACGGGTATTACAGACAAACCGTCGACGTTCCCTCCCAGTGCCCATACTCACGCCGAATCGGATATCACGGGCCTTACAGCAGACCTAGCGGCTAAGGAATCTACCGCCAACAAAGGTGCTGCTAACGGGTACACGCCGTTGGATTCGAGTTCGTTGGTTCCTGCGGTTTATCTACCGTCGTACGTGGACGATGTCCTGGAGTACGCCAACCTAGCTGCATTCCCGGGTACAGGTACAACCGGGAAAATCTATGTAGCCGACGACACCGGTAAAATCTACCGTTGGTCCGGCACGGTGTATATCGAGATTTCTCCGAGTCCTGGCAGCACGGATGCTGTTCCGGAAGGTGCCTCGAACAAGTACTACACCGATACTCGTGTCGCTACAAAGGTCGCGGCTATGGTGGGTACAACCAGTGGAACTATTGCCGCTGGCGATGATCCTCGGTTCAGTGGCACCACACCAGTTACCCGAACATTGTCGTGGTCTAACGGCGGTCAGGGTGGACAGCAAGCACTATTGGTAGCGGGTACAGCTACAACCCTTTCGCTTACCAACTGTTCTATTCGTATTCCGTTTAGGCTACCCGCTAACACCACGCAGTGGCGTGTCAAGCTACGCAACTACGAGAGCAAGACACCAGCCTCCCAAACAGCAATGACTCTAGATAAACTCATTGTTGGGCAAGCTACGACTCAGACCGTTGGAACGGTCGGGCCTACTGGTAATTTCCTGGGTAGTGCTGCTACCACTGTAGCTACTTCCGGAACCATTCCTGGTGACGGTACGTACTATACGTCTCCGTGGATTACAGCTACCGGTGACCAGGTCATAGACAACACTGACTGGCTGCTAGGTATCGCTTTCCACTTCGCTAGTGCAACTACCACCCACACAGGTATCGGTTCGTGCTGGCGTTGGGCTGACACAACATCTGCGGTCAACCCCGCTACGGCTAGTTCAGGTGCGGCTAGTACCGCGTCATGGATTCCGATTGACTGGGTTATCGAATACCAGGTCACGAATCGCAAGAAAGCCTTTATGGTCATCGGGGATTCAATTCCCGAAGGCACGCAGGGCCCGGGTTATGCACTATCCAGCACTACGGGCGCACGTGCAGACGCGACCCCTACAGCGTTGCACACCCGGTTCCTGGACCGTTGGGCCGCCCGCCGTGGGGATGTCATGGTTCAGTCTCATTGTTTGTACGGCAGCTTTGCGCAGGCATGGGCTAGTTCGTCGTATAACGGATGGACTCGGCAGGCTACGGGTAGCGCATCCTTCGATGCAGCGATTATCGCTATCGGCTGTAACGATATCGCGAACAGCCGTACGCTGGCTCAGATCCAAGCGGACTGGACCTCATGTCTGACTAATCTCCGTGCCATCGTCGGAACAAGCGTACCTATTTATGCTATCAACTACGCACCGTACTATGGTTACTCCACCACCATGGAGACTATCCGAAAGCAATTCAACTCTTGGTTGTCTCAGCTTCCGTGTGGTATCTCTGGCGTCATAGACGTAGACAGCGAAGTTAGGGTGCTACTCGCTACGGGCGGAACTACTACCGCGACCAGCATAGATATCCAGCTCACCTGTGATCAGGTGCACCCGTCGTATCAGGGTGTTACCCGGATGGTAGACATCCTCACAGCCTGTATTCCGTAGGACACTTGACAGTGTAGGCGTATAGGTGCATCGTTGGGGTATGGAAACGCTGACACCTAAGATGCGGACTACTCTCGAAGCGCTCCGCCCCTACGAGTCGATGATCGATGCGGGAACCACCAGGGGTGAGGTAGAGCAATCCGGTGGTTCCCGTAACTACCTCTACCGAGCCGTCAAACTCGGATACGCAGCCCGGTACTCGGACCGCCAAGGCTTCTACTCCACTGAGGTCCGATCACCCAGGTACTACCTCACCACCGAAGGGCTTGCCGCCCTGAAATCGTGACCACCGCCCCGTCTCCGGACGGGGCCTTTTTTTGTTACTGACTTGACAGTGTAGACACGAGGGCTTAGTCTGAGGACATGACAAAGCAGGTTGCAGCCAAAGACCTTAAGGTCGGGGATGTCTACTCCTCCACCCTGGACCAGCGTGGACAGTACCGCGTATTTAAAATCCACAAGGTGACCGCCAAGACAATCACAGTGCGGGCGTCCCTAGTGGCTAAGGAGGGTACAGAGCACGAAGCCCTCTATAACCGTCACAACCGACACGCGCTAGAAACCATGGTTTACCTGTGGAGCTAGTCACAAGCCCCCTACCGGAGTAGGGGGCTTTACTTGTATCATCAAGGACGTGGTAGACGAGACAGGCCACCCACGTGATGGGATCTATGAGTTTGCCCCGGAGCGTCCTGATAGGGAGCGCCCGTTACGTGATGGTGTCTACGACTACGAGGCTGACCGGGTAGCGCCTCGACTGTACAGAGGAGGAACGTCCGATGGGTGAGCGCTGGCAAGACCCTGGTGACGAGTGGTGGTGCGACTGGTGTGGGTCGGAGATTGTTTCTCTCCGGTCCCGTCGCCGGACAGAGGAACGGGTGTTCTGTGACGATGGATGTCTGCGGTCGTACATCCGTAGGGAGGATCCGCCGAAGGTAGTAGCACTTCACCCGGGAAGCGGTAACCTATCTGTGCCTGATTCATAACCCGTATTCCGAACCCTCAGGCACCGGCCCCCAGTGTTCGCGCGCTGGGGGCTTTCCCCTGGTCAGTGCGTAGGTCGTTGTACAACATTCGGCAAGTCGAATCTGGTACAGTGACCTACATGTCAACACCACTCCGCGCCCTGGTAGGCGCACGTGTGTCATCGTATCGAGACGACTCGAAGGTCAGCCATACAGCGCAGCTAGGCACCGGTTCGGACTGGGTTACCAAGCATGGTCACGAAGTCACAGCGACGTTCGAAGACCTCGATATCTCTGCCGACAAGTACTCACCGTTCGAGCGGCCGGACCTTGGCCCTTGGCTCTCGGATGAAAAGTCGTTCGGCTGGGACATCCTGGTTTTCTCCAAGGTTGACCGCGCGTTCCGGTCTATCCGAGATACTGTCGACCTAGCCCGGTGGATAGAGAAGCATAAAAAAATCCTGGTGTTCGCCGAGGACAACCTAGTACTGAATTTCAGGGACGACGTCGACTCGTTCGAACGGATGATGGCTGAGTTCTTTATCATGGTCGCTAGCTTTTTTGCCCAGATGGAACTTAACCGTTTCAAGTCCCGAGCTAAAGACTTTCACAGAGTTATCCGTCAAACTTCCCGATGGGCTTACGGAACACCCCCACTCGGATTTACCACTAGCCCTAACCCGGACGGTAACGGTCGCTGCCTAGTCCAGGATGCAGAAGGCCAAGACATCCTCCGATCGATAGCCACCAGACTTAACGATGGGTGGTCGTGGAATCGGATAGCCAACCGGATGAACGAGGATAAGGTTCCGACAAACCAGGATCGTTCACGGATGGCTCGCGGGTTAGATCCGCTGACTAACCCGTGGGCACCTACGCAGCTCATCCACGTGATGACTTCATTGGCTACCCAAGGTATCAAGATAGATTCGGATGGCAATCCGATACTCACCGCTAACGGTGAGATGATACAAGTTACCTCGCAGTCCTTCACTGATGACGAGTGGGACCAGATACAGGCAGAGGTTACTAAGCGGAGGCTTTCCGGCAAGCGTCGGACGTTTTCGTCTAACCCCTTGCTTGGCGTAGGCGAATGCCCTAATGGTCACTCCCTCGCCCAAAAATTCGACACGAAACCATCGGGCAAGGTGTATCGGTACTACCGGTGCAGCAACGCACGTAAGCGTTGCCCCGGTATCAACTACGTAGCTGATGACGCGGACGCGTTGTTGGAAGGCTTGTTCTTGGATCGATGGGGGGACATGCAGCGCGAGGAGAGAGTGTTTATTCCAGGGTCGGACAACCGGCCGGAGCTTGAACGTGTGAAGGCGGCTATCACTCGACTACGAGCCGAGTCGGATGCTGGGTTGATCGATGATGAGGCAGAGTACATGTCTCGCCTTACCGGTCTGACTGCCCGTAGGAAGCTTCTGGAGTCGTCTCCGGTCACTGAGCCTCGGTGGGAGCTTGTAGGGATGGGAGAGACGTTCGCAGACGCTTGGAATAGGTCTTCGCCGGAAGAGAGGAGACAACTGCTTATCGCTCGCGGTATCCGGTTTGTGGTCCACTCCCGTTACCACGCTGAGTTGGTGACACCGGATTAATGTATTGATACAATCTAGACAAAAGAAAAGCCCCCGGCCTAAACCGGGGGCATTCTCTTACTTCCAGATAGCTACAGGCGGGTTGATTGTCCCGTGGTACAAGATAACCTGCGTGATCGGGTCCTGAGTATCGAACAGGACGTACCCGGTTCGACGCTCAGCAGCGACCAGCCCGACCGAAGGGTCGAAAGCTCCCTGGTCGACCTGCGACTGATACGGGATAGTGAAATCCACTCGCTTACCGGACTGGGTCACAGCCTGGAAGGTCCCGACGCCGTAACTGGTTCCGGTCACACACGCCATGTCCAGGTCCACCACCGTGTACTGTCCAGCCACCCGGGGAGCGCTGAGCGTGTACGTAGCGTTACCGTCTCGTTCGTCGTACACCTTGGCAGTCTCACCGAACCGGTGGTTGATGTTGACTACCGGCTCAGATACCACCGAGGTCTGAGCTACCGGCACCGGCGTGTTGGTGTCCTGTTCCGGCGAGCTGCACCCCACGAGTACAGCCGTAGCTGCTGCAAGGATGACTACGGTAGCCATGACTCGTTTCATTGGTTTTCCCCTCTAGGTTTCCCGACCTTGCACTGATCGTACTGGCAAGGTCGGGTGTTACATCAGCCCTCTTTCCAAAGATTCTCTGCGTCCTCCCGGAGATTGGTCAGGATGTGATTAGCCCGGTCGATAACTGCCGACCGGTCACCCTCGGACATATCCTCCGTGTTGTGACGCACTGCCACTGCGGACAATGGCTTACTCAGAATCTCGTCTACCACCTTGTAGGCTGCGACACGCACAGCCTTAGTCAGGTCTTCCGGGTGTCCCCTCATTTACAGCACTCCTCTTCACATTGTGGGTTCCAGAGATGTTCAGGTATATCGCTCTCGGGTGTAACCACTCTTTCGATTCCAGCGCCAGCAATGAGCTTGGAGCATGCATAGCAAGGCTCCCGGGTGACGTACAACGTTGCTCCGATCAGGTCGGCACGATCGCAGTAAAGCAATGCATTCGCCTCTGCATGGATCGCTACGCAATTATCGTATGAGCTACCCGGTTGACAACCCGAAGTGCGTCTAGGGCAGGTTTCACAACCGGGCGCACCTGATGGAGCGCCATTGTAACCAGTAGCTCGAATTCGCTTTCCGTTGACAACAACTGCACCAACTTTGTCTCGCTCGCAGTCAGAGCGCGCAGATACCGCCTCGGAGATCCCAAGGAAATACTCATCGAACGTTGGTCGCAATGTACAGCTCCGTTTCTCGAACCCGGGCTATAAGTGCGCGCAGTGCAATCACCGGGTGTTCGTCCAGCCAGGATAAAGACGGAAACTTGGTGCACGTAGCTACGTACTCGTTGTCTTCGTCGGACCACTCGACTTTGTAGTGGTTAGTCACCCGACCCACCTAAGCTGGTTATCCGGAACCATGACGGTTCCGTGGTAAGTCTTAACCAGGTGGTTGTCCACCTGAGTCTCTTCATCAGAGATGACACGGCCAATGTATTCACCGAACAGAATCGGCAACGACTTCTCGATAGGCTGCCAGTACACAGTGTCAGTCATGCTCAGCCCTCCACTCGGATAAACGGTGCGAACGCTTGTACATGATCGTCGGATACCTCGGAAACGACTTCCGACCCGTCAAGCTTTAGCAGGATACGGACACCGTCACGGTTGACGTACCGAGCACGGTGCAACGGCTTGCTGTTCTTATAAACAACACCCTCCGGCACATCCTCCCAATGCGACCACTCGTAGCCCTCTTCCTTGTACTCTGTTTCGTCCACTCGGACGAAGGGACCAGCAATGTCGTAGTTTTCGTTATAACCCGCTACTTTAGTGATGTGAAAACCCTTTGTTGATTCGACGGTTACACCCACCGGAACGTCCTCCCACCGATTCCACGAATCACTGTCCGCGTACGCTTTGGCGATAGCGTCGTCAGCTGATACCCGACACCGAGCTTCGCCGTGGCGGAACGGTGCAGGCTCACCCGCGAGCCAGCGACGATACGTACCAGTCAAGATATCCTGGTCGATATGCATATTGGCCGCATCAGCGAACCATTGTGTAGGGTCTAGCACGTTGTCGAAATTTTCCAACGGGTTACCGTCAACCGCAGTCGGTGTGTACCGCTCGCCGTAGGCGTTGGCACTCCACCCTCGACGCTCCAATTCTTCGACAACCTTTCGAATACCCTCAGCCATTACAGCCTGGTCGATCGGCGGAAGGTCATCCCAGTCAACAGCGTCATCCGCCGGAAAGTGGTTGAAACCTTCGTTGTAACTGATCTTTGCCAGTTCGAACAGTTCTTTAGTCGTAATCTCGGTCACTTGTTATCCTCCAAAACATTATCAAGGTGTTTAGCCCAATCAGGGCGGGGGTCTCCATGGATACCGACTACGGGGAAATACTCCCCGCACTCGCACAGGATTCCATCCAACAACATCGTTGGTGTGTGCCTTTGTATAAGTCCCAACCGACTAATCATGGCTTGCATCCATCCAATTCTTTCCAGCCGGTCCCGATGAGACCGGAAATGCAATACGTTGCCCACCACGGGCAGGCTGGAACTCTGTTTCCATCAACTCCACCAGGTAATCCCTGCACTCTTCCCAGTTGGCTTTAGGAACTGAGAACAGCATGGCGTCGTGGATCTGAGCTTTCACACGACGAAGTACGTGAACAGGCATCCGGAGCAAGGCATCACACACTATTTCCCGAGTGCCGTTCTGGCCTTTAAGGGCCGGAGCCTGTGTGAACTCTCTCCCCTTCTCCACCCAGAGCTTTCGACCCCACTCGTTTGTTACGTAGCCCCGCTGTGACTCAGCACGTACGGCGTTCTGCCAGCGAACTAAGACACAGAACGCCTTAGCCATTCCGTCACAGAACACTTTGGACTCTGCTAGTGGCAGGCCAGACACCCGAGCTAATCCCTTGGCTTGTCCTCCGTAGTTCCAGCCGTGTCCCAACGCCTTAGCTTTGAATCGGAACTCGGAGGTTACCGGGTCATGTTTATCGGTTCCTACATTGTCCTTACCCCAAGCGGCCCAAGCGTTGATGAGATGCCCGTCCGCCCCCGGTTCGAACCGTTCTGCGAACTTCTTATCCCCACTCAGAGCCGCAACAATACGAGCGTCAGCATTCGAGTAGTCGAGTTCGATCAGAACATCATCGTCGTTATCCGGGATGAAATACGACTTCTCGACTGCACCCTCACCCCTGGAAGTCCAGATAGTCAATCCAGGGTTAGTAGTACTCCATCGTCCGGACCTCTGAAGCATGGTGATATCCGGGTGAACAAACCCGTCCGGGTGAACGGAATCTAGAGCCAACTGTGAGAGCGACCGTTGCCCTTTAAGCTCTGCTAGGGCTCTGCCGAGTTCTTCGGCTGGTGTTCCCTTCGTGAGGTTAATCAGAGCTTCACCACCGAGCGACGGGGTACCGGTCGCTGTGCGCGGCCAGTCCGAGCGCTTAGCCGGTGTAATACCCTGATCAGCAAGGGCCTTCATGATGGCTCCCTTGCCCGCCGTGGTAGCCCACGGAGATTTACCCTCGGTAGGAAACCCGTACTTCTCTTCAAGCTCCCCTAGGATGTCCTCTCTACGGACCTCCAGGGCATCCCTACGGGCCTGTGCAGCCTCGATATCAACCCGGAGTCCGTTGGACGAAATGACCGCTGCACGAGCCGCTATACGCTGTTCCCGCATTGCGTAGTCATCCAGTGGCCCGAGCTTCAGCAGAGCCTTAGCGACGTTCCTAGAGGCTTCTACGTCGCCTACGAGGTAATCCCGGTACCGCTCATCATCAACCGGGATGCTCCCGAATCCTCCGAATTCCTTAGCCAGTTCCTTAAGATCATGGGTTTTACCCGGTACACCGAGTTGGAACGCTTGTTCATCCAGACCGAACCAACGCTTCATCTTGTCCGGAGAATCGGCAAGAGTGTTCTTACCGAACCGATTGATGAACGTCGACGGTGCCGGATTAACCAAGGTTGCATGTGTCCATGTGTCATACACACGGCCTTGATCTGTGAGTTCCAGTGGCTCGTTAGACTTGTGTCCGAAGATAGCTTTCAGGTCAAAACTGTGGATATTGTGTCCGATGATGAATCGGGCCCTACGAATCTGGGCTTTCAACTCCTCCAGGTCCGTGGTGAGAGTGACTTCTCCGTCGTCCCATGCGTACCCACAGAGCCTCACAAACTCGTGAGGCTCCATGGAATACAACATCTCAGCGGAGTGTGTCTCTACGTCCAGAATCAAGGTCCGCTGAGACATGGGTTAACCCCCTATAGCGATATACGTCAGCGCCCCGAGAAGGAAATCCCGGTCCTTCTTCAACTGGGTGTTCTCCTCTTTCAACTGGATTTGTTTAGTTGCGTGGTACTCAGCCGAGGCTTTAGCCATGGCTTTAAGCTCGTCAACGGTTGCAGTCAGCTTATCAACCGTGTCTTGCTTATCGTCAATGACGGATTCGAGCTTGGAGACCTGGTCAGCGAGGAAATCACGCTCGCTAATCAAGTCCTCGACCTCTTTAGGTCCCGGATAGGTCACGGTGCAATCCACCCGTTCTTTCTGAACGCGTCAAAGGTCACTGGCGCATAAACCGCGAACTGAAGCGCCATATCCTTAGCGATCTCTGCAATCTCTTCCTGCGGGTGTGAACCCGCGTGCGGTGTACGGAGCTGTAGGAAATGCATAAGCGACCGGGCATTGAATGTCATCACACCGACGCTCATGGTGTTCATCGGAAGAACCATCCGGGCCACCTCACGGGCTACACCTTCACCAAGCAACACTCGGTATGTAGTCCAAGCCTGGTGGACGCTATAGCCCATCTCTGCGGCCATACTGGAGTGCTGTTCATCGGTACCCGACAGGATCTTGTACTCCATCGGTTTACCGACCTGGATAATCGGCCGTCCCTCGGGCGGGACATAGAACCGGGGCTTCAACTCCCGATACCGACCCGACTCGCGAGAAAGCGAAGTTCCCGCCCGATGCTGCTGAATCTGCGGCCAAACAAACAACGGGGCTTCGATTCGGAAGGTAATCGACATGTGCTCGAACGGAACACCGTGACCATCCCGGATAAGTGCCCGGATGAGTCCGTCACGTTCCTCCGGTGTGGACTCGGCACCAACGGTGGAAGTACGAGCGGCGAGCACTGGCGTTTTGTCATCAAAGTCTGTCTTGATCAGCTCTACCGACATCCGGTCAACGAATTCGATATCAGGCATTCTCGCCTCCCAGCTTGGAAGTCTCCATAACCTCGTAATAGAGAACGTGGTCCGAGTTGTACACCGTGAGGTTTTCGATTCCATCGGGAATCGCAACCCGATAACCCAGGTCCATAGCGATAGTCCCTGCGTGCTCGAACACATCACCGTTCACCAGGTAAACAATCGTCGTGTAGTCCTCTGCGCTCGGTGCATCATTAACAGAGCGCATAGGGTCACTCGGGGCCTTCTTAGCTCCCTCACTAAGGAACTTGGACATCATCTCTTCAAAGCTCATGTCTGACATTGGGGATTCCTTTGGATAGATCAGTCTCAGCGGGGGATGTAACTAACCAGGATCTTTTCGTCCGGCCGTTCCTCGGCCGCGTAAAGAGCGTCCACTACGATGTGTGTGACTTCCTCCGGAGACTCGGTAACCGGGACTGTCACACCCGACCGGGTGTGAATAAACGTTTTACCTTCTACGGTGACAACGGCTGACAGATCGTCCAGCCGCAGACTAATCGTGTCTGTGTCATTTTCTGCCCCGTGGAGTTTGATAAAGATAATCGGTGTGATCATTTGGATTCCTTTTACAGGTTTGGTAACCGGTCGGGTGCAGGGATGCACACCACACCCGACCGGGGCTTAGGACTAGCTACACTGTCAAGTTGGAGGGATTACTTAAGCCACATAGGCGATTCGCCGGAACCCTGCGGAGGCATGTACGCACGCCACGTCTTGCCGTTCTTGGAACCGGTCTTGTAGGTCCAGCCTTCCGGGCACTCAGGGTCACCCGCCTTAGCGGGTGCTGTCTGTGCCGGTGCAGGCTTAGCGGCAGGTGCAGAACCCCCACCCCGGGGAGCCTGAGCCGGTGAAATCGACTGTCCCGCAAAGTACTTGGCAGCCTTGGCAGTAGCGTCCATGAGCTTAGCCAGCGTGGATGCGTTCTCTCCGCTCACCTGGTCGTAAGCGTCGGCAACGTCGGTAGCGTGAATCACAATCCACGGATCGGCGAATCCTCCGCCCGACTTGAACGTCAGAGTGACATGGCCGTTGTCATTGGTAGCAACCTCAGGGGTCACGGTGACATTCTCCTTAGTGGTTTCGTTCTGAGCTTCGTCAACAGCGGGGGCGAAAGGATCGAGAGCCATTGTGTTTATTCCTGTTCTAGATTGAGATTTTCGAGAAGGTACGCCCGAAGGGCTTTGTATTCAGAGTCGGATAGAGTCAGACTGGCTCTAATACCGGGTTTACCGGGTGAACGCAGGTGCCACACTGACTTACCGTCCATGTATACGGTTGACGATGAACCTAGGACGTAGTCAATAGAATTTATATTCATTTAATGGGGCAAGCTCCGTTCGCGCAGTCTTCGTCAACGCCATCGGCGATGGCTACAGCGGTAGCCGCTTCGTACTCCTCGCGGGTAATCCGCTCGTAGGGAGCCTGCGGCATAGATGACTCGGGGAAAATCGTTGCTCCCTTAAGTCGGCCCCCGTAGTGCTTCAGAATTCGTGCGATTTGTTCAGGCTCGTATCTGTCCGGGTCAATGTTCGCCGTGTACGACACGGCGTTGTCTGCCCAGTGCTCTTGATATAGAGCCTGCATATCTAGCATGTCGCTAAGCAACAAATCATCCGCAGACTGAACAATAGACTCATCGAATCCCCGAGCTTCTACCTCAGCGACCAACGTATCCTTAGTCGGAATAGAAACTACCCAAGTG